>OIEA01000071.1_pt1 | contig 54998 bp, 47 predicted proteins | sample 1581631 | NCBI WGS metagenome assembly OIEA01 (sample SAMEA3882526, study PRJEB24775) | human gut metagenome | biome: human-associated habitat; feature: intestine environment; material: feces | place: Netherlands | collected 2009/2010
CTTTTTGTGCTATGGAGATGAAACTCCCGGAAGCGTGGAGCCCTCTGGCGAACACGCTTCCTGCTTTGGAGGAGGTTCATCGGAATGTTTAGCACAAGGAAACTTGGAATCATTGGCGGGAGCTCGCTGAACACACTCTCTTCCTAATACGCCCCTACTTCACACCCTTCTGTGCCACATACTTCAGATATGCATTAATAAAAATATCGATCTTACCATCTAACACACTGTCGGCATTTCCTGTTTCTTCATTTGTCCGATGATCTTTTACCATAGTATACGGCTGCAATACATAGGAACGGATCTGATTGCCCCAGCCGATTTCGGTAACATCTCCACGGATGTCCGCTGCTTTTTTTGCATTCTCTTCCTGCTTTAACAGATACAGCTTTGCCTTTAACATCTGCATAGCCTTATCCTTGTTCATGTGCTGGGAGCGTTCATTCTGACATTGCACTACGATTCCCGTCGGCAGATGTGTAATTCGGATTGCCGAGGAAGTCTTGTTGATGTGCTGTCCACCCGCACCGGAAGAACGATAGGTATCGATCCGGATATCATCGTCTGCAATTTCAATGTCTATGTTATCCTCTATATCCGGCATTACATCGCAGGAAACAAAGGAAGTCTGACGTTTTCCTGCCGCGTTAAACGGCGAAATGCGTACCAGTCTGTGCACTCCTTTTTCAGATTTCAGATAGCCGTATGCGTTTTCTCCACTGATCTGGAAGGTGATCGACTTAATTCCGGCTTCATCTCCATCTAAGGAATCCAGTACTTCTAACTGATATCCTTTATCCGAAGCCCACCTGCTGTACATTCGAAAGAGCATTGCTGCCCAGTCACAAGACTCTGTTCCGCCTGCCCCTGCATGCAGGGAGAGGATTGCATCATTGTGGTCATACTCGCCGGATAGCAGTGTTTTAATACGAAGCTGCTCATAACTTTCTTTCAGACTGTTTAGTTCCTCTTCGATCTCAGGAATGATCGAAGCATCATTTTCTTCATAGCCCATTTCGACCAAAGTCTCTATGTCTTCATAGCTTGTTTCTAACTGACGATATACCTCTACATCATCTTTGTAACTTTTTAACTCCTTCATCTTCTTTTGGGAAGTCTCTGTATCATCCCAGAAGTTTGGAGCCTCCATTTCTCTTTCGAGTTCTTCGATCCGCTTTTCCTTATTTGCTAAGTCAAAGTGAATCCCTCACTTCACATAATGGTTCTTTGTAATTGTTCAATTCTGCTTTGAACTGGTCTAATTCTACCAACATGCCACCTTCTTTCATAAAAATTATTTATTATTCAATATTTCTATTGCCTTTTGAATCTGATTATCATATGTCTTATCATAATCGGCATTTTTATCACCGGTATATTCATATTCTAATTCCACATCCGGTTCAATTCCTACTTCATGGATATAGTTTCCTTTTGGTGTGTAGTACTTTGCTGTGGTCAGTTTAATGGCACTGCCATCGGATAACTGGCGTACACTCTGTACAATTCCTTTTCCAAATGTTTTTGTGCCGATCAAAGTTCCATATTGATAATCTTTAATTGCACCCGCAAAAATCTCAGATGCACTTGCACTGTTCTCATTTACCAGCACTGCCATCGGATAGTCCATCTTGTGCTCTTCATCCGAGGTATAATTCTGCCGGTTTCCATACTTATCTTCTGTATAAACAGTCAGACCTTCCGGGAGGATATCATCTAAAATCTCTGTAACCGCCGTCAGGTATCCGCCCGGATTGTCACGCAAGTCTATAATTACTGATTCCATTCCCTGATCTTTCAAAGAGTTGACAGCCTGCATAAACTGTTCCTCGGTCGGCTCTGCAAATTCTGTGATTGCAATATATCCGATATGATTGTCTAACATTTCAGATGTAACGGTCGGAACCTCTACTTTATCTCTTTCAATATCAAGCTCAAGATAGTCCGCTTCACCTTCTCTGGCGATCTGCATATGTACCGTTGTACCTTTGTCGCCACGGATATGCGTCACCAGTTCGGACAGTTCCATTTCTGCTGCATTGATGTCCTCTACTTTCACGATCACATCCCCATCTTTTAACCCCGCTTTTTCTGCCGGTGTGTTTTCATATACATGAAGGATGCTGACCTGCATTGTTTTTACATCCTGACTTAAAACAGCTCCGATTCCAAAGTAAGTACCACTGGTTGATGCCATCATGGATTCATATTCTTCTTTGGTATAGTAAACGGAATAAGGATCTCCTAAACCTTCAAACAATCCCTTATACAGTCCGTCTGCCAGATCCGCCTTGTCGGTGTCTTTATAATAATACAGATCAATCTGTCCTAACAGCTCTTTGATCTTCGATTCCGACTCTGCATCTAAGACATCCTGTGAATCCGCTGCTTTTTTATTAATAAAACTTACCATATAATGATTTCTTACTGCTACCGTAATAATGAGCATCAGGACCAATACAATGGCAACACCCACGGCTATTCCTGCCCGGATTCCCCGTTTAAAACTTCTTTTTTGTTCGTCTGCCTCAGGAAGTTCTTTCACTTCTTCGATCTGTTCCTTTTCTTCTATCATACCTGTTCCTTTCCGTGTTCCGCTATTTTTTCACAGCTTCTCTTTTTTACAAAAGTATATGTCTGCTTTTTAACGGTCAGTACTTACGCCTAACTTACATATCCCCATGGACTTACATAGACACCGTTCAGTGTTACGCCAAAATGCAGATGATTTCCGGTTGAGATACCGGTGCTTCCTACTTTTGCAATAACCTGTCCTTTCGACACGGTCTGCCCTGCCGACACTGTTAAAGAAGATGCATGCATATACACGGTACACAATCCGCCGCCATGATCAATGATCACATAATTGCCGCCACTGCTGCTATAAGTGGCTACCAACACCGTTCCTCCGTCTGCGGCTACAATATCCGCTCCATAAGCTGCTCCGATATCAATACCTTTGTGGTTCGAGGACGCTCCATTTGTCGGGGAGGTACGCGGTCCGTAATCACTGGTCACCCTTTTGCTGCTTGGGCATGGCCACATCATACTTCCGGTGGACTGTCCGTTCCCGGATGGTGTGGTGTTCTGGGCAGTATTCTGATTTTCTCTGGCTGCATCTGTCGCACCCTGATTTTCTTCTGCCGCCTGTGCCTGTTGTTGCGCCGCCTGCTGTTCTGCTGCCCTCTTCTGGGCTGCCTGAATCTGTACGATCACTTCATTTTGTGCCTGAATCTCTGCCTCATATGCTTTTGCAACAGTCTGTGCATCTGTCAGATCATCCGCAACATCATTCAGTTCCCCTTTTTTTGCCGACTCTAAGGCTGCAACTGCCTGTTTTTCCTCCTGCACCTTCGCCTGTAGGGATTGCAGTGAAGCATAATCGGTCTCCAGTGTCTTTTGCGTGTCCGCAATGGTCACCTGCATGTTCTGATATTCCTTTAACATTTTACGGTCATATTGTGAAATCTGTGTGATATACTCCACCGCATTTAAAAAATCCGTAAAACTATCCGCAGAAAGAAGCATTTCCACATAAGAGGTCTGTCCGTTCTCATACATGAACTGGATCCGTTTCTTCATATTCCGATACTGTTTCTTTTCCTGTTCCTTCGCTTTATTTAGCGCACTCTCTGTATTTGCAATCTCCTGACGTTTTTTTGAAAGCTGACTCTCCAATTCTTTCACCTTACCGGAAATCTCATTTAACTGCTTGTCTAATTTTTCAACCTCGCTTTGGATGTCTTCTTTTGAGCCTTTGAGCGAATCGATCAATTCCTTTGCCTTTTGCAGATCGTTTTCTAACGTCTTCTTCTCCTGCTGCGCTTCGCTTAAATTACTTTCTTCTGTTGCCTGAACATTGCAGACAGGCTGCATACAGAAAATAAGTGTCAGCATGATGGCTGTAATGATTTTAAGTCTGTTTTTCATGGTATTTTCCCTATATTATCAAAACATCCCAATAGAGCATCACACCCTATTGGGACAAATTTACACGTTCAAATGTCTCTTTGTTGTTACGCGGCTTCCAAGAAATCCGATGCCGACACCTAACAGCAACGCTACCGGAACCAATACACGGAATACCTGTCCTACCGGAAGGAAATTCAGCATACTGCTTAAAAATACAAACTTCTCCGAAACATAAGTAATGACACTGCTGTATACGAAGTAAAGTAAGATCAGCGGTAACACGGAACCGATCAGTCCGATCATTACACCCTCTACGATAAATGGTGCCCGGACAAAATAGTCCGTCGCTCCGATCAGCTTCATGATCGCAATCTCTTCCCGCCTTACGGAGATACCCGTTCTTATAGTGTTACTGATCAGGAACACTGCAACAGCAATGAGAATCAGAATAATGCCTGCTGAAATATATCCGATCAGAGAATTCAGATCTGACAGAGTATTTGCTGCCACCTCTGACTGATGTACCTCACGCACACCGTCTAAGCCCTTCAAATAAGTAACCAGTGCCTTTTGCATAGACACATCATTGAGATAAATCTCATAATGCGAGGAATTTGCAAGCGGGTTATCTTCTTCAAAACCTTCGGCTGCTTCTTTGTTGCCTTTAAAGTATTCCTTCTGGAAATCCTTCCATGCCTCATCCGCAGATACAAAATCATACTTTGCTACCTCCGGACGTTTTTTAATCTCTTTTCCAATCTCATCTATTTTGTCCTGTTCTATGCCTTTTTCAAAAAACACGGTAACAGCGACTCCCTCTTCTGCCGTCTTGACCATGGTCTTAAAATTGGTCACAACAGAAAAGAAGATACCAAACAGAAAAATACATGCTGCCATTGTCGCAATGGAAGCTAAGGAGAACATCTTATTTCTCCCGATATTTTTCATTCCCTGTTTTACGGAATAAAGAAATGTACTAAATCTCATTTGTGCCACCTAAATCTTCATCGCTGATTACGACGCCTTTCCGCATGGTAATTACACGCTTTTTCATCGCCTTTACAATATCCAGATTGTGTGTGACCACAACGACGGTTGTTCCTCTTTCGTTAATCTCTTCTAAGAGCTTCATGATCTCCCATGCATTGTTCTCATCCAGATTTCCGGTCGGCTCATCTGCTAACAGGATCTTTGGCTCATTGACCAACGCTCTCGCAATCGCTACCCTTTGCTGCTCTCCACCGGAAAGCTGCCTTGGCAGGGATTTATATTTTGCTGCAAGTCCCACCATGGAAAGCATCTGTGGTACTCTGCTGCGGATCGTTTTGGTACTTGTGCCAATGACACGCTGTGCAAAAGCAACATTTTCATATACGTTCCGGTCTCTCAGCAAACGGAAATCCTGAAATACAACACCGATGTTCCGGCGGAGTTTTGGAATCTGTTTTCTCTTTAACCGGTTAATTTCCTGACCATTAATGAAAATTTTTCCCGAGGTCGGCTCAAGTTCTTTTAACAGCAGACGGATAAAGGTGGATTTACCGGAACCACTCTCTCCGACTACGAACACAAACTCGCCCTCTTTTATATGCAGACTGACATCATTCAATGCCGGTATTCCTGCAGAATATGCCTTACTGACATGTTCGAGCTTAATCATGTGTGCCTCCTAAACTTCTAGTAATCTAAAGACTCCATATACTTCATATATTTTACTACCATCAGGGCAATCTTAAATGTGATCGCATCTTCAAAGACGCGCAAGTCCAATCTGGTACTCTTTTGTAATTTATCCAACCGGTAAACTAAGGTATTACGATGAATATAGAGCTGTCTGGAGGTCTCAGACACATTCAGGCTGTTCTCAAAGAACTTGTTGATCGTCGTCAATGTCTCCTCGTCAAAATCATCCGGGGATTTTCCATCGAAGATCTCTTTGATAAACATTTTACACAGTGGAATTGGAAGCTGATAGATCAATCTTCCGATTCCAAGTGCCGAATATGCAATGACTTCTTTTTCTTCAAAGAAAATCTTACCTACATCCAATGCCATTCTCGCTTCTTTATAAGAACGTGATACCTCTTTGATCTCATTGACGATCGTACCATATGCAATATGGATGCTGTGATTTGCATCTGTCGGAAAAAGACTTAAGATCACATCTGCCGTCTTTTTCAGGTCATCATAGCTCTCATTATCGGACAGTTCTTTGACCAGTATGATGTTCTTCTCATCTACCTCGGTTACAAAATCCTTGGATTTTCCACCAAAAAGGCTTCTGACCTTCTCTAACTCATTGCCATCCTTCTCGCGGTTGGTCTCTATTATAAATACCACACGTCGTACCTCAGTATCAATATGTAGTTTCTTGGCACGGTTGTATATATCTACCAGAAGCAGATTGTCTAAAAGCAGATTCTTGATAAAATTATCCTTATCAAAACGCTCTTTGTATGCTACTAAAAGATTCTGCACCTGAAAACTTGCAATTTTTCCAATCATAAATACATCATCGCTGTCACCATTTGCCAACAAGATGTACTCTAACTGATGCTCATCGAACACTTTAAAGAACTGACATCCCTGTACTACCTGGCTGTCTGCCGGAGATTCCACGAAAGCCGCTGCCGGACCAATGTATTTGTCCGCATCCGGAAACGTAGTTGCCAGAACTTTTCCCTCCGTATCGATAATGCATAAATCCACACGCGTGATTCCTTTTAATCCATCTATTGTGCTCTGTAATATTTGATTTGAAATCATATGCCTACGCCCCTTCTCTCCTTTTGCCACTATGCAAATTTCACAATAATTCTTTGTGATTTTTCACAAAAACGGCTTTCTCTTTTTATATTTTAATGCAAAACGTCAAAAAAATAAAGAGTAAATCTCGTTTTTCTTATGCTAATTTTCCAAAAAACCCTCTCCAAAGACCTCGCGCGCATCCGTCACAATCACAAATGCCTTCGGATCGATCTTCGCCACGATGTCCTTAAGCTCCACGATCTCTTTTTTAGCAACCACACAATAGAGCACGGTCTTCTTATCGCCTGAATACATTCCCGTCGCATCCAGACCGGTCAGTCCACGGTCTAACTGTGTCATGATCGCATCTGCAATTTCTTTATAGCAGTCTGTAATAATGAACGCAGCCTTGGAATATTTCATACCTTCCATCAGTGCGTCGGAAACTTTCGAGGTGATAAAAATTGCCACAATCGCATAAAGTGCCGGTTTAAGACCGAATACATAAAGTCCTGCCAAAACGACCATTCCGTCAATGACCTGCAAGATCTGTACCACGGAATAGTGACGCACATATTTCTGGATCAGCGCTGACACCATATCGGTTCCACCGGTCGTTGCCTTTGCCAGCAACACAAATCCGATTCCGATTCCTGTGATCACGCCGCCAAATACGGCAGAAAGCATATAATCTCCCTGCGTTAAGTCAACCTGTGGGATCACATAAAGCCAGAAAGACAGAAGAACCGTTCCGATCACGGTTCTGCCCAAGAACTTTCTTCCTTTTATAATTAGTGCTGCGATAAACACCGGAACATTCAATGCAAGGTTTGTCAGCCACAGTGGGACACCGCCCTCTACGATTCCGGCGGTCATTTTTCTTATGATAATCGCTATACCGGAAAAACCTCCCGTAACCAGTCCGATCGGTTCAAAAATACACTGAATGGCAAGCGCCATGATCCCGGTTCCCATAAAGATGAATAAATAATCCACATACCATGGACGGCTGTTCATAATCCTCATCTTCACTTCCGCTCCTCATCTTCATTTTCATATTGTTCTATTCTTTTGAGCAATACATGTTTATGAAAAATTTTCCGAAAAATTTTTTTCAAAAACGTGTCAGAATACAATCCGGTCACTTCTCCGATCCCGTACCAGACCTTTGCCGACATTTTGCTCTTATAGTTCATTAAAAATTCTTCCTGCTGCGGAGACGGGATCACTGAGATCACAACATCTGCTGCCTCACCGTTTACTTCATTAATAATACTCTCGTAATCTCCCGGACAGTCTTCTAACGCAAACACACCGGAAACCGTAACCCTTGGATAATATTCCTTTAAGAATCCGACCAGCGCTTTGATCTGCTCTGATTTTTCTCCTAAAATATAGACAATCTTATGATTACGCGCGATCCGCTTCATAAACTCATGAAAAAATTCATGTTCTACCGTCTCTTTCAGCCGCTGTGGAGTCTCCACTTCCGCAGCCGTAAGGATCTCTTTCTCACCGATAATGGTCATATCCAGTTCCTGCAATGCCTGTCCGAGTATTTCATTGTTCTCAGACTCCATCAGCATCTTCATGGATATATCTTCAATTGCATTTAAGGATGTTCCATTTAAATAACTCTCCGCTAACAGGATGGATTCCCGCACGGAGTAGTTGTCAAGCTTCATCCCCAATATCTGTATCTTCTTCTTCATCACTACACCTATTATTTTTTGTTTTTCAAGATAATATACATGAGTATAACAAAATCAAGGTCAGATTTCAACCTTGCCTGTCCAAAGACGAAATTCGTCTGTATATTTTCGAAACATTTTTGACATTTTCTGATAACTTTCGTAATATTTTTACTTTAAAAAAGTCAAGACTTTTTCTCCTTTTTTTGACAAACTTATCAACTTTATTATTTGTGTACAAAACCTCTGTTCTCTTTTTTTGCTATGTAAACCTATAATTTTTGCTTTTTTTCTGTGGATAACGTTTATAACTTCGTGTATAACTCCTTTTTTTCGATATTTCCACCTTTTTCGATGTTGATAACTTTTTCTCCTCTGGTTGCAAAAAACGACACCAGTTCTACGGAAATTTGTAGAATTTGTGCAAATTGTATAATCGTTGGTCTGTCATAATTTCTTATAGAAATTAATGTGTCAAAAATCTGCTCATAGCTTAGCAGCTAGTACCTTGCACAAAGCTGAGACTGCTTTTGTGACTTTGAGAGAAAATTAGTAAATCTTAGTCTGCCTGTTCATGTATAGTGTTTTGCTGCCATGGACGGCAGCAAAAGTCTTAAGCCCCATGGACGGGGCGTTTAAGACGTACACGTCATTCCATCACAACCTGACTCAGGCAGACTTAGATTTTCTTATTTTCGTACAACGGAACAAAAAAGACTCGGCTTTGTGCAACCTGCCAATCAACAAATGCGAAACCACCTTTTGACACCCTAATCCCATAAAGCAAAAAAGCTGCCATTCCTTAGAATGACAGCTTTGTCAATATTCAAATATTCACTCTTAGAAAATTCTTCTTACTGTAATAATGCTGCGGTATGCTGCCGGAGATGTATACTTGATACCTGATTCCGGTGTACTTGCATGTACGATGGTATTGTTTCCAACATAAATTGCAACGTGTCCACTGTAACATACGATGTCACCCGGCTGCATGTCTGCCTGGCTTACTTCATATCCTACGCCTCTCATTGCACTGGAGGAATGAGGAAGTGATACACCAAATGCTGCATATACGCTCATTACGAATCCGGAACAGTCTGCTCCGTTTGTCAGGCTGGTTCCACCATATACATATGGGTTTCCAACAAACTGACCTGCATAGCTTGCAACTGCTGCTCCATTACCGCCTGAAGGTGGTGCGTAGCTTCTTGCCGGAGCACTGCTTGCTGCCGGTGCGCTACTCTGCTGCTGTGATGCTTTTCTGGCTGCTGCTGCCGCTGCTTCCTCTGCTGCTTTTCTTTCAGCCTCTTCTTTTGCAAGTCTTGCTTCTTCTTCTGCTTTAGACTCTGCTTTTACAAACTCTGTAGAAAGGCTTACATAATCTGTAGATACAAATCCTTCGCCCTCTTCTACGCTGACTTTTACCCAGCCGTCTCTCTCTTCTGTAACGGTCAGATCATCTCCGCCCGGTACTAATCCTAAAACAGGTGCGTCTGTAGATGCATCTGTACGCACTTTTAAAGTCTCTGTGTTAACCTTTGCCATTCTTCTTCCAACGGCTCTTGCTAACTCTTCGTTACCAACTACTACGAATTCTTTCTTTACATAACCGGTAACACTTCCGGATGTAATCTTATACCATCCGTTCTCTTCGCCTTCCACTGTAGCTGCGGATTTGTCATAGAGCTTTCCTAAGACTTCTCCATCCTCGCCCGGTGTGCTGCGGACATTTACATAGTTGTCCACCTGTGCGATCGCGATATCTGCATACTCTGATTTTACAACCGGAGTCTCATTTTCTGCCTTCTCACTCTTGTCCTCGGAAGAATTGTCTGTATTTTCTTTATTCTCATCAGCTTTCTGGCTGTCAGAAACAGCTTTTGCAAATGTAAGAGTTCCACCTGCTACGGTAGATTCTTTTGTTACACTGCTGATCGTTGTACTCAGTTCGTCGGATAATCCTGCTGCCGGAGCTGCGTTAACTGCCATACTGCCGGAACCTGCAAGCATTATTGTTGCCGCTAAACAGCATGTTCGTATTCTTAATCTGTTACGATTCATGTGTGCCTCCAATTTATTGATAAGTCTTTACCTTTTGTTACAAATTTATTACATTTATCGTACAACATTATATCAAAGCGTTTCTACACTGTCAACCCTATTCCTTTACAAAACCCGACAAAGAATTACAGCTCATTCAGATATTTTTCGATAGAAGTTACAACATTCGCCCCATCGGCAGCCGCTGTAATGACCTGCCGAAGCTGCTTGGTACGCAGATCTCCCGCCGCAAAAATCCCTGCACAGCTTGTCACGCCATCTTCACCGGCAATGACATAACCGGCTTCATCTAAATCCACCACGCCACGATACATTTCCGTGTTCGGCAGGATGCCCACTGCTATAAATACTCCGTTGACCGAAAGTTCCTGCTTTTCCTCTGTCTTCTTATTATATAAGGAAAGACTCTCAACCTGATCCTCTCCCTGAATCTGCTCAATAACCGTATCCCAGAGAATTTCGATGTTCTCACTTGTCTTTACCCGTTCCTGCAACACCTTTGCCCCGCGGAATTCATCTCTTCTGTGGATCAGATACACTTTTTTACAGAGTCTTGCTAAAAACAGGGCATCCTCTAACGCTACATCTCCGCCTCCGACTACTGCCGTTGTCTTTCCTTTAAAAAACGCTCCGTCACAGGTGGCACAATAAGAGACTCCCATTCCCATGAGTTCCTCTTCCCCCGGCACACCTAAGGTCCGGTGTGTCGCACCACTGGCTAATACGATCGTCTTTGTCTGATAAGTCTCCTTATCTGTCACAATGACCTTATGATCTGCTTCGTTTTTAATCTCTAACACTTCTGCCGTTACAAACTGACATCCTACGGCATCGGCATGCGCCCGGAATTTACTTCCAAGATCAAATCCACCGACCCCAGGGATTCCCGGATAGTTATCTACTTCATAGGTGTTTAAGATCTGTCCTCCGCTCATTGGTGCTTTTTCTAATACCAGTGTCTTTAACTTTGCCCGCTCTGCATAAATCGCAGCACTCAAACCTGCCGGACCACTTCCTATTATAATTACATCATACAGCATATATTTGTTCTCTCTTTCTTTTTTATTTTACGCATAAAGATTAGGATGTCAAAAGGCGGCTTACAACTTAGGGGCTGGCAACTTGAAAACGCCTTTTGACACCCTAATCATATAAAACTATTTTATCATCTTTCCCTGAAAACCTCCATCTTATTTTGAGGCTTATTTTTCTCTTGGCTTTCACTGCCTTCGGGATTCTGTTTTTCTCTTTTATTTTTCAAAACTTATTGCACTTTTCACACCTCCGAAGTACAATATACTTATCAATAGACGAAAGGTGGTGCCAGTATGGATGTAACAGCTCTTAATAACATTGCATTGAGTCAGATCTCCCCAAGTACATCTCCTTCCGATATCAGTGTTGCAATCTTAGGAAAACAGCTTGATGTCACACAGAAGCTTGGAGACACGATGATACAGGCAATGGAACGTTCAGTGAACCCGCATATTGGCGGCAACATTGATATTTCTGTTTAGTACAGAATAAAAAAGCAGGAGTCGGCATTCACGCAGCTCCTGCTTTTTTGTTTTAGAATCTTTTTATTTTAGAATTTTTTATTTCAGGCTCTTTAATTTTCTTAAAAAATCTCAAAGACTACCATAAATGCGACTGCTAATACCATTCCGATCACAAGGGTCGGTGTTATGATTCTTTCACGCTTTGCCTCATTCATCTTCTGTTGGATGAGTTCCAGTCTTCCATTTTTTCTTGCCAGATGAACCCAGATGGCACAGCCGCCTGCGGTCGTAAACACAGCGATCACTCCCCATACAAGAAGCCCTGCTAATAAGATCTTTGGCTGGCTTGCTAAATTACTGCTCTGCTGTACGGCATCACTCACGCTCGCATTCCTGATACTTCCATTGAGTCCTGAGAGCAATACTCCGTTCAGATTCAGTAAAAAATGACAGATTATGGAAGTCACAATGCTTCCGGTTGCTTCCATCATAAAGACTAAGATCATGCCAAAGACAAAGGTATACAAGAACTGGTTAAAGTTCATGTGCATACAGCCGAACAGAAGTCCGCTGAGCACCAGTGCTGCCTTCATGCTGCTCTTCCGGTAGGTCTGATAAAAGACTCCGCGGAACACAAACTCCTCCACAAAGGCTGGCAGCAATGCCACAAACAGGATATTGAGGAACAGATTCTCCTGTCCCATTGTTGCCGCAAGCTCTGCTGAGGTATTGTCCACAAAAAACATCGTCAGCAGATTCATGACCAGCATCAGCGGGTAAAACAGATACGTCATAACCACCGCTAAAAGGGCATCGGAAATCCTGATTTTTTTATAGGGGATCAATTCCCCTGTCTTCGTCCCCGATATTTTCAGATAGACAAACGGCGGGACACATACGAGGAGCTGTGAAACAGCAATATCTACATAAAATGAGTCCACAAAATGTTTTCCTATCAGCGACCATAAAAAACTGCCGCCCACATAGATCAGAAAAGTAATGAGAAATGTGCGGTTTACGCCTTTATTTGTCGTCATATGTTCTCCTGTTATTTTACGGCTACGGCTTCAATCTCTAAGAGTACATCTTTTGGAAGTCTTGCTACCTCCACACAGCTTCTTGCCGGGAAATCTGTAGTAAAGAATTCTTTGTATACCTCATTGATCGTTCCAAAATCATTCATTTCTTTAATGAATACTGTTGTTTTAACCACATTATCCATAGAAGTTCCTGCTGCTTCTAATAAATTAGAAAGACTCGTCATTGCCTGTCTGGTCTGTGCTTCTGCACCGTCCGGGATCTCTCCGGTTGCAGGATTTACCGGGATCACACCGGAAGTATATACCATTCCATTCACTTCAATTGCCTGTGAGTACGGTCCGATCGCTGCCGGAGCGTTCTGTGTACTGATTACTTTTTTCATCGTGATTCCTTCTTTCTTTTGTTTTGTATTTATAATTTTCGGATCACCTTATCGGTAATCTCAATCTTATGCTCTTTATAGAGATGTCCGACTGCCCGCTTAAAAGCATTTTTACTAAGTCCGGTCTCTCTTTTGATGACTTCCGGAGAAGCCTTGTCGTTAAATGGCAGAACTCCCGCATATTCATCAATGATCTCTAACACTTTTTCTGCATCCGGGTTCATCTGAAGATATGCTTTCTGGCGCATGGTAAGATCCAGCTTTCCATCCGGTTTTACTTTTGTCACACGCGCTTCTATGATATCACCGATCCGCAAGAAACTGCAATCCTCATGACGTGGAATCATGGCTGAGTACCGGTCATCTACGGCTATGAAAGTTCCGAAATTATCACTGAACTCATAGACTCTTCCCTGTACCATATCTCCCTCTTTATAAGGAGATTCTTTTGACAGCAGATCGTAGATCCCTTTCATGGTCGCACAGAGTCTGCGGCTCTTATCAATATAAAGTGTGACTAAGATCTCATCTCCCGGCTCGACCTTTCTGGTCATCTCTTTAAACGGTAAGAACAGATCTTTTTCTAAGCCCCAGTCTAAAAAGGCTCCGATCTTTCCGATTTCTAACACTTCTAAGACTGCCAGTTGTTCCAGTTGCAACTTTGGTGTATTGGTTGTTGCGATCAATCGGTCTTTGGAGTCCTTATATAAAAACACTTTCAGCACGTCACCGATCTTGACATCCTGTGGCACCTGCTTTGCCGGAAGCAGCACGCGTGTCTCATCCTCCGGTTTCTGTGCTAAGTATACTCCAAACTCTACCTTTTTTACAACAATCAGTTCCTGATATTCTCCTAATTTAATCATTTCTTCCTCCGAAAAATTCTATGATCGCATATGGGCTCTTTTCTTTGTCCGCTAACACCACCGCGATCTTCTCCTCTGTATTTTCCACAAACGGATACATGATATCGCCTAAAACTGCTGCTTTTCTGTATTCTACCCTCAGCTCGCTCACAAGAAACTGCTCCGGTAAAAATTCTTCTGCCATCAATACATATTTGCCGTTGTTCACATGATGGTTAGAATCAATGCAAAAACGGTGTACCGCAAACGGCTCTTTCGCTTCTAAATGTTTTGGCATCGGGATTTTTCTTGCAGCATATTCCATCGGATACGGTTCCCCCAACTCATATGTGTTTGCAACCTCGTCCGGGATCCGAACCGGTTTTCCGGTTTCCGTATTTACAAATATCCAGTTAGAATTTGCATAGACTAAATCTTTTCCATGCTCATCCTGCAGCATCAGATTTCTGTGTCCGAAAAAATTCTTAAATGCATATGGATTTGCAATGATCCGTATCTGCTCTCCCAACTTCGGATATTCCTTTATGACGATCTGCCAGGACGCTAACAGCCACGCTCTCTTTTGTCTTTTTAAAAATTCGATACCGCCTCCGACATCCTCGGAGTGAAAGGTACAGCAGTCCTGAAAGTAATCCAGAACAGACTCCAGTTTTATCCTATGCGTTTCATCCACTTCACTATAGCGCACACGCGCATCCATCTGATACATTGCCTGTCCTCTCTTTCGCCCGAAGGGCTTTTTATTCTATAGTAAACACAACTTTCATACTTTAATGTAACATATTTTTTCTTATAGAGGAACAAAAGTGTGCTTCGCACACTTCCGCGCTCCAATTTCTTCTATAGCACAGCTTTTGTTCCGCGCGCGAGCGGTGCTGCATCGCAGCTACTTACCCCTCAGCGAGCTGCGCATCTTCGCCCGAAGGGCTTTTTGCTCTATAGGAAATACAAATTTTCACGCTTTAATGTAATACGGTATTTCCTATAGAGCAAAAAAGCACCATATCTGCATATGGTGCTTTCAAAACTGGCCCACAAGGATTCGAACCTTGAAATGACGGAGTCAGAGTCCGTTGCCTTACCATTTGGCGATGGGCCAATGTCGTGTCAACAATGGGTATTATACATGATGATTTTACCAAAAGTCAAGCACTTTTTAAAAAATTTTTAAATCTTTTTCAACAATTGCAAAAATGACCTCTTTTTCCCAGTCGATCTCTGCTTTTCCATTCGTACCCTCGATCAGTTCTTTTTCTATCTTTTCCTGCTGTTGTGCCGGAACGACCACCTGAATGCTGACATTTTCTCCATAGATACTGTCTGCGATCGGGATATTGTTCTGCGCTAATATATACTGGATCTTTCCGATCCCATTATAATCGGTTACGATATTTCCAAACATGCCACGTTGCTTCTCTATAATAACACTGGACTCCAATCCGCTCCGGGTCGCCTTTTGATAGGCACGCACCAGTCCGCCGGTTCCTAAAAGCACACCGCCAAAATAACGGGTCACTACGACTACGGTATTGTGGATGTCTTCATGCAGGAGCACATCTAGCATCGGACGGCCGGCGGTACCGTTTGGTTCTCCGTCATCGGAACATCTTTGTAGCTCCTGACGCTCGCCAATGACATAGGCATAGCAATTGTGTCTTGCATCCCAGTATTTCTTTTTCATCTTCGCAATAAACTCCAATGCCTCTTCTTCCGTTTCTATCGGAAGTACGGTAGCAATAAATCTGGATTTTTTCTCTACGATCTCTCCCTGTCCACCTTCGTAGACAGCACGGTATCCGTTTGTCTCCATAGTCATCTCTCTCCTGTTTTTCTGCTCTCATTATAACGGTATTTTGATTTTCCGTAAATACCAAATTGTCCGAAAAGTGCCTGCAAATCAGTTAATACTTTATTCTTATGCCGTTTTTTGGTATAATGTATCATAATATAGTTTAAGACTAATTACAAAGGAGGTCTGTTATGAACTATGGAAAGAACCGCACATCGAAAAAGGAGAAGGATTTAGCCTCCCAGCAGTCGATGGCACATAAACGGTTCCGTGTAATGTTTTTAAAGACATTTCTTATCTGCATTCTGATCGCAGTTGTGGTTGGCGCGATCGCCGTCTTCAATATGGTAAGAGGCATTATCAAGTCCGCACCGGACATTAAGGATATAGATGCTACACCGACCGGATATCTCTCCACGGTATTAGACAACAATGAAAATGAAATCGCAACGTTGGTGGCTTCCGGCTCCAACCGTGTCTATGTGACCATAGATGAGATTCCAAAAGATTTACAGCATGCATTTGTTGCAATTGAAGATGAGCGTTTTTACGATCATAACGGTATTGACTTACAGGGTATTTTACGCGCGGGAGTCCGTGGTATCACACATGGTTTTCACTTTTCAGAAGGTGCATCCACGATCACGCAGCAGCTTTTGAAGAACAATGTATTTACAGGCTGGACAAGCGAATCCAGTTTTTCGGACAAGTTAGAGCGTAAATTGCAGGAACAGTACTTAGCCGTACAGTTAGAAAAATCCGTAAGCAAAGACTGGATCTTAGAGAACTATCTGAACTCCATCAACCTCGGTCAGAATACACTTGGTGTCCAGTCGGCATCCAGACGTTACTTTAATAAGGATGTTTCGGAACTGAATATTTCAGAATCTGCCGTCATTGCGGCGATCACACAGAATCCGAGCCGTTATAATCCGGTCAGCAACCCTGACCAGAATAAAAAGCGCCGTGCCAAGGTATTAAAAAACATGTTAGATCAGGAATACATCTCTCAAAAGGAATATGACGAAGCCATGAAGGATAAGGTCTATGACCGGATCCAGGTTGCCAACCTTGAGGTTGCCGATGATAACGTCACTTCCTATTTTGTAGATGCGCTGACAGATCAGGTGATCCAGACATTGATCGATGAAAAAGGTTATACGGAAACACAGGCATACAAAGCACTCTACAGTGGAGGGCTGACCATTTATTCCACACAGGACAGCAACCTGCAAAAGATCTGTGATGAAGAGGTCAACAACGAAGCAAATTACGGCGCAAATCCGGAGTATTCTTTCTCCTACCGTCTGACCATCCAGAAAAAAGACGGTACTTATAAGAACTACAGTGAGCAGACCATGCTTTCTTACTATCAGGCAAATGACAAAAACTACAATATCCATTTTGCCTCCAAAGAAGCTGCTGAGGCTGCCATTGAAAAATACAAAAACGAGATGTTAGAGGATGGCGATACCATTCCGGAAGGCGGCGAAACCGTTTCTTATACGTTACAGCCACAGGCTGCGATGACACTGATCGACCAGTCCACCGGCGAAGTAAAAGCGTTAGTAGGTGGCCGTGGTGAAAAGACAGCAAGTAAGACCCTGAACCGTGCCACTTCAACTGCAAGACAGCCGGGTTCCACTTACAAAGTCCTTGCCGCTTATGCTCCGGCATTGGATTCCGCCGGCATGACACTTGCAACCGTACAGGATGATGCTCCTTATTCCTATGAAAACGGAACTTCACTCCGTAACTACGACAATAACTACCGTGGATTTACCACACTCCGGGAAGCCATTACAAATTCCATCAATGTCGTAACGGTAAAGACTTTGACCGAGATCGGCACACAGGTAGGTTTTGATTACCTCGATGATTTTGGCTTTACTACCATTGTACCGGAGGACAACACCCAGTCACTCTGTCTCGGCGGTCTGACAAAAGGTGTCTACAATTTAGAATTAACGGCTGCCTATGCCACGATCGCAAATGGCGGCACTTATACGAAACCAAGATTTTTCACAAAAATCCTTGACCATGACGGCAATGTACTGATTGATAATACACCTCAGACACATACCGTATTAAAAGATACGACCGCATGGCTGATCACTTCTGCGATGAAAGATGTTATGACACAGGGAACCGGTGTTGCAGCGAATATCAGCAACATGCCGGTAGCCGGAAAATCCGGTACTACAACGAAAAACCGCGACTCTCTATTCGCAGGATTTTCTCCATATTATACCTGTGTTGTCTGGGGCGGATATGATGACAACTCTCCGTTAAAGAGCACAAGGTATACCAAAAACGTATGGAAAGCCGTCATGCAGCGTGTGAACGAAGGATTGGAATACCGTGATTTTGAAAAACCGGAAGGCATTGAGACTGCTACCGTATGTAAGAAATCCGGTAAACTTGCTGTTGCAGGCATCTGTGACTGTGATCCACGCGGCAATCAGGTTTATACCGAATATTTTGCATCAGGAACCGTTCCTACGGAAATCTGCGACCACCATGTTCGTGCAACAATCTGTACGGCATCTATGAAAATTGCAAATGAGTTTTGTCCGGAAGAAACGAAGCAGACGAACATCTATATCATTGGCGGTTCTGCAAACTCCGGAGATGGTCCATATCTTCTTTCCGATGAGCTTGCAAATTCTACCTGTGATGTGCATAATGCTTCTACGAATACAACCGATGCACTCGAAAATATTGGTGGTTTCTTAGATAAGAATGAGAAGAAGGATAAAAAGGACAAAAAAGATAACACGAATGACAATGACAATCCGAATGATGATAACAAGAATCCGGATAACAATAACAATCCTGATACTCCTTCTGATGATAACAAGAATGACGATGATAACAATAACGACTTTGAAAACCCTTCCGAAGAAGGCGAGTAAATGATTCAATAATAGGTCATCAAGGAACACGAAAGAACCCCGACGTTTCCGTCGGGGTTCTTTCTGTTGATGTATATACACTAAGGGGATTAGATATACTAATCTTTCCAGATTAGCTCATATTTGTGCTTACTCTACATCCTGTAAAGCAGCCGTTCCAGCTTCTCCTGTACGAACTTTGACTACCTGTTCTACATTGTATACGAATATCTTTCCATCTCCTATATGTCCTGTATAAAGTACTTTCTTTGCGGATTCGATGACATCCTCTACCGGGATCTTGCTGACCACCACTTCGACCTTCATCTTTGGAAGGAGTGTTGCATCCAACTCTGCACCACGGTAACGGTCTCCGGAACCTTTCTGCACACCACAGCCCATAACCTGTGTACAGGTCATACCGGTAACACCAAGTTCATTCATGGCTTTCTTTAACTTGTCATAACGTGACAGTTTTGAAATAATAACCACTTTATAGATGCCTGTCGGCTCATGTGGCATTGCTGCAACCGGAACTGCGGCATTCCGCAGAGTTTCTGATGCACTTTCATAATCATCCACACCAAGGTCGGTATTTTCATTAATATCCATTGTAGAACCTGAGATATCCATAATTGCAAATCCTGCGTATGCTGATGGAAGTCCATGCTCTGTTGCATCCAGACCTGTAATTTCTTCCTCTTCGGAAACACGAAGACCGATGGTCTTTTTTAATACGATAAATACGATCGTAATTGTAACAATTGTCCAAGCTGCGGTAATGAACATACCTACAAACTGTAAACCTAACTGTTTGAAGCCGCCTCCATAGAAGAGTCCTTCTTTAATACCTGCTAATTCAAAGCCCGGTGCTGAAGATGTTGCAAATAAACCTACTGCAATCGTTCCCCAGATACCGTTAAACATATGTACTGCGACTGCTCCAACCGGGTCATCGACATGAAGTACATTATCGACAAACCATACACCAAAGACTACTAAAAGTCCTGCTACTGCTCCAATAATTGCTGCTCCTACACAATCTGTTACATCACAAGGTGCGGTAATTGCTACCAGTCCTGCTAAAGATGCGTTCAGACACATCGATACATCCGGTTTTCCATATTTGATCCATGTAAATGCCATACATACGACAGTTGCTACTGCCGGAGCTACGGTTGTTGTTAAAAAGATAGATCCCAGTGTCGGAACATCGGTAGCTGCTGCACCATTGAATCCATACCAGCCAAGCCAGAGGATAAATACACCAAGGGAACCGATAACCAGGTTGTGTCCCGGAATTGCGTTAACCTTTGTAATTTTTCCATCTTTATCTTTACTGAATTTTCCAATACGAGGTCCAAGGAATGCTGCACCGATCAATGCACAGATACCACCAACCATATGGATACAGTTAGAACCTGCATAATCATGGAATCCCATATTGACTAAAAATCCATTGCCCCATGTCCAGTGTGCTTCTATTGGATAGATGATACCGGAAATAACGGCTGAATAAATACAATACGTTATGAATTTTGTTCTTTCTGCCATCGCACCTGATACGATGGTTGCTGTTGTTGCACAGAATACTAAGTTAAATACAAATCCCGAATAACTGAAATTTGCATAGTCTGTGAATACCCCAAATCCCGGTGTTCCGAGAATTCCTAAGATATCACTTTTTCCTTCTGCTGCCGGAAGCATTAAAGATGCTCCGATGATGAACCACATTACGGTTCCAATACAGAAATCCATTAAGTTTTTCATAATGATATTTCCGGAGTTCTTTGCTCTGGTAAAACCTGCCTCTACCATTGCAAATCCTGCCTGCATCCAGAATACTAATGCCGCACCAATTAGAAACCAGACGCCGTAGACATTGTCATTAATCACTTTCATAATTTCATCTGTCATAATTTCTTCCTCCTCTTTCTCCTGATATAAATATAAAAAAGGAGACAACACCGAATGTCAGATTTTTCTAACCTTCTATGCTATCTCCTTTGATAACGCTTATAACTCTATTTCTTCCATTTTAAATTTTTTCATTATACTTCAAAGATTAAATCTCCATAGGATGGCATTGGCCATACATCCTTATCAACGATCATCTCTAATTTATCGATCGGTGCACGAAGCTCATCCATTGCTACCTTAACCTCATCTCTGTATGCAACAGCCTGTACCCTGCCTTCTTCCATAGCAGCAGCTTTTTCTGTTACTTCATGCAGCTTCTTCAATGCTGTCTGTGCCTCTGCTAATAATGCAGAAGTCTCTGTTAACAGCTCTGTCTGAACGCTGACATCTGCTCCACATGCAGCAGTAACTGCATTAACGGAGGTTGCAAGTGAGGTTGCATATTTGATGACTGCCGGAATAATCTGTTTTCCTGCAATGTTCATCATTGCTTTTGCTTCAATGTTGATGGTCTTTGCGTAGGTCTCATACTCTACTTCCACACGGGACTCTAACTCTGCTCTTGTAAATACACCAAATCTCTCGAATAAAGCTACGGATTTGTCAGTAGCCAGATAAGGAATGGCATCTACCATAGAGCGGATGTTTGGAAGTCCACGTCTTTCTGCTTCCTCTACCCATCCATCGGAGTATCCGTTTCCGTTGAATACGATTCTCTGATGCTCTGTTACATTTTTCTTGATCAGATCATGTACTGCCATATCGAAGTCATCTGCTTTTTCAAGCGTATCACATACTTCTGCAAATGCTTCTGCAACGATGGTATTTAATACTACGTTTGGCTGTGCGATGGATGCTTTAGAACCTACCATACGGAACTCGAATTTGTTTCCTGTAAATGCAAACGGTGAGGTTCTGTTTCTGTCGGTTGCATCTTTCATGAAGTCCGGTAATGTTGCAACACCGGTCTTAAGCATTTCGCCCTCTAAACTGTGTGTAGCTTCGCCTGTACTGATCAGCTGTTTTAATACATCCTCTAACTGTGCTCCTAAGAAGATGGAAATGATTGCAGGCGGTGCCTCGTTTGCTCCTAATCTGTGGTCGTTTCCAACATCTGCTGCGGATTCACGAAGTAATTCTGCATGCTCATCGACTGCTTTTAAGATACAGGATAATACTAACAGGAACTGGATGTTCTCATGTGGTGTATCGCCCGGATCTAACAGGTTGATTCCATCGTCTGTGGTCAGTGACCAGTTGTTATGTTTACCGGAACCGTTCACACCTGCAAATGGTTTTTCATTTAACAGACAATATAATCCATGACGGCCTGCTACTTTTTTAAGTGTTTCCATAACTAACTGGTTATGGTCTACTGCGATATTTGCTTCTGCATAGATCGGTGCTAACTCGTGCTGTGCCGGAGCAACCTCGTTATGCTGTGTCTTTGCGGATACACCTAATTTCCAGAGCTCTTTATTGACATCTTTCATATAAGAAGCAATTCTTTCACGGATAGCTCCGAAGTAGTGGTCATCCATTTCCTGACCTTTTGCCGGTGGTGCTCCGAATAAAGTACGTCCTGCATAGATCAGATCTTTTCTCTTTAAGTATTTTTCTTTATCTACTAAGAAGTACTCCTGCTCCGGTCCTACGGAAGGTGTTACTTTCTTAGATGTGGTATTTCCGAATAATCTTAAAAGACGTAAGGACTGCTCGTTAATTGCTGCCATGGAACGAAGCAGCGGTGTCTTCTGGTCTAATGCCTCACCTGTGTAGGAACAGAATGCTGTTGGAATACAAAGTGTTGCACCTGCTGCATCCTGACGTACAAATGCCGGTGAGGTACAATCCCATGCTGTATATCCTCTTGCTTCAAATGTCGCTCTTAAACCTCCTGATGGGAAAGAAGATGCATCCGGCTCTCCTTTGATCAGTTCCTTACCGGAAAAGCTCATCAGTACTTTGCCATTCGGCATTGGTGCGGTAATAAAAGAATCATGTTTTTCTGCTGTGACACCGGTTAACGGCTGAAACCAGTGTGTGTAGTGTGTCGCACCTTTTTCGATTGCCCATTCCTTCATCTCATGTGCTACTACATCAGCAGTCTCTAAATCAAGTTCTTTTCCTTCTTCAATGACTTCCCTCAACTTCTTGTAAACTTTTTTCGGAAGACGTTCCTGCATAACGGAATCGTTAAATACGTTCTCTCCAAAAATGTCTGTTACATTGAAATAATCCGGTGTTTTTTCTAACATTCTCTCTTCCATATCCTTACATCCTTTCTTTACCATTTTCTACAAATGCATCCCCTAGTGCTTCTGCTTTTGTATTTTCTTTATTATGTCTTGTAATTAGAATAAAGAGCCACATCCTCACGGAGTGTTTTACTTTATAGGCAATTACTTTATATTTCCCTATAACAGTAAAAAAGGGCGCTCCACTCATATGGAACACCCTTGTTCTAATCTCTGCTAATAAGATACCCCAATTGTTTTGAAATTGCAAGAGAATTTTTTATTTTTTCTCTTCTTCTCTGTTTTTTACAATTAATTCTGCTTTTTCTTTCTTTTTTTGTAAAATATAACAAAGAGCTTATTCTGCTTTTCCAATGGAGCCAAACATTTCCATCTTATCGCGGACAGTCTGTTTAATTGCCTCTGTACCCGGTTTTAATAACTTACGCGGGTCAAATCCTTTACCAACTAAGTCTTTTCCTTCTTCAATATACTTACGAACCTCAGCCGTAAATGCAAGCTGGCATTCTGTATTGACATTGATCTTACATACACCCATGTCGATGGATTTCTTTACCATATCCTCCGGGATTCCTGTACCACCATGAAGAACTAACGGAAGATGTCCTGTTGCCTTGCGGACTGCCTCTAAAGTCTCAAAACTGAGTCCTGCCCAGTTCTCCGGATATTTTCCATGGATATTTCCGATTCCTGCTGCTAACAGGTCAATTCCTGTCTCTGCAATTTCTCTGCACTCTTCCGGATCTGCGCACTCACCTGCTGCAAGTTTTCCGTCCTCTTCTCCTCCGATCGCTCCTACCTCTGCTTCTACGGTAATCCCTTTTGCATGAGCCATCTCTACGATCTCTTTTGTCTTTTTCAAATTCTCTTCAATGGAATCATGGGAGCCGTCATACATGATAGAAGGGAATCCGGCTTCGATGCATTTGATGCAGGCATCGTAACCGCCGTGGTCTAAGTGAATGGAAACCGGTACTGTGATATTCAGTTCCTCTAACATTCCTTTTACCATTCCTACTACAGTCTTATAGCCACCCATATATTTTCCGGCACCTTCGGATACTCCCAAGATCACCGGTGAATTTAATTCCTGAGATACTTCTAATACTGCCTTCGTCCATTCCAGATTATTAATGTTAATCTGTGCTACCGCATAGTGTTCTTTCTCCGCTTTTTCAAGCATTTTCTTTGTTGATACTAACATACATCGCCCTCCATAATCTCATTTACATTTATAATTATAGTATACTGAAATTTTCGTTAAATTCAAGTATTCTATAGATTATTTCTCGTTTATCATAATGTCCACCGCTTTGCAGTGGTCCTTGATCTGCACCTCTTTGTGGTCACCGCCAAACTCTCCGTCAAGTGTCCACGGAATCTCTTCCTCGGAATAAAATTTTACGCTTTCTGCCCGGAAAGAATCGATCAGGTCCGTCTCATCCTTCAGATTCGTCAGACTGGCAATGATCGTATTCAGCTCGATAATATTTTTCGGCTTATGGATCAGTGTGACCTCAAACATGCCATCGTCTAACTTCACATCTTTGCCTGTCATATTCTTAAATCCACCGACAGAAGTAGAGTTCGTGATCATTCCTAACAGGAAATCGCCCTCTATCTCATTTCCATCATATTCTACCCGCATATGATAGGTTTTAATTGTATAAAGTCTTTTTGCTCCTTCTAAGATATATGCCACATGACCGAGTGCATTTTTCAACTCCTGGCTGGTTGCATAAGATACATCCGTAAAAATCCCAAAAGCTGCAACATAGATAAAGTAGTCTCCGTTGAACTCTCCCACATCACATGAAAACGGCACTCCCAATACTGCAGTCTTTGCTGCCTGTATCATATCTTTTGGAATCTCCAGAGAATTGGCAAAATCGTTTGTACTTCCTGCCGGGATATAACCAAGCGGGGTACGCACTTCACTCTGCATCATTCCCGTAACTGCCTCATCCAAGGTTCCGTCACCGCCGCTGCACACGACAAGATCATAGTATTTTGCCTGTTCACGGACAACCTTCGTTGCATCTTCCCGTTCCTGTGTCGTATGCACCTGAACATGGTATCCTTCTTTTATCATGATATCTATAATATCTAACAGTTTATTCTTGATCTGACCCTTGCCAGAATGTCCATTGACTACAAAAAGTAACTTTTTCATCTCTTCCTCTATTTTCCTGCCATTCTTAAATCTTCTGCCATTGCCTCGATTTTTCGCAGACGATGGTTAACCCCTGATTTTCCAACCGGCGGTTCTAAATAAGTTCCCAATTCCTTCAGGGTTGCATCCGGGTACTCCAGACGCACATATGCGATTTCCCGAAGCTGCACCGGCAGATGTTCAAGTCCCACGGTCTTTTGCAGATAACGGATATCCTCTAACTGCCGTACCGCCGCAGACACTGTCTTATGTATATTTGCCGTCTCACAATTGACCTGTCGGTTCACGCTGTTACGCATTTCTTTCAAAATACGGATATTCTCAAACTTCATCATGGAAATCGGCGCTTCCATGATATTCAGCATATCTGAGATCTGTTCGCCCTCTTTCAGATATACCACATAATTCTTCTTTCGCTGTACCGTCTTAGCATCCATCCCAAAGCTGTTGATCATTTCCTGTAACTGCACTGCCTTTTGTTCACTGTCGCATACAATTTCAAAATGATAGGCTTTTTCCGGATCACTCATCGAACCTGATGTTAAAAACGCCCCCCGGATAAATGCTCTCTTACAGCAGGAATTTTGCAGATAACGGCTCTTTACCGTCAGATCTTCATGAAAAAGATTGCCTGTGATCTGCTCTTCCTCTACGTTCGTAATACATACTTTAATATTATATGTTTTTCTGACTAAAGTAAAGTATTTTCTAACCAGCTCTTCGTTCTCCGATTCAAAGGACAAAAAACGGTGTTCCCCCATTCCTGCCTTAATACCGGAAAAATTCAAAAAAGCCGCCAGCTCCGCCAACTGGCAATGACGGCTCTTGCTGACATGCTCTGTCAGTTCTTTTTTTACCTCACCGGAAAATGACATCTTCTATTTCCCTCTCAACGCATCTTTTCCTATATCCCTGTGCTCGATCTTGATCCCATAGCCGGAACATTCTTTCAACCGGTCATATAGTTCGTTTGCAAGTGTAACGGAGCGGTGCTTGCCACCCGTACAGCCAATACTGATGACTAACTGTGTCTTTCCTTCCGTCACATAGTTCGGGATCAGGAACTTGATCATATCTTCTAACTTGTCCAAAAATTCATGTGCCTCTTTGTACTGCATGACAAAGTCCTGTATCTCGATATCGTTTCCCGTCTTCTGACGGAGTCCTTCCACATAATATGGATTCGGCAGAAAACGCACATCGAATACCAGGTCTGAATCCGTCGGAATTCCATACTTGAACCCGAAGGACAGTACGGTAATATATAAGTTCCGGTAATCCTCGTCCCTTACAAAAATCCTCTCAAGCTCTGCCTTTAACTCTCTTTGCAGCAGACGGCTGGTATCGATGATATAATCTGCCTGCTCTTTTAAAAAAGCAAGTTTTTTACGTTCGAGTCCGATCCCTTTATCAATCCTTCCACCTCCGGCAAGCGGATGGCTTCTTCTCGTCTCTTTGTATCTTTTGACAAGAACCGAATCATCTGCCTCTAAGAACAGGATCTCAAAGCGAATACCCTTTTGGCGGATACGCTCTAAGACTCCCTCTAATTCACTCAGTGCATTGCTGTTACGGATATCGATACTGACTGCCACCTTTTCTAACTCATCCTCCGATTGCAGGGTAAAATCTACAAACTTTTCTACTAAGGGAATCGGAAGATTGTCAACACAGTAATATCCCATGTCTTCCATGATCTTGACTGCCGTACCTTTTCCTGCTCCTGACATTCCTGTTACAATGACTAATTTCATCTGAAATCCCCCACCATTTTTACTTCTGTTTCTAACTTTACACCAAACTGCCGGTATACTTCCTGCTGCACTTCCTGTATCAGCCGATAAACATCGGATGCGGTTGCCTTCTCTTTATTGATGACAAATCCACAGTGTTTTTCAGATACTGCTGCACCGCCGACCTGAAATCCACGCAGACCTGCATCCATGATCAGTTTTCCCGCAAAATACCCCTCCGGTCTTTTGAAGGTACTGCCTGCACTCGGATATTCTAAAGGCTGTTTCTCTACACGCTTTTCCTTTAACTCTTCCATTTTAGCACGGATCTGTTCCTGACTGCCTGCCTCTAAAGCGATCGTTACGCCCAACACCATGTAGTGTTCCTCAGTAATACTACTATGGCGGTAACTCATGTCCAGTTCGCCCGGAGTCAGTTCTTTCTCCTGTCCATCCGCGGTAAGTACCGTAACACTTTTTAAAATGTCTTTCATCTCGCCGCCGTAAGCACCTGCATTCATCACAACCGCTCCGCCAACACAGCCCGGAATTCCTGCTGCAAATTCCATCCCGGTCAGTCCTGCTTCCAGGGCTGCATGTGCGGTCTTAGAAAGCATTGCTCCTGCCTGTGCGTATATGGTGGTACCATCCACGGTAATCTCATCCATCTGTTTTCCAATCTCGATAACGACACCTGAAATGCCTTTGTCCGAAACTAAAAGATTACTGCCGTTCCCAATGATCAGGTATTCCTTTTGATATGTGAGACAGAGGCGGAGTACCTCCGCCACCTGTTCTTTTTTCGGACGGAGATAATACTCGGCCGGTCCACCCACCCGGAATGTGGTGTGATGTTTCATCGGTTCATCTTTTAAAATCTCATCCTCTGAGAGAATATTTTTTAAAGCCTCATCAAATATCTTTTCTGTTGTCATAATCTCCTGTCTATGCTTCCTTTAAGAATACTACATATCCACGGAATGCTTCATATAAATCCACTTTGCTGATAATCTCCCAAGGTGCATGCATATTTAATACTGCCACACCACTGTCGATGACCTGCATTCCATAGTTTGCAAGAATATAGGCAATGGTTCCACCGCCGCCCTGGTCTACTTTTCCAAGCTCTGAAGTCTGGTATGCAACTTCTTCTTTATCTAATACGGCTCTTAAATGTGCCATGTACTCTGCATTTGCATCGTTAGAGCCGGATTTTCCTCTTGCTCCGGTGTATTTATTAAATACCAGTCCTTTTCCGAAATATGCTACATTTTTCTTTTCGGATACGGATGGGTAATTCGGGTCAAATGCTGCACTGACATCGGAAGAAAGCACCTGTGAATTGCTTAATGCACGGCGCAGTGCCAACTCGGAATACTGACCGCAAAGCTCCATCACTTCTGCTACTGCATTTTCAAAGAAACGTGACTGCATACCGGTTGCACCGACACTTCCGATCTCTTCTTTATCGACTAACAGGCACACACTGGTCACTTCCGGTGTATCTACCTCCAGCATTGCACGGAAAGACGGATAAGCACACACACGGTCATCATGTCCGTAACCCATGACCATGGAACGGTCAAATCCATAATCTCTTGCAGCGCCTGCCGGTACGACTTCAATCTCTGCAGATAAGAAATCTTCCTCTTCTATATCATATTCTTTCAGCAGGATATTCAGTACATTTGCTTTGACAGTCTCTTTTACTTTGTCTTTTTCTTCTACGTCTGCCGGAATGCTTCCGATCAGGACATCCAGATTCTCCCCCTCGATGACCTTGGATGCTTTTTTCTCTAACTGGTCGCCTGCTAAGTGGATCAGTAAGTCGCTGACTCCGAATACCGGATCATTTTCCTTATCACCAATGCTGATGTTGACCACGGTTCCGTCTTTCTTTGCCACTACTCCGTGAAGTGCAAGCGGGAGTGTTACCCACTGATATTTCTTGACACCACCATAGTAATGTGTATCAAACATTGCCATTTCCGTATCTTCGTAAAGCGGTACCTGTTTTAAGTCCAATCTTGGAGAATCAATATGTGCACCTAAGATGTTCATGCCTTTTTCCAGCGACTCTTTACCGATGATGAACATGGCAATGGATTTTCCCATCTGATTTACATAAACTTTATCTCCCGGCTTCAGGCTCTTCTTTTCTTTGATGGCATCCTCTAATAACTGATAGCCTGCTTCTTTTGCTTTTGCCTCAAAAAAGCTCGTACATTCTCTCTCTGTCTTACATGCAGAAAGGAATTTGCGGTAATCCTCTGCAAAATCAAAAACCTGTGTTCTTTTTTCCCCTTCCGGATATTTCATCCAAGCATTTGTTTTTTCCATTTACTATTTACCTCTTTTCTTTTTATTTTTTCTATTCATCTTCTTCTGTCTTATTCAGATTCTCCTGTACACGCCGGTACAATTCCTGTGCAGCGTTATAACCCATCTTCTTCTGCCTGTGGTTTACGGCAGCCGATTCACAGATGACTGCAAGGTTTCTTCCCGGACGGATCGGGAGTGAATGACAGACTACCTGATTTCCTAAAATCTCTGTATATTCTTCCTCAAGTCCCAAACGGTCATACTCATTTTCTTTTTTCCAGTCCTCTAATTTGATGACCAGATCAATGTTCTGTTTTTCTTTGACCGCCTCTACACCAAACAATGTCTTGACATCAACGATTCCGATTCCCCTTAATTCAATAAAATGTCTGGTAATCGCCGGGGATGTTCCCACCAGTGTATGTTCATTGATCTTACGGATCTCTACGACATCATCCGTAACCAGACGATGACCGCGGCGGATCAGCTCCAATGCAGCTTCGCTCTTACCGATTCCGCTCTCTCCGGTGATTAGAAGTCCTTCGCCATACACATCGACCAGTACCCCATGGATCGTCACACATGGCGCCAATTCTTCACTCAGGCACAGGATCAGCTCTGCCATAAAAGAAGAGGTCGTACGGTGTGTTCCAAGCAGCGGCACATCTTTTTCTTCCGCAATCCGTAAAAAATCCTCATCCGGTTCAAAATCACGGCTGAAAATAATACACGGGATCTCCCTCTCTAACAGTGCATTATAGATTTCGATCCGTTTGTCCGGGTCCATCTGCTTTAAGAAACTGTATTCTACCATTCCGATGATCTGTACACGGTTCGGCTCAAAATACTCAAAATATCCGCTCAACTGCAATGCCGGCCGATTGACATCGGACAAGGTTACTTTATGTTTTTTTATATCTAATTCTTTTGTAAATACCTTCAGATCCAACAATTTTGCTAATTTTGATACACTTACACTTTTCTGGCTCATACGCTTCTCCTTTATCTACCGTTTTTCCCCATTACTCTATTCATCATATCATAGAAAAATCCCTGCTTCAACAATCCGGTGCCTCTTTTGAGGAAGAGTTTTGTAAATCTTCTTCCTGATCTTCCTTATGAAAAAACTCATAGACCGATCTGGCACTTCTTGCATCCATGCTGTCTATTCCTGCAAGGGTCTCCTCCGAGGCATTTCTGACCTCTTCTATCGAATCAAAATATTTCATCAACGCTTTTCGTCTGGTCGCCCCAATCCCCGGAATGTCATCTAAGATTGAATGTACCTGACTCTTACTTCGCAGGGAGCGGTGGTATTCAATGGCAAATCGATGGGCTTCATCCTGAATTCTTGTGATGAGTTTGAAGCCTTCGCTGTCCCTTGCGATCGGGATCTCTTTATTTTGAAAATACAGACCTCTGGTGCGGTGGTGGTCATCTTTTACCATTCCACAGACCGGAATGGACAGCCCCAGTTCCTCTAACACCGTCAGGGCAATATTGACCTGTCCTTTTCCACCGTCCATCATCAAAAGATCCGGAAAACGGCTGAATTTTCCAAGTTCCTGTTCCCGTCCTTCTAACTCCTTCTGTTCCTCTAAACCATGCCGGAAACGTCTGGTCAGCACCTCATGCATCGATGCATAATCGTCCGGTCCGGATACACTCTTTAATTTGAATTTGCGGTAATCACTCCGTTTTGGTCTACCCCCTTCATAGACCACCATAGAACCTACGGTTTCAAATCCGTTGATATTGGAAATATCATAAGCCTCTACCCTTCGGATTCCATCCAGTTCTAACAGCCCTGCGATTTCTTTTAATGCTCCGATCGTTCTTCCTTCTTCTCTCTTGATACGCTCTTTGTCCTGACTTAATACCATCCGGGCATTTTTCTTCGCAAGCTCTACCAGTCGTTCCTTCGTTCCTTTTTTCGGTACCCGCAGATACACTTTCTGGCCTTTTCGCTTTGCCAGCCATTCCGAGATCACCTCTTCTTCTTCGATCTCGCTTTGCAGCACGATCTCTCTTGGAATATAAGGCGTTCCCGCATAAAACTGCTTGACAAAAGAGGTCAGGATTCCCTGTTCTTCTTCCCCGTCTGCAATCCGCAGATAAAAGTGATCTCTTCCAATCAGCTTGCCGGAACGGATAAAGAACACCTGAACCACGGCATCCCGTTCATCTCTTGCTAATGCAATGATATCCTTATCTTCGCCATCGGTATTTGTGATCTTCTGTTTCTGTGCCACTGCCCGCACACTTCCTAACAGTTCCCGATACTCAATCGCTTTTTCAAAATTCATCTCATCCGAAGCCTGCTGCATCTTACTTTCGAGCTCCGTGATGATCTCCTTATAATTTCCATTCAGAAAATCCATCACTTTTCGGATGTTTTTTGCATATTCCTCTTTGGTGACATACCCCTGGCATGGTGCCTGGCACTGATGGATATGATAGTTCAGACACGGACGCTCTTTTCCGATATCCCGTGGCAGCTTACGGTTGCAGGTGCGCACCTGATAGAGCTTGTGGAGCAGATCTATGGTGTCCTTGACTGCCCCGGCACTGGTGTAAGGTCCGAAATACCGTGACTTATCTTTTTTCATCTGACGACAAAAGAGGACCCTGGGATATTCTTCTCCCAGCGTCACTCTGATATACGGATAAGTCTTATCATCCCGGAGCATCGTATTGTACTTTGGACGATGCTCCTTTATTAAATTACACTCTAAGATCAGCGCTTCTAATTCCGAGTCCGTAACAATATATTCAAACCGTGCGATCTGCTGTACCATATGATCTTTTTTGATCCCTTCATTATGGCTTGGTCTGAAATACTGTCTGACACGATTTCGCAGTTTGATCGCTTTTCCAACATAGATGATGGCATCGTTTGCATCATGCATGATATAGACTCCCGGCTTTTCCGGCAGTTTTTTTAATTCTTCCTCAAAATCAAACATCGGTCTCCTGTTCAAAATCCTCTTCCCTGGAATTCTCTTTATTTGGATCTTCTTCCTCTGACTCTTCTTTTTCCGAAGTTGCCTTATTCAGATCTACTGTGTGAGTTACTTCTTCTCCAACCCGAAAATCTACGGAAGAACCCTGTTTTGCCACATTCTCTTCCTCCGGCTCCGGGATTCCTTTCAATTCGCGGTAAATCTTCATAAATTCTTTTCCGGTAATATTCTCTTTCTCATAAAGATGTGCTGCGATCTTATCGAGTACCTCCCGATTTTCTGAAAGAAGCTGTTTTGCTTTCTCATAGCTTTCCTTCAACATCTTCATAACTTCTTTATCAATCTCGGCTGCGGTCTCTTCACCACAGTTCAGTCTTGCTTCTCCGTCTAGATACTGGCTCTCTACCGTTGCAAGTCCCATCAGTCCGAACCGCTCTGACATTCCGTACTGTGCTACCATGGCACGGGCAATTCTTGTTGCCTGTTCAATATCATTTGACGCTCCGGTTGTTACAGAATGAAATACGATCTCTTCTGCTGCACGTCCTGCCATAAAGGTTACTAAATCTTCTTCTAATTCCTCTTTAGATTTTAAGAATTTTTCTTCCTCCGGCACCTGCATCACATAACCGAGTGCTCCGTGGGTACGCGGTACAATTGTAATCTTCTGTACCGGCTCTGTATTTTTCTGCAATGCAGTCACTAACGCATGACCAACCTCGTGATATGCTACGATCTTCTTTTCCTTCGGTCCCATAATGCGGTCTTTTTTCTCTTTTCCTGCAATGACCACTTCTACCGATTCAAACAGATCCGCCTGGCTGACATATTTTCTGCCATGCTTTACGGCATTAATCGCTGCTTCATTGATCATATTTGCCAGATCGGAACCGACCGCTCCTGAGGTTGCCAATGCGATCGCATTCAGATCTACGGTCTCATCCATCAGGACATCTTTGGCATGCACCTGAAGGATTGCCTCTCTTCCTTTTAAATCCGGTTTATCTACAATGATCCGTCTGTCAAAACGTCCCGGACGAAGTAATGCCTTGTCCAATACTTCCGGACGGTTGGTTGCTGCTAAGATCAGCAGTCCCTTGGATGCATCAAAACCATCCATCTCTGAAAGTAACTGGTTCAGCGTCTGCTCTCTCTCATCGTTTCCGCCATAACGGGCATCTCTGCTCTTTCCGATGGCATCGATCTCATCAATAAAAATAATACATGGTGCCTGCTTCTGTGCCTCTTTGAAAAGATCACGCACTCTGGATGCACCGACACCGACAAACATCTCTACGAAACTGGAACCTGCCAATGAGAAAAACGGTACATTTGCCTCGCCCGCAACGGCTTTTGCAAGTAACGTCTTACCGGTACCCGGAGGGCCTACTAACAACGCTCCTTTTGGCAGCTTCGCACCGATCTCTGTATAACGTTTCGGATTGTGCAGGAAATCTACGACTTCCTGTAAAGACTCTTTGGCTTCGTCTTCTCCTGCAACATCTTTAAAGGTAACTCCGGTCTGTTTTTCCACATAGACCTTGGCATTGCTCTTACCAACGCCCATTACTCCGCCGCCGCCCATCCGGCGCATTAAGAATCCAAGCAGTACCCATACCAGTACTAACGGGATCACAAAACTTAAAATATTATAAATCCATACGGAGGTATTATCCGGGATCGTTCCTTTGATATTGACATCGTGTTTTTCCAAAGTCTTTAACAGATCCGGATTTTCCACGATTCCCGTGTAATAGGTCTTTTTGATCGTAGTAAGACCGTTATTTACCTTTGTGTCTTTTTTCTCCTCTTTCGGAGTGATCTTGATCTCTGACGAACCGATCTCGACACTCTCTACCTTGTCCTCTTCCACCATTTTCAAAAACCGGGAATAGGTAATCTCCTCACTCGACATCTGATCCATCTTGCTGTTCACATAGCTCATAATAAACAGCATTACCAGTGAAACAAGTAAAAACGCTAAAAACATCTGCCCGTTTTTGTTGTTCCGATTATTATTGTTATTATTATTGTTGTTATTTCCGTTCATCTGATTGTTATCCATGCTCTCCTCCATGCTGCATCATAGTTCTTGCAGTATCGTACTTATTATATGTTTCTTTTCTATTAAAATCAATACGAATATCGTGAACTTTTCTTGTCCTTTCTAAAGTTTTTCTAAACTTTTTTGATTTCTTTTTCTAAAATTGTGGATTTCTTTTTTCTCTAGTTGTATAATATATGAGTTATTTTAAATTCAGGAAACATTTATATATAATTTTTAAGGAGGAAACACCTATGCCTGTAAAATATGTCTTTGTCACCGGAGGAGTTGTTTCGGGACTCGGAAAAGGCATTACTGCCGCATCTCTCGGCCGTCTTTTAAAAGCCAGAGGTTTTAAGGTAACAATGCAGAAATTTGACCCTTATATCAATATTGATCCGGGCACGATGAACCCAATCCAGCATGGAGAGGTTTTTGTAACAGATGACGGTGCAGAAACTGATTTAGACTTAGGTCACTATGAACGTTTTATTGATGAGAGCTTGAGCAAAAATTCCAACGTTACAACCGGTAAAGTATACTGGTCTGTACTTCAGAAAGAACGCCGCGGCGATTTTGGCGGAGGTACTGTTCAGGTAATTCCTCATATCACAAATGAGATTAAGAGCCGTTTTTACCGCAATTTTACCTCTGAAGATACACATATTGCGATCATCGAGGTCGGTGGTACGGTTGGAGATATTGAAAGTCAGCCTTTCTTAGAGTCCATTCGCCAGTTCCAGCATGAGGTCGGACATGAAAATGCCATGCTGATCCATGTTACACTGATTCCTTATATTAAGGCATCCGGCGAATTAAAAACAAAACCGACACAGGCAAGTGTAAAAGAATTACAGGGAATGGGTATCCAGCCGGATATCATCGTCTGCCGTTCCGAGCAGCCGTTAGACCAGGGGATCAAAGATAAGATCGCTCTTTTCTGTAACGTACCAAACGATCATGTATTACAGAATCTGGATGTGGAATATTTATATGAAGCTCCACTTGCAATGGAAGAAGAGCATCTTGCACAGGTTACCTGTAAATGCTTAAATCTGGAATGTCCAACACCGGACTTAACCGATTGGAAAGATATGGTCAATGCCCTGCGTCATCCGAATAAGGAAGTAGACATTGCACTGGTCGGAAAATATATTCAGCTCCACGATGCTTACCTCTCTGTTGTGGAAGCATTAAAACACGGCGGTATTGCAGAACGTGCAACGGTCAACATCCACTGGGTGGATTCTGAAGAACTGAACGAAGAAAATGTGGACGAGGTATTAGGCTCTATGCAGGGTATCCTGGTTCCTGGCGGTTTCGGCAGCCGTGGTGTAGAAGGAAAAATCCTTGCAGCAAAATATGCCCGTGAGAACAAAATCCCATATCTTGGTCTCTGCCTTGGTATGCAGGTTGCAATTATTGAGTTTGCCCGTAATGTCTGTGGCTTCCATGATGCACACAGCATCGAGTTAGACCCGAACACTACTCATCCGGTTATTGCATTGATGCCGGATCAGGACGGTGTAGAGGATATCGGTGGTACTTTAAGACTTGGCGCATATCCTTGTGAACTGGACAAGGATTCCAAAGCCCACGCTGTTTACGGCGAGTCCACCATCCACGAAAGACATCGTCACCGTTACGAAGTCAACAATGATTACCGCAATGCACTGACAGAAAAAGGATTGAACCTCTGTGGTCTTTCTCCTGATGGAAGGATTGTGGAAATGATCGAGATTTCCGATCATCCATGGTTCATTGCTACACAGGCTCATCCGGAGTTCAAGTCCAGACCGAACAGACCGCATCCGTTATTCAAAGGATTTGTGGAAGCTGCCTGCAAATGTGAGCGTTAATTTCATGTAAGTTAATTACAGAAATGCTTTTATAAAAAAATATAGAAAAAGTCCCATGTGGTTCATACAGATTAAAATGTCATACTCTGAAATCTGTACGGACCGCATGGGACTTCTTTTTTTATTATTTACTATGGATCTCAAAAAATCCTATGTAACTATGCATTATTTATTATTCATCATTGTCTAAGAAACGCATCTTGTTCTTCTCAAGGTCGTTTCCTGCATACTCGTATTTAGAACTATTCATAATTTTCAGACACCGGCTGCAAAGTGTTCCGAAGGTAACTTTTGCTCCACATCTTGCACAACGGATGGATACCAATGCCCGCTTATCTCCATCTTCCTTATACTCAATCCTTCCTTCTTTGATCCACGCCTTCACTTTCTTTTGCGGGATTCCAAAATGCTCGGCTACCTGCATTTCCGTGACATCATTTTTACGAATGTAATCTCTGACCTTATCAAACAGTTGGTTCTCCTCACATGTCGGGCAAAGCTCTGCTTCGTAGGTCGGTGAAAGCACTCTTCCACAATTCTTACAATATCTGTACGCGCCTTTATCCTCTTCTGTCATATATCTTCACCGTCCCTCTTACTTACTTCTCTTCTATGTTATCTGCAATGGATTCTATTGTCAAGAGATTGTCTATATTCAGGTAAAAAAATTGGAATGTTTTTCATTTTATACAATATCGGCTCTTGCATTTTCCATATTTAGGTGTTATACTTACCGCAGTAAATAAATAATGTAAGCCACAGAGACGAATGAGCAAGGTAAAAAAGATGCGAGAGCATCCTTATTTTCCTGCTCTTTTTTTGTATCTTGGTATGTAACTTCTGTCAATTTCCCTACCCAATATTGATAGAATCTACATAGATTTGACGGCGATGCCGTCAACCCATTTCCAAATTCGCTTGCAGCAAATGACTTCGTAATATATACAGACTACCCGGTCTGTTGCTCATGAGGGGAGCTATTAAGAATATAGGCTGCAAACATATGGATTTCTCCCATCTGCATCCGGACATACCCCGCCGGATGCAGATTAATCCAACCCAATCCAAAAACTGAATAATTCTTTTCATTTTTCACTATTTCATATATAATGAAGGATAGGATGCCGGATGGCATACTGTCCTTTTATTTTTTTATACAAGGAGGTACTTTATGCATTCTGAATTTATGGAAGCCTTAGAAAACTCTCCTGTCATCGCCGCCGTGAAGGATGATGACGGATTAAAAAAATGTTTAGAAACCGACAGTTCCATTGTGTTTATTCTCTATGGCGATATCTGCAATATTCCTCAGATTGTAGAAACAGTCAAATCTGCCGGGAAGATTGCCATGGTGCATGTGGATCTGATCCACGGACTCAGCCCGAAAGAGATCGCCATTGATTTTATCCACCAGTATACAAAAGCCGATGGTATTATTTCCACAAAGGCTCTGCTGATCAAACGTGCCAGCGAGCTTGATCTGTATACGATCCACCGTTTCTTTGTGATCGACTCCATGGCATATGAAAGTATTTTTAAGACCATGCGTGCCGGAAAACCGGACTGCATCGAGATTCTTCCTGCACTTATGCCAAAGGTCATTCAAAAGCTCTGCAAATCCTCTCCGATTCCGGTCATTGCCGGCGGTATGGTTTCAGAAAAAGAAGACATTATGGCTCTTTTACAGGCAGGTGCCGTTTCCGTCTCATCGACCAATCAGGATACCTGGTTTATCTGATATGATCAGGGTGGCAAAAAACCGTCATCGGTTCCATTCGGATTCCAATGACGGTTTTCTTTTTATCTTTTGAATACTTCCCTCTTATCTACTCGCATAGAATGATCTTATATATTCGCACTCTCTGCCGGAGCTGCCGGTGTATCCTGCGGTTTTTCTCCCTTAAATACCATACTTAAGAGAATTGGGGTGATCAGGGTTGTAACAATAACCACCAATACGATCGGTGCAAATAAGTCATCGCTTAACATGCCTGCCTGATAACCTTTCTGTGCCACGATCAAGGCAACCTCACCACGGGAGATCATGCCGACACCAATCCGCAATGCTTCTTTATTCGTACACTTGCATATTTTAGCACCCAGACCGCATCCCACAACTTTTGACAAAATAGCAATGATTAACAGGATAATGGAAAACAGGATCATGCTACCGTTCAAACCATCTAAGTTGGTCTTCATTCCGATACTTGCAAAGAATACCGGTGAGAAGATTAAGTACGCAGGTATCTCAACTCTTCGATTGACATAAGTTTCGATTTTCATAGAGCAAAGCATCAGTCCTGCAAAATATGCACCTGTAATATCTGCGATTCCAAAGAACTTTTCGGATACATATGCCATTAAGAAACAGAATGCCAATGCAAGGATTGCAGTTCTTCTCAATTGATCCTGTGACTCTAAGAATGGTTTCAGTTTTGCCAGTACAAACCAGATGACTGCGATCACAACAAAGTAAAGTGCGATCTTACCAAATACGGCTGCCGGATTGACACTGGTATCTTCTAAACTGGTTACGATTGTCAATACGATGATACCAAGGATATCGTCAATGATCGCTGCTCCTAAAATCGTAGAACCGACCTTTCCTTTTAAATGTCCTAACTCTCGCAGCGTCTCGACCGTGATACTAACCGAGGTTGCCGTCAGCACCGTTCCGACAAATACTGCTTTCATACACTCATGAAAACTTGATACATCTACATGGAAGTATAATGCATATGCAATAAATCCTCCTACTAACGGAACGATAACTCCACACATTGCAACAATAAAGGAAGCTACACCGTTTGCCTTTAATTCCGATAAATCGGTCTCAAGTCCTGCACAGAACATCAGTAAGATAACACCGATCTCTGCCATGTATGCTAAGAAATTTCCATCACTCTCCATCTGTACCAGATTCAATACGGATGGTCCTAAGATAACGCCCGCCACCAAAGCACCTACAACCTGTGGCATCTTAACTTTTTTAGAAAAAATACCCAGTACTTTTGTGGAAACTAAAATAATCGCCAGAAACAGCAAAAAATTAAATGATTCCATATTGCTATTCACTCCTTTTTATTTTCTTAATTACAGTCACGCAACTTCCCCGATATAAGCCTATCTCTTCATGCGTTGACTTTTCTGTTACATATAATACTCTCACTTGTTAAAAAAAGCCACCTAAATTTTATAAACATTTTTTAAGATTTTAATAGCTTTTATTGTGAAAATTTACGAATTTTTACAATAAACACAGGGATTTTGCGGATTTTAAAGGTGGTGCTAAAAGAATGTTAAGATTTTAACAGATTTGATAAAATGTACAAATAAAATCCAAAGATAAACTCTGATAAATCCTGATAAACTGGGAAAAGTCCTTAGGGCTTGCGGTTCCTAAGGACTTTCCGAGGAGTTTAGTTATGAAAATGTTAATCTATATATAAGGTAATTGCTGCCTCATTCATTTGATGTTTTCATTATAGGAACTATTTATGACCAAACTGTGACGCAAAACTTAAAGGATTCTAAAATAAATCTAAACCTTTCTTTTATATTTTTTATACTTGGTTAAGATTTACAGTTCCCAGTGCAGGCTACTGCCCCTCTCCCCCTTAGAAACAACCAGCTTTTTCTCCATCTGCTCCTTTAATTCATTGACATGCGAGATGATCCCGATCTGTCTTCCACTGCCGGTCAGTTCTTCTAAGACATTTAATGCCTGCGTTCTTGAGATGTCATCCAAAGAGCCAAAGCCTTCGTCGATAAACATCATTTCAAGCTGTACCGCTCCTGCAGTTCTCTGCACAATATCCGAAAGTCCCAGTGCCATCGAAAGTGCCGCCATAAATGCCTCGCCGCCGGATAAGGTACGGACATCTCTGATCGCATTTGTAACCAGACTGTGTACTACTAAATCCAGTCCCTCGTTTTTTCCCTTACCGCTCTCCTGACCTTCCTTTAACTGTAAGACAAAGCTTCCACGGCTCATCTTGATCAGTCTCCGGTTCGCTTCCTTTAAAATCTGTTTAAAATACTTTCTCTGGACATAGGTCTCAAAGTCCATCTTCATACTTCCACTTAACCGTCCGTTGGCTGTACGGTTCAGCGTATCTGCAACTGCTGCCCGCTCTTTGAACTGCTCCCGTTTTGCATCATACTTTTGCAGGTTCTGACGGATACGCTCATTGATCTCCTGTGTGGTATGAAGCTGCCGCAGTCTGTCCTCTGCGTTTTGAACCTCCTCCGACAGCTCTCTTTGCTGCTGTTTCTTCTCTGTAAGCTCCAGAGGCTTGCGGCCCTCGGTCTCCTGTAACAACTGTTCTTTCTGACCTTTGTAGACTGCTTCCTGCTCCTGCGTCTGAGATAACTCTTCCTGTGTCTTTTTTACGGAAGATTCTAACCGCTGCTTTAACTGCCTGTTCTTTTCTAAGATTGCCACGGCTTCTTCTTTTCCTGAATAGACCAGATTCTTAGAGGTAAGCTCTAACTCTTTTGCCGCCTCCGCTAAGAGTACCCGGATCTCCGTCTCCTCCTGCTGCCTTTTCGTATCGTAGGCACTTTTTGCTTCCATATATTGTCTTTCGCTCTGCTCCCGGTGTTCTTCTGCCTCTGTCCGTTTCTTCCTTGCCTTTTTCACTTCTTCTTCGGATGGTACATCCTCAGCCATTTTTGCCAGAGACGGATGATGTGTGGAGCCGCAGACCGGACATGGCATCCCTTCTTCTAAGTCCTTTGCTAAAATCCCTGCCTGCTCATGGAAAAATGCCTCATAGACACGCTCATACTCTGCTACGGCTTCTTTTGCCTTCGTAACCCAGATGTTCCACTCCTTTTGTGACGTTTCCATACGCTGCTTTAAGGTCCCAAGAACTCCCTGATCCTTTTCTAAATCCGCTAAACGTTTCTTTCCGCTTTTCTCTTTTTCCTTTGCCTGTTCTGCCTGTTCATAGAGCGGTAGGGAATGTTCAATGTCAGCGATCTCTTTTTGGATGCTCTCTCCTTTTTTTTCAAGTTCCTGCTTTGCAGCTTCATATGCCTGTTTTGCAGTTTCTACTTTGTGTTGTAAATCTTTCAGTTGTTCCGTCACCATGTTTAAGTGTTCAAACTGACGGTTCACCTGCTCCTGCACGCTGATGTCTTTCGTCAGTTGTTCTACGGCTTTTGCTTTTTCATCTTTTATTTTCTGTACGTCCGTGGTTTCTTTTTTACAGGCTTCGATATTTTCCTGTAACAGGCTTTGTACCTCTTCACATGGAAATAAGTCATGCTCTAACAGTTCCTGCATCTTGAGCTTTCCGGCTTCATCCAACCGGACACCGGAGGCCTCCTGCCGCAGTGCCTGCTCCTGTTTTTCTAACTCATCCTTTAAGATAGAAGCCTGCTGGCGGAAGTAGTCCTGGATCTTCGCACAGTAACCGGTCTGAAAGATCTTAGAAAAGATTGCCTTTCGATCATCGGATTTTGTATACAACAGCTTTAGAAAATCGCCCTGTGCCAGCATAGCGGTCTGGGTGAACTGGTTGACATCCAGCCCCACTAAATTCACGATTTCGCGGTCTGTCCCCTGCTTTTTCTCCGGGAACACCTGTCCGTCCGGCAGGATCAGCTCAACATTCTTTGGAATATTCCGCAGTGTGGTATTACCGTTTTTCAATTCCTTTTGTATCTTATGCTCCGGATTTCTTCTGACCTGATAAATGTTTCCGTGGCTTAAAAACGTCAGTTTCACATAGGTCTCTGTCTTTACATCTGCAAACTGACTGCGCATCATACTGCCGCTTCGTTCCCCGCCGCTGGTCTCATCATAGAGCGCATAGGCAATCCCATCAAAAATCGTCGTCTTTCCTGCTCCGGTATCTCCGGTGATCAGAAAGAGTCCGCTTCCTGCTTTTGTAAAATCCACCTCTACCAATCCGGCATACGAGCCAAAGGCAGACATCTCTAACTTTAACGGTTTCATTCTGCTCCCCCCTCTATGATCTCATTCCAGGCATCCTGTGCCGCCTCCTGCTCCGCTTCATTCATGCTTCTGCCCTGCACTGTTTCAAAAAATGAGGCAAACGATTCAAACAGGCTTTCGGTCTCCTCTTCTTCCTCATAAAGATCTAAAATCCTGCGTGTTCTTTCATTATCAATACGGATCTCTAAAATATGGTCAAACACCAGCTCTAACTGTTCCTTTGGCATATACGGTTCTTCTTCATCCGTTAAGGTAATGCTGACAAAATCTTTCGCATGCTCTCTCTGCTCTAATACCTCCTGCAGCGTTCCCCGCAGCACACAAAGTTCCCGCAGCGGCTTTAACTGCCTTTTTCGTACAACCGGCTCCTGTCCTTTTTCTCTTAATTCCACAATCTGAAAAGATTTCTCATGGGATGCTTCACTTACGGAATATTTGAGTGGTGTTCCTGAATAGTAACACTGTCTTTTTCCAATCCTCTGCGCCCTGTGGATATGACCAAGTGCCACATAGTCAAAATCCTCTAGCAGTCTCGTATCGATCTCATCAATCCCACCTGCCATGCGAATCTCTGAATCACAGGTGAGTGGCTCGCTGCCACCGGATAAATAGAACTGATGTGACAATAGAACGTTTCGTTTTGTTGTATCTATTTCTTCCTCTTCTAATAATTTTTTCACTGCATCTTCATAGCTGTCTATTTTTTCTTCTTCGTATTTTTTTCGCAGATGCGACGGTTTGGTAAATGGCAGCAGATAAAAGCACACTTCCCCGGCAGAATCTGTCATCGCCACTTTTTGGATCTTTTCGCCTGCTTCCCGCGGCGGCAGACCGGCAATGAACACGCCCTCTTTTTCTAAGAGTTCCCGTGCAAATTCTAACCGCTCCCCACTGTCATGGTTTCCCGCAATGATAAGGATCAGTGCCTTTGGCAGTGTCTCCTTTAACTCTGTTAAAAACCAGTCAAACAGACTGACCGCCTCTGCAGACGGAATCGTTTTATCATAAATATCGCCACATAACAGAACGGCATCCGGCTGTTCCTCCTTTGCCGCTTCCAAAATCTGGTGAAAGACGTATTTTTGATCTTCTAAAAGTGAATAATAAAATAAATGTTTTCCAATATGCAGATCACTTAAATGAAAAAATTTCATAGCTCCTCCTTTTCTATCTGTACGAGTCCGCTTCGCTATGTTATACTAACATCATAAACAAAACATTTGTTCTTGTCCAGTGGATTTTTTATCCGACATTTTTATTTGACGGAACAGACCTATTTTATTAGGAAGAGATTCAGAACAAATTCAGAATGAGTTTTAGGACAAAATTTAGAACAAATTTTAGAAAGAGTTTTAGAAAGAAATCTGCAAAAAGGAGATTGGGAACTTGGAACCGGTTATTTTTCATATTGACGTAAATTCCGCTTTTTTAAGCTGGACTGCCATTGAACAACTGAAAAATGGAAGCACGGTCGATCTGCGCACGATCCCGGCCATTATCGGCGGAGACCGCGAGAGCCGTCACGGGATCGTACTGGCAAAGTCTACTTCTGCAAAAACGTTTGGTATCAAAACCGGCGAACCGGTCGCACATGCTCTTCGAAAATGCGAATCCCTGGTTATCGCACGTCCGGATCATGCGATGTACCGTCAGTATTCCAAGCAGCTTATGACGCTTCTGCGTACGTTTACACCGGACATTGAACAGCTTTCCATTGATGAATGTTTTTTGGACTTTACACCGATCGCCTATCAATATGAATCTCCGATTGCCGGAGCCACCCTTATTTCTAAGACTGTCAAAGAGCAACTCGGCTTTACCGTTAACATCGGGATCGCACCGAATAAGCTGCTCGCTAAGATGGCAAGTGATTTTGAAAAACCAGACCGCATCCACACGCTCTGGAAAGAAGAGATCCCGAAAAAACTCTGGCCACTTCCTATCGAGGACCTTTATATGGTAGGAAGATCCAGTTCTACCAGACTTCGTTCTCTTGGGATCACAACGATCGGAGAACTCGCACATACCGACAAAGATTTTTTAATGCGGGAATTCAAAAGCCATGGGCTGCTCATGTGGGAATATGCCAACGGAATCGCTCCCGCAGAAGTCCACAGCACTGTTGAAAAATTAAAAGGAGTCGGCAATTCCACGACTTTGGCACAGGACGTTTCGAATGCCGACGATGCCAAAAAAGTGCTGCTTGCCTTAGCGGAACAGGTCTCTTCGAGACTCCGAAAGTCCAATCAGCTTGCACAGTCCGTAACCGTGGAGATCAAGTACAGCACGTTTCAACGTACTTCGCACCAGAAGGTGCTGCTCTTTCCCACGAACTCGACCCAGCCGATCTATGAGCTTTCCTGTCGTCTTTTTGACGAGCTTTGGAACCACACCCCGATAAGATTACTCGGTATCCGTACCGGAAAACTTTTAGATGAGGATGAACCTGTCCAGATGACTCTGTTTGACTCCGGTTATTTAGAAGCAAAATCCGAAAAGCAGCAGAAATTAGATGCTGCCTTGGATCAGATCAAATCCCGCTATGGAGAAAATGCTGTCATACGCGGCAGTTTTTTCCCTGAAAAAGAAGAACCCTGACTATTGTATTTTCCCCGAAATTGGCTTAAAATGGAACTGTTTGAGTTAAAATCACAAAAAGAGGAGGATTGTATGTTAGGAATTATTGGAGCAATGGACGAAGAAGTTGCAAAGATCAAAGAGCATATGACAGATGTGGTAGTCCACAGCAAGGCTTCCATGGATTTTTATAAAGGATTTTTAAATGGAAAGGAAGCTGTTGTTGTACGTTCCGGTATCGGTAAAGTCAATGCCGGTATCTGTACACAGATCCTTGTCGATGATTACGACGTCGATGCTGTCATCAACACCGGAATCGCCGGCTCTTTAAATAAGGATATCGATATCGGGGATATTGTGTTGTCCACAGATACGTTAGAGCATGATATGGATGCCGTTTCTTTCGGTTATCCGCTGGGTCAGATCCCAAGAATGGACACGCTTTCTTTTACGGCAGATGAGCATCTTCGAAAAGTTGCCAAAGAATCCTGTGACAAGGTTCTTTCCGGTGTAAAGGTATTTGAGGGTCGTGTGGTAAGCGGTGACCAGTTTGTTTCCAGCCATGAGAAAAAGGACTGGCTGGTAGAGACCTTCGGCGGTTACTGTACCGAAATGGAAGGTGCTGCGATCGCACATGCCGCTTATCTGAACAACATCCCGTTTTTGATCATCCGTGCCATTTCCGATAAAGCAGATGACAGTGCTTCTATGGACTATCCTGCATTTGAAAAAATGGCAATCGCGAACTCTGTAACTTTGATCTTAGAAATGGCAGGTAATTTATAATGGAAAAAATCGCAAGTTTTACTGTAGATCATTTAAGACTTCTTCCGGGTGTTTATGTGTCCAGAAAAGACCATGCCGGAAGCGAAGTGCTTACCACTTTTGATATCCGCATGACACGCCCGAATTTTGAACCGGTCATGAATACTGCGGAGATACACGCTATCGAGCATCTGGGTGCAACTTTTTTACGCAATCATAAGGATATTGCCTCAAAAACCATTTATTTTGGACCGATGGGCTGCCGCACCGGATTCTATCTGATCCTTGCCGGCGATTACGAATCTGAGGACATCGTTACACTTTTAACAGAAATGTTTACGTTTATCCGTGATTACGAAGGTACGATCCCGGGAGCTGCCGCTAAGGACTGTGGCAATTATTTAGACTTAAATCTGCCTATGGCAAAATATGTTGCAAAAAAATACTTAGAGGAAGTGTTAGAGCATATTTCGGATGACAGACTCCACTATCCAGCATAGCCGATGCACTTTTTGGCAATTTCTGTCAAACTACAGTTGAGAAGAACATCCCGCCATAGTATAATGTAGCTTGATTGTTATATATTTATCAAAAATTTGGAGGAACTATGTTAGAATTAAAAAATATCAGTTATGAAGTCGATGACGACAATGACAATAAAGAGATTCTAAAAAATGTCAATCTGACGATTGATGAACATTTTGTGGCGATCACCGGTCCGAACGGTGGCGGTAAATCCACACTTGCCCGCATCATTGCCGGCATTCATACACCGACCAGCGGTCAGATCCTGTTTAACGGAGAAGACATTACAGATCTCAGCATTACTGAGCGTGCCAAACGCGGTATCAGCTTTGCTTTCCAGCAGCCGGTCCATTTCAAGGGACTGACGGTAAAAGATCTGGTAAATATTGCAGCAGGCAAACCGATGTCTGTCAGCGATATCTGTGATATTCTCTCTGAGGTTGGCCTTTGTGCCAGAGAATACATTGACCGTGAAGTGAACTCCAGCCTTTCCGGCGGTGAATTAAAGCGAATCGAGATCGCTACTATTTTAGCAAGAGGAACCCAGCTTTCTATTTTTGACGAGCCGGAAGCAGGTATTGATCTTTGGAGCTTTAACAGCCTGATCAAGGTATTTGAAAAAATGAGAGATGAGATCAACGGCTCTATCCTGATCATCTCCCACCAGGAGCGTATTTTAAACATTGCAGATAAGATCATCGTCATTGCAAACGGCAGCGTGGATTCCATCGGTTCGAAAGAAGAGATCATGCCACGCCTGATGAACCAGCCAAGCACTTGCAAGACATTAACAGATAAAGCATAAAAAGGAGGTCTTAGCATGGATGCCATTCAGAAGAATTTATTAGAGCAGGTTGCGGGACTGCATGAAATCCCGGAGGGAGCTTATAATATCCGTTCGGACGGACAGCTTGCCGGACGCAACACTACTGCGAATATTGATATTATTTCCAAACAGGACAAGTCCGGTATCGATATTTATATCAAACCGGGAACTACAAATGAAAGTGTACACATTCCGGTTATTTTAAGCCAGAGCGGTTTACAGGAGTTAGTCTATAATGATTTCCACGTTGGAGAGAACTGCGATGTTACCATTATTGCAGGCTGCGGTATCCACAACTGTGGAACTGATACTTCAAAGCATGACGGTGTACACACCTTCTATGTTGGAAAAAATTCCAAAGTCCGCTACATCGAAAGACACTATGGAGAAGGCGATGGACGCGGTGAGAACATTATGAATCCTGAGACCGTTGTCCACTTAGAAGAGAACGCCTATATGGAAATGGAGACTACCCAGATCAAGGGAATTGATTCTACCAACCGTATCACCAGAGGTGACTTAAAAGACGGAGCGACTTTAGAGGTCCGCGAAAAGATCATGACACACGGAAAACAGTATGCAAAGACTGATTTCCATGTAGAACTCAACGGAAAGGATTCCAGCACCAATATCGTATCCCGTTCCGTTGCCAAGGGCGAATCCCATCAGGTCTTTTTAGCAAAGATCAGCGGTAACAATAAATGTGCCGGCCACAGCGAATGTGATGCCATCATTATGGAAAATGCCCATGTTGATGCTACGCCGGAGCTTTCCGCTAATAACATTGATGCCAGCCTGATCCACGAAGCTGCGATCGGTAAAATTGCAGGTGACCAGTTGATCAAACTGATGACACTTGGTCTGACCGAAGCAGAAGCCGAAGAACAGATCATCAACGGATTTTTAAAATAATATTTGAAAATAGAAAAATGCACGCGCAGATTTACGCGTGCATTTTTATTGCTTATTTCACAGGACTTCTACCTGCTTCTTATCTCTTCTGTGGCTCTCCACAATATTTACACTTATAATGTCCAATTACGTCCGCTCCACTTCATACCACACGTTGTACACCATCCGTGTTCTCCCTTCTTAACAACCCTGTCGTAGTATACAGGGGTATGATTGTAGTGCCATGCACCACACTCTACACATTTACCCTTACTCCATTTGTGAGTATCCGTGTTTTTACATTTTTTGAATATATTTTTTTTATTTTTACATTTGTGGTATTTATCATTAACTTCTTTAAATGAACAGTATTTGTATCCACTTATCGTACAACTGGTATGTAAAGTCTCGAACTTAAAGTTCACTGTCTTTACTTCCTCTTGTTTTTCTTCTTCCTTTTCTTCTTTCTTTTCCTCTACAGGCGGATCTACGAATCTGATGATGATGATACTCGGCTCCTCATCTTTTATTTTTTCAATCTTCTGTGTTGGCCCATCCTCCTCGATCATTTTGATCTGTGTGGAATCATCCTGTGACTTCTTTTCATCTTCATCGTCATCTTTTGCCATTTCTTTTGTTTCAAAGATGATCCGGATCGGTTCCATTGGTTCCTCGGACGCAGATTTATCTTCTGTTTTAGCGGTATCCTTTGTCTTTGAGTCTTTCTGTTCCTCCTCTATCTGCTGTAGGGAGAACTCTACTGTGTCCTCGCTTCCCTCTACTCTCTTTGCTACGAGCTGGTTCAAAACAGAATCATCTTTCTTTTTCGGAACATCTGTCTTTCCCACCTTATAATTCATATGATCGCTGGAAATGACCAGTTTGCTTCCATTGTCTGTTTCACATATGATAGAGTTGCCATTTTTCTTAATATTTTTTATGGATGCATTCACAATGTCTTCTGAAACGTATATTAAGACTTCTCCGTTTTCATACGGCTTCATACGGATTCCAAGCTGATTGATACCATCCGCTGCATCCATCTGTATCGTACCTGCATTTTCATCTTTCCCAAACTGCAAAGTAAGATTATTCAGTTCTTTATGCTCTGACAGCATCGAAAACTCGCGTAACTGCTTTTCATCCTTTTCATTTACATATAACAGATTTCTTTTTCCATCCTCTGACTCACCGGAAAAAATTTTCAGATTGTCCGGGATCGAAGAGATTTCTTTTCCATCCATATCCTCGAACTTGGTATTTTGTTCATTCCCTGTCAGTGATACTAAATTTGCCAGTCTCTTTGTTTGTTTAGCACAGCGTTTACATATATCTACCACTTGTGCTGTCTTTTTATCATAGATTGCACCCGATAGATACTCATGTCCAAGTGCCGCTATGGTTTCCTGTTTTTGGATTACTTCATTACAATCAGAACAGTGTGTTCCTTCTGTCAGACCGCTCTGCTCACAGGTTGCCTTTACCGCCTTGTCGGTTACGATCGTATGACCTTTCGCCGGGATTACTTTCTGCTCTGTGATCACTTTCTTACATACGGAGCAATGCTTTCCTTCTGTCAGACCACTTTCCGTACAAGTCGCTTCTACTGCCTTGTCTGTTACGATCTTGTGACCCAGTGGTGCTATCCTTACCCTTCTTTGCGTGACCGTATTGCAGACGGTGCAGAAAATTCTGTCTGTCCATCCGTATTCTGTACAGGTTGCCGGTGTCCCTTTTTTCTTTTGAAGCACATGGCGTTTTTTCCGTACTTTCTTCTGCTCCACAAGAACCTGATTGCAGACAGAACAGTGTTTTCCTTCTGTCAGTCCTTCTTTACTGCAGGTTGCCTCTACCGCCTTGTCCGTTACGGCATGGTGTTTTTTCGGTGCTAACTTTTTCTGCTTCCTGATCACTTCATTGCATACAGAGCAATGTTTTCCTTCTGTCAGACCACTCTGTGTACAGGTCGGTGTCACTCCTTTGTCCGTTACGATCGTATGACCTTTTGCCGGTGTGGTCTCTGTTTTCACTTCGTTGCAATTCTGGCAGGTATACTGCACCTCGCCGGTAGTCACGCATCCTGCTTCCCTGATCTGTTTCTTATCTCCCCACTCATGACCCGTTGCCGGAATGACCTCTGTTGTATACTGTGTATTACAGTATAGACAGTAGATCAGCCACTCTCCGTCTTCCGTACAGGTTGCCATTTTCACCAATTCTTTCTTATCCTCATTCGGAACATGCTTGCCGTCTTTTGCCTCCTTACATCCTGTCTCATCCGCAAAAACCGTCCCCGGTATGGATGTCAGACACACAACTGTTGCGGTTGCAACACACAACATCCTTTTCCATATTTCTTTTTTCATCCTAGCCCTCCTATTCTTTTTCCTATGCTATGCCTTCTTTCCTTCTTTCGTAGTCATCACTGCTTCAAATCCCCGATGCGCCTGCACGATGGTATCTTCTATCAGTTTTTGTGCGATAGATTGCAGATCCACCTCTAATACCGCATCGATCACTGCATCCTGCTTCTCCTTGGGCACCTGATAGAGTGTAAAACAGCACTGCAGATGCCGTCTGATCTTATCCTCTATCTTAAAGTACAGATGACAGTGCTTCGCCATAAATCCACGGGTGATTCCCCCGGAAGCAATATCCATTTCATAAAAATCCTTTTTTTCTGCTTCGGGAAGATAATCGGCAAAGATCACGCTCAGCCTTTCTGCCGTATTGTTATATATATATTCACAGGTTGTCGGCAGTGAGTACGCCATCACATATAATTCCCGTAACGGTTCCGACAACTCTGTAATATACATCTGCAACGCAGTCTCTATTCCATACAGCATCAGCGGATCTTTCTGCTCCCCTAAAAGCTGTTCTGCATTCTCAAACTGTCTGTTGAACATCTGCTGTACCAATGTCAATAACAATGCCTCTTTATTCTCAAATGCAGCAAAAAACGATGATGGTGCCATTCCCGCTGCCCTTGCGATCGCCGCTGTCGTTGTCTTTTCATAGCCATTTTCTAAAAACAACTGGACGGCTGCTAAGAGCATTTTGTTTCTTCTCGCCACTCCTTTGGGCTGTAAACCTTTTGGCATTTTTCACGCTCCTTTGACTGTAGTTTAGTATCCACTATTGACTATAGTCAATTTTAACATGCAAATATCAAAAATGCAATGACATTTCGGTATTTTCTATAGAGATTCGGGAGCAAAAGACGGTTTCCGGTTTTTGGATCGGCAACGTGCACAAAGCCAGCCACTATGTTGTGAGCTGTCTTTTAACACCCTGACCTTGTCGCGAAAAAAAGTCAGGTACAGATTCCCTAGAAACTGAGTGTACCTGACTTTTTTGATTTCTCTATATATTTTGTACAAAAATTTTATATTATCTTACATCTGGTGTCTTACCACTGCATATTCATCATCCAGACGATAATACGGACAGTTGTCAAAACTTCCGGTCAGAAACTTTACCATATCATCCTCATCTAAATTCATATCACAGCAGTAGCACTCCATCTCATCGTCATAGACATAATTGACGCAGCTTTCACAATTACTTGCCATTGTATCTTCCCCTCCAATCCTTCGGACTATCCGGTTACCATTCTGCTCTCTTTCATTAACGATGTTTCCATACACGCGGTGCAAATAAGATCAACAGTGGGAAAATCTCCAGTCTTCCGATCAGCATATCAAAGATCATAACCAGCTTTGACAACACGGAAAATCCTCCATAACCGCCCATCGGTCCTACTACTTCCAGTCCCGGCCCGATATTATTTAATGTTGCTGCGATCGCGGTAAAATTCGTAACCATATCATGCTTATCCAGACTAAGCAGGAAAAGGGATGCCGCAAAAATAAACATGTATACGATCAGATACATATGTGTGGTGCGGATCGTTTCATCAGATACCGCCTTATCATCCATTTTTACAACCTTGACGCTTCGCGGATGGATCAGATGGCTGACTTCCCGGATCGAGGATTTGATATAAATGATCAAACGGCTGACCTTAATTCCGCCTCCGGTACTGCCCGCGCAGGCACCTACAAACATCAGCATGACTAAAATATTCTTTGAAAATGTCGGCCACAGATTGAAATCCGCAGTCGCATATCCGGTAGTTGTCATAACCGATGCCACTTGAAATGTTGCCAGATTCAGGTTATGCAACAGTTCACTTGCATTATGTGTTAAATCCAAAGTAATCAAAATAGATGCAATTCCAAAAATGGCAAAATACCAACGGACTTCTTCTATTTTAAAAGCATCACTGCTCTTTTTCATCAAAATCAGATAGAAGAAACTGAAATTGACACCAAACAGCACCATGAATATCGTAATGATCACCTGCTGCAGTGCCGTATAGCTTGCCGCACTGTCTACAACCAGACCAAAGCCTCCGGTTCCTGCCGTTCCAAGAGACATACACACGGCATCAAATGTCGGCAGCCCACTGATCAGCAAAGCAATGATCTCTAACATAGTCATTGTCAGGTAGATGAGATACAGTATTCCTGCTGTCTTACGCATACGCGGCACCAGTTTGGATACGATCGGTCCCGGACTTTCTGCTCGCAGGATATGCATATTCTCTCCATCTGCTAACGGCAGGATCGCCATCATAAACACCAGTACACCCATACCGCCAATCCAATGGCTGAAACTTCGCCAGAAGAGTGCCGTATGAGAAAATGCTTCTACATTTTCCGCAATGCTTGCTCCGGTGGTTGTAAATCCAGATACGATCTCAAACAAGGCATCTACGAAATTTGGAATCTCACCACTGAGCCAGAGTGGGATTGCTCCGACCACACTGAGAACGATCCAGCTCAATGCCACACTGACAAATCCTTCTTTTGCAAAAAAACCGCCCTTTTCCGGCTTTTTCCATGTCATGATCCTTCCAATGACAAAGCCTGCAATTGCCGTATACAAAAAATATTTTCCGGTTTCTTCACTATAGATCAGGCTGACAAACCACGGTAACAGCATGAATGCCGACACAAATACCAGAACGCAGCCCAAAATATATATCACAGTTTTTTTATTCATTTTCCTAACCTTCTAATATATCATCAATATCGTCCAGACCCAGATTGGTGGTTACGATGATGACACTGTCTCCACTCTGCAGCATATCATTTCCGCTTGGTGTGATCAGTTTCCCCTTTCTCTGTATTGAGCAGATCAGCAGATTTTTCTTAATCTTCAATTCACAGATTGGTTTGTTAGTGACTTTTGCTGTCTTGCTGACAATGAACTCTAATGCTTCTACCCGTCCATCGATCATACGATAAAGTGTCTGTACATTACTTCCCATGGTGTTTTGCATTGCACGCACATAACGGATAATGGACACACCGGTAATGACCTTTGGCACGATCAGGCTGTCAATCCCCAGATCATCGACGACTTCGGGGAATTCAATCTTATCTATCTTTGTCATGGTCTTTGCATGTGACACTTTTTTCGCATAAAGAGAAAGCATGATATTTTCCTCATCGATATCGGTCATTGCCGCAAATGCATCTGTCTCACGGATTTCTTCTTCTAATAAAAGCTCTTTGTCAATTGCTTCCCCCTGAATGATCATAGCATGTGGCAATGCTTCACTCAGTTCTTCACAACGCTTTTTATTTTCTTCAATGATCTTTACTTCCACTCCGGTATCCTGAAGGATTTTTGCAAGATAGAAAGAAATCATTCCTCCTCCTGCTACCATGACGGATTTGATTGGGTTCGCCGGTACACCGATCTTTTTAAAAAACGGAGTTGCCTCGCGGATCGGAAGGCTGACGGAAATTGCATCACCAGCCATCAGTACAAAATTACCATCCGGAATCCGGATCTCTTTTCCACGTTTTACAATACAAACCAGGATCTGTCTGCTGATCTTAACGGCAAATTCTGCAACACTCATTCCGTTTAATACGGATTTTTCCGGAATGACTACACGAAGCAGGGTCATTCCACCACGGAATTTCTCTACTGCAAGGGCAGACGGATACTGTATCAGACGTGCCATCTCGTTTGCAGCCTCCCATTCCGGGTTAATGGACATAGACAGTCCAAGTTCTTCTCTTATATATCCAATTTCATCGTAATATTCCGGATTTCTCACTCTTGCGATCGTCTGGCAGTTACCTGCTTTTTTCGCGATCAGGCAGCTTAACAGATTGACTTCATCCTGGTTTGCAACGGAGATCAGAAGGTCTGCTTTTTCAATGCCTGCTTCTTTTTGGGTCCGGTAACTGGTACCATTTCCCAATACGCAATAGATGTCCATTTCCGAAGAAAGGTCTTTTATTTTTTCTTCATCCGAGTCAATGACCGTAATCTCATGTCCCTCGGCATTCAAATGCTGGGCAAGCGTATATCCTACTTTTCCGCTTCCCACAATAATGATATTCACTCTCTTTTCCTCCAACGATTCAAAACTCATTCCCGCTCGGAATATTATACTCCAAAGACTTTCTTTTGTCGATGTATATCGCGCTAAGAGATAGTATAATTTTCGCTATATGTCAAATAATATTCCCCTTTTTCCTGCATTTATAGATGTAAGATTCTGAAAAATCCATCAAAATATTATTATGTTCAGAAATCCGTTCTTTCTCTCAAAAGTAACCATAAAAACATTTCATATTTTAAAATCTCCCCATATCGAGGACTTTTTGCTATAATAGAATAAGCAGTTCCGATTTCATCTGGAACGGCAAAAGAAAAAAGACAGAATATTTCAAAGAAAGAAGGATCCTTTATGAGAAAAAAATTATTTGCCATACTACTCGTTGGCATTTTCGTACTGTCACTCTACGCCTGTGGAAGCAACAGTAAAACAGACCTGAGCGGCACCTGGAAAACAAAAGAAGAGGACGGAAGCTGGATGGAAGCTGAGATCAAAGATGATGTCATCACGATCAACTGGATCTCTGACGAAGGCGAATCCACCTCGGTATTCTGGGTTGGTTCCTACGATGCTCCAAAAGATTCCGGTAACGAATACTCCTGGGAATCCAAGCGTGACAAAGACAAGACGGATAAAGAACCGCTGGCTTCCTCAGATGATACTAAGAAGTTCACTTATAAAGATGGAAAACTCACTTATCAGATGACAGGTTTCGGGGTTACTACGACAATGTCTATGACGAGAGAGAAATAGGATACAGAATAAAGAAAACCCCTTGCAAAAACCACATTTGCAAGGGGTTAACCATAAATAAAAAGAGCGCGAGACGGGACTCGAACCCGCGGCCCCGACCTTGGCAAGGTCGTG
>OIEA01000086.1_pt1 | contig 49115 bp, 40 predicted proteins | sample 1581631 | NCBI WGS metagenome assembly OIEA01 (sample SAMEA3882526, study PRJEB24775) | human gut metagenome | biome: human-associated habitat; feature: intestine environment; material: feces | place: Netherlands | collected 2009/2010
CTGGTCGCGGAGTTCCTTCACACGCGAAAGCTTCTCTGCATCTCCCGAAAAGCCGCGGCTCGACGGCAGCCTGTCATAAGTGACGGCGGTAAGCTTTTCGTACAGCTCCAGAAAATTTTTACACGCTGCCAGCTCCTCAAACTTTGCGAGATCCGACGCGATCACCTTCTCATAGACATCCGGTCCGTTTTCCTCCAGCGTAAGCACATGCGCGATGCGAAGCTTTTTTACCAGATCCGCCAGCACCGACCGCAGATGCAGCACGAGCGGCTGCATCCACGGCGCCTCCGCCATCTTTTGCACATCCGGGATCTCATAACCACGGATGCCGGAAGTAAGCCACTCCATCGGCCACGGATAGCTCATGGAGAACTCGTAGAGCGAGAGGATCATCTCCGCCACCTTCGCATCGCTCTTCCCCGACACATACCCTTTTGCAAATGCCGCAAACTCCGGTGACATCTGTTCGTAATTGCTCTCCAGCACGCCGCGCAGCACGTCTTCTTTTAACAGCTTTAACTCTCCCTCGTCCCCGATCCGAAAATCCGGCTCCAGGTCAATCTCGTGGAAATGATTGCGGATCACATACAGACAAAAACTGTCTATAGTCGTGATCTGCGCATTGTGGATTAACGTCAGCTGGCGTTGCAGATGCTCCGAATCCGGATGCTCCTCCAGCGCTTTCTCGATCGCCGCCCCGATGCGCTCCCGCATTTCCGCCGCAGCCGCATTCGTAAACGTCACCACCAAAAGCCGGTCGATGTCCACCGGATGTTCTCCCTCCGTGATCATCTTGATAATGCGCTCGACTAAAACCGCCGTTTTACCCGAACCGGCAGCTGCCGATACCAGAATGTTGCGCTTTCTTAAATCGATTACCTGTTGTTGTTCTCTGGTCCATGAAACACCCATCTACTGTCTCTTCTCCTCGCTTCGCGTCTCTCTCATTTTCGCAAGAATCGCCTCGGCACCGTCCGGCTTTTCTAACTTCCGGTAAGAAAAGCCCGGTATCCGCGCGTCAAATCCGCACACCACGTGATACGGACAATAGTCGCAGCCGCTTCTCCCGTCGAGTTCATACGGTGCCGCCGCCACATCTCCGCCTAGGATTCTTCTGCCCGCCTTCGTCACGGTCTCCTTCACGTAGTCCGACATTGTCTCAAATTCTTCCGTACTCGCCGTCTTGGACGTCGCTTTTAAGGAACCGTCCGCTTTAAGCGCCACAGGAATGACTGCGGAGCTTCCGGAAAGTTCTGTGTCCATCGCTCCGTATATCTCGGGATCGTCATTGACCAGCCCGTTCGGCTTTAATTCCTCCAGCACGGCCTGCCGGATCTCCTCCTCCGACTCCGTACCGCTGCCGTCGACCATGGGATCCTCAATGTGATAGTAAAACATTCCCGCAGGCACCGCCCGTTTTCCCGGATGCTTTTTTGCCTCCAGTTCGAGCGCCGCATTCATATAAACCACCAGCTGCAGCTGCAGCCCGTGATACAGATTCAGCAGGGAAAATGTAGTGTTGCCCGATTTGTAATCAATGATCTTTACATACACCTTATCGTCCGTCTCACAGGTATCCACACGGTCAATCCTGCCCCGCAGACGCATCTTTTCCTCCTCTGTCAGCTGAAAGCGGATTGCCTCCAGATGATCGGCCTGCGAAAACGACACCTCAAAATCACTCGGCGTAAAACGCCCCTTCTGCACCTGGATCGTGAGCGCCCACACCGTGCGCCGGATCGTGTCTTTCATGCGCGACAGCAGATAGCGGTTCTTCGCCTCGTCGAATGCGCCCACATTCGCACAGCCCGCAATCGCGTCATTCATGCTCTCCTCAATCCACGCCTCACGCGTCTGTTCGGGCAGATCGTACCAGGTATACGAAGACCTGCGGATGCGCTCCGCAAAATGCCACAGCGCGTCATGATAGATATTTCCCATATCCACACCGGCAAACTCCTGTAATTCCCGCTGTGACAGTCCCAGTCCGTAGGTCATGTAATGTGCAAACGCGCACTCCGCAAACTGCTCCAGCCTTGTGACACTGTTCTCCAGTTCCGTGCCGTATAAGGCGCGCGCAACCTCTTTTCCGATCGGCTCTCCGCTGTAACGGTAAAAAGATGCCGCAAGCAGGCGCAGCGCCTTCGCATGATAAGTCTCATCCGAGAGATACCACTTCGCAAGTGCCTCCCAAGTATGCGACTTTTGTTCTGTCCAGAGTCCCTCCAGCAGATAATCGATCCCACTCTCCGGCGTTAAAATCGCGGACGCCTCCGTCTCCTCCTCCGGCTCACGGATCTTTAGTTCCGGGAACATATTGCAGAGCGTTCCGATCAGATAAGACCGGCGCAGCGCCTTTCCCTCCGGGCTGACCCTTGAGTAGGTGACATACAATCCGTCCGACGGCTTGGTTAAGTTCAGATAAAGATAAAACTTCTGGATAAAGACTTTTTCCCGCGCCCCCGGCGCTAACATCAGATGATGCTCCGCCATCTTCTCGCGCTCGAACTGTGAGATGATGCTTCCGGTGCTGCCGGCTTTCGGCACGATACCGTCATTGACTCCCACAAAGAACAGAATCCGGATATGATTTAATCTGGTGCGCTCAATGTCTCCGACTGTCACACGGTCATTTCCCGGCGGAATCATACCGACCTTTGCCGCAGAAAATCCTGCGTCCAGGATGTCTGTGTACTCCCGGATCGACATCTGCTCCTCCCCGAGCAGCGACGTGACCTTGTCAAAAAGATCCATCACGATCTTATAAATCTGCCCGTACTCCTGCGCTCTGGTCTGGTTCCTGCGCACGCCGTTGTACTCCGTCTCCTCCGCCTGTTCTAAGAGGAACTGCTTCTCCCTAAGCTGCGCTTCAATATCCAGCGCCGTGATAAACTCATACAGTCCATAGGTCTGCTCCGCAACCGTGTATTTTTTCCCGGAAAAAAGTCCGCACAGCGGCTCAAACGCCAGAACGATCCGCTCCCGCGCCCGGTTCAAAAGAGCCATCTCCTCCTGCGCCGCCTCCGGATAGCGGGCATCCCGCTTCATCACAGATGTCCACTTCTCACTCCAGCGCTTTCTGCCGCGGATTCCTTTTGCAAGCACATAATTCTCCAGACGGTCAATCACATCCTCATCATCCGCCCAGGCTTTGGCGCCGTCCTCATCTGCTCCGGCTTTGGCTTTGGCGCCGTCCTTATCATTCACCCCGCCTCTGGCTTTGGCTCCTGCGCCGTCCTCATCTGCCGTCTGCTCCGTGCAGCTCTCCGTCAGAAGCCGTCCCGCCAGACCGCTCCGAAGAAAGCGGAACACACTCTGGTAGGAGAAATCAAACTCCACGACCTCAAGCGCCGCGCGGATAAACTCGATGAACGGATGAAACAGAATGTTTCTCGTCTGGTCGATAAAAAACGGGATCCCGTACTGTGCAAACGTCTCCGGAACGTAGTTGGCATACTGTGGCACGTCTCCGGTCACAACCGCAAAATCCCGGTAGCGGCAGCCCTTTGTCCGGACCAGGCGCACAATCTCCCTTGCGACAAAGGAAAGCTCCTGGCGCGGGTCCTTTAAGCTGGTGATGCTGATGTCATTAACCGGCTTTGGCCACTTCCGATACATCGGACGGAACAGATTCTGTTCCATGAAAAACAGCTCCGGTGCATTTTCATAGCGCCTGTGCTCTCCCGGCTCCATAATCACCGGAGAGAGTACCTCGCATCCCGCATCCGCCGCAATCTTAAGCAGTGTCTGCACGGTCTCCTTGCTCATGGAAAAAAGCTCGTGCACACCTCTGCTGTGGTAAAAATCCTCCCGGATATCCATGGAGAGCGACACGATGACGCGGTCGGCAAGCGGCAGCATCACCCGAAGCAGCCGGTTCTGGATCGGGGTGAATCCCGTAAACTCGTCAAAGACAATCACACTGTCCCTGATGAGCTCTGATTCCTCCGCCACCTCACACAAGAGTGTCAGAATCTCCTCCGCCGTGATGTATTTCCCGTCAATATACTCCCGGAATCCCTCATACATCGTAAGAATATCCTGCATCTTACAGCGCAGGGTATCCCCGACATCCTGCCCGCCGAGAAAAGCACCAAGATCCTCCGGCGTGATATTGTACTGCGCCATCTCCGAGATCAGGGACTTGATCTCACCGATGTATCCCATTTTGTTGAGATTGCCGCCAAGCACCGAGAGTTCTTTTTTCTTAAGCTCCGCCACCTTGCGCAGCACCAGATTCTTGCCCGTCTCCTCTAAAATGACCAGATCCTGCATTCCGAGGTCATCGAACACACGGTACGCCAGGCGCACAAAGCTGAGCACATCCACGTTCATGATGGCATGTTTGGGCTGGCGGCACACGAGTTCCCGCTGCGTCTGCATCGTAAACTGTTCCGGGACAAGCAAAAGGAAATTCTTCTCCGGTTCCCTTTCCGCTTCCTCCAATATCGACTGATATAAATAATCGGACTTTCCGCTTCCGGAATTGCCGAAAACAAACTGTAATGACATAAAAAACGTGCCCCCTGTTCACAGCAATATTTTAACACAGGTGCACGCTTCTTCCAAATAATATTCTCTCTATTTTCTCTTAATTATTTCTGATGTCAGCCGATATATATAGTAGAGAAGGAACTCATTAACCCCTATCAGTTGTGATTTATTTGTCAAGGAGGATGATTGTCGCAATCTACTATGATAGTGTTTTCGTGTTACCCGTTCACCCCGTAAACCGGATCGACCGGCTTGCACCAGAGAGCAGAAAGCAGCAACGTTCCAAACAGCAGCCTTCGTCTTCGTTCGCCTCACTGCTGCATCAGGCAATGACGGTGACAGAGGAGGATGATGTTCATTCGTTCGATGCCACTGCCTAGAGAAAGGTTCTATGAATCAGAGAAAAGAATTTCATAAGAAGGCCCCCGGTTGACAATCCAAGGTTTCGTACCTTTCCATTGCGCCCGGGGGGTTTCTTATGCCTGCAGGCAGGCTTCTCTTTTATTTTTCATACAGGAATTCTTCCGGCAGGGTCACATGAAAATCCTCTGCCAGATGTCTGAAGTCGTCCGGCTGTATCGTCTGGAGCTTATCCGGACGCATGGAGAGCGTCTTCACCAGAATCTCCGCGGATTTTTCTGCGGTATGCATCAGACCGAACGTTACGTCAAAGTCCTCTCCTGCGGCGAACATGCCGTGATGCGCCCAGATCGCAAGATCATATTTTTTCATCAGCTCGCTGGTTGCAACCGCGATCTCCCTGCCGCCCGGAACCATCCACGGCACCACGCCGACACCTGCCGGGAATACCACCGGACATTCCGTTGCCATCTCCCAGAGTTCTCTCGTGAATACGCGATCCTCCAGTGGAAGCACGAACGTCAGCGCAATGATATTGGTGGTATGTGCGTGATAGACCACGCGGTACTTCGGATTCTGCAGTTTCTTTACCTCCAGGTTCATCAGATGGCTCGGCAGTTCCGAGGTCGGTCTTCCGCCGTTCACCAGTCCCCACACGATCCGGTAGTTCTCGCCTTTTTCGTCCAGCTCAATCATGCAGATCGAATCTTCCGGCTTTAAGATGACGTTGCGGAAATATTTTCCGCTTCCGGTCACAAGGAAATACTCTCCTGCCAGATTGGGCACCGTGGTGCCGATCGGCTGCCACTCCTTTTCCTGAAAGTTCTCCCGCACCGCTTCCACTTCCTCCGGTTTCACGCGGTAAGATAAGTTTCCGCCGTTTCTCTCATGCCAGCCCTGCTCCCATCCGTCGTTTGCCATGCGGATAAATCCCTGTACAAATTCTGCATCCAAAAATTTCATGATTCTCTTCCTCTCTTCTCTCTGATTCAGCTTCTATCTGTTTATCCTCTTTTGGTCAGTACCTCACGCTCATAACGCTCGATCTCATCGTAGAAATGAAGGTCATCGCACACGCCTTCCCTGCGGCAGTACTCCTCCCAGATCTCGCCGATCGGAAGCATTTTTACCGCCTCGTGCATAACCATGAGTTTTCCCAGCTGATTCGTATCCTGCAGTTCCTTTAACATCTCATTCGGCGTGCACAGTGCCGTTAACAGGGCTTTCTGCCAGCTCCTGAAGCCGGTCGCAAGCGCCAGGACACGGTTGATGCTCGCGTCAAAGTAATCTAACGCCATGTATACACGGTCAAGCGCGTCATTTCTTACGATCTCTTTTGCCATCTCTTTCGTCTCGTCATCTAAGAGCAGCACATGATCCGAATCCCAGCGCACGCCTCTGGTAATGTGAAGTGCAAACTCCGGGTAAAAACAGAGCATGGCAGGAATCTTGTCCGACACATACTCCGTCGGATGATAATGTCCGTTGTCCATGAGCGGCATGCAGCCTTCATGCTGTGCGGCGAAACTCAACGTAAATTCTGCCGAACCCACGGTGTAGGACTCCACGCCGATACCGAATACCTTGGATTCCACGCACGGCTTGACAAGCTTCCTGTCATACGGCTCAGATAAAATCTGCTCGATCGAATCCTTGTAGCGCAGACGCGGTCCCATACGGTCTGCCGGAACATCCTTGAATCCGTCTCCTGTCCAGATATTCATGACGCACGGCACACCGGTCTCCTTTGCAAAATATTCCGAGATGCGGATGCATGCCTTTCCGTGGTTGATCCAGAAGTTTCTGGTCTCCTCATCGGGGCTTGATAAGGTAAGTCCGTCTTTTACTTTTTCGTGGGAGAAAAACGTTGGGTTGAAATCAATTCCCATATGGTGCTTCTTCGCAAATTCCACCCACTTTGCAAAATGCTTCGGCTCTAAGGCGTCGCGGTCCGCAAATTCTCCCGGCTCAAAAATCGCATAGGACGCATGAATATTTAATTTTGCCGTTCCCGGCATCAGCTTCATTGCCTCCTCCATGTCCTCCATCAGCTGCTGCGGCGTTCTGGCGCGCCCCGGATAGTTTCCGGTCGTCTGGATTCCGCCTGTGAGTCCGCCGTCATTGTCAAATCCGATCACATCGTCCAGCTGCCAGCAGTGCAGCGATACTGGAACCTTTTTCAACCGCTCGATCGCGCGGTCTGTGTCCACGTCAAGTGCCTCATACTTTGCTTTTGCTGCTTCATAACCTGTCATCTCGTTTCTCCCTTCTCTCCTTCAAACTTCTCCATTGCAAATGAATCCGCAATGCACGCTCTCGCTGCCCTAAGGTCTTCAAATTCTCCCGCCGCAATCATCTGCACGGCAAGGTTGCCGAGCGCCGTCGCCTCCGTCGGTCCCGCCTCGACCGTCTTTCCGGTGTATTCTGCGGTAAGCCGGTTTAAATACTGCGCATTCGCGCCGCCGCCCACAATGTGAATCTCTGGGTACTGTTTTCCCGTCAACGCCTCGATCTCCTCTGCCGTCCCGGCATAGCACTGCGCAAGACTGTGGTAGATGACCGCAGCCAGTTCCCCGATGGTCTGCGGAACCTGCTCCCCCGCTTCCCGACATGCCCTCCTTACTTCCTCCGTCATGTTCTTCGGCGCCAGAAAGCGCGCATCGTTGACGTCGATACGCGATGTAATCGTCTCCTTTGCGGCGCGCGCACAGATTTCTCCAAACCCAAGTTCCGGCGCACTCTCCTTTCGGACAGACTGGATCATCCAGAGTCCCATGATATTTTTCAGATAGCGGAACCGGCAGTCGTAACCGCCCTCGTTTGTCATGTTGTGCGCTCTCGCCGCACTGCTGCAATCCGCCGTCATCCGTTCGGTTCCCATGAGCGACCATGTGCCGGAGCTGATGTAGAGCGTCTCTTCCTCCTGCGTCGGCACCGCCGCCACCGCCGAGGCGGTATCGTGTGTGGGCGGCAGAACCACCTTGCAGGAAAATCCCACTTCTTTCCGGATCTCCCCGCGCAGGCTCCCCAGTTCATACCCCGGCATCCGGATCTCCTGAAACAGCCGTCTCGGATAGCCCAGCTGCCGAATCAGCTGCTCATCCCAGTCCTTTGTCACCGGGCTGACCAGCTGGGTCGTCGTCGCATTGGTATACTCCTGCACCTTTTTCCCGGTCAGAAGAAAATGAAAATAATCCGGCATCATCAGCAGACAGTCCGCCTGCTCCAGCCATTTTGGATGCTGCTCCCTTACCGCCGCCAGCTGATAGATCGTGTTAAAAATCTGTTTCTGGATTCCCGTTCTGCGGTAGAGTTCTTCCTCCGTAATGTGCGCATACACTTTTTCATCCATGCCCTGCGTCCTGCCGTCGCGGTAGGCTGCCGCATCTCCGATACGTCTTCCCTGCCCATCCAAAAGGACATAGTCCACCGCCCAGGTGTCAATCCCCATGCTGTGCGGGATTTTCCCCAGTCTGGCGCACTGCTTCATGCCGTTTAAAATCTCCGCAAACAGCCGCTCGACATCCCATACCTTGTGCCCGTTCTTCTCCGTCATTCCGTTCGGGAAGCGATAGATTTCTTCCAATACCAGCTTCCCGTCTTCCAGATGGGACAGCATATGTCGTCCGCTCGACGCTCCGATATCCACCGCCAGATAATACGTCATCTCCATCCACCTGCTCCTTTCTCTTTCCTTCTCATCACTGCTGTCAGCATAACAAAAATAAGGACCGTTTTTTAGGCTCTGATTCGACTAAAAAACTGTCCTTATTTTCCATTCTCAAATATTCTCTATTATTTTTCATAAAGGTTCCCGGCGTCACGTGAATTCATCATGCGGTATGCACGCGGTGTCACGCCATACCGGCTCTTAAACTGCCGGAAAAAATAACTCAGATTCTCATACCCGACATCAAGTGCGATCTCCTCCACCGCCAGATCCGTCTCCGTGAGCAGATGTGCCGCCGTCTCAAATCTCCGCTGCTGCAAAAGCTCCTTGAATGTATATCCGGTTTTCTGCCGGATCAGCTTGCTTAACACCGAGACCGACTGATGGGTATCTTTTGCGATCTTCGTCAGATTCGCATTTTTGCAGTCACTTTTGATATATCCGAGCACCGCCTGCACGATCGCCTCCCGGTAGTCCATCGAGGAATTGTGGCTTAAGTTCTCAAGGTGATTCAACAGATATAAAAATACCAGCCCCATCGTATACTGGTTCATGACATCCTCATCGGAATGTTCATGCAGCATGGATTCGATCATATTTTCCATGAGATTTTCCACCTGCGGCTGTTCCTTTAAGCGGAACAGCAGGTAGTGCGACACCGGATTCTTCTGTCCGAAAGCGCCGGCGATAAATTCCGCAAGCACATTTTTCTCATGCAGCATGGAAAGCGGCACCTCAAAAAACTCCGGCAGCGCGATAAAATTGATGCCGATATCCTCATACTCTGCCCTGCGGATGGCATGACGCACCTGCTGGTTCAACATCAGCACATCCCCCTTGTGAAGTGTCAGTTCCTTCCCCCCGATGATGTGCGTGATGCTCCCCTGCACGACATACATGATCTCCACATAGTTGTGCCGGTGCTCCGGGAAATCCACAAAGCGGCTGTGCGGACGCACGGTGATGAGCCGTCCCCGCTTTAACAGCAGTTCCCGGTCAATCTCCCCGATCGACTCTCTCGCATACAGCTGCCGCTCAACCATTCCCTGTCCCGCTCTGTACTTTTTTTCTTCCTCTGAAATGACCATCAGTTCGTTAAGAAGTTCTTCTCTCATCGCCGCTCTGCTGCCCTTCTGTGAAACTCTGCGCCCACCTGCCATTGTCACCGGCACGCCTGCTCTCTTCTACAATTATCCACACAGACCGCATCCGTTGTCAAGTGTCAGACTTCTCCGAATGAAAAAAGTGGATCTTACCACCGTTTTCTGTGATAAAATCCACTTTCTCTCATTCCTGATTCGTTGTTCTTATTTTTCCAGCCCGAAACAATACTTTGTCTTTGAGCAGTACGTATCGCCCGCTTTTAATACCGGTGATTTGAAGTTCTTCTCATTCACCGCATTCGGGAAATACTGCGTCTCCAGACAGAATGCATGGCGCTTGCCGTACTGCACGCCGCCCTTGCCGGTCTGCGGCGTGATAAAGTTGCCGGTATAGAGCTGGATCCCCACACAGTCCGTATACACATCCATGCAGATGCCGGACTTTGCACCTCTGGCACGCGCAGCAAGCTGCATGGTACCGTCCGCCTTGTCCAGCGCATAATTGTGGTCATAACCACCCGCATAACGAAGCTGCGTATCGTCCGCTTCGATGTCCCGTCCGATCTCCTTCATCTCCCGGAAATCAAACGGCGTCCCGGCTACTTTTGCGAGTTCTCCGGTTGGAATCGCCTTGGAATCAATGACCGGCGTATAGTAGGATGCGTGAAGTTCGAGCTTCTGCCCTTCCATCACGCCGGAATCATGTCCGTCCAGATTAAAGTAGGCATGGTTCGTAAAGTTCGCCACCGTCGTCTGGTCGCAGACTGCCTCATAGGCGATCGCAACCTCCCCGTTATCATCCAGCGTGTACGTAACCTTCGCCGTCATATTGCCCGGGAAATCCTGTTCCCCGTCGCGGCTTACATAGGAAAACGTAATACTCTGTGCGCTCTCCTGCACCACATCCCAGATCACTGCGTGAAAACCGTGCGATCCGCTGTGCAGATTGTTCTCATTGTCATTCGCTTCCAGCGAATAGTCTTTTCCGTCCAGATGGATGTGTGCATGATCGATCCGGTTCGCATTGCGCCCGATCACCGCTCCAAAATAGCAGGTATTGTTCTGATAATCAACGGGTGTATCGTATCCCAGCACAACGTCATATACGTTTCCGTCTGAGCCCTTCATTGTGATCGATACGATCGTTGCCCCGAGATCAATGACAGAGAGCGTCATTCCCTGCGCATTGACAAGCGTGTACTCCGTGACCTCCCTGCCTTCCTTTGTTCTGCCAAAACTCCGTTTTTGCATACTGATCCTCATTTCTAAGCATATTTATTGCGAAACGGCAGGCCGTTTCTTCCGACGTACTAATTCTGTCCATAGTAGGCATTTGCCCCATGCTTGCGGTAGAAATGCTTTTCCTTGATACAATCCGGCGCCGGCTTCACCTTCGGATTGATAAGCTCAGTGTTGCGTGCCATCTTCGCCACTTCCTCCAGTACGACCGCATTGTGGACTGCCTCTGCGGCATCCTTGCCCCAGGTAAACGGTCCGTGATTCGCACAGAGAACCGCCGGTGTGTACATCGGCTTGATGCCTCTTGTCTCAAAGGTCTCAATAATCACAAGTCCGGTGTTCTTCTCATATGCCTCGTCGATCTCCTCCGGCGTCAGATTTCTGGCGCACGGAATCGGTCCGAAGAAATAGTCTGCATGCGTTGTGCCGTAAAGCGGAATGTCTCTGCCCGCCTGCGCCCACGCGACAGCCTCCGGGGAATGGGTATGTACAATACCACCGATCTCCTCGTACTTTTTGTAGAGTTCGATATGGGTCGCCGTGTCGGAGGACGGCTTATATCTGCCCTCGATCTTATTTCCGTCAAGATCCATGACTACCATATCGTCCGGGCTTAAGGCATCATAATCCACACCGCTCGGCTTGATGACGAAATAGCCGCTCTCGCGGTCGATTCCGCTGACATTGCCCCAGGTGTAGGTGATGAGCCCTCTGCGCGGAAGTTCCATGTTGGCTTCATAGACCTGTTTTTTTAATTCTTCTAACATCTCTTAGTTTCCTCCTGTGCTGCGCCGTTCTACTTCATCTCACGCAGGATGCGGTTTGCGATTCCCTCTGCATCCAGTCCGTATTTGTGAAGAAGTTCTTTTGCCGGACCGGATTCGCCAAAGACATCGTTGACACCGATTCTGGTAATCTTTGTCGGGCATTTTTCACCGAGCGTCTCCGCCACTGCAGCGCCGAGTCCTCCGATGATGGAATGCTCTTCCACCGTGAATACACGCCCCGTCTTTTTTGCCGTCTTTACCACAAGTTCCTCGTCAAGCGGCTTGATAGTGTGAATGTTGATGACTTCCGCATGAATGCCCTGCTCTGCCAGCGTATCCGCTGCTGCCAGTGCTTCCGAGACACAAAGTCCGGTTGCAATGATGGAGCAGTCGCTTCCCTCACGGAGCGTCACGCCCTTGCCGATCTCAAACTTATAATCCGCGCCGTCGTTGATGACCGGAACCGCCAGTCTGCCAAAGCGCAGATACACCGGTCCCACGTACTCGTAGGCAGCCTTCACTGCCGCGCGCGCCTCGATGTCGTCCGCCGGGTTGATGACAACCATTCCCGGGATCGCACGCATCAGGGCAATATCCTCGTTGCACTGATGGGTCGCGCCGTCTTCCCCGACGGAAATTCCGGCATGTGTCGCACCGATCTTCACATTCAGATGCGGATATCCGATGGAATTGCGCACCTGCTCGTAAGAACGTCCTGCCGCAAACATGGCGAAGGTGCTCACAAACGGTACAAATCCACATGTGGACATTCCGGCTGCCACGCCGGTCATATTCGCCTCTGCGATACCGCAGTCAATGTGGCGGTCCGGGAATGCCTTCTTGAACATTCCGGTCTTGGTTGCCGCTGCGAGATCCGCATCCAGGACAACCAGATTCTCATGCTCTCCTCCAAGCTCGACCAAAGCATTGCCGTAGCTCTCTCTCGTTGCAATCTTTACTTCTGACACAATGCTTCACCTGCCTTTCTAAGATCCTCCATCGCCACTGCATATTCCTCGTCGTTCGGCGCTTTACCGTGCCAGCCGACGCTGTTCTCCATGTAGGAGACACCTTTTCCCTTTACGGTGTGCGCAATAATCGCGGTCGGCATTCCCTTCGTGGCTCTCGCCTCATCAAACGCCCGCTTGATCTCATCGAAATCATTGCCGTCGATGTTGATGACGTGGAAATTAAAGCTCTCGAACTTCTTGTCGATCGGGTACGGCGAGCAGACCTCGTCGATCGGTCCGTCGATCTGCAGGTTGTTGTTGTCCACAATCACGCAGAGGTTATCCAGCTTGCGGAAACCTGCGAACATGGCAGCCTCCCAGATCTGTCCCTCCTCGATCTCGCCGTCGCCGCAAAGTGCATACACACGGTAATCCTGCTGTTTCATCTTCCCTGCCAGAGCCATGCCGCACGCTGCGGAAAGTCCCTGTCCCAGAGAACCGGAAGACATATCCACGCCCGGAATGTGCTTCATATCAGGATGTCCCTGTAAATACGATCCGGTATGGCGCAGGGTCAAAAGATCCTCCACCGGAAAATAACCGCGGTTTGCCAGTGCCGAGTAAAGTCCCGGCGCCGTGTGTCCCTTGGACAGCACAAAACGGTCGCGGTCCTCCTTCTTCGGATCCTTCGGATCAATATTCATCTCTTCAAAATATAAATAGGTGAAGATATCTGCTGCTGAGAGTGATCCGCCCGGATGTCCCGCCTTCGCGCTGTGCACGGACGATACAATTCCCTTGCGGACTTCAACAGCCATCTTCTGAAGTGCCAGCTTATCCATAGTTCCCCCTTCATGCATTCTTTGTCATTGCTACTGCAAAACTTTGTCATCAAATACCGCAGAGCATCTTCGGTAATTAGTCACCAAATACAGCTCTGTAGTCCGCCTGGAATTTCTCAATTCCCGCATCGGTAAGCGGATGCTTGGTCATCTGCTCAATAACTTTGTACGGAACCGTTGCGATATGTGCGCCTGCTAATGCACAGTCTGTCACATGGATCGGGTTGCGGATCGATGCAGCGATAATCTCGGTCTCAAGTCCGTAGTTGTCGAAGATCTGCACGATGTCCTGGATCAGATCGATACCTGCCGTGCTGATGTCGTCGAGTCTGCCAAGGAACGGAGATACATAGGTTGCGCCTGCGCGCGCTGCAAGAAGCGCCTGGTTTGCTGTGAAAATAAGCGTCACATTCGTCTTGATTCCCTCTGCGGACAGCACTTTGACTGCCTTTAATCCCTCTACGGTCATCGGGATCTTGACTACCATGTTCGGATGGATCGCTGCGATCTCACGTCCTTCTTTGATCATGCCTTCTGCATCCACAGTGGTTGCTTTTACCTCGCCGCTGATCGGACCGTCAACGATCGTCGTAATCTCCTTGATGACCTCGTTGAAATCTCTGCCCTCTTTGGCAATCAGAGACGGGTTTGTGGTAACGCCGCAGATCACTCCCATATCATTTGCCTTGCGGATGTCCTCTACGTTTGCTGTGTCAATAAAAAACTTCATATTCCTCTCCCTTTCTGCGCTTGTGCGCGCACCCTATATGTGTATCCGGGTCTGCCCCGGTACCATTCTCATTTACCGGGGGATGCCGTTTTGACATCCCCGTATGCTTCTTATTGTTTTTTAGCGGTAAAACAGATTGCCAAGCATCAGATCCTTCTTGAACTCGCGGATCTTTGTATCCTTGTCAATATAAACTGCCTCGATGCCCATGGCATTTGCCCAGTCGCCCATCTGCTCTGCGGTGAGGTCGTAGGTAAATGCGGTGTGGTGTGCGCCGCCTGCCAAAATCCATGCCTCCGCACCGGTGTAGAGATCCGGCTGCGGTGTCCAGTAATTCGTTGCTACCGGAAGCTTCGGCATCGGCTTCTCTGTCTTCTTACAGTCCACATCGTTGATGATGAGACGGAAACGGTTGCCGAGATCGATCAAGGATGTCGCGATACCGCTTCCTTCCTTGGAGGTAAATACCAGTCTCGCAGGGTCTTCTCTGTCACCCATGGAAAGCGGCTGGCACTTGATGGAAATCGGGCCGTCTGCGATGGACGGGCAGATCTCAAGCATATGTGCCTCGAGGATTCCCTCTTTGCCTTTTACGAAATTGTAGGTGTAATCCTCCAGCATGGAAGTACCCTTTGCCTCCTTCTTGCCTGCTGTCATAATCTTCATCAGGCGCACCATCGCTGCCACTTTCCAGTCACCCTCTGCGCCAAAGCCGTAGCCTTTTTCCTCGAGGCGCTGGATTGCAAGTCCCGGAAGCTGCTTTAAGGCACCGAGATCACCGAAGTGTGTTACGATTGCCTGATAATTCTTCTCGTCCAGGAAACGCTCGAAACCGATCTCGATCTGTGCCTGTACGGCTACATGGCGTCTGAACTCCTGCGGATCACGTCCCTCTAATAAAATGTCATATTTGTCATAATACTCATCTACCAAAGCGTTGGTATCGGACTCGGATACAGCTGCAACTGCCTCCGCAATCTCGTTGACCGGATAGGTATCCACTTCCCAGCCGAACTTCAGCTGTGCTTCGACCTTATCCCCCTCGGTAACAGCTACGTTTCTCATGTTGTCTGCCACACGCATCACGCGGATATGGCTGCTCTCGATCACGCCGACTGCTGTGCGCATCCAGGATGCAATGCGCTCCTGCACATTGACGTCGCTCCAGTGTCCCACGACTACCTTGCGCTCGATTCCCATACGTGTCACGATATGACCGTACTCACGGTCTCCGTGTGCCGACTGGTTCTCGTTCATGAAATCCATGTCGATGGTGTCGTAAGGAATCTCCTCATTGAACTGGGTATGTAAATGAAGCAGCGGCTTTCTGTACTCCTGTAATCCGAGAATCCAGGACTTTGCCGGGGAAAATGTGTGCATCCATGTGATGACGCCTGCGCACTCCTCATCTACATTTGCCTCGTTGAAGGTCTTACGGATCAGTTCATTGGTGATCAGTGTCGGCTTCCATACCACTTCATACGGAAGCACGCCGGACTCGTTTAACTTTGCCACGATGATTTTGGAATGCTCTGCCACATGTGCGAGGCACTCGTCTCCGTAAAGATCCTGTGATCCGGTGCAGAACCAGAACTTGTAATTTTTTGTTGCTAACATAATGTTCCCTCCATGAAATATATTTATGTTTCAGCAGTAACTGCTGTGTAAATCCCAATCTGTAAGCAGCGGCAGCATCTGCCGCTGCCCCCGTATCTGTCTATAACGGCATCGTCCAGGCTGCCGCCTTCGTGCCTGTCTTATAACGGCATCGCCTCGACTGCCGCCTTCTCTGCTGCAAGCGCCGCTTTGTATGCCTTGATGTAAGCGTCAAATCCCGCAACATCTGCCGGATCCGGCTCCATCACGCTTCCAGATTCCCCGCCGAAGACTTTTTCGGAGAGGTACTGCTCCAGGCTCTCGCCGTCCGCCTTCTGCAGCATGTAGGATGCCAGCAGCGCCATGCCCCACGGACCACCCTCGCCGGCCGTCTCCATCACTGCCACCGGTGCATCCATCGCAGCGGCTAAAATTCCCTGTCCGACGCCTTTGGTCTTAAAGAGTCCGCCATGTCCGTAGATGCGGTCCACTTTTACTTTTTCTTCCTTCAGCAGAATATCCAGACCGATCTTTAAGGTTGCAAGCGCTGCATACAGATGTGTCCGCATGAAATTGGCGAGATTAAAATGTGCATCCGGCTTGCGCACGAACAGTGGCCGTCCCTCGTTCGCTCCGGTCACCGGCTCTCCCGAGAAATAGTTGTATGCCAGAAGTCCGCCGCAGTCCTTGTCACCCTCCAGCGCCTTATTGTAAAGCTTTCCGAAAAGCTCGTTCATATCGACATTGATTCCGAAGTTCTCCGCAAACTCCCGGAACAGACCGACCCAGGCGTTCAGATCCGAGGTACAGTTGTTGCAGTGCACCATCGCCACGGTATCGCCGGACGGTGTGGTCACCATATCCAGTTCCTCGTGTACCGCCTTTAAGTCTTCCTCCAAAACCACCATTGCAAACACGGATGTTCCGGCAGATACATTTCCGGTGCGCACAGCCACCGAATTCGTTGCCACCATACCGGTACCGGCATCTCCCTCCGGCGGGCAGAGTGGAATTCCGGCTTCCAGCCTGCCGCTCGGATCAAGAAGCTTTGCTCCCTCCTCTGTCAGTGTTCCAGCATTCTCCCCTGCCACGAGCACCTTCGGAAGAATCTCCTCTAACTTCCATGTATATTTCCCTACCGCAGGAAGCGCATCAAACTGTGCCAGCATCTTCCGGTTGTAATCTCTTGTCTTCGCATCGATCGGGAACATACCGGATGCCTCTCCGACTCCCAGTACCTTCTCCCCAGTGAGTTTCCAGTGAATATATCCCGCAAGCGTGGTAAAATATGCGATTTTATCCACATGCTCTTCCCCGTTTAAGATTGCCTGATACAGATGTGCGATGCTCCAGTGCTGCGGCCGCCTCGCCCGTGATGGTATTTCTCCAGGTGCGGAACGGAACCAGAAGCTCCCCCTTCCCATCAAACGGCATATAGCCGTGCATCATTCCGGAAAATCCGATAGCACCAAGCTTTGTGACGGCAACACCGTATTTGTTCTGTACATCCTCGGTCATCTTGCGGTAGCAGTCTCTAAGACCGTCCCAGATCATATCCAGGCTGTACGTCCAGATTCCGTCGACCAACTGATTCTCCCAGTCGTGCGCGCCTGACGCGATCGGCTGATGTGTCTCGTCCACCAGCACTGCCTTGATTCTGGTAGAACCGAACTCAATACCAAGCACCGCCTTCCCGCTCTCAATCCTCTCCTTTGCGTTTCCCATGTGTAACAAACCCCTTTCCGAAACCATGCCGCATCTCTCATACACCCATGATTTCCCTGCACTCATCTTGTTGATGTTATCTTAAGCATAAAACTTGTATGCTCGTAATAACAAGTTGTTTTTTATTCATTTTTATATCGTGTGGTTCTCTATTTTTTATCTATCCGGAAAACATGTACACCGTGTGCCGGGATTTCATCCGAAAGGCAGTCATTGTGCACAATGAGTTCCGTTCCATCCCAGAGTTCCCGCGCACGGATGGTTCCTGGCTGCCCGCACATGTCTGCAAACGCTTCCGTCTCCGGCAATGCAGCCTCACACTGCGCCGGCTGCTCCATAAAGTTAAACAGGGCAAGATACCGTTCGCCCTTTTTTTCATTAACACAGCTCCAGACCGCATGCCGCAAATCGCGCGCCACCTGCCTGCCCACATAGTCTGCATCGAGCATCTGCAATAGTTCCTGTCTCGTCAGAAGAAAACGCGTCCAGTCATCCAGCTTCGTCAGTTCACCGCCGATCATTAAAGGCGAGCCGAACATACACCAGAGCGTCATCATCGTCTTCTGCTCATCCCTCGTAAAGTTTGTCTGCCGCTCCTGCCCGAACCCTTTTCCGAGCCGGCCGACCGGCAGCATATCGCAGTCCGGAAACGATCCGCAGCCCACATGGTTCTGCCACAGTTCACAGCGCCGGAACATGTCGTAGAGCAGCTCCCACGTATCCCAGAAATCATCCGTGATGCGCCACATGTTGGCATAGGTTTCATAATGCCATGCCTTTTCGATCAGCGCCGGTCCCGGCGACAGGGAGAGCACGATGTCCCGGCCGCACTTTTCAATCGCATGCTGCAGCATTTCGATCTCATGCGCCGCCGAATACGGATGTTCCACGTACAGATTGGTATTGCAGATATCATCGCATTTGATAAAATCCACACCCCACTGTGCGTACAGCGCCACGATGGAATCGTAATATTCCTGTGCGCCCGGCTCTCCCATACGGATGCCGTACATGTCGGGATTCCACTTACAGATCGACGACGGATCCGCTATATCGCTCGCCAGCGCGTCGCTTCCCAAAATCGGCAGATGCCGGTGTGCCGCTTCCCGCGGAATTCCCCGCATGATATGGATTCCAAACTTTAACCCCAGCCCGTGCACATAATCCGCCAGCGCCCGAAAGCCCACGCCGTCCTTCGCCGACGGGAAGCGGTCCGTACAGGGGAGCAGCCGCCCGTACTCATCCATCGACACCTCCCCAAACGGAATATACTGATACTTCTCCCTCTGACTTCCGGTGTTCTTTGCATACCACTGGATGTCCACCACAATATATTCCCAGCCGTACGGTTTTAAGTGCGCCGCCATATAATCCGCGTTTGCCCTGACCTCCCGCTCCGTCACTGTGGTGTCGTAATAGTCATAGCTGTTCCACCCCATCGGGGCATGTTTCATCCGGTATTTCATGCTTCTCTCCTTCTCTTCCCCATTCACGATATTTCCTATAGAACACAAAAAGCCGCTGCAGATGCAGCGGCTTTTTGTTGTCATACATCCTGCTTCCAAGTGTATGACTTGTACTTTCGTACTTACAAGTTGTTTTTATCGTCCTGTGTCATGTCCGTATCTTCTCTTCTGCAGGATTCCCGGATCACCAGTTCCGGCTCCATCAGGACGCATTTTCCTTCGATATTGGAATTTCCCTCCCGGATAATCCGAAGCAGCAGTTCGGCGGCTGCCGCTCCCAGTTCCTCCTGCGGATGGGAGATCGTCGTCAGCGGCACGCGGCATGTCTGCGCCAGATAGGAATTGTCATACCCCGTCACCGAGACATCCTGGGGCACGGAGAGCCCCTCCTCATTCAGCGCGCGGATCACCTCGATGGCAACCTGATCGTTGTACGCCACCACCGCCTCAAACGGATGATTGCCGCGATCTTTCGCCATCTGCCTGATCCGCTCAAACGGATGGGTCTTGCGGTCCTCCGTGTAGAACCAGATCACCTTATCCGGATCATACGCAATTCCCGCTTCCTGCAGTGCCTGCACATACCCCTTGTGGCGCTGCTGTCCCTGCGTGTCGTCGGATTTGAAGACGCCCACAATGCGCCGGTGTCCCAGTTCAATCAGGTATCTGGTCGCAAGATAGGCTCCCCTGCAGTCGTCCAGAAGAATCTGCGGCCGGTCCAGAAGCTGGGCATGTACTCCCTGTATAAATACATAGGGGATATGATAGCTGTCGAGCATCTCATACAGATTCACATGCCGGCAGAAAATCTGGCTCTTGCTCGGCTCGATGATGAGCCCGTCGATATCCTTCTGCAGAAGCTCCTCGAGACACTTTGCCTCAAGGCTTCTTGAGTTGCGCGTATTTTTCAGCAGAATACTGTAACCGTTCTCCGTCAGCACCTGGTCAATTCCCTGCACGATGCGCGGAAAAATATAATCCGAAAGATAAGTTGTCACGACCGCGATATTTTTGGACGGCGTCGTGTGCCGTAACATCTCCGAGCAGAAGGTTCCGCGGCCATGTTCCGCATATATGTATCCCTCATTCTGCAAAATCTGCAGTGCCTTGCGCACCGTCTGCCGGCTGACCCCGTATTCCGCCGACAGTTCATTCTCCGAAGGAAGCTTCTCTCCCGGGCGTATCTCCCCCGACATGATCTTGCCATGGAGCTGCTCCATCAGATCATAATATTTTAATCTCTTATCCATTCCGTTTGATCCCCCTGAATGCCTTCTCTCTTTGCGCGCCGTCAGCCCGTTATCCCGACAGCCTCCTTCGCCAGGCGGTCTGCCTCCTCATTGCCCATGACGCCCGAGTGTCCCTTTACCTTCACAAAAGAAAGCCGGATCTTATCCTCCACCAAGCGCACATACTCGTAGTAGGCCACCGTACCCTTTTTATTGCGCTTCCAGAGTCCTTTTGCCCACATCTCGATTCCCATATAATCGTAATAGATCGTAAGATCCTTTAAGCCAAGTTCGAGCGCCTTTTCGATGGCTGCCATGCTCCCTAAAACCTCGCCTGCCACATTGCGCATCGATGCCATCTCCGGCTCCTTCCCCGCACCCTGCAGCACTTCTTTTCCGCCGGCATGAATCAAAAAACCTCCATAACCGTACACGCCGGTACCGGCGTGAAAAGAGCCATCCACGAACGCGTAATTCTCCGGCAGATCCTCTGTCTCTCCGGCAGATTCCGCACCTCTCGTCTCTGCCTTGCCGTCTCCGGCTGTTCCTGATTTCTGCTGTGCTGCTCCTTGCGTTGCCTTCTGCTGCGCCGCTCCTTTTGCATGAGCTTCTCCCCCACGCGCCGGTGCGCTTTCCAGAAACGTCTCCGCTTCTTCCAGCGTCTTAAAACTCTTGTAAACCGCTCCGGGGAACCCGTGCACCATCGCCTTACACTCGTCCCATTTTGTGTATATTCCCGGTTTCTTACCAACCGCTACCGCATAATATTTTACTGCCATCTCGTCATCCTTTATTTCGATATTTTATAATACAATATACCATATAATTCCCGCACATAAAAGGTCGGAAGGTAGAGAAAAAATGTCCGGCTCGGTGTGCTGTAGCTTGTAATGCCAAGTCTCTTTGCCGTCTGATTCGCCCGGTACTCATGGAATTCACTGGTTATAATCGTGACGGACCCGTCGATTCCGTGCTGTTGTAACAATTCCATGGAATATTGCAGATTTTCCGCCGTCGTCGTGGACCGGTCCTCCAGAAGCAGTCTCGCCCCGTCGATCCCCCGCCCGGTCAGGTAACGGTACATGCACTCTGCCTCGCTGATCTCCTCTCCATCTCCCTGTCCGCCAGATAATACGCACACAGCTTTTGGATTCCGGTTCAGATACTCATACGCCGCGCAAAGCCGTTCGCTCAACACCCGGCTCGGCCGCTCCCCCTTGACGCTGCATCCTAAGACCACCGCCGTCGTATTCTCCGGCGCACGGTTTGCCGCGCTTCTTATCATCCCCGCCGTCTCCACTGTCACGATAAGCAGAATAAAAAGGAGCACCATGCCCAGGGCGGACAATCCCGCTCTGCCACCGCGCGTCTGCCAAAGTCTCCCTGCCACATCCTGTACCTGCCGGTAAAAAATACCGTACAGCAGCACAAGGGCTGACACCGCCATTCCCGTAATGTTACCGATATTAACCACGACAAATGCCGGAATGAAAAACCACAGGAAAAATACGGCTCCAACTGCCATTATCCACCAATGCATCCGTGACATTCTTTCTCCTTTCTAAAAAAGCAATGAGCGGCACGCCGAAGCGGGCCGCTCTTGTCCTCTCTTGTTACAAATCTTGTTACGAAATATCCAGCTTACAGTTCGCACGCATTTTTAACGGACATTCATAAACGTTCTCATTATTCTCTTTTGCAATGTAAGAAAGCGGACACTTTCTGCAGTCGCCTTTATTAAAATCTCCGCCAACCTCAAATTTTAAGGTTGCCGTCTTCACACCCTTCACCATCTCTTCCTGCCGGATGTGATCCCAGCTCAATACCTGACTGCAGCCGGCACACTTGCTCTCGTTCAATGTCACCACGCGCTTGCAGGTCGGACAGGCATAAAACTTCTTACCGGACGGCTCCACCAGTTCCACAACTTCCGCCGGAAACTGCTTAATCAATTCCTCTCTCAAATTGTCCTGCATGATCCAATCGCTCCTTTATCCTGAGTTTGCACTGGTACTATCATACCACAAAGGCGGCGGTACTGTAAACCGCTTTCCTTCGTTTTCCGCTCAGATTCCGTTTCATTATTCTCCGGGTTCCGCTACTTTTCCCCCTGTTGCTGCCGGATCATGTCCATGATGTAATCGATCGTTTCCTGCCACTGCTCCCTGTCCGTAATCCCGGCCTCGCCGTCTCCCTTCTGCGATCCGTAATTGCCGAACCCGGCATGGTTGCCGCCCTCTAAGACATACTCGCGGCAGTCCGCCGCAAGACCGATTGCTTCCTGATATTTTTCCATATTCAAAACGCCGTCCTCGCTCCCGTAGAGCGAGAGCACCGGAAGCGTCTGAAGTTTCCTGGTCGGGTACGCCGCCAGAAAAATAAGTCCCGCGAGCTCTGACTCATGCTTTGCCGCATAGCTGCCCGCCATGGCTCCGCCCAGAGAATGTCCCGCCAGATACCAGCGCTTTACCTCTCCAAACTCCTGCCGCACCTCATCCGCCGCATTCGGCTTTAAAATGGCAAGGTGCGCCGGCATCTTTACCGTCACGCAAAAGATTCCCTGCTGCGCAAGCCCATCCATAACCGGTGCGTACGCCGTCTCTTCCACCTTGGCTCCCGGATAAAAGATCAGTCCCGTCTCACTCTGCGGATCTCCGTAAGCGATGTAGGCATCCGTCTCCGATACCTCTGTTGTCTGAAGTTCATAGTCCTTCGCATGATAATAATCTGCCGTATAGGTATTAAATCCCACAATCACGGCTGCCACGATTAAAACCGTAAAAATAATTCTGCGCACCGCTTTTGCATGCTTCATTGTCTCTCATCCTCCGACACCGGAATCTGCTTCCGTTACTTTCGGATATCTGCAACCACCTCATCCGGAATGACGAACTGTACGCATCCCATATACATCGGTGCCACATCACCCTCGTTAAAGCATATCACAAGATGGCCGTCCGAATCCAGATAAAATGAAGTCTCATCCGTAATTTTGTCAAAATTCCATTCCGGAACCTCGGCATTATCCACCCAGTACATCTTACCGTCATCCTCCGCCATCTGCTGCTGCATCTGCTCCTTGATATTCTCGCTGATCGGGGTGATATAATCCGCGCCACTCTGGAATAAATCCGAAAGTGTCAGACGCTCCCCCGTCTTTAAGTCAATCGTATAATAATAGTCCCACTCCGCGCCGCTGCCTGCCGCCTGATAGCACATCAGCTTTAACGTAAAGTAATCGTCGGTCGTGCTGATAACTTCGTGCTTGACCACGACCTCCTGATAGCCCTCTTCTTCCTTCCTGCTCTCCTCGAACTCCGATACGATCTGATCCGTAATCTTTTCAATCTCCGCATTGATCTCTGCCGTTGTCTTTTTTAAGTTCTCCTGCACCTGGACCTCAGTGTCCGTCATCTGTTCCGTATCGCTCTCCTTTACCGTCAGCTCCGGCGTCTTAATGTCCGCCGCATGACCTCCGTTGTCGTACTGATAATCCCGGAACGTCACAGCCTCCACGAGTTTTCCGACCACCGGTAGATTCCCCATGGCATACGCCACGCTCCCCGAGGTGTTCGGCAGCACCACGAAGACTGCCGCCACTGCAGCAGCCGCTGCCACAATATTTCTCACGGTATGCATTTTTCTGCTCTCGTTTCGTTTTTCCATCTTTGCTTCCTCGATCCGTTTTTTCATCTGCTCCACCTGCTCGCCGGACATTTCCGATCCGGCATACTGTCGCTTTAATTCCTCGATCTTTTTACAATCCTGTTTCTTATTTTCCATATGCGGCACCATCCTTTCCTCTATTCCCACTGCCATGTATCCGTAAGTTCCAGCCGTAGCTTCTTTAATCCGCGGTACAGCCGGCTCTTTACCGTATTCTGGTTCTCCCCCAGCACTCGCGCAATATCCTCCAGCTTCATGTCCTCAAAATAGCGCAGTTCAATGACCGCTTTATCCCGTTCTTCCATGGCGTCCAATGCCCTTCTTAGATCAATGTTCTCATAGTGGTCTTCTCTTCCCTCTTCCGCCGGCATCTCATCCAGGGAAACTTCCCGGTTCTTTTTTACATATCCGAAGATCTCGTTTAACATAATGCGGTAAATCCATGTCTGCGCATATTCCTCCTGCTTTAGCGCATCGCTGTTTTTGATCGCCTTGTACGCTCCGTTCTGTACGATATCCGCGGCATCCGCCTCATGATGTACGTAACTGTAGGCAAGACGATAGTATTTGTTGTAATTTTCCAGCAAAAGCTGTTCTATCTTTTGTTCCTTATGGTTTTTCCCGGAGAAAAACATACGATCTCACACCTCCTTTTAACTATTAGACCGTCCGGACACCAAAAAAGTTTCGCTGCCGTATAAAAAATTATATTTTCTCCGATCCGGTTCCGTTTTTTCCACTCTCCTGTCTGCACAGTTCCGTCAAAAACCGGTACATTCCCTCCTGGTAAATCGGGCGCTCCACCACACAATCCACTCCTGCGGCAAGCATCTGACACTCCACCAGTTCCTTCTCATTGGTCGAACAGCAGATCGTAAGGCTTCCCTTCGGAAAATTTTCCCGCACCGACCGGATAAACGGCTCACCGCCCTGCATATACCAGTTCACAAAACACAGATCATAGGCGTTGCCCTTAGACGCGGCTCTCCTTAAATACGCCACGGCGTCCGCCCCGTTTTGCACCACGTCAACCGGAAGCCCGAGACGCGCAAGAACCGCTGCATGATAATCTCTCGACAGTTCATTGTCGTCCAGAAGAAGCGTCTTTAACCCCGCAAAACTTTTGGGCTGTCCGATCGCTTTTCCGATTCCGAAAGGCAGGAACACCCTGCAGAGAATCTGCGCATCCTCCTGTACTTCCACACACATCGTTCCGTGCAAAAGTTCTACGAGGCTCTTGATCAGCGGATAGTCTTCTCCTCCGTCAATGCTGCCCTGCACGGCAAGTTCCAGTTCAAGCTCATCCTCCCCCGTTCTTACTTCCCGATAGCCTGTAAAAATCTGGCATCCCGGCCGCGCGTTGATATACGCTTTCTTTAGCAGTCTTGCCCAGATCTGCTTGAGCCTCCTGACATCGCCCACCAGATATTCGCAGAAAATCTCACCCTCCTGCACCGTCACCTCAATCCCCATTTCCGTACAGATTGTCCTGCACTCTGAGGTCAGTTCCGCAACCACATCCGAAATCTGAAAGGTGTCGCAGACACTCTCGCCCGCACCTACAATCTGCCCGTCCAAAACACTGTCCGTCAGTTCCCGGATGTGCTCCAGATGCCTGTACATATCCTCCAGTCCCACAGACTTATTTTCCGTTCTCTGACCTGTCATTTCTCTGTAACACTCCTCGATCACCGCGACGTCCGTGCGCACCGTCCGCGCCACCTGAAACAGCAGATGTTCTCTGACCGTGCTTAAATGCCGCTGGCTCTCAAGCCGCTCCGCCAGTGTCTCATAGCGTGTCATGATATTGAACACCCGCTTTTTTACCACCTCCGGCTCGCAGGGAGAAAATATAAAATCGTCCGCCCCCATCTCTAACATTTCAAGTTCTCTCTCCTCACCGATGACCGTCTTCACGATGACCGGGATATCGAGAAGCTTCGGATCTGCCTTCATCTGCTTTAATACCTGCTTCCCGCTCTTTACGGGCATACACATATCCAGTATGACAATATCCACTTTCCGCTCTTCTAAAATTTTTAGTGTCTCATTTCCGTTCCCGGCTTCCAGCACCTCATATTCCTCTTCAAACATTGCGCGAAACGACGCTCTGTTTACGTCGATATCATCCGCTACCAGCATCACTCTGTTCTTTTGCATTGATTCGGCTCCATTCTTTTATCGTATCGGTAACATATCTTTTAAAATATAACATACCATCTTTTATTTCTCAGCAAAATCCGTACCGTTTTTTAACATCCAGCGCCCCTGTCCTTCCTCTTCTACAAAATTCGACACAAAAAGGGACTGGTGCTTGAAGCACCAGCCCCTTTTTCTTCTCAACGGTAAATCATACTGTCGAGGACGGCATACATCTGTGTAATCTCAATCGGCTTGCTTAAGTGTGCATCCATCCCGGCATCGAGGGACTTTCGCACGTCCTCCTCAAACACATTGGCTGTCATCGCCACGATCGGAACCGTTTTGCCATCCTCACGTCCGGATTCCCGGATCTTTCTGGTCGCCGTCAGTCCGTCCATGACCGGCATCCGGATATCCATCAGGATGACGTCGTAATATCCGGGCTCATGGGAAAGAAAATGCGTCACGCCCTCCTCTCCGTTGACCGCCACATCCACCTGCAGATTCTTGTGCAGCAGGATATTGCGCGTGATCTCAATGTTGACCTCATTGTCCTCGACCAGCAGCGCTCTTTTGCCGGTAAAATCGTAGTCGGGCGCCTGTACATCGCCCTGTCCCCGCAGCTTTTCTCCGGAATTTCTGACACGCTTTAAGTTCACATTCACAATGAACGTCGAGCCCTTGCCCTTTTCGCTGTATGCGTCAATGTGCCCGCCCATAAATTCAATAATGTTGCGCGCAATGGGAAGGCCAAGACCGGTACCGCCGTTTAGCGTCGTGATTCCTTCATCCTCCTGCTCAAACGGCTCAAACATATGCGGAATAAACGCTTCGTCCATTCCGACTCCCGTATCCCGGATCTCAAACCGGAAGCCGGCATCCTCCCCCTTTCTGGAATACCAGGCAAAATTGATCTGAGTCTCGTCTGCGCCGGGGGTGATGGAAACCTGGGTCCAGTCAACCTTTCCGTCCGGCATCGTGTATTTTACGGCATTCTCCAGAATATTGGAAAGCGCCCGCTCCAGCTTCTCCGCGTCAAAGCAATAGGTAGCATCAAAGCTTCCGCGTCTGTCCACCGCAAAGTGAACGCGACGCTCCGCCGCCTGCCGCATCGCCTCTTCCACCGTCTCCTCCAAAAAGGCATCTAAGACCACCTTCTGGCTGTTCAATGCGACGTTGCCGCTCTCGATCTGGGAAAGATTTAAAATATCATCCACAAAAGACAGCATAAAACGGGCTGACTGGCTGATCTTGTCCAGATTCTCGAGCACCTGCTTCTCATTGTTCACATATTCCCTGGTCAGATACGTAAGACCTATGATGGAATTCATCGGCGTCCGGATCTCGTGACTCATGCGCTCCAAAAATTCATTCTTCTCCTGATTGGCATGTCTTGCGTCAAACAGCGCCGACATCAGTCTCTCCTGCTGCCGCTGTTCTTCCTCATAGCTCTCCGTCACGTCCCGGCGCACCAAAACCACCGTGTCACGGTCATCCTGCTGATAAGAAATATGCAGTTCTTTTCTGCGGTATACCTCCCCGCACAGCAGGCGGTACGAAACAACCAGATCATCCCTCTGTTCCAGTTCCGAGAGAATATGCGGCAGTTCTAACGCAGCCGCGCATGCCTCCCGGTCCTTGGGATGAACATACAGCGGTATCATCTGCGCATTTACCTGTGTATAATCTCCCTCCGGCGGCGGAGTCACATCCGTATCGTCATTGGTCACGATCACATGAAATGTTCCGGTATGTACATCCACATAGGTAATAAAATCGAGTTCCGACTTGATGACCTGCTCCAGTATTCCGCGCTCTTTGATGGATTTCGCGTCTCCCATTCTGCATACTCCTTTATTTCAAAAAAACAAACTATGCTTTATTATAACAGGATTTGAAAAACTTTCCACTGCAATTTTTCATTTTTCCCCCTGAAAGTGCAGTTCTACCTACGGTTCGGGCATGTGTCCCTCCTGCTGCAATGTGCGCAGATTCTGCCGCCATGTGCCGTCTCCCCGCACGCCTCCGCCGGCGCAAGCTCCATCTCAAACACCACGCTTTTCTTCGGTTTCAGGCAATACCCTGCCGTACAGACGACCTTGTGCTGTTTTGCCCGCGCTAAGATCTCCGGCATCGCAGACAGCGGATGTGCTTCGTCATCACCGAAAAAATGGTACGCCGCCACCTGATACCCGGTATTCTCCCGTATCCATGCCTCCAGCATGCCATAGCCTAACATCAGAAGTTCTCCGCCGATACTCTCAAGCATATAGCTTTCCAGCATGCGTCCGGTGTTCTGGTAGCGTTCCTGCAGCAGGTCCACATCGCTTCCAAGCGTCACAACCGCAGTCGCCCGGCGTACCGTATCCGTCCCATCCTCAAACATCAGATACGCCGCTTCCTTCCATTTCAGGCAGCCCGCCAGATCGGATGCCACACCCTTCAAAAGCGCCTTATCTTTTTCCTCAAAATGATACCGGCTCCTGACCTGTTCTAAAAACGCACTTGTCAGACAGGTCCAGAGCCGGCTCTCTATGTATCTTCGTTCCACACTGCGCTCCCTTTCCTGCTCTTATTGTACTGCATTACAGAGTCGGTGTTGTGCTAGTAAAGCCGTTTTCGCAGTCCCTTCGGGTAATGATTCTTCATGATTCCGCCCGCGAGCTTTCCCCAGCCGGTACTGTATCCGTCCACTGTGATTAAATACCAGCCCTTTTCTCCCTGCGCCGGAAACGTCTCCCCGTTTAGGTATCCGCGGATCTCCCGCCCGTCCGAAGGAAGATCCATCGTATGTAAAACATCCGCCGCATGAAGTGTGAGCGCAAGTGCGTGTGAAGGCTCAAATCTGCCTTTCTTCGCCGTTCCCAGATGCAGTCCCGGGCGCAGCACCTTAAGACCTTTTACCGACGGCATGCCCTCCTGGATCCGGTAGAGCTGCTCGCCGAATTTCAGATAGCGGCACTCCCGCCCTGCATACTTCTCCAATGCGTCCCCGGCGAAAGTCTCCCCGGCAAACGCCAGATATTCCGGGATGCCCGCCGCAGCGCCCTTAGAATCTCCTGCCGTAATTCCGTTCTCGTACCCGTTCTTTAACAGACCCGATCCGCCGTCCGCAAGCGTTCCCTCCTTGCGCAGCACCGCCACATAATGTCCTTCCCCGCGAAGCTTATGCGGCCACAGACGGATCGTCGCAGAAAGTTCTCCCAGTCCGTGCGACATTCCCTCCGCAAGCGGCACCTCCTCCACGTAGAATTCCGGGTGCCGCTTCAGGAACCGCCCGATGCTTCCCTCGTCCTCCGCCGGTGCGAACGTGCAGGTCGAATAGACCAGTCTCCCGCCGCCCGCAAGCATGGATGCCGCGCAGTCTAAGATCTCATCCTGTCTATTGGCACACAATTCTACATTCTGCGTGCTCCACTGCTCACACGCCTCCTCGTTCTTCCGGAACATCCCCTCGCCGGAGCACGGTGCGTCCACCATGATTCTGGTAAAATACTCACTGAAATGTTCTGCGAGGCGCTGCGGCGTCTCATTCGTCACCACCGCATTGGCAATCCCCATGCGCTCGATATTCTCCGAGAGAATCTTGGCCCGCGCCGGATGGATCTCATTGCTGATGAGGATTCCCCTGCCTGCCATCGCCGCCGCAATCTGCGTGCTTTTTCCTCCCGGTGCCGCACACAAATCAAGAATCCGCTCGCCCGCGCCGTCTGCCATCTGCCGCGTCAGATACGCTGCCGGAGCCATGGCGCTCGGCTCCTGGATATAATATACGCCGGCTTCGTGATACGGATGCTTTCCAGGCGTATCCTGCGCCGTGTAATAGTAGCCATGCTCTGCCCACGGTACACGCTCCAGCGAAAAGACCCCACGGTTTAAAAATGACGAGTCATCCCCCTTCTGCGGATTCAAGCGCAGCGCCTGATAGCGTGCGATATCATAGCTTTTTAAAAATGCAGGATACTCCTCCCCCAGCATGTTCTCCATCCGTTTCAAAAATTCCTGTGGCAGCATCTTTCTCTCCTTTGTCTCTGCATGATTCTCTGCCGCCTATTGTAGCACGAACCGTTCCCCCCGGCAACGCATTTTAAATGCATGCCCCCGAACAATACTTGCTGCATTTAAAAATGGCGTGTGAGAAGATCACTTTTTTCCAGAAAATCCTCCACGGTGGAAAATCCCAGCTTTTCCAGCAATTCGATCACATAGGGATTCTCCAGAGGTGTCTGATACAATGCCTCTTTTCCGTAATGATCCACATAGGCACTGCCCTCCTCGCGCGGCAGCAGCGCCCGCGGTCCTCCGACACAGCCTCCGACGCATCCCATTCCCTCAAAAAAATTAGCCTACGTCTTCCCCTCCCGGATCGCCTCGATCATCTGCTTACACGCCTTTCCGCCATCCGCCTGCATGGGGCGGACCGCAATTTTCCGTCCCGGGTGGAGTTGTTCTACCGTCCGCACGACCGCCTCGCTGACGCCTCCGGTCCGCGCATAGATTCTGCCTGCTCCCGAAGAATGTTCGCTTGCATCCTCCTCCATCTGCTGCGGCGCAATCCCCATTGCCTCAAACAGCATCGCCGTCTCCTGAAAGGTCAGCACCACATCAATCGCATCGCAGATATCCGGCTCCTTCGCCTCCTTTTTCTTGGCAAGGCACGGACCGATAAACACGGTGACAGCATCCGGATGCATCTTTTTCACCGCCCTGCCCGCAGCGATCATCGGAGACACCGCCCCCGGCATATGCGGTACCAGTTCCCCGTAAATATTGCGGATCATGGACACCCAGACCGGACAGCAGCAGCTCGTAAGCAAAAAATCCGTATCCCGATTCACATGGCGGTCAAATTCAAGCGCTTCCTTCAAGGTTAAAATGTCGGCAAATACCGCCACCTCCACCATCCCGGAAAATCCCGCGCGTTTCAATGCCGCACGGATTGCTCCCGGGGAGACCCCCTCTCCAAACTGTCCCATAAATGCCGGCGCAATCAGCGCATATACCTGTTTTTCCGGTGTAAGCAGCACTTCACGCACCGCATTTAAATCCGCGAACTTTTCCGGAAAGACCGTCTCACAGACCGGAATTGTGCGCTCCGTCTTTTCTTCTCCCGCCAAAAGCAGACAGTCCATCTGATCATATCGCATTTCTTCTTTCCTCTGTTTCTCCGCTTTGTACTCTCTTTTTAATATTTCCTCATGCAATCTGCGTATGCTCTCCATCTTTCACACCTGCCTTTTCTTTCAAGGATGCCCATACATCCTCCTTTTTATTCTTCGCACACTTTTCCCGTTGTAGTTTGATGCACAAAAGAAAAAGCCATCCGTTCCTGCCGGATGACTTCCTCTTTTGCCCCGGGAGCCAAAACTCCCATTTTTTCTAATCATACAGACCGATGTGATACTTAAGCTTGCGGTATACTTTCCATCCAAAGATTACCGGCATAGCCAGCACCAGATATGCAGTCGATAACATTCCGGCTGCTCCACCAACGATCATCAGAATCCATATTAAAATATTCATAGTTTTTATCCTCTCATAAAATAATAATTGCTATTTTATGGAGGATACAAGGCCGTTCTTTTTTCCGTCGGCCCTCCTTATGTATGCTACAATCCTTCTTCCCGAGGGAATCAGTTCCCACTGCTGCCCGCGCTCTCTCCCCGCCAAAAGAAACAGCGCGCCCAAAAGTCCCGCCAGACCACATTCCAGAAGCCACACCAGGAGCCGAAGCTGCTGGACATTCCGGTAGCGGTAGGCACTCTTCTGCCTCAGCGTCTCTATGACATGCGCCTCACTCAGTTCCCTGCCTGCGGCTTCCACTTCCGGGCGCTCCTCGTTCGGTGCCGCGACCATGGTGCCGGTCTGCTTACGGTCCGGACAAAATTCCTGTCCGCCGGTCTGCCCCATCCGCTTCACACTGTCCAAAGGTCCGGACTCCCGCACTCCGTTTGGCAGTGCCGCCGCCACAAGCATCGCGGCTATGAGCAAAAGGCAGAGATGGCATTTAAAGAATTCCCCTGATCGGATTGATTTCCTTTGCCTTTGCAAAAATCTCATCATTTTTACTCTCCAGATACTGCTCCAGTCCGCGGACTTCTTCGTCCGTAAAGCCCTCATTCTTCGTCACGCGGCATGCCGGCAATATGGCTTCCGCGACATCCCTTCCCCGCTCAAAACGCACAGACACACAGCGTCTGCCGTCTTTTGCAAAGATACCCGAATGTGTCAGTCTGACTTCTTCTTCCCTTCTCATTCCAATCTCCATTCCGGAACAAAATTACTGCTGTTCCTCCAAAGATCCGTCAAGCACCTGGCTTGGCATCTGATCCCGCAGATAGACCTTTCCATGGTCTTTTCTGCTGTCGTACTCTGCCTGCAGCTGCCGGTTCTTCTCCTTTACTTCCTGCTCAAACTCTCTCGCCGAGAGCAGGATGCATCCGGCTCCGCGGATAATAATCTGCTCCAGCCCGTCGGAAGTGGCAACCGTCACACGGTATCTCGACGCGTGTTCATGGGCGAAACGCTCAATATACGCGTCCGCCGTCTCCGCCTCCTTCGTGTACACCACATGAATATTGTGATAATCACACGCTTCCGTCTGATGTCCCTCGACACGGTACGCATCGAAGACCACAATCAGCTCACATCTGCGGATTCCCTGATAGTTGCAGAGAATATCCAAAAGCCTCCCGCGCGCGCTATCCATATTCACTCTGGCAAGTTCCGCAAGCTCCTGCCACGCAAAAATCACATTATAGCCGTCCACCAGCAGATATTCCACGCCGGCATCCTTCTGCTTCCCGCCTCCGGAAGCAGAAGCGGGACTGCTTTCTATGATGCGCTTCTTTTTATAGCCGTTCGTTGCGCCGGCATCTTTGTCTTTCTTATTAGCATTGTATGTCCGGTCAAGGATTCTGTCAATCTCTTCCGTGCCGATCCAGGCTTCTTCCTCCCCCGTCTTTGCGTGGAAATTCGCCGCATCCGGCAGCCACTGTCCGGGATACCATTCCTCCCCGCTCTTATCCTGCCCTGGCACCGGCGGCAGGTGCATATAGGAAAACACCTGATCCCACGGCACAATGAATCCTGCTCCGTGCGCACAGAATACGGAATCCGCCGTATTCTCCAGATCACTCTGGGCATCATACCCGATCTGCGCCACCACTTCCTCCGTGTTGTGACAGGGGAAATATCCCTTTAAGGCAACCGAAAGCTTCCCCTCTCCCGCGGTGTATGCCGTCACCTCACGCTGGTAATTCTGCATGGCGGACACGGGCGCACTTCCCACAATGCAGCCGTCTGCACTGTAGGCAATCGTTCCCTTCATGCGGTCGATATCATTCATGGCGCGTCCGACCGCTCCTGCCGGAAGCGAGAGTCTGAAATCATACCACGGCTCCAGCAGCACCGTTTCCGCCTGCATCAGTCCCTGACGCAGCGCACGATAGGTTGCCTGCCTGAAATCACCGCCCTCCGTGTGCTTTGTGTGCGCGCGTCCGGCAACGAGTGTGATCTTCATATCCGCAAGCGCCGATCCTGTCAGCACACCGACGTGTTCCTTCTCTCTTAGATGGGTGAGCACCAGCCGCTGCCAGTTGCGGTCGAGCACATCTTCGCTGCAGTCCGTCTCAAATACGAGCCCACTTCCCGGCTCTCCCGGTTCAAGCAAAAGATGCACCTCGGCGTAATGGCGGAGCGGTTCAAAATGTCCCACGCCCTCCACCGTACCTGCAATGGTCTCCTTGTATACAATCCTTCCGGCGCCAAATGTGACCTGCACACCGTAGCGCTGACGGATCAGTTCGCTCAAAACCTCGATCTGAACTTCCCCCATCACCTGCACCTGGATCTCTTTTAAGGTCTCATCCCACACAATGTGAAGCTGCGGTTCCTCCTCCTCAAGTTCCCGCAGTCTGGGAAGCATGACTGCCGGGCTTACCTCTTCCGGCAGTATGATCTGATAAGTCAGTACCGGCTCTAACACCGGCAGCCTGGACGCTTTCTCTGCGCCAAGTCCCTCCCCCGGAAATGTGCGAAGCAGACCCGTGACCGCACAGACGCCTCCGGCGCCAACTTCCTCTGCCGTCTCATATTTTTCGCCGGAATAAATGCGGATCTGGTTGATCTTCTCCTCCCCGATGACCTGTCTGACTTTTAAGCTTCCACCGGTCACTTTTAAGTAGGTCAGGCGGTTTCCCTGCGCATCCCGTGCAATCTTAAATACCCGCGCGCCGAATGTCTCCCCGTAGGCCGGGATACTGGCATACCGGATAAAGTCCACCAGAAACGCCTTCACCCCCTGCATCTTGAGCGCAGATCCGAAATAGCACGGAAACAGCTTACGTTCCCGGATCAGTCTTTTGATCTGCTCCGTTCCGACCGCTTCCCCTGCCAGATACTGCTCTAAGACCTGCTCATCGCACACCGCCACATTTTCCGCAAAAGCCGCGCTCTCCTGATCCGAAAAATCCACGCAGTTCTCATGCAGTTCCTTTTTCAATTCCAGGAGCAGCGCCTCCTGATCCGTTCCCGGCTGGTCCATCTTGTTCACGAACAAAAACACCGGCACCTCATACTTCGCCAGAAGCCCAAACAGCGTCCTCGTATGCGCCTGCACACCGTCCGCCCCGCTGATGACAAGAATCGCGTAATCCAATACCTGAAGCGTCCGCTCCATCTCCGCCGAAAAATCCACATGCCCCGGCGTATCTAAAAGCGTGACCGTCTCCTCCGGCAGCTTTAATACCGCCTGCTTGGAAAAAATGGTGATTCCTCTCTCCTTCTCAAGCGCAAAGGTATCCAGAAACGCATCCTTGTTGTCCACGCGGCCCGCCCTGCGGATCATTCCGCTCTCATAGAGCAGTGCCTCCGATAAAGTTGTCTTCCCGGCATCTACATGTGCCAGAACTGCTGCTGCAATATTCGCTTTGTCACTCACGTTCTCCGGTTCCTTTTCCTACAAACTGATTCTTCTGTAACGGTTGATGCATGCAAAAATCTCCTGTGCCCTCGGCATTGCCAGCCCGCACGGCACATAGCTGCTCTCCGTCACCGCGGCAAGTCCGTGCTCCTCCACATACTGCATCAATAGGGAAACGCTCTCTCTTAGGGTGCGCTTCCCGTTGAATACATGGATCTCGGCATACTTTAAAAAGTAGGCGAGCGCCGCGAGCTGTTCCGTATCCGCCAGCTGCTCGACATAGCGCACATCGATCGTATCGCGGTTGATGGAGATGCCGTCGCGTCCCATCGTCTTTAGCTTCATGCGGGCATCTTCCTTAAATGCACGGTCCGGCCGCACCGCACGCTCAAACCCCGGAGCCGCCTGCTTCGGCGGTTTCACCTCCGGCAGCGGGAATCTGCCCGCTTCCTCCTTCGCAAATGCGGTGATCTCCTGCGGTTTGTAACGGTTCATCTGGACAATGCAGTCTGCCACATGAAAATAGGAGCCGGAACTTCCCGCCACCAGAATCGTGGAGATACCGTACTGTTCATACAGCTCCCTGATACGGTCGATAAACGGCGTGATCGGCTCATCCTCGCGGTTTACCACCCTCTGCATCAGCTCGTCGCGGATCATAAAATTGGTTGCACTCGTATCCTCATCGATGAGGAACGTCTCTGCTCCCGCCTCCATGGCCTCCACCACATTGGCAGCCTGGGAGGTGCTTCCACTCGCATCCTCCGTGCGAAAGGCACTCGTATCCTTTCCGTTCGGAAGATCGTTGATGAACATGGAAATATCCACCTTTTTGATGCTTCTTCCGTCCTCCGCGCGGATCTTCATCGCCGTATCATCGGTAATGACATACTCCCTGCCGTCCCCGGCGATATGGTTGTACACGCCAAGCTCCAGCGCCTTAAGCAGCGTGGATTTGCCGTGGTATCCGCCGCCGACGATGAGTGTGATTCCTTTCTTTATTCCCATGCCCTGTATCTTTCCCGCATGCGGCAGCGCAAAGCTTACCTTCATGGATTCCGGCGCCGTAAACTTCACGGCGTCCTTCATCGGTCTGCCGGACACGCCGGATTCACGCGGCAGGATGGATGCATCCGCCACGAATGCCACCAGCCCCTGCTCCTTTAAATGATCCCGGATATACTGCTGATCCTCCGCGAGATCCGCCGCACGGTACACCGCCTTTTCATCCAGCGCCTTATAAAACAGGCTGTGTGATACACATTCCGGAAGAAACGTAAAGAAGATTTTCTCCAGTTCTCTTGCATTGACGGTTCTCCCGTTGGCAGGGAATCCCACCTCAAAGCGAAGCACCAGATCGCCCTTTGCCTCATCCATCTGGCATGCGGTGCGCTCCAACACTTCCTGTCCCGGGCGGCTCACCGCCAGAAGTCCGCTCTTTCCGGAGCCTTTTGCCTTGAAAGACACGCGCTCAAGTTCCCGCCCGAACTGGCGCAGCAGATAGTCGCACACTGCCAGCCTGCGGCATTTCATCCGGTAGAGATCCGCCGGGAACTTCGCTGCCCCTCCCCTGACATGGACGCTCACCTTCGACGGCGCGGCAAACGGATCTCCCTGCACATGGTCGATCGACAACACATAATTGCCGAAATCGTAGCTTCCTCTCGTATCCTTGTAAGCCGGATAACTCTTATGATCAATTCTCTGTAACAGATTTCTAAGTTCATTCTGTGACTGCATCTTTTTATTCCTTCTTATATTCCTTTTATATTCTTTCCTGCGAAATCGTCAGTTGTCCCGACGCAGCTCCGACAACAGCTCCGCTCGTCTCGTTCCTATTAAAAGCTGTTTGTTGTATGTCAGATAGCGCTCGCAGGTATGCTCGGAGAGAAACCTTGCGGACTCCGACGTAATCGTGAGCTCCGTGACAAACACCACCATCTCCTCACCGTTCTCAAACGCCTGCTCCATAAAGTCAAACGCGTGCTCCAACGCCGCGCCCGCCGCTTCCTCGGTCTGCACCAGTACCTCCCGCTGCCGGTCAAATCCCGCTTTTGCCGCTTCAAAACAGCGCTGTGCCGAATCTTTTGTCACTTCCTGCTGCGCCGCTTTTAATTTTTCCAGTAAAAGCTTCTCCCGCTTTGCCTCCTCGCGGGTGTAAGCGTCATTTGCAATCTGACGCAGCATCTCCTGCTCCCGCTCTGCGACAAGCGTCCGGTAACATTCCGCCGGATCTGCGGCTGTCTCCACCTGGCTGCGGTACTCTTTTAAAAAGGCATACCACGCATCCGTCAATGCCCGCTCAGACGCTGCCCTGCCGAAAAACGCCGCCAGACCGTCCAGCAGCAGGTGTACCACCGAGAGCCGCTCATCAAACGCCGCCGCATAGATGCGCGCGTAGATCTCCGGTCTGACGCAGCCGTCCAGAATCTGCGGAATGCCGTAGTCATCCTGATATTTGCGGTAGAGATCCAGATACGCCGCCACATCCTCCGCCACATCGGCGTGATGGATATATTCCCGGATAACCTGCTCGTCCACCAGAAAACCGAGCTTCTCATAGACCGCCATCAGATTGGAGAGATCCTCCCATCCTCGCGCCGTCACAAACTGCATGCCGTCCACATCCGCCTCCACGCGGTAAAAGTTGCCGGGGCGAAGTTCCAGGTAGCTTAAGATCGCTCCGCTGATGTGCTGTGCCCTCGCATACTCCTTCCAGACCCTGTAATCCGCCTCCACGGTCATATAGCGCACACGGTCGAGGGTTACCATATCAAAATCGCGCACGGATTTGTTGTACTCCGGCGGATTGCCCGCCGCCACAATCACCCATCCCTCTGGTATCTTCTGGTTGCCGAAGGTCTTGCACTGTAAAAACTGCAGCATCGTCGGCGCAAGCGTCTCAGACACACAGTTGATCTCATCGATAAACAGGATTCCCTCCCGCTGCCCGCTGTCACGAATCCTGCGGTATACACTGGCGATGATCTCACTCATCGTGTACTCCGTCACAGAGTAGGTCTTCCCCGCGAATTCCTCCTCCCGGATGAACGGCAGTCCGACGGCGCTCTGTCTTGTGTGGTGCGTGATCGTGTATGCTACCAGCCCGACCCCGAGTTCTCTGGCGATCTGCTCCATGATCTGTGTCTTGCCGATGCCCGGAGGTCCCATCAGAAGCACCGGTCTCTGCCGGATCTCCGGAATCTCATAATCCCCCGCCTCATCCTTCTTTAAGTATGCCTCCACGGTATGTTTGATCTCATTTTTTGCCTGCCTGATATTCATATCTGTGTCCCTTTTTATCTCTTAAAATTCAAAAATGACCGCGGGAATACTCCCTGCAGCCACTTCACATGCACTGTCTTTTGCCGGTTCCCTGCAATTATAAATATTCTATGTTCCGCTACAGGAAAAGTCAATAACTTTACCCGCAAAAGGTTTCGTTACCTGTTGCATTTCAAAAACAAATGTGGCATAATACATATTGTTCGGGCGAAAGATTTTTGATATCGTCTGAATCAGAATCCGGGGATATAGCTCAGCTGGGAGAGCGACGCGTTCGCAACGCGTAGGTCAGGGGTTCGAGTCCCCCTATCTCCATCTTTTTTTATGTTTTTAAAGAAATGTCCGGCAGCAGACGCTGCCGGACATTTCTGTCTCTCTTATCTTCAAACGGGTCTCTTGTACGGCTTTGATCCGCCTACATTTCCAGCACGTCGTCCGCAATGCCCATCGTGGACTTCCGGTGTGACACCATCAGAATCGTTTTGTCCGCACATTCCTCTTTCAGGCTGCGCAGAATCATACCCTCGTTTAAGCTGTCAATGTTGCTGGTCGGTTCATCGAGGAACAGGATGTCTGCATCGTGCAGAAAGGCGCGCGCAATTCCGAGACGCTGCCGCTCTCCTCCCGACAGGGAGCTCCCCAGCTCCGCGATCTTCGTCTCATAACCGTCCGGCAGACTCATGATAAGATCATGGATGGACGCCGCCCGCGCCGCCCGCTCCAGCTCCTCCTCTGTGGCATCCTCTTTTGCCACCTTAAGGTTCTCCGCCACCGTGTCATGGAACAAAAACGTCTCCTGCGTCACATAGGAGATACCGCCGCGCAGCGCCGCTGTATTGATCTCTCCGATCTTTGTTCCGTCGTAGGCAATCACTCCCTCATCCGGCTCGTAGAACCGCATCAGAAGCTTCAACAAGGTCGATTTTCCGCAGCCGCTCTTTCCGAGAATGCCGTGAATCCGCTTTTCCGTAAAATCCGCCGTAAAATCCCGCAGCACGCCGCGTCCGTCTTCTTCCCCGCTCTCCTGCGTGTTCGCGTAGGCAAAGGACACATGGTCGCAGTGTATATTCTGACCGCACGTCTCCTCTTTTCCGGTCACTTCCTCCACGAGCGGTTTTTCCTCCAGGATATCCAGCACACGGTTTCCGCTCGCCAAGGTGTGGTTTAAATTATTTGACAGCGCCGAGAGTGCTGCTGTCGGTCCGAAGGAGCTTGCGAGCGCGATCACCGCAATCACCGCCCCGCTTCCCGGGATGCTGCCGTTTTCTGCAAGCGTTCCACCCACGAGCGCCGCAAGCACACCCGCAAAGAGAATCACACCGTCGGTGATCACGCGCTGTAAGTTCTCCCCCCGCTTTAATGCGCCGTTGACCGTCTCCAGATGTCCGGTCTGCTCCGCCATCTTAGCGATGCGTGCCTCCTGCTGTCCGTACTGCAGCGTCTCCTCAAGGCCGTAAAGGTTGTCCAGCACACAGGTATTCAAAGCGCCGAATGCCTCCCGGTATTCCTTGCCGCCGGCAGCTCCGATCCGTCCGTTGACAACCGGAATCACGGCTCCGACAAGCACATAGAAGAAAAGTGCCAGCACTCCGAAAACGGGATGTATCCTTCCTAAGAAGATCGTCATAACCACCGATGTGATGACCGCGATTGCGATCGGCGAGATCGTGTGTGCATAAAACACCTCGAGAAGTTCGATATCGCTGGTGATAATCGAGATCAGGTTGCCCTTTTTCGCGCCGTCCAACTTGGCCGGTGCCAGTCTGCGCAGGGAATCAAACACCTGATGCCGGATGCGCGCTAAAAGTTTAAACGCGATATAATGATTGCTCGCCTGCTCTGCGTAACGCAGGATTCCGCGCGCCACCGCGAAGCAGACCAGCAGCGTAAAGATCACGGAAAGCCTCATTCCACTGTATACACCGGTCACGGTAAGCAGTGCATAGCCTCCGAGGATTGTTAAAAACGTCGCCATCAGATTGCCCGCACAGCCCATCAGAATCGCCAGACACATGATGCCAAGCAGCGGCTTTATCATCCCGATCAGCCCGCACATGACGGCAAATCCGCTTCTCTGCTTTTTATTTTGATTGTCTTTGTTCTGCTTCATTACACCGTCACCTCCTTCTGCTGTGTGCCCGCATAGGATTCCAGTTCCTGCTGCGCCTCATACAGCCTGCAGTAATATCCCTGCCGCTGCATCAGCTCCTGATGCATGCCGTGCTCTGCGATCCCTTCCGTCCCCGCCTGCAGCACGAAGATCTCATCCGCCACTGTGACATTGGCAAGGCGGTGTGAGATCAGAAGCACCGTCTTTTCACGGGCAAGCCCGCGGACGACTTCCATAATCCGGTTCTCACTCTCCACGTCAATGTTGGATGTCGCCTCGTCAAAAATATAGATATCGCTGTCATGCAGCAGCGCCCGCGCCAGCACCAGACGCTGCTTCTGCCCGCCGGAAAGGTTTGCCGCGCGCTCCTCAAGCTGCATGGAAAGTCCGCCTTTCTCCCGGATCGTCTGAAGCAGATCCACTCTCAAAAGCACGTCCTCCATCTCTTTCTGCGTGGCATCTGCCTTTCCCATCCGAAGGTTGTCCTCCACGGTTCCCGCAAAGAGATAGCTGTCATGGCGCACTCTTGTCACCTTCCGGTAAAGTGCCTCCGCCGTAAGCTCTGTGACCGGCACTCCACCGATCGTAACACTGCCGCCCTCTTTTGGACGGTTTTCCCCCATCACAAGCGATGCGACCGTACTTTTTCCACAACCCGATTCACCGACCAGCGCGACAAAACTCCCGCCCGGCACGGAGAAATCCACATCGCGCAGCACCGGGGCATCCAGTGTGTAAGCAAAGTCCACATGGGAAAAACAGATCTCATTGCCCTGCGTTTTCTGCACAGTACCATGCTGTGGCACCGACGTATCCAAAAACCGGAAAATCTTGTCCGCAGCGGCATTTCCATTCATCGCAATATGAAAGAAGGAGCCGAGCAGACGCAGCGGAAGGAAAAACTCCGCCGAGATCATAATGATAAAAAAGCACTCCGCAAACGTGACCGCACCCGCCCGGTATTCAAGCACGCTTAAGATGATGCCGAGCGCCGCTCCGCCGTAGGCAACCAGATCCATCACGCTGATCGAATTCAACTGCATGATGAGTACACGCATGGTCACTTTGCGGAACTTTTCCGCCTCCTCGTCCATCTTTTTCGCGTAGCGCCCGTCCGCCTGATAAATCTTTAACGTGACAAGTCCCTGCAGATTTTCCAGAAAGGAATCGCCGAGTTCCGTGTAGGTTCCCCAGTATTTTGCCAGCAGCTTCTTGGCAAACTTCTGTACCGCCACAATCGACACCGGAATGAGCGGTACGCAGAGCAGCAGCACTGCCGCCACCTTGATACTCATGGTGCCAACAATCACAAACAAGGTCAGCGGTGCCAGCATGCTGTAAAAAAACTGCGGCACATATTTTCCGAAGTAGATCTCAAGCTGATCCACTCCCTCCGTCGCGATCTGCACCGCCTCCGAGGTCGCCACCGCCTCCCGGTAAGCCGCCCCGAACTCCATCATCTTCTCATAGATCCGGTCGCGCAGTCTGCGCTTCACCTGCGTGGACGCAAGATAGGACATCCGGTTTGCCGCACTCGTCGCCGCGATCCGCACAAAAAGCGCCGCCGCAAATACGATAAGCAGCACTCCGTCGGACGGGGAGGTCGTGAGGCTCTCCCCTTTTACAATTCCGGATATTCTCCCGACATACGCTGCCAGCACATACATAAGCGCCACATTGGCAAGAAGCGCCGCCCACTGCATGATAACCATTCCCGCCACGTATTTCCGGTTATCGGAAAATTCCTTTAACAGTCTTTTATGAAACATGTTTCTCTCCCTTTTCCCTTGTACTGATCTCTTTCTGCTTTTTCTTATTCCGAAGTGTAATATGCACATGCCGGATGGCAAGCAGCGGATGCACAAACAACATCCTTGGTCCCGCATACTTCATCACTTCACGGATTTTCTCCTGCATCTCCTTCGAATAACAGTGCACCTTACAGGCACTGCAGAACGTCTTCGTCTCCATAAACGGGCATTTTTCCGTGCGAAGATCGGCGTACGCCTGCAGCTGGCGGCACGCCTCGCAGAGTTCTCCCCGCTTCGTCCCGTGCACTCCGCGGCAGTAGATGCCGATCATGCAATCCACGGTCTCTTTCTCCCCCGCACGCTTCTGTTCTATCTCCTGCGCCGTCATTTTCTCCATTCCCTAGTCCTCACTTCTCTCCTTTAAAATCTGTTCCATTATCCCGGCGCACTTTGGTTCAAACCTTGTATTTTCCCGCTCCTTTATCTTGCCTCTCACCATTTCCGTACTCTCGCCCCAGCGCAGATGGCGGTCCGCATAGTCCGCCACCGCGAGGATCTGCGCGAGCACCGGTATCTCACTGCCGCGCTTTCCCGCCAGATAACCGCTGCCATCGTAGTTCTCCCGATGATAATACACGGCCTCCGCGATCGTATCCGCCACCTGCAGTTCGCTGATCATATCATAGCCCATCTTCACATAAGTCTGGAACACACCGTACTCCTCATCCGTCAGGTTCCGTCTCTGGATCAGTTTGTCCGGAATGCCGATCATTCCGATCTCGTGCAGAAGACCTGCCTGATATGCCGCAGATGCCATCTCCTCCGGAAGTTCCAGCCGCTCTGCAATCTCTTTTGCATATTCTGCCACCTGTCTGCAGTGCTCCTCCTCGCCCGGAATCTTTGCTCCCAGCGCACGGCACATGGCATTCATCACACGCATGGACATTCCCTGAAGCTTTTTCTTTTCCTCATGTACGCGCTGCTCCAGCTTTTCCTGTCTTCTGCGCTTCTCCACCCAGTAGCGCTGGATCGAATACATCAGCATATATGCTATAAGCACAAAACAGATATACAGGTAGGGGAAGCGCAAAGCCACATTTTTCCCGTAAATGCTCTCCGCTGACGCACTCAGGTCGAACCGGAAGCACAAAATCACCGCAGCAAGATAGAACAGATTGATGGCAAAACTGTTGCGGATGCCCAGGATAAATACAATTCCGCAGGAAAACAGCATCGGGAACAATACACTGAAGTACCCGATGCTCGCGTGGTAATACACATAAAAAATCGGAATGCTGAGCAGCGTGAATGTCACCACATCGATCCATCTGCGGTAGTGCCGCCGACAGACCGCAATATTGCTGGCAAGCAATGCCACCATCATCCCCATTGCAAGCAGATAGGACACCGGCGCACCGTAAAGAATGCCGTTTAAAATACTGATTGCCCAGATGAATCCGAATATAATTTTCATCCAGAGAGCCAGTTCCCGATCCTCATAGGGAATACTGACCGTATTCCAGAAATTGTCTCTATTTCTCTTTGCTTTTGTCTCTGCGCTCTTCATCTCTTATACCGTAATCCTGCCTTCCTCGATCAGTGCAACAACCGCATGCGCCACTCCGGCGTCAAACTGTTTCCCGGCTCCCTTGCGGAATTCCCCGATAATGTAATCCCTGTCACAGTGCTTTCGGTAGCAGCGGTTGGAGTTCATCGCATCCAGCGCATCCGCAGCACTGATAATGCGAACCATCTCCGGAAGTTCTTCCCCGTGCATGCCGTAAGGATAGCCGCTACCGTCGTAGCGCTCATGATGGTATGTCGCACCCAGATCCGCCTGTGGCAAAAACTCCAGACCGGATAAGATCTCTCTGCCCCAGACCGTATGTTTTTTCATCACCTCGTACTCTTCATCCGTCAGCCGTTCCGGCTTATTTAAAACGGCGTCCGGCACAGCGATCTTGCCGATGTCATGAAGCAGACCGCTGCGGTAGATCAGTTCCAGTTCCTCCCCTGATGCGCAGCCTCCCCGCATATAATCCGCGATCAGCCTGGAATACTCCGCCACACGCTGGGAGTGTTCTCTCGTGTAACGGTCCTTGGCATCGATCAGCTGGCTGATCGCCGTGACTGAGTGAATCATCAGATTCTTCGTGCCCGCAACCGCCTCCTGCACCTCATTCTCCAGATTTTCCTCATTCTGGCGCTGCCGGATCTGATAATTTTTGTAAAAAATATCCATCGCCACATCCATCAGGCAGAATCCCCAGTAAAAAATCGGATAGAACACCCGATAATCCCTCGGATAATCATACCTTAATATATCCGCAAGCGGCGTCCAGAAAAAAGTCATAATCACCAGACCAAATCCGATGCACACCGGCGCCCCAAATGGCATTCCAAGCGGAACCAGCGTGATAACCGGCAGCAGCAGATACCACAGCAGGGAAAAGCCGTCATTCGCACCCGCGTACAGAATGGCAGCCGCCAGTAGCAGGAACAAAAAGACAGCAATCCGGCACACGAGAACCACATTCCGGAACCGCCGGATTACAAACACTGCAGCCACGCTCACAATTCCCACTGCCAATGTCACAATTCCGATGATATATTTTCCCAGACGGAAATTCTCAATATCGATCAGAAACAACACCACCGCAAAGATCAGCATGACCCCCTGCAGTGCCCCAACATCCATGCCGGTTGTCTTCTCATACCGGTACACTCTTTTTATCGTATCTACCGCTCCCCGAAACAGCTTCATTTGTCTCCCCGCTCCTTTTATCCGCCGAATTAGTTTATCCTAACTATTTTCTTCTTGTCAAGCATCATTTTCATATCTTTTATTCTACCAAATCCCACTTCACATGTACAGCGGAGCATTTTATGGGGCTGCCGCAATAAGCATATTACGCTTTGCTCTGATAAGTAATATTATTAGAAACAGATATTTAAAAGTTCCAGATAAACATGCGGCAACAAATTCTGAACGCAAAATCCGGTATTTCTAACCATGCCGCAGATGACATCTGTGATGATCCATGTCTTTCCAAGTTTGGAGCACTCCACGGACTGTGTCCACAAGCCGGCAGACAATTTGTAGGACACACTCCGGGAGTGTTCAAACGTGGCAAAGACACGGAATGGGATGCCAACTGCGGCATGGAAGAAATACGTGAATTTTGCTTCAAAGAATTTGCCGCCGTCTGTTTATTCTGGAACTTTTTTGTGCTCTACTATTCTAATAATATTACTTATCACCCCAAAGAGGTCTATGCTTATCGCGGCAGCCCCATAAAAAACTCCGGCAGACTCTTACGAATCCGCCGGAGTTACTCTCTTTGAGGTTTTACAGTTCTTTTTCAAAGAATGCCTTCATTGCTGCAACAGCCGCATCCTCATCCGCGCCGTCCACGTTGACGGTCACTGTCTCGCCCTGCTTTACGCCAAGCGCCATCACTGCCATCACTCTGGTAACGTCCACTTCCTTCTCACCCTTCTTGATGGTGATCTTGCTGGTGAAGTTCTTTGCCTCTTTTACCAGAAGACCTGCCGGTCTTGCGTGAATTCCAAGTTCGTCTTTTACGGTGTAATCGAATGTTTTCATGTTTTCCATTTCCTTTCTTTTTTTAATTATGTGGCTTTTATTTACTCCATTCCGACAACGCGCTCGCGCACCGGAAGTACCATCGCAGGTGATACAGACAATTCGTCGATTCCCATCGCAACGAACTGTTCCGTCAATGTTGTATCTGCACCGAGTTCCCCGCAGATTCCTGCCCAGATACCCTCCTTATGCGCACTGTCGATGACCATCTGAATCATCTTAAGCACTGCCGGATGGTGGGAATCATAGAACATATCAAGCTTTGCATTCTGTCTGTCGATTGCCAGTGTATACTGTGTCAGATCGTTGGTTCCGATACTGAAAAAATCCACTTCCTTTGCCAGTTCATCGGCAATGATGACCGCCGCCGGTGTCTCGATCATAATACCGAATTCCACCTTGCCGTACGGAATCTTCTGTGCATCAAGTTCTGCACGGATCTCCGCCATGATCTCCTTGACCTTCTGTACCTCCCAGACGGAAATAATCATCGGCACCATAATGGCAATGTTACCGAACGCACTCGCACGGTACAGCGCACGAAGCTGTGTCTTAAAAATCTCCGGGCGGTCCAGGCAGATGCGCACTGCGCGGTAGCCGAGCGCCGGGTTATCCTCTTTGTCCAGATTAAAGTAGTCAATCTTCTTATCCGCACCGATATCCAACGTACGGATGATAACTTTTCTGCCGCCCATCATCTCCGCTACGCTCTTGTATGCGGAAAACTGTTCCTCCTCCGTCGGATAATGGTCATTCTGCAGATATAAGAATTCACTGCGGAACAGTCCGATTCCCTCCGCATCATTCATTAACGCCGCGCCAACGTCGCCGATGCCGCCGATATTCGCGTACAGCTTAATGGATTTGCCGGATTTTGTTGCGGTCGGCTTGCCCTTCAATGCCGATAACAGTTCTTTGCGTTTGCTCTCGTCTTCTTTCTTCTTCTGATACTCCGCCAGAACGCTCTCCTCCGGCTCAATGATGATTTTGCCTGCCATGCCGTCCACAATCGCCATTTTGCCGTCCATGCCGTCCGCTACCGGCGTACATACCAGTGCAGGAATGTTCATCGTGCGGGCAAGGATTGCGGTGTGGGAATTCGTCGATCCCTCTCTCGTCACAAATGCCAGCACCTTGGAACGGTCAAGCTGGATCGTCTCGCTCGGTGCCAGATCATCCGCCAGAATGATCGCCTGCTCCATCTCCATGGACTGCGCGCCGCTGCCGTGATGCAAAACGGCGATCAGACGCTCGGAAATATCCTTGACGTCCGCCGAACGCGCCTTCATGTACTCATCATCCATGCCGGCGAACATCGCCGCGAAGTTGTCCCCTGTCGTGGCAACGGCAAACTCTGCATTGACCTCCTGTGTCGTGATAATGTTGCGGATGGAATCGCAGTAATCCTCATCGTCCAGCATCATCTGATGTACCTCGAAGATCGCCGCATTGTCCTCTCCGACTTCCTTTACCGCTTTGTCGTAGAGTGCTCCCAGCTCCTCCATGGCGACTTTTTTCGCCTCCTCAAAACGCGTGCACTCAGCTGCGGTATCATCAACATGTGATCTTCTCACCGCGCTGCTCTTCTTGGCAAACTCCCGAATCGGGCCGATTGCGATTCCGCTAAAAGCGGTTTTTCCCTCGATGCAAATCATATGCGTTCTCCTTTCATTCTTCGCTTATTCATCTAATCCACGCAGTGTGGTCTCTACCTGTTCCAGTATGTGTGCGGCATTTCCCGCGGCATAGTCCCCCGGCGCAATGGCAAGCACCGGCAGATTTCCGCACTCCGCCGCAATCTTTTCCCTGCGGTATGCGATCTGCGGTCCCAGAAGGATCACATCATACCCCGTGCAGTATTCCTTGTAGGCATGTACCCCGACAGCCTTCACTTCCAGTGGAAGCTGCTCCTTTTTTGCATACTTTATCAGTTCCCCGCGCAGAATGTCGGTCGACATTCCCGCGCTGCAGACAAGTAATATCTTCATTGACTGCCTCCTTTTGTCTCCCCAAGCGCACGGTAGACATCCACGATCTCCTCCGCAAGCTCCTGCGCCAGCGTCGCCATCATAAAATGGTCCTGCGCGTGCGCCACCAGCAATCCTCCGTCTGTCTGCTGTCCGCCCGCCTCTCTCACCAGAAGCTCCGTGTGCACCTTATGTGCCTCCGTGGCATAGCGTTCCGCCTCATCCAACTGCTCCGCGGCTCCGCCAAAATCAAATGCCTTTGCTCTGTGAATCGCTGCAAACGCGCAGCTTCTCGCCGCACCTGCCTTCGCAATGATCTCCATCGCCGCCTCTCTTTGCCGTTCTGTCTCATCGATTTCATCCATTCTGCCCACCTCCGTGACCGCCTCTGTCTTATTCCTGAATCTGCATCAATATGGAAATGATGTTCGCCATCTCGTCGTCGGAAAAAATCATGTGGAATTTCCGCTCGACCGGCGCTACATATTTTCGCAGATCCCGGTATACCCCGTGATAGTTCTGCACAATTTCCTCGCGGTGCGGATTCTCTATGGAAACGCCCCTTCCCGCAATCCGGTTGACTGCGCAGGCAATGTGCATCACAAGCCCTGTCTTGGTATCTAACGACATCGGGTATTTTCCCTCAATCTGCTCCGCCAGTTCCATGAGCGCCTCCTTTAAGCGGCCGATGTCCACATATTCCAGATGATCGCCCAGACAGCGGAACATTTCATCAAAATCAACCTCCGCCTTTTCCATGCGCTGTGTGCGCAAAAGCTCCGGCAGACGCTCCACCGGCACCGCCAGCACATCCGCCGCTGACAGAAACGGAATCGCCAGAATGTCCGGATCATACGTTCCGATAATACACAGGATCACTGCTCCCTGCATAAGTTCCAGCAGTTTTTCCCGCAGCAGGTTCCGGTCCGATAAGGATAAGGCAATCACCTCCGCGTCCGTGCAGGCTTTATGCTGGATGAGATACTGCTTCATCTGCAGCGCAACACCCTCACTTGTGGTGCAGAGCGTAACGATTACTTTTTTTGGGGAATGCCACAGCGCCCCGAGCGACTCTGCCGCCATCCGGTAAACCCGGTCCACCCCATCGGCGATTGCCGCCCCCTTCGACCACTCCATTCCGAATCTTGTGACCGGAAGCGCTACCGCGCGGAGCTGTGTTCCTGTCTCGCAGGAAATTGTATACAACATCTGCTGCAATACCTTCTGGTCATACACGGCAAGGACTCCCGCCCCTCTATCGATCGCGAGCAGTTTTTGCCGCAGCAGCTCGTAGGTCTGTTCATCCTTCTGTTCGTAAGGAATGTCAACGGCATACACGTTTCCGCGGTGAAGCTGCTCCTCGATGGTATCTGAGAGTGCCCGCGCGACTCCCTGTCCGTAAAAGACAAATAAAAGTACCGGCGACGGTTCGTCCGTCCGGATCTGTGGCTCGCTGACCTGCGTCTCCTCGGCAGGCGGCATTTCCGGTGCAA
>OIEA01000145.1_pt1 | contig 36734 bp, 39 predicted proteins | sample 1581631 | NCBI WGS metagenome assembly OIEA01 (sample SAMEA3882526, study PRJEB24775) | human gut metagenome | biome: human-associated habitat; feature: intestine environment; material: feces | place: Netherlands | collected 2009/2010
GGGCCAATATCTGGTCACTGGTAATTACAGAATATGCACTGGATCTGTTTTCCATGAAATACGGTGTGCAGATTTTGATATTGATCTATCTGATTCTGCTGGCCGGCGTAGTGTGCTGCCTTACTCATTTCGAAAAAGTGTACAGTGTAAGAAAAAAGAAGAGAATGATATAAAAAATCTGCCATAAAAAGCAGATGATGATTAACAGGAGAATGTTATGGGAAAAGCAGTTCGTCTGGATAAGTTTCTGGCAGATGCAGGAGTAGGGACCAGAAGTGAGGTAAAAAAATATATTCAAAAAGGAAAAGTACAGGTCAACGGTGTACCTGCAAAGAAGCCGGAGATCAAGGTCAGTGAAGAGGATGAAGTAATTCTGGATGGAAACAGAGTTTCCAAGGCACCGGAATTCGTCTATTATCTTCTGTACAAACCTGCAGGTTATATCAGTGCGACTGAGGATAAGCGTGACAGAACAGTGATGGAACTGGTGCCGTCAGACAGGAAAGATATGTTTCCTGTAGGAAGACTGGATAAAGATACAGAGGGACTGCTTCTGATCACAGATGACGGAGCACTGGCACATGAACTTCTTTCTCCGAAGAAGCATGTAGACAAAACTTACTATGCTGTCACAGATGGGTGTGTGACAAAAGAGGATGTACAGAGATTTGCTGAGGGTCTGGAGATTGGAGAAAAAAATCCGACTATGCCTGCGAAACTGGAAATCCTCAGAACCAGAAAAGTGGAAGAGACAGAACTGGAACAATATCCGTCAGGATGGTCTTCGGAAATTCAGCTTACGATCAAAGAAGGCAAATTCCATCAGGTCAAGCGAATGACAGAAGCAGTAGGAAAGAAAGTCGTCTATCTGAAACGAATTTCCATGGGAGTATTAACATTGCCGGATGACCTGAAAAAAGGAGAATGCCGTCAGTTGACTGCTGAAGAAGAGAAAAAACTGAAATACAGCATTGGCAGATCCTGAAAAACCTGTAAAAATAATAAAAAATTTGCAAAAAATCCTCTTTACATGGAGGGTTTTTGTATGCTATACTACAGAAGTTGCGAGTCATGCGCATCTATTGTGCATGCAAAAATATACACGTTCGGAGATTCCCGCGGATGGTGCCCTGCGGTGTGAGGCTGGGTCCCCAGGAAAAAGAACCGGGCGGAAGAAATTAACCAAAAAAGGAGAACAAACATGAGCGTTATTTCAATGAAACAGCTTTTAGAAGCAGGCGTACATTTCGGACATCAGACAAGAAGATGGAACCCTAAAATGGCTCCATACATCTACACAGAGAGAAACGGAATCTATATCATCGACTTACAGAAATCCGTTGGTAAAGTAGATGAGGCTTACAAAGCAGTATCTGATATCGCAGCAGCAGGTGGCACAATCCTTTTCGTAGGAACAAAGAAGCAGGCTCAGGATGCAATCAAAACTGAGGCAGAGCGTTGTGGAATGTTCTATGTAAATGAGAGATGGTTAGGTGGTATGCTTACCAACTTCAAGACCATCCAGAGCCGTATTGCAAGATTAAAAGAGATCGAGACAATGGCAACCGACGGTACATTCGAAGTACTGCCGAAGAAGGAAGTTATCGCACTTAAGAAAGAGTGGGAGAAGTTAGAGAAGAACCTTGGCGGTATCAAGGAGATGAAGAAGCTCCCGGATGCAATCTTCGTTGTAGACCCGAAGAAGGAGAGAATCTGTATTCAGGAGGCTCATACATTAGGAATTACCCTGATCGGTATTGCAGATACAAACTGTGATCCTGAGGAACTTGATTATGTGATCCCGGGCAATGATGATGCTATCAGAGCCGTAAAACTGATCGTTTCCAAGATGGCAGACGCAGTGATCGAGGCAAACCAGGGTGCAGAGATGACTGCAGAAGAGGCTGAGTCCGCAGAGGCAGATGCAGCAGAGGAAGCATAATAAGTTGGAAACAACGGGTGCCTGATTGGCAGGATCGCCCATATGTCAACAATCGGAAAGGGACGCGTGTTACGTCCCTTTCTGTGGCATAAAGATAAAGAATCAGGATAAATTATTTTTTGGAGGATGAGAAAATGGCAATTACAGCAGCTATGGTAAAGGAACTGCGTGAGATGACCGGCGCAGGCATGATGGATTGCAAGAAGGCATTAAATGAGACAAACGGTAACATGGACGAGGCTGTAGAGTTCTTAAGAAAGAACGGACAGGCTAAGGCTGAGAAGAAGGCAAGCAGAATCGCAGCAGAGGGTCTTTGCATGGTAGTGACCAAGGATGACCAGACAGCAGCAGTTGTTGAGGTAAACTCTGAGACAGACTTCGTTGCAAAGAATGCAACATTCCAGGAGTTTGTTAAGGCTGTTGCAACACAGGCAGTGAATTCCGATGCAGCAGACATGGATGCTTTCATGGCTGAGAAGTGGAATGAGGATGCCAGCAAGACTGTAAGTGAAGCACTGGTTGAGAAGGTTGCAGTGATCGGCGAGAACTTAAAGATCCGCAGATTTGAGAAGGTTGTAGCTGAGCATGGCTGTGTTGTACCGTATGTACACGGCGGCGGAAGAATCGGCGTTATCGTTGATGCAGACACCGATGTTGTAAATGACACTGTAAAGGAAGCAATGCACAATATCGCAATGCAGATCGCAGCACTCAATCCGAAGTATGTTTCCAGAGACGAGGTAAGTGCTGATTACATCGCTCATGAGAAAGAGATCCTCTTAGCACAGATCATGAACGATCCGAAGGAGTCCCAGAAGCCGGAGAAGGTAATCAACGGAATGATCGAAGGACGTATCAGCAAAGAACTCAAGGAAGTATGCCTGGTAGATCAGGTTTACGTTAAGGCTGAGGACGGCAAGCAGACCGTTGCCAAGTATCTTGAGGAAGTATCCAAGGCAGTTGGCGGTACTGTGAAGGTTAAGAGATTTGTTCGTTTTGAGACTGGCGAAGGTCTTGAGAAGAAGCAGGAAGACTTTGCAGCAGAAGTTGCAGCACAGATGAACGCATAATTTGATATTGTGCTAAACTGTTGAAGGATAATGCCCCCTACGAATGGTGGAGACACTATTTGCAGGGGTCATTTTGTAAGAAAAAACCTTATCGAACCTGGTTATGATTCGATAAGGTTTTTGCGTCATAAAGTATAAATGCTACAGTCCCATGATTGCGTCGACCGGCAGAGCAAAGCTGACGCCGTGCGCCGGTGTGTCAATGCCGTGCTGCTTGCTGATGGCGGTCATGATTTCGGTCTTTTTATCCTTTGGAACGACGATGGCAAGGACTTCCTGCTCCTCCTGTAGAGCCATACCGAAATGTTTGGCAACCTCCTCCGGACTGCAGCGCAGACCCTTTAAGATCGTTCCGCCGGTAGCGCCGGCAGCGCGCGCGGTGTACATGACATCATCGCTGTATCCCTGATTGATTGAGACAAGAATCATTGCATGTGTAATCGTTTCAATCATTTTTTTCACCTCTTTTTCTATCTCCGGCTCGGAGGAGTCCAAAGAACCGGAACCGAGAACTTTATAGAGCCATCCCTGAATGCCGGATAACGGTATGCTGACAGCGATACCGGTTCCTCTCTTGTGAAGCTGCAGCGCCTGATTCATCTCCGCCAGCAGCATCCGGGTGCGTTCCTTCGGGACGATGCATAACATGATGGTTTTGTGGGTGTCGCCGAGACCGCACAGATTCAGAAAATCGGAACTGACGGTGCCGACGCCGTGCATCTGGTAATAGATCGGGATGGAGGCATCGGTGAGAAATTCGGTCAGTTTATCACGGATATTGGAATCTATGATAATGACGAGGCACCGGAATGCCGGCATCTTTTTTTTATGTTGCATGGTATGATCCTGCATAATTATTCCTCCTCAATATCCATAATGGCATTGTCGTCGACATCGATCATGATAAGCGCGTCGGATGTCGCTCTCTTAAGCTTCAGCTGATACAGTACGCCCATGATCTGAATGGCAATTAACGGTGCCATTGCGACCATCGCCACGACGCCGAACGCATCGGTTACCACATTGCCGCCCACGGCGGTACATGCGCCCATGGCAAGCGGAAGAAGAAACGTGGAGGTCATGGGACCGCTGGCAACACCGCCGGAGTCGAAAGAGATACCGACAAATACTTTTGGAACAAACCGGGTGAGCACCAGAGCAATGATGTAGCCCGGAATTAAGAGCCAGTAAATGTTAAGTCCGGTCAGAACCCGGAGCAGCGCCAGCGCAACGGAAGCGGAGACACCGATGGAGAGACAGAGGTTCATCGCACTGCGCGAAATGGAACCGTTTGTCACATCCTCCACCTGCTTGTTGAGCACCTGCACGGCAGGCTCGGCTTTTACAATATAATAACCGATTAACGCGCCGATGGGAATCAGAACAAAGCGCCATGTCTGTGCGGCGAGATTGCTGCCGAGCAGACTTCCGACGGGAGCAAATCCTACGTTGACACCGGTCAGAAACAGGATCAGTCCGATGATGGTGTAGAGAAAGCCCATAAGCATCTTGATCATCTGGTTCTTGTGGTAGCGCCTGGAAATAAGCTGAAACAGTAAAAAGACGATCAGTACCGGAAGGATGGAAGAAATGACTTCCCTGCCATAGTCCGGCAACATATGTACAAACTGGCGCATGACATCCTGCATGGTCACAACATCCGGTATTTCGGTGGCATTGTAGGATGCGCCGGCTGGATGGTAGAAAATACCGAGCAGGAGTACCATGGCAATCGGTCCGATGCTGCAGAAGGAGATCAGACCGAAACTGTCGCTCGAACCGTCCTTGTCACTTCGCGTGGAGGAGAGACCAACACCGATGGCCATAATAAAAGGAACGGTCATCGGACCTGTCGTCACACCGCCGGAGTCAAATGCGACTGCGATGAAATCAGCCGGCGCCGCAAAGGAGAGCAAAAACAGTGCGGCATAGAGGATACACAGCAGCAGGGGGAGGCTCAGCTTGAAAATGATACGCAAAACAGCGATGACCAGAAAGACACCGACGCCGAGAGCGACCGTCCAGATTAAGGTTTCGTTTGGAATAGAAGGAACCTGATTGGCGAGAACCTGCAGATCCGGTTCTGCAATTGTGATGATGACACCCATCACAAAGCAGACAATAATCAGAATCGAAAGACGCTTTGTCTTCATGATATGGGAACCGACACCTTCGCCGAGCGGCGTCATCGCCATCTCAGCACCCAGCTGGAAAAATGCCATGCCGATGATCAGCATGAACGCTCCGACCAGAAACAGGGCAATGGTTCCGGTCTCCATCGGTACGACAAAAATGCTGAGCAACAGCACAATGACGGTAATGGGAAGAACGGCGCTTACAGATTCGTCGAATTTCTCTTTTAATTTTTTGTTCAAAATAGCATCACACACTTTCTAGAATATGGTTAATAGAGTTACCAGTTAAACAGTTCACAAATCAACTATTATTTTATCGGTTGTTGTGTAGAAAGTCAACCGAGTCGGAGTGATTTTTCTGAAATCTTAACACTTTTTTAATTGACTTTTATACAGATTTCAAATAAAGTTTCTATATAAACAGTTCACAAATCAACTAAAGCAAAGAGAAGGCATGAACCGGCGGAAAGGAGGGGGAATATGCTGGAAGACTTTTTTGAAAATTATTTTAAGATAGAGAAAGCATACCGGAAATACTTTCAGGATGAGATGGAGAAATATCATCTCACGCCGAACGAATTGCTGGTGCTTCTTTTTTTGGCACGCGACAACGGCGGATGCAATACGGCGCGGGATATTGCGCAGTACGAGGGGGTGTCCAAGGGACTGGTTGCCAGATCGGTGGAGAGCCTCGTGGAAAAGCAGTTTCTTGTGGTGGAACGGGATGCTGCCGATAAGAGAATCTGCCATTTATATCTCACGCAGCAATGCAGTGCGCTCACAGAGCAGATGACGGAGAAAAAAGCTGCGTTTTTCCGCAGGCTGGCCGAAGGTATTCCGGAGGAAGCGATTGCGACGACGGAACAGACACTGCGCAGGTTTATGGAAAATATATCCGCATCTATTGACAAGTCGTAAGTGCTTTGCTATCGTGAGGAAAGAGTCTTGGAATGGGAAAGGAGCAGGGAACATGCGCAGTGCAGATAGAAGAAAAGCATTTTTTGCGGTTTGCATGATGGCGGTTCTGCTGTTTTCCCATCTTGGTGTCTGTCTGTGGCAGACACAGATCGCCCAGGTGCAGAATCTGACGGCAGAGGCCGGAGGGGAAGCACAGGGTATTTTACGGACGACGGACTCCGATTATGTCTCAAACGCGCTCTCAGCGGAACCGGAAGCAGGATTGTCACAGAGTATGATTGTCGTGATGAGAAAAATGACCGGGGCGGCGGAGCAGCGTCTTTTTTTTCATCTTTTTACTGCTGTTTTATTCAAAATAGCAGAGATTCCCTATGCAGAGGCGGTAGTGCTTACCGTCACGGCGGCGTGCATCTGCCTGGCAGGTTACCGCATGGTACGATTCGTGCACAATTCCGACGGTAAAAAAGATTTGCCCTTTTGGTTATCACAGGTATCAGAAGCGTCATAAGATTAGGATAAGAAAAGGGAAAAGAAGAAAATGGAATATAAAAATTTTTTTGCACTGCTGGGCGGGCTTGCACTCTTTTTGTATGGAATGCATCAGATGAGCGAGGGCTTAAATGCTGCCGCAGGTGAGAAGATGAAGCAGATCCTGGAGCGGCTGACAAAGAACCGCTTCCTTGGCGTGGGCGTCGGAGCAGCGGTGACGGCGGTGATCCAGTCATCCTCAGCCACCACGGTCATGGTCGTTGGCTTTGTGAATTCCGGGATGATGACTCTGCGCCAGGCGGTCTGGATTATCATGGGGGCAAATATCGGCACCACAATCACCGGTCAGCTGATTGCACTGGATGCGGGAGCCGTTGCGCCGCTTCTGGCTTTTTTGGGGGTGGTTCTGATTCTGTTTGCGGGAAAAGACCGGATCCGGTACACAGGCGAGATTGTGGCGGGGCTTGGAATCCTGTTTATCGGCATGGATATGATGGGGGAAGCCATGCAGCCGCTCTGTGATTCGCAGGTGTTCCTTCAGGCAATGACAAAGTTTGAACATCCACTGCTTGGAATCCTGGCGGGCGCGGCGTTCACGGCAGCCATTCAGTCATCCTCGGCTTCGGTCGGTATCCTGCAGACTCTGGCACAGGGAGGAGCCGTATCTTTTGCGGGGGCGGTGTATGTTCTGTTCGGTCAGAATATCGGCACATGCATTACGGCGGTTCTGGCTGCCATCGGCACCGGAAGAAATGCCAAGCGCACGACGATCATTCATCTTTTGTTCAATCTGATCGGAACGGTGGTGTTTACCGTGCTGTGCATGACAACGCCGCTCGTCTCGCTGGTTGCGCAGCTGACGCCGGGACGGCCGGCTGCCCAGATTGCCAACATGCATACGATTTTTAATATCGGAACGACCCTGCTTTTGCTTCCGGCCGGAAATCTGCTGGCAGGGATGGCAGAGCATCTTCTTCCGGATAAGAAGAGCGAATCGCTTGCGGCGGAACAGAGAAAGGCAGCATGCAAAAAAGTGGAGGATGTATGGAATTCATAAAGAATGTCATAAGAGGAATTACGATCGGAATCGCCAATGTAGTTCCAGGAGTGAGCGGCGGTACGATCATGGTGTCGCTGGGGATTTATGATGAACTTCTGCAGGCGGTCACCGGGTTTTTCCGTCATAAAAAGGAAAGCATCTTAAAGCTGTTTCCGTATCTGTTTGGAATGGGGATCGGAATTATCTGCCTTTCCTTTATGATCGGTTATCTTTTTGAGAATTTTCCGTTCCAGACCGCGATGCTTTTTATCGGACTGATTTTCGGCGGCGTGCCGCTCATCTGGCGCAAGGTGTCCAGGGGATATCCGAAGGTGCCGGAGCTGGCGCTGTTTTTGGGATTCTTCTGCCTGATGATTGGAATGCAGTTCCTTGGAAAAGGCAGCGAACAGGTTCTTGCCGCCGGTTCTGGGACGGCAGTGAAGCTTTTTACGGTGGGGCTGGCTGCCGCGGCTACGATGGTCATTCCGGGGGTGAGCGGTTCGATGCTTTTGATGGCGCTCGGATATTACACGCCGGTCATTGACCATATCAATGCGTTCGTTGTGGCGGTGGTCATGCTGGATACCGGGACGGCGTGGTACTGTCTTGCCATATTAGTCCCGTTCGGATGCGGCGTGCTTGGAGGTATTTTTCTTGTCGCAAAGCTGATGGAATATCTGCTCTGCCGGTTTGAGCGGCTGACCTACTGGGCAATTTTCGGGCTGCTGGCGGCGTCCCCGGTTGCCATATTAGGGAAAATCCCGCTGCGCGGGACATCGCCGGCTGTCATCGCCTGGGGCGTGATACTGTTTAGTGTGGGGGCGGTGGTCACCGGACTTTTAGCTGGAGAAGCATAAAAATTCAGAAAATACATGAAAAAGTGTAGAAAAATCATACGATTTTTTTGCGCTTTTTTCTTTGAAAAATACAAAAATGTGATACAATAGATAAAGTATTATGATTAACTTGGGGGTTCTACATGCAGGATAAGGATTCTGAGGCACTCCGCAATCAACGCAGGCGGAGAAAGCGGATTGCAAGAATGAAACATACCATAATCGCGATAATTGCCGGGTGGATCATCCTGTCCATGATTCTGATCATTTTTCTGCTTGTCCGGACGAGATCCATGGAGAGAAAGTTAGATGAACTCTGGCAGATGCAGCGGGTGATGAACCAGCAGGTGCCGGATACGGAGGCACTACCCCAGGAAGAGACCGGCGGCATGGATACGGAGACAGTGGCTGTGACGGCATCTGCATCCGGGATCGACGAGACAGACAATCTGGCACAGGATGGAGATGTACATAAAGTTTATCTGACGTTTGATGACGGGCCGTCTGAGAATACGGACGCCATTTTAGATGTGCTGTCGGAGTACGATGTCAAGGCAACCTTTTTTGTGGTCGGAAAAGAGGATGAGGCATCGGCAGCCATCTACCAGAGGATCGTGGATGAGGGGCATACGCTGGGAATGCATTCCTATTCTAATAAGTACAGTCTGATCTATCAGTCGGAGGATGCGTTCGAGGCGGATTTTCATCAGCTGCAGGATTATCTCTATGAGGTGACCGGTGAAAAGAGCCGCTATTACCGGTTCCCGGGCGGGAGCAGCAATCAGATCAGCAATGTGCCGATGAGTTCGCTGATCCGGTTTTTAAACAGTGAGGACGTCGTTTATTACGACTGGAACGTCTCGGCAGGCGATGCGGCAAATGCTGCATATACACCGGAAGAACTGGTCGAGAATGTTGTTTCAGATGTTTCAAAATACAAGACCTCGGTTGTGCTTTTGCACGACTCGGAAGATAAGTCAACAACGGTAGAAGCGGTAGAACCGCTGATCGAGGCATTGCAGGATATGGATGCCGAGATTTTACCGATTGATGAAGATACACAGGTTATCCAGTATGTCAAAGCCGACAGTGCCAGATGACCAGATTATAAATGGAGGTAAGAACATGGGATTTTTCAAGGACTTTAAGGATGATTTCTCACAGGCAGTGAATGAACTTATGCCGGGAGAAGACAATCTCGAAAGCACGGACAAGGATGATGACATGGTCGTGAACACACTGGAAGATGAAGTGGATGTGGCGAGCGAATTGTCGAAGCTGGATGGTCTGTTAGAGCAGGTAACGAAGCAGGAGCCGGCTTTGGAGCGGACACAGGCAGCAACGGTGGAACCACAGAAAACAAAAGAAGAATACACGCAGCATGCAATGGCAGCAGCACAGGAGGAGAAGAAAATGGCTGATAATACAGTAACACCAGTACAGGTAGCACAGACAGGAGCACAGGCAGCGGCAGCACCGCAGAGCGCACCACAGGAGAAGCCGATCGTATCGGACGAGGTTTCCGTGATTACAGAGGGAACGATTATCAACGGTGATGTGATCTCAAACGGATCTCTCGACATCAGAGGTCAGGTAGACGGAAATGTAAGCTGCAACGGAAAGCTTACCGTGACAGGCGTTGTCAACGGCAACAGCAACACTTCTGAATTCTTTGCAGATTCTGCACAGGTGGAGGGTGAAGTCGTAAGTTCCGGTACGGTTAAGATTGGTCTTGGCTCCGTGATTATCGGTAATGTGACATCCAGCTCCGCAGTGATCGCGGGTGCTATCAAGGGAGACATCGATGTTCAGGGACCGGTTGTTGTGGATACTTCCGCAGTAGTTATGGGTAACATCAAGTCTCGGTCTGTTCAGATCAACAACGGCGCTGTGATTGAGGGATTCTGCTCTCAGTGCTATGCAGATGTGGATGTTCAGAGTCTGTTCAATGCCAAGAAAGGAAACTAAGCATTATGAAGAGAGTTCTGTTAAAGTTAAGCGGCGAGGCGCTTGCGGGCGATAAGCACACAGGATTTGACGAGCCGACAGTCACAGAGGTTGCAAAGCAGGTAAAGCAGATCGTGGATGGCGGTACCGAGGTGGGTATCGTGATCGGCGGCGGCAATTTCTGGAGAGGACGCACCAGCGAGACGATCGACCGCACCAAAGCGGATCAGATCGGCATGCTTGCAACGATCATGAACTGCATCTATGTTTCAGAGATTTTCCGCTCTGTGGGCATGCAGACACAGATTCTGACACCTTTTGAGTGTGGAAGCATGACAAAGCTGTTTTCCAAGGATCGTGCGAATAAGTATTTTGCAAAGGGAATGGTTGTGTTTTTTGCAGGGGGAACGGGTCATCCATACTTTTCGACAGATACGGGCATTGTTCTGCGTGCGATTGAGATGGAGGCGGACGGAATCTACCTCGCAAAAGCGATTGACGGCGTGTATGATAGTGATCCGAAGCTGAATCCGAACGCAGTGAAGTATGATGAAGTCTCTATTCAGGAAGTAATTGACAAGAAGCTTGCGGTGGTGGATCTGACAGCCTCCATTATGTGTATGGAGAACCGGATGCCGATGTATGTATTCGGACTGAATGAAGAGAATAGTATCGTAAAAGCCATGACGGGAGAGTTTAGCGGCACGAAGGTTACGGTTTCTTAGAATTGATAGAAAGGCATGGTATATATATGGATCAGAGATTAGCGGTATTTGATGAAAAGATGGGCAAAACAATGAACAATCTTGCGGAGGAGTTCGGCGGAATCCGCGCGGGACGCGCCAATCCGCATGTGCTTGACAAGTTGAGAGTGGATTACTACGGTACTCCGACAGCAATTCAGCAGGTGGCGAATGTCAGTGTTCCGGAGCCGCGTATGATTCAGATTCAGCCGTGGGAGGCATCCATGGTAAAGGAGATTGAGAAGGCGATCCTTACTTCCGATCTTGGAATCAATCCTACGAATGATGGAAAGACAGTCCGGCTTCTGTTCCCGGAGCTTACCGAGGAGAGACGTAAGGAACTTGCAAAAGATGTAAAGAAAAAGGGCGAGAACGCGAAGGTTGCAATCCGCAATATCCGCCGTGATGCCAACGATGCATACAAGAAGTTGAAAAAAGAAGAGGATGTATCTGAGGACGAGATCAAAGAGTTAGAGGATAAAGTTCAGAAGCTTACAGACAAATACATCAAGGATGTAGATGCTGCAGTAGAAGCAAAAGGTAAGGAGATTATGACTGTATAAGGGCATATTACCTGAAGCGCAGAGCTGTTTGGACTAAAAATCTGCAAAACAGGATCCTTTTATAAAGAAACAGCAAAAAGAGCTCTTTAAAAAGAGCTCTTTTCTGCCCTTTTGTATGAAATTGTACGAATAATCTGAACGCTTATAACGAAAAAAGAAAAACAAAATACAAGGAGAAAAATATGAACGTACCCAATCATATTGCCATTATTCTGGACGGCAATGGCCGCTGGGCCACCCAACGGGGGTTGCCGCGCACCGCGGGACATAAGGCGGGGGCGGAGACCTTCCGCCGGATCGCCACCTACTGCAAGAACATCGGCGTCAAGTACCTGACGGTCTACGCCTTTTCCACGGAAAACTGGAAGCGCTCGGAGACAGAGGTCTCCGCTATCATGGCGCTTTTGAAGAAGTACCTGCTGGAGGCTGTGGATACCATGGAGCGGGACCATATCCGCCTCCACTTCTTTGGAGACATGACGCCCATCGCACCGGAGCTGCGGGCGTTGGCCCACGAGACGGACGAGATCACGGAGCATTTGTCCAAGGACGATTTTCAGGCCAATGTCTGTCTGAACTACGGCGGCCGGGATGAGATCCTTCGGGCTGTCCGCCGGTTTGCGGCGGAGTGTGCGGAAGGGAAGCGGAAGCCGGAGGACCTGGACGAAACGCTGTTTTCCACCTATCTGGACTCTGCCGGCATCCCGGACCCGGAGCTGATCATCCGCCCCAGCGGGGAGCAGCGGCTGAGCAACTTCCTCCTGTGGCAGTGTGCGTATTCCGAGTTTTATTACACGGATACCCTCTGGCCGGACTTCGATGAGGAGGAGCTGGACAAGGCGATCGCCGCCTACCAGAGCCGGGATCGCCGGTTCGGCGGTGTGAAGAAATAAGCCCTTACAGGTGTTGAAAGGACTGAAATTCTATGTTGCAAAGATGGTTGGTGGTCATCATTGGCTTGCCGCTGCTGCTGGCGGCGCTGCTGCTGTGTCCGGACTGGGTGACGGTGATCGTGGTATGCGGCATTGCCGCTGCCGCGGCCTACGAGCTGCTGCATACGGCGGGAAAGAAAGTGCCCAAGTGTGTCTACGCGTTTACCATTCTGGCTGCCGTGGCGCAGGAATGGGTCATCTATGACGCGCATACCTGGCAGTTTTACGAGGGCTATCAGTCCGTGGGTATGATCCGCATTTTGTGCGTGCCGCTGGCGCTGGTGACGGTCCTGTTTTTCGTTGCCGTCAAGGGCTACGGAACGCCGAACGCCATGCCCTTTGCCGATGTTGCCACAGCGATGATGGGCGGCACAGTGTTTCCCGTGATGTACAGCGCCATTTTCCTGCTGCGAATGGACGGATTGTACGGCAAGATGTATGTACTGCTGCCATTCTGCGTGGCCTTTCTGGGAGACAGCTTTGCCATGTACGGCGGGATGCTGCTCGGAAAGCGGAAAATGGCCCCGGCAGTCAGCCCCCACAAGACGTGGGCGGGTTCTGTCGCCGGATTGATCGGCAGCGCCTTGGGACTGGTGCTCTGGGGTGTGGTGGCCCGGATGTGGCTGGGTTACGAGCCGAACTACCTGAATCTGGTCCTGGCCGGTCTGGTGACCAACGCCATCGGCCAGCTGGGCGATCTCGCCATGTCCCTCATCAAGCGGGAGGCGGGGGTAAAGGATTACAGCCACATTTTCCTGACCCACGGCGGAATGCTGGATCGGTTCGATTCCACCCTGTTTATCTCTCCGTGGATCTATTTGTTTGTGTGCGCGGGTATGCTTTAAGAGACATAGAGGACATACTATGATGAATACGATCTCAATATTGGGCTCCACCGGCTCCATCGGCCGTCAAACCTTGGATGTGGCGAAACAGCTGGGCCTGCGGGTGGCGGCACTGACCGCCAATTCCAACGTGGAGCGAATGGAGGCACAGTGCCGGAAGTTCCGTCCCCGCCTGGCGGTGATGACGGAGGAAGCAGCCGCAAAGGAACTGGCAGTTCGCTTGCAGGACACGTCTGTAAAGGTGTTGACCGGTACAGATGCTCTGGTGGACGCCGCCGTGATCCCGGAGGCGGAAACGGTGGTCACCGCCGTGGTTGGCATGGTGGGATTGAAAGCCACGCTGGCCGCCATCCGGGAGAAAAAGCGTATCGCCTTAGCCAATAAGGAGACTCTGGTCTGTGCCGGTGAACTGGTGATGAGTGAGGCGGACCGCTGCGGTGCGGAGATCGTGCCGGTGGACAGTGAGCATTCCGCCATCTTCCAGTGCTTACAGGGCTGCGCCGACCGTCGGGAGATCCGGCGGCTGATCCTGACCTGCTCCGGCGGTCCCTTCCGGGGGATGGGCCGGGACGAGGTGGGACGCATGACTAAGGCCGACGCCCTGCGTCACCCCAACTGGACGATGGGCCCCAAGATCACCGTGGACTGCTCCACGCTGATGAACAAAGGGCTGGAGGTCATCGAGGCCATGCGGCTGTACCGTCTGCCGCTGGCGCAGGTGTCCGTCATGGTGCATCCGCAGAGCATCGTTCACTCCATGGTGGAATTTAAGGACGGAGCCATTCTCGCCCAGTTGGGTACGCCGGATATGCGACTGCCCATCCGCTATGCCATGACCTATCCAGAGCGAGGGGAGAACCCGGCACCGCCGCTGGACCTTTTGAACAGCCCGCCCCTGGCCTTTCTGGAGCCGGACCGGGAGACTTTTCCCTGCCTCCGTCTGGCGGAGGAGGCGGCCGAGGCAGGCGGCACGGCCTGCGCCATTCTGAACGGCGCCAACGAGGAAGCCGTCCGTCTGTTTTTGGCGGAAAAAATTGGTTTTTATGACATTTCCGACCTGGTTGCGGCGGCGCGGGCGACCGTCCCGGTGACGCAAACACCCTCGTTGGAGGAAATTTTATCAGCGGACCACGCCGCCCGAGAGGCCGTGAAGTCCGCATTTGCAAGGAGACATTCATGAGCTTTGTCTACATCCTGGCGGCGATCTTGATTTTCGGCGTGCTCATCGCCGTGCATGAGCTGGGCCACTTTCTGGCGGCGAAGCTCTGCGGCGTACAGGTCAACGAGTTTTCCATCGGCATGGGCCCTGCCGTCTGGCACCGGAAGAAGGGGGAGACAGCCTATTCCTTCCGCATCCTGCCCATCGGCGGCTACTGCGCCATGGAGGGGGAGGACGGAGACACGGGCAACGCCCGGGCCTTCACCCGTCAGGGCTTCTGGAAAAAATTCGTGATCTTAGCCGCCGGTGCTTTCATGAATTTCCTGACGGGACTGCTGATCGTGGCGATCCTGTTCAGCAGTGCCGGGACCTTCTTTGTGGACGGGATCACAGGCCTTGCCCCGGAGGTATCCCGGACCGGGGAAAATGGTTTACAGGCCGGGGATCAGATCTATAAGATCAACGGCTGGCGCACCTATTTCAGCGGCGACGCCCAGATGTTTCTGAGCTATTCCGGCGACACGGTGGATATTGAGGTCGTCCGGAACGGGCGGCATATTCTGGTGGAAAACGTCGCCCGGCAGACCTGCACCGACCAGCAGGGGGAGCCTTATCAGGGCTTCGGCCTGTATGTGGGACGGCTGTCTGTCCCGGCCACCGTATCCAACCGCATCCGCTACACCTGGTATCAGACCATGGACTTCGTGCAGCTTGTGTGGTTCAGTCTGGGCCAGCTTGTTACCGGCGGGGCCGGACTCAATGACCTCAGCGGGCCGGTGGGCATTGTGACCACCATCAAGGATGTAGGCACCGAGGCTCAGGAAACGGCGGAACAGAATGACCAGAACGGCCTGCTGGCCGCGGCGGAGAGCATTGCCTATTTCGCGGCGCTGATCGCAGTGAATCTGGCGGTGATGAACCTGCTGCCCCTGCCGGCGCTGGATGGCGGACGGATCTTTTTCCTACTGGTGGACGCAGTTTCCATGGCACTGTTCAAGCGGAAGGTACCGGAGAAATATCAGGCAGCCATCAACACGGCGGGCTTTGTCCTGCTGATGGGCTTTATGCTGCTGGTAACATTCCAGGATGTATTCAAATTGGTAAAGTAGGCGATCAATATGACAAAGAAATTGATGGTTGGCAAGGTGGCTGTGGGCGGCGGTGCCCCCGTGTCCATCCAGTCCATGTGCAATACGAAAACCGACGATGTGGCCGCTACTGTGGCCCAGATTCACGCATTAGAGGATGCCGGATGCGAGATCATCCGGGTGGCGGTACCGGACGAGGACGCTGCCAAGGCGGTGGACAAGATCAAGGAGCAGATCGATATTCCCCTGATCGCGGACATCCACTTCAACTACAAGCTGGCGCTGATGTGCGCCGAGCGGGGGATCGACGCCCTGCGGATCAACCCCGGCAACATCGGCGGGGAGGAACGGGTCCGTGCGGTGGCGGAAGCCTGCCGCCAGCGGAACATCCCCATCCGCATTGGCGTCAACGGCGGCTCGCTGGAAAAGGACCTGCGGGCCAAATACGGCGGCGTCACGGCGGAAGCCCTGGTGGAGAGCGCCATGGGCCACGTAAAGCTGCTGAACCGCTATGATTTCGACGATATCTGCATTTCCGTGAAGTGCTCCGACGTGCCTCTGACCATGCGGGCCTATACGCTGCTGAGCCAGCAGACGGACTATCCGCTGCATCTGGGCGTCACCGAGGCCGGAACGCCCTCTATGGGTATGGTGAAGTCTGCCATGGGCATCGGTGGATTGCTGTGCATGGGCATCGGCGATACCATTCGGGTGACCCTGACGGCGGACCCGGTGGAGGAGATCTACGCCGCCAAAAAGATCCTGCGGGCGGCTGGACTTCGGAAGGACGGGGTGAATCTCATTGCCTGTCCCACCTGCGGCCGCACCCGTATTGATCTGATCCCCATGGCGGAGGAAGTGGAGCGTCGTCTGATGAACTGTACGAAAAACATCACCGTGGCGGTGATGGGCTGCGCCGTCAACGGGCCCGGAGAAGCTGCCGCCGCGGATGTTGGCATCGCCGGCGGCAAGGGCGAGGGCCTGATTTTCCGCAAAGGAGAGATCCTTTACAAGGTGCCTCAGGAGCGGCTTGTAGACGCATTGATGGAGGAAATTGAAAAGCTGTAAGCAGCTTTTACATAAGAATGGGGAAAGAAGGACGCATGTCGAGAGAGATACCGTTTTTTGAATTATTCGCGCAGCTGCAGCTCTCCCCGGAGCTGCGGCTAAAGCTGTTGGGGGCGGTGATCGCCAGCGCCTGCATCCATCAGGACACCCTCTCTATGGAGCTGGCGATGATCGTGAAGCACCCTCTGGAGCCGTCGGATCTGGACGAGCTGAACAGCGCCATCCGTAACGGCTACGGACTGAACGAGGTGCGATTCCGGGTCACGCTGAAGGAGGAACAGCTGCCCTCTCAGTGGAAGGCAGCGGCCGCGCCGTCCGCCCCGTCCGGGGGAGGTCCATCAGGGCCGGTCCTGATGGGCAACCCCATCAAGGTCAAGCCCGTGGAAATGAAGACGCTGGATCTGAAAATGGGCAATGCCACGGTAAGCGGCAAGGTGTTCTCCGTGGAATGTGTGGAGACCCGGCGGCCCGGTATGTGGCGGCTCCATGTGGAGATGACGGACTACACCAGCTCCGTGGCCGTCCACAAAAACCTGACGGAAAAGGAAGCCAAGGGTCTGGACGGAAAGATCAACCCCGGCATGTGGCTGTGCGTTCAGGGCAAGATGGAGCCTACCTGGGACGGCAAGGACATTCAGCTCAATCCCTACCACATCAACGTTATCCAGCACGAGGAACGGCAGGATACCGCCCCGGTGAAGCGCGTGGAGCTGCATCTCCACACGAAAATGAGCAATATGGACGCCTTGACGGACACGAAGGAGGTCATCAAGGAGGCCATCCGCTGGGGCCATCCCGCCATTGCCATCACCGACCACGGCGTGGCCCAGTCCTTCCCGGACGCCTGGCATGCCGCCGGGGACAAGATCAAGATCCTCTACGGCGTGGAGGGATACTTCATCAACAACGTGGATGACCGCATCGCCGTTCACGGCAGGGGAGACTGCGGCCTGGACGATGAGTTCGTCTGCTTCGATATTGAAACCACCGGCCTGAAGGTGGACCGGGAGGCCATTACGGAGATCGGCGCGGTGGTGCTGAAAAACGGCGAGATCTGCGAACGGTTCCAGACCTTCGTGAACCCCAACCGCCGCCTGACGCCGGAGATCATCGGTCTCACCGGCATCACGGATGAAATGCTGAAGGACGCCCCCCAGCTGAAGGATGCCCTGACGGAATTTCTGAAATTTGTCAACGGCCGGCCCTTGGCCGCCCACAACGCGGAATTCGACATCGGGTTTATCCGGGCAGGCTGCAAAAAGGTGGGCCTGGAATTTGACCCCACCTATGTGGACTCCCTGATCTTAGCCCAGAACCTGCTGCCGGGTCTCGGCAAGTACAAGTTGGACATTGTGGCGGACCATCTGGACCTGCCCGCCTTCAACCACCACCGGGCCAGTGACGATGCCGCCACGGTGGGCTACATGCTGATCCCGTTCTGGAAAATGCTCCATGAGCGGGGGATCCACACCCTCCAGGCCGTCAATAAGGAGATGGAAAAGCTGCGGCCTCTGGGCAGCAAGTCCAACCGTTTTCCCAAACACATCATTATTCTGGCCCGGAACAAGGTGGGCCTGAAAAACCTCTACCAGCTGATTTCGGCATCCAACCTGAAATATTTCAAGCGGGTGCCCACCATCCCAAAAAGCGAGTTGATGGCCCATCGGGAGGGCCTGATCATCGGCTCCGCCTGCGAAGCCGGCGAGCTGTTCAAGGCTGTGGTGGACCACAAGGATTGGGACGAACTGAAGCGCATCGCGTCATTTTATGACTATCTGGAAATTCAGCCCCTGTGCAACAACGCCTTCATGCTCCGCAACGGCGAGGCACGGAGCGAGGAGGACCTGCGGGAATTCAACCGTATCATCGTCCGCCTCGGCGAGGAGCTGGGAAAACCCGTCTGCGCCACCGGTGACGTCCATTTCCGGGAGCCGGAGGACGAGGTGTACCGGCATATCCTGCTGGCGTCCAAGAAGTTCCCGGATGCCAACGAGCCCCTGCCGATCTACTTCAAGACCACTCAGGAAATGCTGGAGGAATTTCAGTATCTGGGGGAGGAAAAGGCCTACGAGGTGGTGGTCACCAACACCCGTCTGGTGGCGGATCAAATCGAGACCTTCGAGTTGCTGCCGGCGGAGCTGTTCCCGCCCCGGCTGGAAAATTCCGAGGAGGATCTGAACCGCCTGGTCTGGGAAAAGGTCCACCGGCTCTATGGCGAGGATCCGCCCCAGCTGATCGTGGACCGCCTGAACGTAGAGCTGGGCGGTATCTTAGGCAAGTACGACGTGGTGTACATGTCCGCTCAGAAGCTGGTGCAGCGCAGCAATGAGTGCGGCTATCTGGTTGGCTCACGAGGCTCCGTCGGCTCGTCACTGGTGGCCTATATGTCCGGCATTACGGAGGTCAACTCCCTGCCGCCCCACTACCGCTGTCCTAAGTGCAAAAACAGCGAATTCATTCTGGACGGCAGCTACGGCTGCGGCGCGGATATGCCGGATAAGGTTTGTCCCGTCTGCGGCACCAAGTACGTGAAGGACGGATTTGACATTCCCTTTGAGACCTTTCTGGGCTTCGGCGGCGGCAAGGTGCCGGATATCGACCTGAACTTCTCCGGCGAATATCAGGCCCGGGCCCACCGCCACGCCATTGAGATGTTCGGCGAGACGCAGGTGTTCCGGGCAGGCACCATCGGTACGCTGGCGGAAAAGACTGCCTACGGCTTCGTGAAGAAGTACCTGGAGGAGAACGGCATCGTGGCCTGCCGGGCGGAGGAAAACCGTTTGACCCTTGGCTGCGTTGGCGTCCGCCGCACCACCGGCCAGCACCCCGGCGGCCTGGTGGTGGTCCCGGACGACAAGGACATGGAAGATTTCTGCCCGGTGCAGCACCCGGCGGACGCCGACGATTCCGACACCATCACCACCCATTTTGAATATCACTCCATGGAGGCCAACATCCTGAAGCTGGACATGCTGGGACACGATGACCCCACCATGGTGCGCATGATGCAGGACCTCACCGGGGTGGACCCCCACGAGATCCCCCTGGATGACCCGGACACCATGTCCATCTTCATTTCCAGCAAGGTGCTGGGCTATGAGAACGACCCCATTCTGGGGCCTACCGGCGCCGTGGCCATTCCGGAGTTCAACACCCGGTTCACCCGCCAAATGCTGATCGACACCCAGCCTAAGGATTTCAACACACTGGTGCGGCTCTCCGGCTTCTCCCACGGTACGGACGTGTGGATGGGCAATGCCCGGGAGCTGATCCTCAGCGGCACCGCCAGCGTTCTGGAAACGGTGGGCTGCCGTGACGACATTATGCTGTACCTGATCTCCAAGGGCCTTGACCCGAAAATGAGCTTCAAGATCATGGAGAAGGTGCGAAAGGGCAAGGTGAAGAAGGGCGGCTTTGACGAGGGCTGGGAGGAGGCCATGATGGAGCACGATGTACCGGACTGGTACATTGAGTCTCTGGCCAAAATCGGCTACCTGTTCCCCAAGGCCCACGCCGTGGCCTACGTCATGATGGCCTTCCGCATCGCCTGGTACAAGGTCCATGAGCCGCTGGCGTTCTATGCGACCTTTTTCTCCGTCCGAGCCAAGGCGTTTGACGCGGAATACTGCTGTGCCGGCATGGACGCGGTGAAGCGGAAGATCAAGGAGATCGAAAACAACAAGGACGCCACCGCTGTAGAGCAGAACCTGCTGACCACGCTGGAGGTGTGCTATGAGTTCTATCTCCGGGGCTTCCATTTCGACACCATCAACATCTACAAGTCGGACGCCACCAAGTTTATCGTCACGGAAAAGGGCCTTCTGCCGCCCTTTGTGACGGTCCACGGCTTAGGCGAGGCGGCGGCTCTGGACACGGTGGAAAAGCGAAAAGGGAAGGAGTTCATCTCCATCGAGGAGTTTGCCATGTGCTGCAATAAGCTGTCCAAGACCCATATCGAGCAGCTGAAGGCGCTGGGCGCTTTCGCGGGCATGGCGGACACCAGCCAGATTACCCTGTTTTAAGAGATGATCACCAGGAAATAAGCACGCCTGATCCGGCTGATAGCCGCGTCGGGCGTACTTTTCAAAAGAAAGTTGGAGTGTACTGGCAGCGGCTGAATCCTCTTGGGATTCAGTATGCGTAAGGCTAAAGCACTTTGCAGAAACGCACCTCGTATTCACTGAATACGAGGTGCGTTCTTGTTAAGAAAATCCGTTTTTACTTTTCCAGCTTGCTGTTGCACTTGCTGAGGAAGCGGTCATTGGTGATGATCGCCCGGGTGTGGGTGCCTGCGCCGATGGGACCCTTCTCGTCCCACGCCTTTACGGCAAAGTCGATCATCTTGCCGTTTTCGGAAACGGCGGTGATCTCAGCCTCCGCCCAGACCTTCATACCTACGGGGGTAGGGGCGTCATGGGAGACATTCAGATGGGTGCCCACGCTGCCCTTGCCCTCCTCCAGATACTGCTGAAGGATGCCGGCCGCGGCATTTTCCATCATAGCCGTCATAAAGGGGGTGCCGAACACCGGCAGCATCCCGGAACCGGCCATCTGTGCGGTGAGCTCCGGGGTGACCGTCTTTTCAACGGTCAGCTTCGCGCCAATTTCAATCATACTCAGTTCCTTTCCGTCCCGCGTCGGCGGGACTGTGGTTTCTGTCAAATACCCAGCTCCGTCCAGAGATCGTTGTACAGCGTCAGCGTGTCGGCGGGGAGGTTGGTATACAGCTCGCAGCGGGCCAGCACGTCAACGGGAGCGGCCATGATCTCATAGCGCTCCTCGTTCAGAGGCTCGCCGTAGGTCTCCTCGTAGTAAGCGGGATAACCCTCCAGAGCCTCCAGATTGGGGGAAGCATAGCCAATGTAGTCCATGTTGGCCAGATTGGATTCCGTGGAGGCGATGAAGTTGATCCACGCCTCGGCTTCCTCCTTGTGCTGGGCGGTTTTCAGAACGCACATGGCGTCCACGAACCAATTGCTACCCTCCTTGGGCACTACGAACTTCAGATCGGGGTTGTTGTCCAGCATGGTCAGGTAGTCACCGGCATAGTACATGGCAATGGCGGCGTTGCTGCCCTCCATCTTGCCGAAGACCTCGTCCATCACGAAGGACTGGTACACACCCTTGCTCTTGGCGTCTGCCAGCAGCTCGTAAGCTTCCCGGATCTGAGCCTCGTCAGTGGTGTTGATGTCATAGCCCAGATCCAGCAGGGCGGCGGCCAGAGCGTCCCGGGAGTTGCGGATCATCAGGACGTTGCCGGCGTACTTCTCGTCGAACATGGCGTCCCAGCTGTCGATGTCGCCGTCCACCATGGTGGAATTGTAGATGATGCCCAGAGTGCCCCAGGTGTAGGGAACGGTGTACTTGTTCTCGGGATCGAAGCTCAGGCTCTTGTACTGCTCGCCGATCTTTTCATAGTTGGGGATGTTGTCATAGTTCAGCTCTGCCAGCATACCCTCGTCAATGAGACGGGCGATCATATAGTCAGAAGGGACGATGACGTCATAGTCACCAGCGCCGGTTTTCAGCAGGGAGTACAGGGCTTCATTGCTCTCGGCGGTCTGGTAGTTGACCTTGATGCCGGTCTCGTCCTCGAATTTGTAGATCAAGTCCTCGTCAATGTATTCACCCCAGCTGCAAACATTCACAACACGCTTGCCGCTGCCGTTACTGCTGCCGGAATTGTTGTCGGAGCCGTTGCCGCTCATGGTTGTATAGTCGCTGCCGCCGCATCCGGTGAGAAACAGGCTTGCCGCCATGGTCATGGCACAAGTCAAGGCTAATGCTTTTTTCAATTGATCATTCCTCCAGTGTTTTTTTGATTTTTCTATTTCAGGCTTACGCCGTGAAACCGTTTTTACCGCCGCTGCTCCGCGGCCAGCTTACGCTCCTGCCGGGCCTCCCGGACGTTGATGACCGCCAGCAGGACCAGCACCGTCACAAACAGCAGGGTGGAGATGGCGTTGATCTCCGGGGTCACTTTCTTCTTGGTCATGCCGTAGATGGTCATGGCCAGAGTAGAGGAAGAGGAACCGGCGGTGAAGTAGCTGATGACGAAATCGTCAATGCTCATGGTGAAGGCCGTCAGCGCACCGGAGACGATGCCGGGTTTGATCTCCGGGATGATGACCTTCCAGAAGGCCTGCATCCAGGTGCAGCCCAGGTCCATAGCCGCGTCCACCAGATTGCGGTCCATCTGCCGCAGCTTGGGGCCGACGGAGAGGATCACATAGGGAATGTTGAACGTGATATGGGCGATGAGCAGCGTCCCGAAGCCCATGGTCAGGTGGGTGGGGAGCCGGAACAGCCCCAACGTGTTGAACCAGGAGGCGAAGCTGCCCCAACCGCTGAAAAACGCCACGAACAGCAGGCACATGGAAACGCCGGTGACGATATCCGCGTTCATCATGGGGATGTTGTTGACGGTCATCAGCGGATTCCGGACCCGGCGGCGCATGGCGTAAAAGCCGATGGCGGCGAAGGTTCCGGCCACAGTGGCGATGATGGTGGCCAGCAGGGACACCAGCAGGGTGGTGTACACACTCTGCATGATGATCCGGTTGCGGAAGAGCTTCGTGTACCAATGGAGGGAGAAGCCCTTCCAGACCATGTTGCTGTTGCCGGAGTTAAAGGAAAAGACGATCAGCAGCACGATGGGCGCGTAGAGGAACACGAACACCAGCGCCATAAACAGGCGGTCCAGAAAAGAATTGTTCTTCTTCACATCATCACCGCCTGTTCTTCGCCCTCGCCGAAGCGGTTCATGACCACCATGCAGATGACCACGATCACCATCATCACAAGGGAGATGGCCGCGCCCAGATAGGGATTGTACGCGCCGCCCATATACTGCTGTTCGATGAGGTCACCCAGCAGCATTTCCGTACCGCCGCCCAGCATTTTGCTGATGGCAAAGGTGGACACGGAGGGGACGAATACCATGGTGATGCCGGAGAGCACACCTGGGAGGGACAGGGGCAGGATCACCCGCCGGAACACCTGAACGGAGTTGGCACCCAGATCCCGGGCCGCCTCGATGAGACTGTGGTCCAGCTTGACGATCACGGAATAGATAGGCAGGATCATGAAGGGCAGGTAGTTATACACCATGCCCAGCACCACGGCCCCTTGGGTATTGATCATCCGGAAAAAGCTGATGTCCGTTCCGAAGATGTTGTTGTAAAGGGCGATCAGCCCGATCTTCCGGAACAGCTGATTCAAAAGACCGTTGTTCTCTAAAATCGCCATCCAGGAATACGTCCGCAGCAGGAAGTTCATCCACATGGGCAACATAATGAGCACCATGGCCAGCCGCTGGAACCGAGGCCCCTCCTTGCTCATCTTATAGGACACAGGATAGCCGATGAGCACGCAGATGGCGGTGGCAATGAGGGCCAGCTTGAAGGAGCGGGTGAACACCACGGTGTAAGTGCCCATCTTGGCAAAGTTTCCCAGGGTGAAGCCGCCGACAGAGGTGGAAAAGGCGTAAATGACCACCATGATGATCGGGGCCACAACGAACAGCGCCATCCAGATCACATAGGGGATGGCGAAGCGGGAAAGACGGTTATTCTTCATCCCCGCTCTCCTCCTCATCCGACGAAAGGGTGGCGTCGTCCAGCTCGTCATATTCCTCGGAGAAGGAGGAATAGTCACCGAACATACCGGAGTAGGCACTCTTTTTCATGACGTGGATGCCGTCGGGATCGATCTTGATGCCGATGCGGGCGCCCTCAGGGCAGTGGTCCGTGGTCTGGATCAGCCACTTGAAGCCCCGGAAATCCACGATGATGTCATACTGCATCCCCTTGAAGGTCACGGAGGTGACGGTGCCGGTGAGCTGGCCCTGCTCCACAGGGACGATGTCGATGTCCTCCGGCCGGATGACCACGTCCACCGCCTCGTTGGGAGCGAAGCCGCCGTCCAGACAGGGGAAGCGCCGACCGTACATCTGCACCACGTTGTCCTCGGGCATGATGCCGTCGATGATGTTAGATTCGCCGATGAAGTCCGCCACGAAGGCGTTCTTCGGCTCATTATATATATCCTCAGGCGTTCCGATCTGCTGAATGGAGCCCTTGTCCATGACCACGATGGTGTCGGACATGGTCAGGGCCTCCTCCTGATCGTGGGTCACATAGATAAAGGTGATGCCCACCTGCTGCTGGATACGCTTCAGCTCGATCTGCATATCCTTTCGCAGCTTCAGGTCCAGCGCCGCCAGCGGTTCGTCCAGCAGCAGCACCTTGGGGCGGTTCACCAGCGCACGGGCAATGGCCACCCGCTGCTGCTGACCGCCGGAAAGAGCCTCCGGACGCCGGTGCTCAAAGCCCTTGAGACTGACGGTCTCCAGCATCTCCATGACCCGCTCCTTGATCTCAGCCTCTGGCAGCTTCTGCATCCGCAGACCGAAGGCAATGTTCTCATACACGTTCAGGTGAGGGAACAGGGCGTACTTCTGGAAAACGGTGTTGATCTGCCGCTGATAGGGCGGAACGTCATTAATCCTCACACCGTCGAACAGGACGTCTCCCGACGTAGGCGTCGCGAAACCTCCGATGATACGCAGCGTGGTGGTCTTGCCGCACCCGCTGGGTCCGAGAAGTGTGAGGAACTCTTTGTCATTGATATAAAGGTTAATGTGATCGAGAACCGGCTCGTCGTCGAATGCCATGCAGAGATCCCGCAGGCGAATCAACTCTTTGGACATGTATCCTCCCCCATTTCATAAGGCCGTTTCCCACCCGTTTTCCAGTGGGGGCCTGAAAAATGCCGCCTCTTCTCTCTGTTAAGGGGGGACCCTGTTTCTTTGAAATTCGGCAATTCAGAATCATAGCGGAAAACCCTTGAAATGTCAAGGAAAACGCCCAATTTTGTCGGGCGTTTTTCAAAAAAGATATTAAGAAGGTATTTCTGGGAAATATTTCTCCCGGAAGGGAACGTTTTCCACTGTAAATTCCTGCCCCTTCAGGTAGTTCAAAAGACCGGCGTCGGTTGGAAAATCGAACCGCAGCTTGTAGGAGTACAACGCCTGCCGGGTCTCATGATAGCGGCGGTTCACATCGCCCTTGCCGTACTTGCCGTCCCCCAGCAGGGGGCAGCCAATCTCCGCCATGGAAACGCGGATCTGGTGGGTGCGGCCCGTCAGCAGACGGCATTCCACCAGAGACAGCCCGCCCCGGCTTTCGAGAGTCCGGTAAAGGGTGACGGCGGTCTTGCCGCCGGGCACCGGCTTGTGGAAGAACCGAACCTCCTTTTTGGCCTCGTTTTTCAGCAGAAAGCCCTCAATTTTTCCCTCCGGCTGCTTGGGCCGTCCCACGGTGATGCAAAGGTAGGACTTTTCCAGCTCGTGGGCCCGGATCTTCTCATTGATGATCCGCAGGGCCTCCGCGTTCTTGGCGGCGATGACGATACCGCCGGTGTTCCGGTCGATCCGGTTGCACAGCGCCGGGGCAAAGGCATTTTCCCACTTGGGATTCCATTCCCGTTTCTGGTAAAGATATGCCTGAATGTGATTGATGAGGGTGTTGACCTTTTCCGTCTCGTCAGCGTGGACGGACATACCGGGACGCTTGTCCACCAGCAGCAGATTTTCGTCCTCGTAGACAATATTCAACTGTGGCTTGAACACCGTGAGAAAGAGATTTTCCTCATTGGGCTTGTCAAAGAACTCATCATTGATGTATAATTGAAGAATATCGCCGGTCTCCAGACGGACATCCCGCTTGGACCCCTTGCCGTTGACCTTGATCCGTTTCAGGCGGATGTACTTTTGCAGCAGAGCAGGGGGGAGCAGCGGCAGATTCTTGGCCACAAAGCGGTCCAGCCGCTGTCCGGCGTCATTTTTTCCAATGGTAAATTCCCGCATGAGCATCCTCCGTTTTCATTGTGGATTGCTCTCATCATACCCGTTTTTTCTCGTGTTGTAAAGCGCGGGACGAAAATCAAAGAGGCGAAGCTATGAAGAAACAAAAGCAAGAGCAGACCGGTCAGGTCAATTTTGTCTGGGCCCTGGCCGGCGGTTATCTGATCTATTTAGGCGGCAAGCTGCTGTACAGCCTGTACCGGGACGGAGCCGGCAGTTCTCCGGTCCTGGTGGTCATTCCCGCTGCGGCGGTGTTTATCGGCGTGGGCTTCTGGCTGCTGCGCCGGGAATGGAAGGCGTATCAGTTCGGCGCTGCCCACAAGGACGATCCCTCCACCTGGAATGATGATCCGGTGGAAGAGGAGCTTCCTGCGGACAACGGCGACGAGGAGGATCCCCTATGACGGAACGGCTGCTGGCGGCGCTGACGGACAACGGCAAATGGCTGGAGGGCTTTACCCGCCTTGGATATGAGTCCACGTTCCGGGAATACTGCGATCGCTTCACGCCGGACTATCTGGCGGCGGTGCGGGAAGCGGGGGAGTCCGGGCTTCCTGCTTTGGCGGACAGCCTGCTGGACGATTTGGAGGCCCAGTGGAAGCAGGCCCGCTTCTGGAACCGCACAACGGTCCGGGGCGAAACCAAGCAGGTGGTAGTAGGGTATCTGACGCCTATGCTCATGGCGGATCAGGAACTGCGTCCCTTTGCGGGCGTTCTGCGGGATCGTTGGAACCTGCGCTGGCCCAAGGATGTTTATCATGCCGCCGGGTATGAGCGGATCTGTAAGGGCTTCAAGCTGAGAATTTTGGGTTTTGAGGTCCCGGAGAAGAAAAAAGAGGCGCCGTTGGACGATGAAATTTGATCCCGCCGCCGTTTTTGAAAAAACTGGCGGAAAATCAAAAAAACTGTTTGACATTGCGGATGCAATCCTATATAATACTAAACGTGTCATTGCGAGGTAGCTTATGCTCATTGACGTTAGACCTATTCTGCATATCCCCGGCAAGGAACTGAATTTTCAGTTTGAGCTGGATCTGTCCGATATGGAATTCGGCGGAAGAAATCCCATCAGCCGGCCCGTCATTGTGGAAGGCGCGGTTCGGAACCGGGCGGAAGTCCTTTATCTGGAGTTGACGGCTCACACCACGTTGGACGCTGTGTGTGACCGCTGCGGAAAGGAATTCCTTCAGGAGAAGGCGGTTTCTTACAGCTGTATTCTGGCAGAAGAGTTGCAGAACGAGGAGGATGACGAGATCCTCCTGCTGGAAGACGGCAAGGTGGACGTAGGCGAGCTGGCTCGTGAAGCCTTTATTCTCGACATGGACACGAAAACTCTGTGTTCTGAAGATTGCAAGGGACTTTGTCCCCACTGCGGTGCCGACCTGAATCTGGGACCCTGCTCCTGCAAAAAGGAAGTGGATCCCCGTCTGGCGGTCCTTGCAAAGCTTTTGGAGAACAAATAAAGTATAAATAAGGCCGCCTGGCCTTTGTAGATCAAGGAGGTGTCACAATGGCAGTACCTAAGGGAAAAGTATCCAAAGCAAGACGCGATAAGAGACGCAGCTCCACCTGGAAGCTGGCTGTCCCCGGTCTCGTTGCATGCCCCAAGTGCGGTGCTCTGCACCTGCCTCACAGAATGTGCCAGGAGTGCGGCAGCTACAATGGCCGTGAGGTCAAAGTTGTCAAGTCCGTGGCGGCGAAGTAAGAGACAATTGCTTGCTTTAGGAGGGAAGAGAATTCTTCCCTCCTTTACTTTTGCGCGGAACCGTAAGGGTACCGGGTCAGCGCACCGTGAAAAGTCTCCGTTTTCCCTTGCCATACAGGGGAATTACGGATATAATAGATTCAATCATTCAACTTCTTGCGGCGGTAGCGAAACACACCAACGCCGCTCAGGAAAGGAGTCATCTTATGTCGAAACCTATCATCGCCATCGTGGGCCGCCCCAATGTGGGCAAGTCCATGCTGTTCAATAAGATCATCGGCCGGCGGCTGTCCATTGTGGAGGACACCCCCGGCGTGACCCGCGACCGTATCTACGGGGAGAGCGACTGGCAGGGCCGGAAGTTCACCCTCATCGACACCGGCGGCATCGAGCCCCGGACGGACAATCAGATCCTGGCTTTCATGCGTTCTCAGGCCCAGATCGCCATTGACAACGCCACGGTCATCGTGTTCCTCTGCGACATCAAGACCGGCATGACCGCCTCCGATCAGGAGGTGGCTTCCATGCTCCAGCGCTGCGGCAAGCCGGTGATCCTGGCTGTCAACAAGGTGGACCAGGGCCGCAGCCCGGACATCTATGAATTCTACAATCTGGGTCTGGGCGATCCCATCGCCGTCTCCGCCGTCCACGGCCACGGTACCGGCGACCTGCTGGATGCTTGCGTGCAGTACTTCCCGCCGGAGGACGAGGAGGAAGAGGAAGATGACGCCATCAAGGTGGCGGTCATCGGCAAGCCCAACGCCGGCAAGTCCTCTCTGGTGAACAAGATCTTAGGGGAGGAGCGGGTCATCGTGTCCAACGTGGCGGGCACCACCCGTGACGCCATCGACTCCCGTTTCACCAACGATAAAGGCAGTTTCGTCTTTATCGACACCGCCGGTATGCGGAAAAAGTCCAAAATCGAAGAGGATATTGAGAAATACAGTGTCCTCCGGGCAACTATGGCCATCGACCGGGCGGACGTGTGCCTGATCATGATCGACGCCACCGAGGGCGTCACCGAGCAGGATACCAAGGTGGCCGGTATGGCCCACGAGGCAGGCAAGGCCAGCGTCATCGTGGTGAACAAATGGGATCTGGTGGAAAAGGACGATAAGACCATGACCCGCATGACGGAGGACATCCGCCGGGATCTGGCCTATATGACCTACGCCCCCATCCTGTTTATCTCCGCCAAGACCGGTCAGCGGGTGGACAGGCTGTTCGACATGATCGACTATGTGGCCAATCAGGCCGCCTTCCGGGTCACCACCGGTATGCTGAATACCGTTCTGGCGGATGCCCAGACCCGCGTCCAGCCTCCCACGGACAAGGGCCGTCGCCTGAAGATCTACTATATGACGCAGGTGGGCGTGAAGCCGCCTCACTTCGTGGTGTTCTGCAACGACCGGCGGCTGTTCCACTTCTCCTATCAGCGGTATCTGGAAAACTGCATCCGCTCCACCTTCCGTCTGGAGGGCACCCCCATCATCCTGTCCATCCGGGAAAAGGGCGATAAGGAGGATTGACCGTGCAGAGCATCTTTCCAAACGGCGTGCCGCTGCCGCTGCTGCTGGGCATCGCGGCGGTATTCGCCTACTTTTGCGGCTGCTTCAACGGGGCGGTCATCGTCTCCAAGTATATTCTGCGGAATGACGTGCGGAACCACGGCAGCGGCAACGCCGGCCTGACCAATTTCTTCCGCACCTTCGGCGGGCCGTTGACCTTTGTGGTGATCCTGTGCGACGTACTGAAGGCGGTCGTGGCGCTGCTGGTCAGTCAATGGCTGATGTTCAGCGGCTATACGATCTTCATCTCCGCAGACTTTACCGTTGCGTATTGGGACACCTTCGCTAAATACTGGGCGGGATTGTTCTGCCTGCTGGGCCATATGTTCCCCTGCATGTTCCAGTTCAAGGGCGGCAAGGGTATCCTTTCCGGCGGCGTTGTGGCGATTATGATCGACTGGCGCATCGCCGTTGTGGTCTGGGGCGGCTTCCTGATCTTAACGGCCCTGACCCGGTACGTTTCCCTTGGCTCTCTATGGGCCGGGGCCAGCTTCCCCTTTATCAGCTGGTACTGCTACCCCCAGACGCCGATCATTGTACTGGCCTTTTGCCTGGGAGGATTGATCGTCTGGAAGCACCGGGCCAATATCCAGCGCTTGCTGGCGGGAAATGAAAACAAACTCAGTTTCCATCGGAAGAAGACTTAGGAGGATAACATGAAAGCAGTTGTAGTTGGCAGCGGCGGCTGGGGCACGGCCCTGAGCATGGTGCTCTGCGACAACGGACATGATGTGACCTTGTGGTCCCATGACCCGGCGAAGGCTGTGGAGATGACAAAGACCCGGGAGAATTCCAAGCTGAAGGGCGTCCGGCTGCCGGACAGCCTGAAGATCAGCGGAGATTTGGACTGCCTGAAGGGGGCAGAACTGGTGATCTCCGCCACGCCGTCCTTCGCCGTGCGGGAGACGGGAAAGAAGATCGCCCCATACCTGACACCGGAGACCGTTCTGGTCAGTGTTTCCAAGGGCATCGAGCGGGATACGAACCTCCGCATGAGCCAGATTTTGACGGAAGTCACCGGAAATATCTGTAAAGTAGCTGCCCTTTCCGGTCCCTCTCACGCAGAGGAAGTAAGCATTCGGATGCCCACCGGCTGCGTGTCCGCCTGTCCGGATCTGAAAGTGGCCCGGCTGGTGCAGGACGCTTTCATGAATGACTATTTCCGGGTCTATACCAGTGAGGATATCGTGGGCGTGGAGCTGTCCGCCGCCATGAAAAACGTAGTGGCTCTGGCCTGCGGCGTATGTGACGGCATGGGCTATCAGGATAATACAAAGGCTTTGCTGATGACCCGCGCCATGGCGGAGCTGACGCGCCTTGGCGAAAAGCTGGGCGGCACCCGGCAGACCTTTGGCGGTCTGGCAGGTATGGGCGATCTGATCGTCACCTGCACCTCCATGCACTCCCGGAACCGCCGCGCAGGCATTCTGATCGGACAGGGAAAGTCCGCACAGGAGGCCATGGCGGAGGTGGGCGCCGTGGTGGAGGGCTATTACGCCGCAGAAAGCATCTACCAGCTCTCTCAGCGGGAGGGTGTGGAAATGCCCCTTTGCCGCAGCGTCTATGAGGTCCTTTATCATGGCGTGGCCGTGCAGGATGTAGTGAGCAGCCTCATGCGCCGGGCCAAAAAGGACGAACTAACAGAGACCACTTGGCTGTAATGCATAACAAAACCACCGGAACGTGTTGCTCCGGTGGTTTTTTCTAAGTTTTATTTCATTCCGCACTTCCAGCTGATCCCAAGGTCACGAAGATTGCGGAGAAACCGCAAAAGGAAGTAAGACTCACCAAAAACGAGCTTCACCGGGAAACCGGCAGAGTTCATTTCAATGGGATCAGAGGGAATGAAACAGCAAACGGAAGCAGGGGAGTGGTGCAAGTGAAAACTGCCCCGCAGCATACCAAATAGAAAAAGCACTCAGACCAAAGTCTGAGTGCTTTACCTGTTTATCTGTACAATTAGACCGCTCTGGTGACCTTACCGGAACGCATACACCGGGTACAAACATAAACATGGCGGGGGGAACCGTTAACGATCGCCTTCACACGTTTCACATTGGGTTTCCAAGTCCGATTGGAACGCCGATGAGAGTGAGAGACCTGAATGCCGAACGTAACGCCCTTATCGCAGAACTCGCACTTTGCCATCCGTTGCACCTCCTTGCTGTTGCGTAATTACATGCTTACATACAAGCACAAGTAGTATCATAGCAGATTCAAACACAAAATGCAAGAAAAATTTGAAAAAATTTGAAAAGTTTTTTTGAGGGGCCGTTCAGCCTGAAAACGGTGAAAGTCTTGCGCCTATGTGGAAAATCATATATAATGAGAAAGAACGAATAAATTGATTTTCTGGCCGCTGGACCGTGTGTGCATTTGGACGCCGGAACAGCGGTGGGCACATGATGAAAGGGTGGAATACGATGAGTGAAAAAGGCACCAGCCTGGCACAATATGTGGAGCATTTCGGACTGGAAATTCTGAACCATGGAGATACCTATGAAACGGACAAGGTAGAATCTACCAACGTCAACCGGCCGGATCTGCAGATTCTGGGCCTGTTCGACTATTTCGACGCCCGCCGGATCCAGGTCATGGGCAAGGCAGAGCTGACCTATATCATGAAAATGAGCGAGAACCGGCGGACCAAGGTTTTTGATGACCTGTTTTCCTACACCATTCCGGCGCTGGTCCTGGCCCGGAATATGGAATGTCCCGCAGAGTGCCTGCAATGCGCCCGGAACCACGGACGGACGTTGCTGCGGACAACCGAGCGGACTGCGGACTTCACCAGCCATACCATGGAATATCTCAGCAAGCAGTTGGCTCCCTGCATCACCCGGCACGGCGTTTTGCTGGACATTTACGGCGAAGGCGTTATGATCACCGGTGATTCCGGCGTCGGCAAGAGCGAATCCGCCATCGAACTGATCATGCGCGGTCACCGTCTGGTGGCAGATGACGCCGTTGAGATCCGCCGTGTGGCCGACCAGTTGATCGGCACGGCGCCGGAGGTCATCCGCAACTACATCGAACTGCGCGGCATCGGCGTCATCGACGTTCAGCAGCTGTTCGGTATGCGGGCGGTCATGCCGGAGTCTCAGATCGACCTGGTGGTGGAATTTGAGCCTTGGGACAGCTCCAAGGCCTATGACCGTCTGGGGATCGAGGATCGGTTTATCGACATTCTGGGCAAACAGGTGCCCTGCGTGACGCTGCCCATCCGGCCCGGCCGAAATCTGGCCAGCATCGTAGAGGTGGCGGCCATGAACAACCGTCACCGCCGGTATGGATACAATGCCGCGGAGGAGCTGGCCAGAAAAGTGGATCTGCATGCAGATCTGGGCAGCAAATCGGCCAATCAGGGAAAATAACGGCGATTGGATGTAAGGAGGTCCACTATGGACTGGACGATTGAATTTGATAAGGCTATCGAACAGTATCTGCCGGATCTGGAAGTGCTCCAAGACGAGCCTATGAGCCGGCACACCACCTTCCACATCGGCGGTCCGGCAAAGCGGATGGCATTTCCTTCCAGCCGGGAGCAGCTGGTGCTGCTGATGAGCTTTGCAAAGAATTACGGCGCAAATCCGCTGGTCATTGGCAACGGCTCCAATCTTCTGGTCCCGGATGAGGGACTGGACCGGCTGGTGATCGACACCTCTGCCAACCTGAACCGGGTGGAGCGGGGAAGCGGGAACACCGTCCTGGCGGACGCCGGTGCTACGCTGGCCCGGACGGCGGATCTCGCCTGCAAATCGGGGCTGACGGGGCTGGAATTTGCCCACGGCATCCCCGGCACGGTGGGCGGCGGCGTTTGCATGAACGCCGGGGCCTACGGCGGCGAGATGAAGCAGGTGCTCCGATCCGCGGCGGTGCTGTTCCCGGAGGAGGGCATCCGGACGCTTTCCTGCGAGGAACTGAATTTGAGTTACCGGCACAGTCTGCTGACGGAGCATCCGGAGGCGGTGGTGCTGTACGCGGAATTTGAACTGACGCCCGGCGACCCGGAGACCATCCGGGCAGCCATGCGGGAACTGATGGCGAAGCGCAAGGCCAGCCAGCCCTTGGAATGGCCCAGCGCGGGCAGTACCTTCAAGCGGCCGGAGGGCCACTTTGCCGGGACGCTCATCGACCAATGCGGTCTGAAAGGACTGACGGTGGGGGGCGCGCAGGTTTCGGAAAAACACGCGGGCTTCCTCATCAACCGGGGCGGTGCAACCTTCGCAGACATGGCGGAACTGATCCGTCAGGTGCAGCAGCGGGTACTGGAGGAAACCGGCGTCACGCTGGAACCGGAGGTCAAAATCGTTAAATAAGCGGGTGAATACATGGAGATCCTGATCATTTCCGGTCTTTCCGGTGCAGGAAAGAGCCGGGCCGCCTCTTTTTTAGAGGATATGGGCTTTTACATTGTGGATAATATGCCGGCGGCCATGATCCTGAAATTTGCGGAGTTCTGCGCCGGTGGCAGCCAGCGCTATGACAAGGTGGCGCTGGTGTATGATGTCCGCACCGCCAACAGCCCCACAGAGCTGTTCGATGTGCTGGACGTGCTGAAGCACAGCAGCGGCGCCTGCAGCCTGCTGTTTTTAGAGGCGGAGCCGGAGACCATCATCAAGCGCTACAAGGAGACCCGCCGCCGTCATCCTCTGATGCAGCAGGCGGATTCTCTGGAAAAGGCGGTGCGGACCGAGCAGGAGATGATGGAACCTCTGCGCCAGCGTGCGGATGTGGTCATCGACACCACCCATCTTTCCACAGCCCAGCTCCGGGGTGAGCTGCTGCGGCATTTCGGCAGCGATACTACGGAAAAGGGCGGTATGAGCGTCACCATCACCTCCTTCGGCTTCAAATACGGCCTGCCGATGGAGGCTGATCTGGTGTTCGACGTGCGCTGTATGCCGAACCCTTTTTACATCCCGGAGCTGCGGGAAAAGACCGGTTTGGATCAGCCAGTGGCGGATTATGTGTTTTCTTTCCGCCAGACCCATGATTTTATGGAAAAGCTCCGGGACCTGCTGACCTTTTCCCTCCCGCTGTACGCCGAGGAGGGAAAAACGGAGCTGGTCATCGCGGTGGGCTGCACCGGCGGCCGCCACCGCTCCGTAGCCATGACCCACGCCCTGGCGGAGGACATTCGGAACCTTGGATACCGGGTCCGGGAAAATCACCGGGATATGAACCGGTGACCGCCTAAGAAAGGAGGACGCATGTCCTTTTCTTACGATACGAAAAACGAGCTATGCCGCCTGCCGGTACAGAAGTTGTGCTGTGCCCGGGCGGAGGCCTACGGAATTTTGCTGTTTTGCAATACCTTCAGTGCCACGGAGGTCCGCATCATCACGGAGAACCCCCATTTTGCCGCCCGGCTCCCCAAGCTGTTCCGCCGGGCCTTCAACCTGCAATTCGACCGCCAGCCGGAGCCGGAGCAGGAGGAGGGCAAGCGGATCTTCCAGATCACAGATCAAAAAAAGCTGGACCATATCATCAATCTGCTGGGGTTTGATCCCCAGCAAAATCTGGTGCTCCACATCAATTTCGGTATGGTGGAGGAGACCTGCGACCGGGCGGCGTTCCTGCGGGGAGCCTTTTTTGCCGGGGGCAGTATCACGGATCCCCAAAAGCGCTACCATCTGGAACTGACCACCTCCCATTTGCAGGTGAGCCGGGAGTTAGATTCGTTGCTTCAGGAGTGCGGCTATCCGCCCAAAAGTCTCAGCCGGGGCGGCAGCCTCATCACCTATTTCAAGCAGAGCGACCAGATTGAGGACTTTCTGACGCTGATCGGCGCACCCGTGGCAGCCATGAACGTGATGTCCGCCAAGCTGGAAAAGGACCTGCGGAATAGCGTGAACCGCCGCCTGAACTGCGACAGCGCCAATCTGGATAAGGCGGTGGAGGCGGCACAGGAGCAGATGGAGGCCATCCGCCGCCTGCAAGCGGCGGAGCTGCTGGAGCAGCTGCCGGACAAGCTTCAGGAAACGGCGGCGCTGCGGCTGGAATACCCGGAGTTGAGTCTGTCCGAGCTGGCGGCGGAGTTTGATCCGCCGGTGAGCAAGTCCTGTCTGAATCACCGGCTGCGGAAGCTGCTGGAGCTATCCAGAGACCTGTCTGAATAATACGATTTTACAAAAGAAAGAGAGAACAAGCTATGGATCGGTGTGAACAAGCGGTTGGTTACCACAAGAAAGGCTTCAACTGCTGCCAGAGCGTTCTGGCGGCTTTTCAGGATGTGATCGGACTGACGGAGACGCAATGCCTGACCTTGGGCGGCGGCTTCGGTGCCGGAGCAGGGACCGGCGAGCTGTGCGGCGCAGTTACCGGCGCGGTGATGGTGCTGGACCTGCTGACCCCCGCCAATCCCGGCGATGTGATGGGGTCCAAGAAGCGTTCCGTGGCCCAGGCCAAGGAGCTGCAAAAGCGGTTCGCGGAGCGGTTTGACGCCCTGCGGTGCGCGGATCTTCTGCAAAAGAAGTTTGTCCCGGACGATGCCACCCCCGCAGCCAAGGCTCTGGGGCTTACCGGCCACTGCGACATTATGATCTCCACGGCGGTCGAGATCGTGGAGCAGATGCTGGCGGAGCGACAATCACTGTAAAATAAATTCACTTTACAAAGCTGAGGGATAGACATGCAAAAAAAAGCACCTATGGGACCGCATAAGCTTTTAAAAGTGTGCAATGATTTCTTTTTCGGTGGGCTTGGCCTGATGGCTGTGATTTATCTGATCGGCGAATCCTATCAGTGGCGGGGAAACGATGTGCCGGTATTCCTTTGGATCACGGCAGGTGTTGGAATCCTGATCATGGCCGGAAGCCT
>OIEA01000174.1_pt1 | contig 32802 bp, 36 predicted proteins | sample 1581631 | NCBI WGS metagenome assembly OIEA01 (sample SAMEA3882526, study PRJEB24775) | human gut metagenome | biome: human-associated habitat; feature: intestine environment; material: feces | place: Netherlands | collected 2009/2010
GCACATATATTCAAACATCACAAAATTGCAAATTCAAAATCGAATATATTAATAAATATTTTTCCAATCTTGTCAACGTTACCAGCATTTTTACTATCAAGCTTTATAGATTGCGATTATGGTATTTGGGGTGTCGCTTTAATTTCACTCTTATATCTGGCAAAAAGTATTAAAATTTCTGCCGTGATAATGGCAGTGTTACTCGTACCCTATTATGGGCAACATATTTATAGCAATGTTGTTTCTTTTGAGGCAATACGAAATATGTGTTTTTCACTTTTGTCTATTTTGTTTGTTTGCCTGTACAATGGGCAACACGGAAGTAAGAAAAAGTGGATTTATTATTGGGCATACCCGTTACACATTTTATTTTTTGCAATTTTGCGTTGTTATCCGTTCTTTTAATAACAGATTTTAAGAGTGAGGGTGAATGTATGATTTTTTTGATTAAATTATTAGGAATACTTTTAGGGTTTGCATTTCCAGTTTTTACAATAAAAGCAATTAAGGAAAGCTTACAAGGAAAAAGTAGGGAGCAGGTATATGTTGTATTATCAAGTGTATGCGGTGGGGCGATAATGCTGATAGTTATGGGACTGCTTCCAAATACATAAGATGTTGGCATAACGGTTTACCCGTTACGCTATGCGTGAAGTGGTGGATGACGAATGAAGGGAATCTCCAGGCAGGGCCGCCTTGCAACAGCAAGGCGGCCCTGCCGCTTTATTACCGTTCCAAGCCCTTTTGTTTGGGCAGCAATTTATCCAATTCCTCCTGCGGGATCTTGCTCAGCAGCCTCTCTGCCCGCTTGCAGCGCCGCTCCAACTCGGAGAGCTTTATGCTCTGGTCAAAGCTGTGATTGCGTTCTGCTTTTAACTCATTTCGCAGATCCGCATTGATCTCCCTTTGGAAGCTTGCGTTCCGCCGCTCGTGGGCGATGGTATCCTGCAGCCGCTGTGTTTCCGCCTGAAAGAATTCCACCTCCGGCAGCAGCTGCGCCAGCAGCGCAACGGCCTCCTCCCGCTTCTTGCCTGCGTTGATCACGTTGATGTTGTTCAGCGTGGCCTCCAGCTGCTCCAGTTTGGCGTTCATCGCCGTGACCTTCTTGTATTGCTTTACTGATCTGGGACTGAGAAATGCTCGTCTCTGAATTTCAGACAGCAGGAACCTACTTATATCATGAAGAACATTGTTTATATTCTTGTTCTTTCTCTGTACTGGTATATCCTCCGGTAGAGTAGGTTCTTCTGGATGCGCCATGATGACGCCACCCTCCTGACAGAATTTTCGCAAAAGGTCACAGTCCCCCCTTGGCGGGAGACTGTGACTTTTTTGCCGCTGTCAGACGGTACAGATTGCTGGTAAGGCTGCCGTTGGCGCGGTGGCGCTGCCGCTTCTCAATGAGCTGCCTGTGTTCCAGATCTGCCAAGGCCCGCTGGACGGTGCGGGGTGAGAGGCCCAACTCACCGGCGATGGTCTTGATCCCCGGCCAGCAGACGCCGGAGGCGTCCGCACGGTCCCGGAGATAGATGTAGACCGTCTTTTCCCGGTGGCTCAGATCCTCGGCGTAAATAAAATTGAATTTGCTCATTTGGTATCCTCCGTGTTGTAAGGGCTGTTTTCGCGACGGTTCTGAATATTGTGGGCCAGCTCGTCGCGGTTCACATAGGCGATTTTTCTGGCCGCCCGCTCCGGCATCCGGTAGCCGTCCGGATCGAAGGTGATACCCCAATCCAAAAACAGGCGCAGCTTAGTGCGCATAGGATGTGTTCCCGTTTTCATCACCACAAATTCGCCCTTGGGGATGGACTTCAATTCGTCTGGCGTCATGAGCGGTCGCTCCATCATCTGCAAGGACTGGCTGCTCTCCTTGCCCTGGCTGACGGAGCCGGAGAGCACCGTGCGGCTGCCAAGGGCGGCGGAGAGGGCCTCGGCGGTTTTGCTCTGGGGCGAAAAGCCGCCGAAGATGGTATCCTGACAGTTATCGCATATAATTTCCGCGCCCTCTTTTCCGTAGTTCTTTTCCAACTGTGCCAGCGATTGGATGATGGGCACCAACGTTAGCCCGCGGGAGCGGCCCGCGCTGAACAGGGGCAGGATGTCGAAGGGCGGCATGGTGCCCAGCTCATCGCAGAACAGCACCACGCGGTTCTTGAGCCTGCCGTCATGCTCGTCCGCCACGGAGAACAGCTCACGGGAGAGGTTCTGGATCATAAGACCCGCGATGAAATTCTTGGCGGGGTCTTCCTCCGGCAGAATGAGAAAAATGGCGCACTTCTCCGAGGCGAACATCTCCGCGTTGATGGGGCTGTCGTAGCAGATGACCTGCTCCAGCTCCGTGTCCAGAAAGGCGTTCAGGCGGGAGAGGACGGTGGACATGACCGAGGCCATCGCCTGATCCGCCGCCGTCAGCGCCGCGCCCGCCAGCCACCGCGCCTTATGCTCCGGCGGCAGAATGTCCACCAGCAGTTGAAAGCCGTTCCTGCCCCGTGAGCTCGGCATCGCCAGCAGATTCTGCACCAGCTTGAAGGCCGACACGATATGCCGCTTTTCCGGCTCTCCGTCCTTTGGCGGCACGAATTCCGCCAGCAGCAGCACAACGGCCGCCAGCAATCCCTCGGCGCTGTCATAGAAGTAGGCGTTATCACCGTATTGAGAGGCGTCACCGTCCGGGCTGATGATGGTCTTGGCAAGGATCTTGGCGTACTTCTCCGCCTTGGCCCGCGCCGCCAAGTTGGACGGATCTGCTCTCGCAATATCCATGTAGTGATTCATCAGCGTCAAAAAATTGAAGCCGTCTGAGCGGGTTGGGTTACGCAGGTCGATGACGGAAACCCGGTAGCCGTAGTACCGGGAGGCGATGGCGCCGTAATTCCTCGCCAAGTCTCCTTTGGTGTCCAGCGCCAGATAGCTCATGCCGCAGGCGCAGGCGTATTCCAGATTGGGGTACAAGAAAAACGCCGTCTTGCCCACGCCGGAGGCGCCGATCATCAGACAGTGGATGTCGTCGCTGTCCACCAGCGCCCGGATATCCCCCTGCTCCTCGATCATCTTTTTGATTTTTGAGAACACCTTTGATTTTTTCTTCGGTTTCCGTTTCTGCTTTCCCGCCACAGGACGGCGCAGCTTTTCCAGCAGCTTGCGGGAGGTTTTCAGTAGGAAACCTCCCTTGCTTTTACGCTTGCCGCCGCCCACGCTGCCGAGGATGAGACCCTGCTCCGTGGGCAGCTCCTTCCCCTTGCGCCAGCGGCGGGGACGAAAGGGTACGGTGTGATAGGTCTTGCCGATCTCCTTGGGCGTTGCCCACCGCGCCGTGCCGTGCTGACCGTCGCCCACCGTCTTGCTCTTGATGCGGTCAAGGGAGTAGCTTTTGGAGAGGAAGGACGCCGCCAGCAAAAACACCAGCAGAGCGCCGCAGAGGGCGAGGAAGATCCAGGTATCCCGGTTCATGGCTGGGTCTCCTTTCTCTCGAATTTGGCGCGGATATCGTCGTTCCAGTCCTTGCGTACCGGACAGAGCCGCTCCACCTCCAAGCCCATGTCCTCCAGCGTATCCGTCATGCGGTCGCAGGCGTCATTGCCCGCGTCATCGTTGTCGAGGCAGAGGTACACCATGTCCAGCTTGGGGTTCTGCCGCAGCCGTTCCAGCACCGGCTGGATGGATGTCCCGCAGCAGGCAACGTAGCTGTGCTCCTGCCAGCCGTAGGGGTAGAGGGTGATGTGGGACAGAAGGTCGATGGGGGCCTCGAACACATAGAGGGACTTGTCCGTGCCGTCCTTATGAAAACAGTGCTCGCTGGCGCTGCTCTCAATGTTCATACGGAACACCCGGCCCTCGCTGTTGGTGCTGCGGATGTGGGCGTGCTTTGCTTCGCCGCTGCCATCCAGCCCCACGAAAACGCAGTTGTGATGCTTGTCCTCGTAGAGCAGCTTTTCATGTACGAAATAGGAGATGACCTCCCGGTCAATGTGGCGCTGACGCATGAGGTAGGCATACATACGCCGCATGGTCCCGTAAGGCTCCGGCAGCGCGAAGGGCTTTGGAGCTTCCTGTGCGGACTTTGCCTGCTCATACGATTTTCCATTCTTTCTGCCCAGCAAAAGCAAAACCGCCTCCTGGTAAGGGAGACGGTAATAGCGTTGCGCGAAGCTGACGGCATAGCCGCCCTCGCGCTTGGAGTGGTCGAACCACTTGTTGCCCCGGACGGTGATGCTGGGATCGTTGGGAGTACGGAACTCCCGGCCGGAGCGCACGGGTCGTTCCCCCTGGGCGCGCAGCAGCGACACGAGGTCTGTGTTTTGCGCCCGCGCCTTTTCCTCCGGCGTAAAATAAATATATTTGCTCATGATGTGTCCTTTCAAAATTCTGCTTTGCGCTACCTGAACATCTGTTCTTCGTGGTCGTCCGGCTTGTGTCCCATCGCCAGCCGCTTGCGCTGCAATTCCTGACGGCGCTTGCGGTCAATCTGCAAGCCGCGGTGGATCTGGTCGATCTTGCTGTTGTCCTCAAAAATTCCGCTCATGTGATGCAGCATCCGCACGACGGTTTCGCCCACCGTGGGAGCATGGTAATCTGATTCTACCGGTGCATGTTGTTCTGTTTGACCGGACTGCTGTGAAGGCATCGGAGGTGTCTCGTCCGCAGGCGGCGCAGCATCCTTGGAAGCGATAGCATCAGCGGAGCCGGGATCTTCCGATGTGGCGCTGGCCGCACGGTCAGATTTGGGCTGTGCGGGAACGGCTGGTGCTGTGGATTCTACTTTGGCATTCTTGGCCGCCGCGGAATTCTCAGGCGAAATGGATTCCACCGATGTGGCAGAAGTTCTCTGTGCATCCGCACACCTCTGCCGCTCAGCCATCCATTGCAGTGTTTCCTGAATGACCATGTTGCGGACGCTCCGGAACTCCTTTTGCTGGGAGAGCGTCAGACGCTTGGGCGGTCGTTGATCGTAGTCCAGACACACCTGCTCGTAGAGCGTCTGCCACGTTTTGTATGCGGCGGACACCCGCTCATCCTTCGCCAGCTCCTCCACGATGGCGTCCACGATGGCCTTGACCCTTGGCGGCAGGTAGCCGTAGACCTTTCGGCCCTTGACCGTCAGCAGGCGTTCCGCCAATTCTTCGGTGAGCTGCTCCAGCCGTGGGTTATCCGTCGTACCATGTTCCAGCTGTGCGATGCACTCCACCATCGCCTTGCGAGTGCGCGTCCGGAGTTCCTGCCGCGCCGTATCCTTCTGCTGGTAGATGTGCATCCAATCCGCGTGATAGATCCGTCTGGCGAAGGCGGACTTCACCTGCCGGATGCCCTCCTTGGTGAGATACCCTTCCTTTGGGTCCGCGGAGAAGAGGATCATGTGGATATGCACCTGATTCGGCTTTTGGTGGAAGGCGGCATACCAGCGCAGGTTGTCCGGCTGGATCTTATACGCCGCGGCGATGTCACAGACGGAGGCGTTCACCAGAGCCTGCCAGTTTTCCGCGCTGTCGTAGCCCAGCCGCTGGGCGTCCTCACGGCGCAGCGCAATCACCGGCGTCCACACGTTGCCGGTGTGCTCCGCCACCTCCCGTACTGCCCGCGCGAGATTTTGCACCTTGCCATGAGCGTCCCACAGGCCATGCTCGCCGTCCTTTTGAACACCGGGACGGTGGGAGATGTAGTCGATGAAATTTTCCTTTTGATCCAGCGCCTCCATGTAGTCTTCCCGCACCTGCTGAATGAACGCGGAGGCATTGCCCTGAGTGGGGTGATCCAGATATTCCTCGTACTCAATAAGCTCCCAGCAGGAGGGGAAGGACTTCAGCAGCCGCGTGATAAAGTCCTGCTGCTTTTTTGTGGCGGGAAGTGTACTGCGCTCATCCGCCAGCAGTTCCACGCCGGGACGGGTGGCAACGTAGCGGGTGCGCTGCGCCAGCTTCGCGGCATTCTGTCCGCCCTTGAGGTAGGGGGAGATCAGTACGATCCGGGCCATGTGTCATCCGGCTCTATGCGGCGCTGGCTCCGCACCGCGTTTTCAAAACTCACCTGACCGTTGGTGCGCTTCACCTCATCCACGGCGTAGGCCCGCAGCTCCCGCGTGTGGATGGGATCGGTACGGAAGTGGGCGGCGATGGTGTGGCTCATCATGTTCTGCTCCACCGCGCACTTGAAAAGAATGCGGCAGAGCCGATTGTTGTTGTCGTCCAGCGTACCCTGAATGGCTGTGAGGATGGCTTGGGAGAGGTAGGCGGTGTTGTCCTCCGTGCCGAGATAGCCCATGTAAAAGCGCAGGGCCTTGTTGATAAATTCACTGCGATTTTTGCAATTATCCGCAGCCAGCCAACCGTCCATACGGGGAACCAACTTGGCATCCAGCCATACCACTGTGCGCTCGATCCGCTTTTCGTCATTTTCCTGCATTTTTGCAGCACTCCTTTCTGAAAAGGCGCAACCTCTTGTCACGCCTGCGTTTTTGCGGGTAAGGTGCACCTGTTTCCCATCAAGACCCGCAAAAGGTGCACCTTGTCCAAACCTCTGAAAGCCCCGCACTGCGGGGCTTTGTGGCTGAGAGGGGCCCAGTTAGGGGCACCTCTCTTTATCTTGTGCTTTTATCGAACGGGCAAATAAGGGGCGAAAACCTCCGAAACGGGACTTTGCCGGGAGGGGAACACGCATCCCCAAGGGCTCAGTTTCCCACTGTCGGACAGGATTCACCGGGCTTTTTCACACATCGCTCACAAACGCCGCAACGTTCGTTTCAAGGGGATGCGTCGGGTACACACGCCACCCGTCCCCCCAACCGCGCACACAGCGGCTCACACGGCGAAACACAGGGTCTTCTCTCTCCATCGGCCACAGCGTGGCTTTGTGCTGTCAGCGAAATTGCCACCGAAAGAACAGCTGGAGAAAGTGGATGCACGCCTTATGGCGTGTATCCGCTTTCGCCGGCGTCGCGGCCCCGCTGGGCTGCGCAGTTCTTCTGTGCATCTGCAAAACCGACAAGATCCGTTGCAATCGCTTTTATACTATGGTACGATAGGCTTGCCAGTTAACGGTTGAGGCATGATATGGAGGAGTACAATGGGCGAACTGATACTTATGTTGCTTTTGACCTGCGTGGTTTGCGGTGGGATTCCCGCGTTAGCGTTTGCATACATAAACGGCAAAATAAAGTTTTCCAACCACGGAAAGACTCCCTCTGAAAAGCAGAAAAGAACTGTCTTTCGCTGGCTGGCGTTCCTGTTAGGCTCATTTATGGGGTGTTTCCTGTTTCCGACATATAATTTTACAAAGACTTATCCGAATGGCTCTCATTGGTACAGCGTTTACTTATCCGTTATGTGGTGCCTCATCATGGGTGCGTTCTTATCGCAGGCGTTCCCGTACAAAAAGGGCTGCCTATTAAAAACGACGCCTATGCTCATGGCATTCAATTCTTTATATATTTTGGCGGGGATGGGCTGCCGCTATCTTCTGGAGTTTGGCGAGGTTTCAAACACATACAACTTTACAGTGCCTAACATGATCGTTCATGTACTGCTAATAAATATTCTTTGTTTGGCATGTTGGTACCTTGCTGCCAAAATGCCTCGGAAGGGAATCAGATAGCTTTTTCCCATAATTGCGGTGCAATACTTCAAAGGTTTCTATGTTTGCGCAACCGCAAAATCGTCATTGACCCAGTTTTGATCCAGAATCCGAAAAAAGCGGGCAGGCTTGGACGGAAACAATGGAAAACTCACCGAACGAATGGCGGTAAAAAGCATAAATCGGAGCCGAAATGACTCCGACTTGTGCGTGAGACAACCTTACCGCTCAGATGATCCAGCAACTTGCGCCACTTATCATCGCTCGACGCGAATTGTGACCGGGTGGCACGGTACGCCGCCACGGATACATCCCGCATCGCCCAGGTCTGCCAACCGTCCATGATGTGAACGGCGGAGAACTCCCGCTTGTCGAAGTTGAGATCAAACACGCCGCGCACCTTGCCGGTGTTCTCCATGCGAAGGGCGGTGAGTGCGTTGTACTCCTCCGCTGTGATGGGGTGCCCGTCCGCGAACAGCTTGATGAACAGATCCGGCGCGGTGCCTTTCTCTGCGGTGACATAGCCGCGCAGCTTTTCTGCGGCATCCAGCAGTTCCTCACCGGGGGAGGTCTTGAAGTACCACTCCTGCCCGTTCTCTACCACATGGTAGGCGGCGTAGGTGCGGGCTGCTTCTTCCTCTGCGCGCCGCGCGGCATCCTCCGCGTAAATTTCGGCACTGATGCGTTTGTATTCCTGCTCCGGGAGTTGGTTGCACAGCTCATCCAGTACATCCTCCAGATGCTCCCGCAAGGTTTCATCCTTGAGATGCTTTTCAATGGCATCCTTCCATCGCCGGTCGATCCACAGCGTGATGTCTACATGATCCGCCATCTCAGTCACCGGTCCTTTCATTGGAAGGCTGCGCCAACGCGGAGGGGATCTCCTCCCGCGGCTGCGGCTTCGCCGGTCTTGCCGGACGGCGGGGGCGGGCAGCGGGCGCCGCGCGGCTGTCCAGATACTCCCGCACCGGCTCCGGCACCTCAGATTCGTAGAGGCATTTGAGTAGCTCCTCCAACTGCGCCTGTACGCTGGTGTTCTTCTTTTTGAGAGAAAATTCGAGAGCGGCAAGCTGCTCGCTCTCGAATGAGATCGTGACATTTTCCTTTTTCATGATTGTTATTCAACCTCCTCGTAGTAGTCGCGGAGCTGGAAGCCCAGCGCCTCCATGTCGCTGTGCTCCATGCTTTTTTGGTGTTTTGTGTTGTGGGTGGTATCACTACCCTCGGTGCGAGACAGGTGTTGTTGAAACGCTGCGCGCGCAGGGGTCACAGCGGCTTATTTGCCGCTTTCCGAGCTCTTGCAAGAGCTGCTTTTTGCGCTTCACTTGCGATCCGCGGCGACACGATCCTTATCCATGATTTCGGGATGACGTAGTCAACTGCCCGCCCGCTGCGGGACACTTTGACGAGCCTGCAATCCTCCGGTCTGTCCCGCGCCAGCGCTTCCAGCTTCTGACGCAGCACCTTGTTGTGAGTATAAATCCCGGCGGTCTTTTCTTCCTCGTTGAAGCCGATAATGGTTTCCTGCTCGTAGCGAGCCATGTTCATAATCATTTACTTCCTTTCAGCCTTTCGGCAGATATGCCCTTGGATTCGTCCGCTCCCCATTGACACGTGCCTCGAAGTGGAGGTGCGGACCGGTGGAGCGTCCGGTACTGCCGGATAGGGCGATGATGTCTCCCGCCTCCACCGTCTGTCCCACTTTTGCCAGCAGTTTGGAGCAGTGGCCGTATAGCGTGGCAAGGCCATTGCCGTGGTCGATCATGACATAGTAGCCATAACCACCAGCGTTGTACTTGGAGACCGTCACCGTCCCCGGCAGCGCGGCGCGGATGGGCGTACCGGTGGGGACAGCCAAGTCCATGCCGCCGTGTCCCTTGCGCTTTCCGGTGATGGGATCGACGCGGTTTCCGAATTCAGAGGTGACTCGGCGCTCCCAGCCGGAGCCAATGGGGGAGCAGAAACCGTCCGCGCCAATGTACGGCACATCCGCGCCGGGTATCCAGCCCTCCGAACCTCCGGCAACGCCATAGCGCGCCAGATTGTACACACTGTCGGCGTTGGACTTCTGCTCCTCGGAGAGCTGTAAGTGAAGCACGTTTTCAAGATTGCCGTACACGGTGGCTATGTCCGCAATGGGAATCGCCACAGTGTAGCTCTCCTCGGTTTCCGTCCCATCCTCATCGGTGACAGTGCGGGTGCGCTCCTCGTAGGTCACAAAGCAGTCCACGAACTGTCGATGCGCACGGCGGCTGGGGGTGTCCTCCCCAAAGAAAATGGCATAGAAAACAGCCTTGACGCGGATACCGTCAAGGCTGTCGCTGTTCTCTGTCATGTCATTGACGGCGGCGATGGCATCGTCCAGCAGCGTGAAGCTGCGGCGCATATCTTCAATGTAGGCGACATATTCCGCAGGCGTTTTGCCTGGAATGTTGCCGCCGTTGAAGCACAGCAGAACAGCGGAGTTGTTGTGCTCCGCGCTGCCAGAGAGCAGAGCGCAGATCAGCGCCAGCGTCAGGATCAGCGGTGAACAGATCGCCGCCACGATCCAGCCAAACCTTTTCCGGGTGTCCTCATCCGAGAGAGCGGCAGCGGCGATTTTCGCCAGTGCCGCGACGGGTACCGCCATTACCGTCCACCTGCCGTTCCGAAGAGAGCCTGCTTGTACTCCGGAGCCTGCACCTGCAAGAGATACCGCTCATTGCCGCACTTGTAGAGGCAGGAGCCGCGCTGCGGGTCCCGGATCAGGGCATACTCAGATTCCTCCAGTTGGAGGTTATCCATGAAGAATTTCTTGTCCACGTTGCCGCCGTTGAAGATAAACTGATGGACGGGGATGGAAAAGAGGGGGCGCGTCAGCTCCCGTATTCCCGGCTGGGTGAAGTCCTCCAGATTCTGGCTGGCGAGGAACAGGGCGGATTCCTTTTTTCGTACTCTTTTAAGCGCGTTGCGGATATAGGTGATGACGGTGGGATCGGACAGCCACAAGTATAACTCATCAATAGCCGCCACGGAATTGCCCAGCGTCAAGAGCTGATCCGACATATAGGACAACAGGCTGAACAGCAGGGTGTTCCGCAGATTTTCCGCCATGTTATCCAATCCCTTGACACAAAAGACGAGGAATTTGGAATTTGTAATGTTGGTATGACCGTTAAAAAACCGGGCGTCCGCGCCGCGGCACATGGAATGGAGCCCCAGCAGCAGATCCCGCAGCATTTCCCGCGGGTAGAGGCTGTCTGCGGCCTCGTAATGGTCGTAGCTTTCCTGAATAGCGTCATAGAGGTCGGAGAGGATGGGGTAATCCGCCGGCCGCATTCCGGCAAAGTCCGTGCGGTCGGTGATGTTCCACTTTTGATAGAGCCGCTCTACCATCAGTTCCAGCGTGTCGATGTGGGGCGTATCAAAGCCCTTGTAGACGCGGAACACATCCCGCAGGAAGGAGATGTGCTGGGAGAGCAGCGTCCCCCGGAAAGCGTCCGGCGCGTCCGGGTCTTCCGGCCCGCTGCCATCGTCCCAGCAGCGGGGCTCCAGCAGGTTGATGCGGTACTGCCCGCTTAAGTAGTCCAAAAAGCAGCCACCCAAGGCGCGGCACTCATCCTCCATCTCGTGTTCCGAGTCCAGAGAGATCACGCTTTTGCCCGCCTCCCGCACATTGCAGAGCAGAAGTTTCAGCAAAAAACTTTTACCCTGCCCGGTATTGCCGAGGATGAGGGCGCTGGCGTTGGTCTTGTCAGAAGCCCGGCGGTCGAAGTCCACGATGATGTTGGAGCCGAAGCGGTCCCGGCCAATGAAGAAGCCCTTGGGATCGGTTTTGCCGGAATAGTTCATGGGGTACAGATTGGCAACGCTCCTGGCAGGCAGGACACGCTCCGCAAAATTGGCAAGCTGGCTGCCGCCCGCGGGGTTGGCGGAGAGAAAGCCCTCCCGCTGGCGCAGGAGCAGCGGATCGGCGCCCATGCGGGAGCGCACCAGTTGTGCGGATACCGTGTCTCGCGCCGTGCGCAGCTTTTCCGTATCCGCCGCGGCAATGTCCAGATACACGCCGCAGTGGATGAGCGGCTCCTTTTCCTGCCGCTGCTTCGCCAGCAGCTCCGCCATATCCCGCAGGTTGGCCTCCGCCGTGACGCTTTGCTTGTAATCGTTGGTGTTGCTCCGCTCCATGCGGCTTTTGTTGGTGGCGGCGTGGAGGATGGCGTCCTCCTCGGCAGGCGTGACCTGCCGCGCCGTCAAGCGCAGGTTGACGCCGCCCATATCGCCAAGGCCCCGCAGCAGCGCCAGCTCATCCGTCATGGGCGGGTAGCTTTTCAGCACCATTGCCGTGTGATAGCGGCTGCCGAGGATGAAGTGATCTGTGTTGAACTTCACCGCCGCCGGCGCGATCATATCCAGAAAGTCCTTCGGACGCGGGGCCTGCTCCGGCATCTTCTTTTTCTTCTTCTGTTTCTTTTTAGCCATGTACATACTCCTCTCCATCGAAATCACGGAATACCTCCGTGGTGAGATCCTGCCGGTAGTAGATCGCCAGCAGGCGCTTCACATCCTGTTCCTCCGCCAGACGCACACGGAGCCCGTGGTCGCAGATGGTTTTCTCCAACTGCCGCAGCGTGGTCTCCTCCGCGTTCATCTTTTCCGACAGGGGAATGACCAGCACAAATTTGCGGGAGGAGGCGGATGAGAACTGGATGGCGTCCAGATGGGCCATGTCCCGCTCTAACAGCTCCCGCACGGCAGGCTCCGTTTCCTCCTCCAAGCGCCGCAGGTAATACTCCTTGTTCCGCTGGAAGGATTCGCGGGAGTCCAGAGCCAGAATTTCCAAGGTTGGTTGGGTGCTAAGAAGCATGGTGAGGGAACGGACACGGCCCCGGATGACCTCCGGGGACAGGACGGAGAGATTGTCCGGCTGGATCAGGAAGAAGACACGCTCCCCGGAATCTGTCACGATGCCGTGGGGCGTCACGCGGACGATCCCCATGAGCTGCCGGGTGGATTGCCGCTGGCGCAGTTCTTTTTTCTGTTTTCGGTTCATGGGTCCAGCCTCCATTCATAGTATTGCTGCCGCAGAAAGAGAAAACAGGCGGCACGGCGCAGGAAGTCCAGAATACTGCTGCCGTCCACCTGAATGGTGAGGAAGGCGTACAGCACTGTAACCACCAGCAGTCCCATGCCGAGGCCCTGGGTCAGCGCCAGCACAGAGAGCAAAGCGCCGATGCCGATCACGGCGATGTCCCGCAGCAGCCAGAGCCACAGCATGGGCTTGGCTTTCAGGTTTTCGGGGTAAATAAACATTTTGTTCCTCCAAAGCGAAACCGCTGCCGAGAATCTCAGCAGCGGTTCGCACGATGTATTTCTTATTCTTCGGCGGTGCCGACATCCTCCGCCAGCGCCTGCCGGATGCAGTCCAGGAAGAAGGCGTTCTGCTTGATGCCGTTCCGCTTGAGGTATGCCTTGAGCTGCTCAAACAGCTCGGTGGGTACCTGAAACGCCACCGTCCTCACATTGTCCTTGTCCATCTTCACATTTTCCTCCATTTCATAATATTTTGTGATGAGCGCGGTCATGTACCGGCTCAGTGTCTCGCCGGATTCCGCCTGTCGCTGCCGTACTTTGGTATGCAGCTCCAAAGGAATTTCAGCGCAGAGGTTGCGCGTTTTTTCTGCCATAGCAGTTCCTCCGATCTTTTTAATGGTAAAGCTAAGATACCCGAAAGCAAGTGTGAAAGCTATGACCAAAGCCAACTAAAAATCCCATTCCAAATCAAGCGTAATGACCATAGCCACCCGCTGCATGAGGTATTCTACACAGGGGATGGCCACGCTGTTGCCGAGGGCTTTGTAGCGTGCGGAGTCCGAAGCGCCGGGGACATCGGTCCAACCGTCCGGGTAGCCCTGGAGCCGTTCACACTCCAGCGGTGTGAGACGACGGACAAGATTTGTGGCGGAATATTCTTCGGTTATTTCACCCGCAATAATACACTTGTCTTGCGACACATATTGATTACCAATGCCCTTTTCGTCTCCGCGGCACAATGCACCGACAGTTTCCTGATACGGTTTTATGACCGCGTGTTTGTCTGTGGCGGTTAAGGTATAGGAAATATCCCGCTGCCAGCCGAAGCCGTTGCCGCCGTTCTGAGGCTGGCGGTCAATGGCGTTGCCCGCAATGCAGATGACTTCCTCCTGCTGTACAAGGGGAATGTTGTTCCCTCCGGTCCCATAGCGGGCGGACATGGTGGGCGCTACATCATGCGGCCCCGTGTATCTTCCGTCAATGCCGTGGTTTTCATAAACTTTGGGCCCTGTCGGACGCAGCACCAGAGGCTGGTGCCCGTGTTCCTGTGCCCGCAGGGTTCCGGTGACATTTTCGCTGCACTCCATGATCTGCCCGCCCTGATCGTTGATACAGAGGATGCTGGGCATACAGTTCCCGCTGGGGCTGCCTTTCAGGGTAGGCGATACGCCTTCCTGATATCCAATGGTTCCAGCGCTTGCACCTGCTCCAGCAGAAAATCCAGCGACAAAGGTTTGGTGTTTCAACCCCGGCTGAGCCTGCAGCGCGCCTGCTACATCATGCAGGTCACGCACCTCGTCCCGCTGGTTGGCGGCGAATGCGATCTGCTTTTGCGGACCACTCTGACTGCTGCCGGGATTTGTGATAAAGGTCTGCATTTGGAGGTTCTGCGTTGCCATCAATGCACCGGACACACCGTCCGGGTCAATGCCTTCATTGCGCTGATTGATATGGTAGGCTTTCGCTTCGCCGGATATGGGCGCGGGCGGGTCAAGCCCTGCCTGCATACGCAAAGCTGCTTCCAATAAGGGTGGCAGCGATTTGCCGCGGCAGGCTGCGCGGCGCAGAATACCCAGGCACGCTGTCTGGGATAGCGAGTATCGGGATGGCGCTGTAGCCTGCAAAATCTGCCACAAGGAACACTCGACGGCGTCTTTGGGGCACTCCGAAGTGTTGAGCATCCCAAACGATCCAAGCCATGGAGGATCGTACTCCCAATATGCCCCCAGCATATTCCCAGCGCCCGGTCTCAGGTCTAACAACATGAAGGTATGGTTCTTCAACTTGGAGGAACGCTTCGAGGACTTTTTGAAAATCCGCCCCAGGCTTTTTTTGACCCGTTTCAGCGTCCCGCCCACTTGAGAGAGCACCGACGACATTTTCCCACACGCCGAATCTCGGTCGAATATGGACTCCTGTCCTTCCAGATTTTCTGTCTGCATCTCGCATCTCCTGAATGATTCGTATTTGTTCCATAAAGAGGCCGGAACGCGCACCGTTCAATCCGGCGCGCATTCCGGCCACGCTGAGTCCTGGCATGGGCTGCCTCCGCAGATAATATCCACAGGCGGCAGATACGCGCCGTTCAGCTTTGTAATGTCTCCCATCTGCTCCATGCGGGGGAAACGGATCTTTGATACCAGTATGGGGAACGGTTCGATCTCACTGGCCCAGATCGGCTCGATGCCGCACCGCACCGAAGCCAGAGGGAAACCGGAGATGCCATCGAACAGGCTCCCCATTGTAAGTTTTTTTGTTGACTGTGTCATTTCATACACACCCTTTTCATTTGATTGCCGCGGCGATGGTTCTTGTTACATTCACCGCGGACTGTGCCGTATACACGGCGCTCGTAATATTGGCCTTTGTTGTGGTGTCCAAGCCGAAGCTACCGGCGATGCGCGGCACTTCGCCAGCGGAGAGCATGAGCCCCACGCCCATCAGCGCGTGGTCCTTGAACACCATGAGTCCCGCAATGAGGATGGTGGACTGGAGGAAGGCGGTCAGGCACAAACCGATGACCTGCCGCACCCAGCCCATAAAGCCGTCCAGATAGCCGCGCGGGACGCTGAACATATAAAGGCTGCCCACGGCAATTTGAATCAGCAAAATGCCCCCGCGTTTGAGGTTGGCGAAAAACACCTTGATGACCGCGTAGCCCATGAGGATCACGCAAAAAAGGAGCATAATGGGGCTGGTGATGATGCCGAGACCGAAGTGAGAGCTGTTTATCACGTCCGAGAGCGTCTGGATCTCGCTGAGCTCCGTTATGATGTCCTGTCCCACCTCACCGATGCTTCGTCCGTAGCCGGTAAGTCCCGCGGAAAAGGTACCCTGCAGCGATACGGATAAGGCATAGAGCCGGACGGGGACGACGGTGAACAGGCTCACCGCCAGAAAGCCCTTGATGATGTTCATCCCGCACTGCTGGAGATTGCCTCTGCCGGTGGAGTATTCAATGCCGCACTCAAAGGCGCAGACTACCACGCTGACGGCAAACAACGCCCACGCAAGGCGGGAGAAAAAGAGAATGATGGCGCTGACCCATTCCAGCTCGAACAGCTCCACGCCCATATTGCCCATGAGGGCAAAGAAGTTGCCGAGAAAGCCCACGATCTGCCCGTAGAACCAATCTACCAACTGATCCAGGACTGTCGCGGCGACAAAATCCCAAATAAATATTGTTCATTCACCTCCGGAGACGCGACAAGGCCGCCGCCCTTTCGGGCGACGGCCTTGTCGCAATAATTGGTATTATGATTTGTGGGAGAAGTTCTCGTATAGGGGGATGCCGTCCCGCTTGATTTTGCGCTCCATAGTCGCGCCTTGCGCGCGGCGGAAGAATGTATCGGCACGGTATACGAGTATATCCAAAGACATGGTTTGCAGCGGCAGGAGCGCACGGCGGATCGCCTTGACCGCATCCACCGGACGCATGGAGTTTTCCGGGATAATGACGCACAAATCGTAGTCACTATCATCGGTTGGCGTACCATAAGCACGGGAGCCAAAGAGATAAACCGCCTCGGCTTTGACAGTTTCCGTGATAACCCGACACACCGGCTCCAATTCTGTTTGCAAGGATTCCGTCTTTGCTAAATACTCGTTTTCTGTCGACATATTCATCATCCCAAAGCGGTGATTACTTCAAAAGGCGGGGATAGTCTGTCGCGCCATTGACAATGGCGTAAATATAGACGGTGTCGCCGATCACTTTGTAGACCGCCACATAAGTTTTTGTCAAAACCAGTTTTCGGTATCCGTTTGCGGCGAGGATCGGGTCCGGATGCGTTTGCCCCATCAGCGGGAAATCTCGCAGACGGTTTATGGCCGTTTTCATTGTACTGTAGATTTTTCGCGCGTAGGGAGTTCCTGCCTCCGTAATGTGATACTTTACGATCTCCTCGAAGTCATGTTGAGCAGGAGGAAGATAGACCAGTTTACTTTTCGTAGGCACGGAACAACTCCTCCATTCTTTCGTCAAGCTCCTCCGGCGTGCAGACAGGCTCTCCGCTCAGTCTGCTGATCTCCGCGGCATAGATCTTGTCGCGATGGCGGAACATTTTTTCCCGCTCCTCGTATGCGGCCATGCTCATATAAACACCGTCATCCTCACCTTTGTTTGTGATGAAGATCGGCTCACCGGATGCTTTTGCCAGCTCGGAGATCTGCGTATACTCATTCCGCAGAGCGGAGGATGGTCTGATCTGCATAGGAAGTCCTCCTTGTATCAATTTCTTGATAGTATTATATCAAAGCGATGACTTTTATGCAAGACCATCCTCACGCGCCAGCCCACTTCCAGAATCAGACTTCTGATTCGGCTCTCAAGGGATACGCTTTTTAGATGCCGATGATGCTCCAAATGTATTTCGGAGCCGTCAGGGTGAAGATGAGGCAGGCAAAGAGAATGGCGGGACCGGTCCATTCAAATTGACCTCGCTGGCGAAAATCAAAATACGCGCCGCCAAGCTTTACAAAGAACGCGATGGCGAGGATCATATCCAGCGCCGGGAACACCACCTTCTCCACCACGCTTTTAATCTGCGTAGCGGCCTCCTTCCATGTCTGCTCCACAGCACCTGCCACATCGCCGCCCGCGGCGAGGGCGGAGGTGCAGCAGAGCACGGTCAGGAGCAGAAGTGTCAACGCCAAAATCATGATTTTTTTGTGTTTCAAGATCTCAACCTCCTTAAAATGGGGATGCCGCCCCTTGCGGAGCGGCATCCGTTGTTGTTAGCCCTTAATAACCGGTGCGGGGCAGGGGCTTGCTGGGAGCATAAACTCTGGTGACCCAGCGGGAGGTGGCCATGATCCACTGCCCGTTGTAGACGCCGCCCGCGTCCGACGTGTTGACGAACTGCGTACCGCCGGTGAGCTTGGCAAGTGCCTTGCAGTCCACGCGAGGGGCCTCCACCTGCCGGAAGTTGGCGGGGACGATGCCGAACGCAGCCATAAACTCCGTCACATACTCATTGGCGGCAAGTCCCAGCGCCGCGGGGGAAGCGTCCAGCACATAGTTTTTGGATGTGTTCAGATTATCCGCCAGTGCGCGCCAGGTACCGCCGCTGAGATTGGTTCGGTAGACGATTTTATAGTTGCCGGGGGTATTCCACGTGCCGGTGTAAATCTTTTCAAGCCGCACCGCCTTGACGGGCAGGGTGTCACGCCAATAAAAAGATTCCAGCGCCGTGGTGGAGTTGTTGGCAATACCGGTGAAGTTGTAGCGGACGAGCTGCCCCGGCATGACCTCCACATAGCCGGTCTTCTTGATCGACACATTCGTTGAGAGGGATTTGTTAGTCATGCTTGCCTTGACGATCTGACCGGCGTACTCGATCTCCACCTCAATGGGTGTCTTATCCAGTCCGTAAAACTCCGCCGCCTTGGATTCCACGATCTTGTACCGTGCCAAAGGCAGGGGCTTGCTCACCGCCAAGCCGTTTTTGTCCGTTCGGATGGTATCCACCAGCCGATTGGTACGGGCGTTGTAGATTTCAAAGACGGTGTTGGGGATGGGCGTCCCAGCGGGCCAGCCGTTCATAGAGTTGTAGTCGGCGCTGACCTTCGTCACTTGGATCTGTCCGGTGATGGGCGTATTCTTCCATTCGATTTCCGTGGTTTCTCCAGACTTTACATACACGGTCTTTTTCTGCGTGTCGGGAATATATCCCTCATTTTCCAATTCACGCAGATAGTAGCGGCCAGCAGTTAGGTTTTCAAAACGGGCATACCCTCGGTCATCGCTTGTCTCCTGCGCGATGGGATTGTTGCCGCTGTCATAGAGGAGGAAGGTCACGCCGGGGATGCCCTCGCCGGTGACGGCGTTGACCTTGTGGATCAGAATGCCGGAGATGGCCTTGTTGGTGATCTCCAGCGTGGCGGTCTGCCCATCCCTGACCTCGACCCGATGGGGCGTGTCATCCAGACGGTAGCCCTCGGCAGCTTTCAGCTCCGTCACGGTGTACCAGCCGTTTTCCGCTTCGGGGAGATGGATCACGCCGTTTTCATCGGTGGTGCAGGTGCCGACGATCTCGCCATCCATTTTCCGGATCTCGAACTGGACGCCGGGGATGCGTTCTCCGGTTTTTTCGTCCTTTTTAATGATGGTAAGCCCGCCCGCGCGGACGTTATAAAAGCGCAGGGTCTGCACCTCGCCCGCCTTGATAAGAATAGATTTCGGCGCGCCGTCCAGCACAAAGCCATCCACGGTCTTGACCTCCCGCGCCGTAACGGTGGTGCCGGGGATCAGGTCATTGATAACGACGCGGCCATTCTCATCGGTGATGAACTCTCCGTTGCTTCTGCCCACAACAGCGCCGCTGCTGTCGGTCACAAGGAAGGTCACGCCCTTCAGCGGCGTCGTGGTGCCCTCAATATACTTTTCAATCACAAGAGTGGTGCTGGGCGTGTTGGTGAAATGCAGTGTCTGGGTGTCATTGGGATTGACTACCACCGTCTGGGTGCGGCTGGCCTCGTCGATGGTGTAGCCGGGAATGGTGGCCGTTTCCGTCACCACCAGCGTCCCCACCACACCATGGATGGTGATTTTGCCGTCCTTATCGGTGAAGTACAGGCCGTTGCTGCTGATCTGCCCATTTTCAGCGGGTACGAACGCGCCGGTAGAGGTCGTCACCTTGAAGGTTACGCCCTGCAAGGGCTTCCCGGTGAGGGAATCCCGCTTGTCGATCACCAGGGTTCCGGCCTTGGAGTTTTTCACGATGACCGTCTGCGTATCGCTGTTTTTGCCGATGACTACGTTTGTGGACGCACGATCCATCACATACCCTGTCGGGGCCTTGATCTCAGTCAGCACATAAGCGCCGGGGGCCAGATTGGTGATTTTGATCTCGCCCTGCCCATCCGTGGTAAAGATGCCGTTCTGCGTCAGGGTGCTGGTGCCGATCACGCCATCCAGCCCCACCTCACAGCCAGCGGCAGTGGTCACCCGGAACTCCGCGCCGGGAAGGGGCTGACCGGTGGTGCTGTCCCGCTTCTGGATGATGAGCTTGCCCTTGGGCTGGTTCTTGAAGGTCAGGCTGACCGTGCGGCCCTCCTTGATCTGAACGGTCTGGCTCTGGGTATCAATGATATAGCCGTCAGGCGCGCGAGTTTCTGTTACGATGACGCTCTTGCCGGGTTTCAGGCCGGGGATGCGGATCTCGCCATGCTCGTCCGTCCGGAAGATGCCGTTGCTGTCCCCAATCAGTGTGCCGTCTGCGTAGGTGATCTTGAATTCCGCGTTGGCGAGGGTCACACTGGGGTTCACGGAACAGACCTTGCGGACCAGCAGGATGCCGTCCGGGGCGTTGTCAAAGCGGACGGTGACAACACTCTGCTCACCGCTGTCCGCCAGATAGATCGTTTCCGAGGCGTTGATGATGGAGTACCCATCGGCAGGGTCAACCTCCTCCACGATGTAGGTGCCCGCGGTCAGGCCCGTCCAGATGGCGGTGCCGTTCTTGCCGGTGACCTTCTGCCCGATGGTCGTGCCGCCGGTGCCGGAGGTGCCGCCCAAAAACCGCAGCTGGAAGGTGCAGCCGGGGAGCGCCTCATGGGTCACGCTGTCATACTTCTCGACAATAATGGCGTTCAGCGGGGTATTCTGGAAGGTCAGGGTCTTGCTCTCGCTGCCGTGGAGGATGATCTTCTGGGTGGAGGGCTCCTTCATCTGGAAACCGGGAGCGGGTTCCACTTCCGTCACGGTGTACGCGCCGGGATAGAGCCGCTTGCCCTGCTCATGGAGCCGGATCTCGCCCTTGGCGTCTGTGAGGATATTTCCGTAATCGATGGTGCCGGGGGCCTCGGCGGATTCGCCGCTGCTGGTGTAGGTGATGTGGAACTTGGCTCCCTCCACAGGAGCGCCCGCCACGCTATCCTCCTTGTAGATGGTGAGCTGGGGCATTTTCCGATTCTTGAAAGTGACATTCACCTCGTCACCGGCGTTCAGGCTGACGGTCTGCTCCCTGTCGGCGTTTTTGCTGGGCAGGTAGTACGGAGCGGGAACAGATTTTTCTGTAATTTTGTAGCTGCCGGGGGCCACGCGGTTCGTCACGGTACCGTCCGCGCCGGTGGTCCAATCGGCGGAGAAATCACTGTCGATGCCCTCCACGGTGAACACGGTGCCGGGGATGGGCTTGGAATCCTCCGCGTCGATTTTGGTGACGGTCAGCTGGGGCATTTTCAGGTTTTCAAATACGAGGTTTTGATCGTCACCGGGGCCGAGGTAGATCGTCTGGGTCATCTCGCCGCCCACCACATAAGGGTCAGGGACGGATATTTCCTTTACCTCATAGCTGTCCACAGGGATCGCGGTGAGAACCGCCTTGCCGTCCGGCCTGGTGGTGACGTCCTGGTGATAGCCGTAATGGATGCCCTTGATCTCAAAGACCGTGCCGGGGATAGGCTGCTTGGTCTGCTTATCCAGCTTCTGGATGGTCAGATTGGGAAGCTTCTGGTCTTTGGCTGTTACGGTCACGGTGCCGCCGCCAGCGACAGTGGCCTGATCCACATGGGCACAGACGGGGGCGGTCAGCTTGGCGTAGGGGGCGGGAGCGCTGACCTCCACAAAGGCGTACATCCCCTCCGTCACATGGGGGACGGTGATCCTGCCGGAGGCGTCTGTGACCTCCGTGCCGATCAGCTGGCCGTCCCGGAGGATGTGGAATACCGCACCGGAGAGGGGCGCATTGGCGTCAGTCAGCTTAATGAGCCGCACCTTTACCTTCGCGTCATTCTCAAAAACGAGAGATACGTCCGTTTTGCCGTCCCAATGGAATTCCTGCCGGACTTTGCCGGCGTCCTTGCTCAGAGAGTACCCGTTGGGCGGTGTCACTTCCTCGGCGATGTAGCTGCCAATGGGCATGGTATCCCAAGGCACATCCGTGAGCGCGCCGCCCGCTCCGGTGGTATAGGTGCCGGTGAAATTGTTATCCACGCCGGTGATCTTGATGACTGCTCCGGCAAGACCTCTGGTGGGATTGTCCGCGTCCACCTTGCGGATCTTACCGGTGGCGGTGACGGTTGGGGTGTCCGTAAAGGTGATCGTCACGGTGCTGCTGCCGCTGTTCGGCAGGACTACATATTCGGGCCCCGCGTTGTCGATCTCGTAGCCGTTCGGAGCCGCCGTCTCCGTTACGGCGTAGGTTCCGGCGTCCAAGGGAGAGAAGGTATAGGTGCCATCCGCGCCGGTGACGATGTCCTTGGAGAAGGAGCCATTGGTGGATTCCACATGGAACCGCGCTCCGGCAAGGCCCTTGGTGGGATTGGTGGCGTCTACCTTCTTGACCACCAGCTTGTACTGCTCGTTTGTGACGGTAAGACTGCCGATCATAACGCTCTGGACGGTGCTGGCGGGGTGGGCGGCAGAGCCAGCGCCGGTGAAGGAATACTCTTTTACGTCGCAATCGCCCCAAACATCCTGCTTGCCCAGATCCAGGATATATTTCGCCCGGTCCCGGAATGTGGCGCCGTCGCAGGTCTGGTCGATGCTGGTATAGCTCGTGCCCTTCAGCGAGTTCCAGACGTACATCAATTCCTCCGCGCAGGCGGTGGCGGGATCACCCAGGGAGCCGTCCTTATACCGCCACACGATGGCCTGTACCCAGGCGTTCATGTACCAGCTATAACCGGAATCCCAGATGTCATCCACGCCAAGGGCTTGGGCCTTGTCCGTGAAGATGCCGAGGGAATGGGCGTAGTAATAGGCCATCATCATTTTGACGGTGGGATCGGTGACGGGCTTCGGATCGCCCCAGGTCTGGCCGATCAGAGAGGTGCCCATGCCGCCGCCCTTCGTCCCGCAGAAGCCCACGGAGGTCTTTCCGGCCACGCCGTAATACATCTGGTGCATTGTGCATCTGCCAAGGCTGGCGGACTGATAGGAAACACCGCTCATGCCGAACCGCTCTAACTTGATGGTGTCGGCCCCTGCCGCCAACGCGGCAGTGGGGAGCAGGCCGAGGACGCAGATCAGGGCCAGCAGCATCGCGGTCACGCGATTTTTCAATGAATGCCATGTCTTTTTCATCGTTATTTGACCTTTCTTTTTAGATTTGCTCATTAGATTTGCTCATAAGAAATGGCCTTCCGGCAATGCTGGAAGGCCATGTGAGCATATTGAGTTGCGGATAGGTTATGCGTAGGGATTGTGCGCGTTGGGATCACCAACGAACAGGAAGCAGATCGTTCCGCCCTCATCAGTTGAGATCCCGACGCCGATGGTGTCGCAATCAGAGTTTATCATTGTCTGGAAGTGGCCGGGAGAATTCCGCCAATTCTCCACTGCCCGCCCTGCGGTTTCAGAGGCGGGCACATTTGCGAACGCGGTGATGTTCGATCCAAATCCATGGGGATACCCGGAGGCCGCTACCGCCTCGCACTCCACCTTATTCTGATGGTATGCGACACGCAGGGACGCGCAATGCTGCGCCGCGTCCATCAGAGCCGCGTTGACCGTCAGCTCCGGCACACCGTTTTCCCGGCGCACCTGATTGACCAGCCGGACGATCTCCTGCCGCGCCGCGTCTGTCTGACTGGCGCCGGATTCCGGAATGCTCGCACCTTGCTTGCCGTCAACTACCGTCAGCGTTAAAGTGGCGGTCTGGCCATGCTGATCGGTCACGACCACGTCGGATGTGCCGCTGCTGACCGCGATAGCGGTCCAGAGGCCGGAGGTATTCTCAACGCGGATGACATTGGGCTGCGTGGAGACCACACTTTTTATATCCGCGCTGGGACTGATATTCAAGCCGCTGCGGTCTCCGGGGCGGAGGGTGCTGCCCTTGTAACTGCTGACGCGGATACCGGATGCGGCGGGGGCAATCCCCGTGTATGGATGCCCGGTGTCGATTTGGACTCCGGCGCTCCAATAAACATTGAAACCGACCTGCTTGCCCATGTCCCGCAGCTTCACATAGTTGTGTCCCGCAATGTTGTAGGCTTGCATTTCCACCTGCTGACCATCCACGAAGATGGGCTGCCAGGTAGGTTCCGCCGTGATCCCGGCCGCGACTGCGATAGAGCCGCCGGTCAGCGCCGCGCCGATCACCATGCCGGTGAGCATCATACTGACATTCTTTCTCACATTTTTGCTCTCGTTCATCTTTCTGCCTCCATTCTAACTGTGTATGTGTGAAAATCTTCTTCGCAGCTTCACCATATCACAAGTGGAGAGCAGAAGTCGAACAGAACCGATTCGGCAAAAGGGAGAAAGATTCAGACCTCCGCTGCGGTAACGCACCAGCGCTGGTCCCGCTGGTTGCGGACGCAGGTGTAGAGCGTCAGCATATTTTCGCCGGAGTCCGCAAGACCACTGCGGTCCGTTTCGCTGACCTTAAAAACATCCGTCACCTTGTAGGTGCGGGTGCCCAGCTTGGTGGTCAGGGTAATTTTTTCCCCGATATCCAGCGTGTGGATCTGGCCGAAGTAGCTGTTGGCACCCCGGTTATGGGCGGCGAGGCAGACGTTGCCGTCCCAGATGGAGGTGTCCTCAAAGTGCCCGACGCCCTTGGCAAGCGTCTTGCTGTCCGTCCCCTGATAAATACGGACACTCAGATCCAACGCGGGGATCTCGATCTTGCCGAGGGAACCGTTTTTGTAGTAGAGCTCGCCCGTCACCTCCGTGAACAGCACGGCGGGCTGATAGCCGCTGCCGCCATTCACCGTGCTGCCGGGTGTGACAACGCCGATGGCGCTGCCACCAATGACCGCGCCGGACGCGGGAATACCGCCGGGGGCAAGGTTGGGCGTGAGGTACTCGCCGGTGTGGAGGGCGTTCATGCTCTCCGAGCCGAAGATGGGCGGAATAAGCGCGGCGTTCTTGCTCATGTCGGCGTTTTTCATAGCGCCGACATCCGCCGTATGGATGACCTCAATAGATGTATTCCTGCCAAAGTCAAAGTCCTTCGGAGGGGCAATGCTGTATTCCAGCGCCGAGGCACTGGCCGCAAGGGATGCCATCATACTGACGGCAAGCGCGAAAGTCAAAATCTTTTTCATTCTGTATCCTCCTCATCCGCGTTTTCTTTTCTGTGCTTCACCAGCAGCGCACCGCCGACACCCGCGCCTGCCGCAGCCACGATCCCAATGGGGATGAGCACATAAGACCAGCGGAACGCGGATGCCGTGGCGGGTGTCTCCGCAGGCTCCGTGGGCTGAATGGGCGTTCCCTCAAAGATAGCCACATACCGGACACGGTTCAGGGCGATCCGGCTGACGGTTCCGGTATAATCCGCCGTGACAGTATAGCCTTTCACATAGCTGCTGGTGGCGCTGCCGGAATAGGTGGCAACGGCCGTGTAGCGATCCGCCACGGCGTAACCATCCATGTTAGCGGTGTTGTCCGTCTGCCACTGGATGTCCGTGAGCGTCAGGGTTCTGCCGCCGTCCTCAATGCTCTTGGGAATGTATTGTGTATCCTGCTCAGCAAGATTGGGATAGCTGCGCTTGACGGAAAGCTGCTTTGTAGAACTGCCATAGCCGGACGGCTCCACCTGCACGGTATCAAGTCGGAGCGTCAGGGTTCCCATGAGGCCGTCATCCGTGATGAATTCCCGCTCCTGCGGCAGTAGCGCCAACACAGATTCCATATCTTTCTTGGCGCTTTCAACGGAAATGTGCTCTGTGTGCTGGCGGCTCTCATTTTCCGGAAGCTCCTGCTTCAGAAGATCCGTCAGAGTGTACTGAAAGCCGTCCTGCCGAAAGTCCGAGCGGGGAATGCCTGCGGGATCATCTTCCGGACTCAGATCATAGATTTTCTTCAGTTCTGTGCCATCGTCACTGCGGACGATGGCGGTGGGGTAGCAGACCTTGGCGTTCGGTACCGCAGGCTCAAAGTCCACTGCCAGCGCGGTGGGCGTCAGCACCAGGGTCAGGCACAGCGCCGCGGCGCAAAGGGAAAGCATTCGTTTCATTTTGTGTTCCTCCTTAATGTTTCTTCATTTTATAGTGATCTCTTGTCTGCTCCAGCAGGAGGTCATATTTCCAAGGCTCCACTTCTAAGGAGAGGTAGGCGCCATCCTTCGTCATGCCGTCCACCCGATAGCGCAGCACCAGAGGAAGCTGCCGCTGCTTTTTCACATCCTGGGGTGAGAGCCAGCCAGCGCCTTCTACAAAAACAGCGCGAATGGCGGAATCGTAGTTTTCTTCATAGCCCTGCCAGAGAAGGGCCTCCCGCAGTTCTTTCCGCAGCTTCTTGCGCTGGGGAACGGGGATCAGACGCTCCGGCTCCAGCAAAAAACGGGGACGCAGGCTTTCCAAGCAAATATCCAGCGCGTCTTTCAGGGCAGCGTTCTTTTTCGTCAAGCCGGCGCGCCGGTAATCTGCCGCCAGAACATCCTCGCCCTGGGCATCGCCGGGGAAGAGACGCACACAGCGGATGAGCTCATAGGCGTGGGCATCATCCGCCATGCCGAGGACGCGGACCCCATCCATAGGGAGAGACCGGTAATGGGAGATCGCGTCATTCAACGCGGAAAAACGCTTCACACCCCAACCGGATCTTCCGGGCCGGAGATCGTCCACGGTGTAATAGGTCACGCTCATGCAAGTATCCTCCTCACTTCATTTTCATACCGCCCATAGTGGGGGCGTCCGTCTGTTCCTGTGTCATCAGTTCCTCCAGCTTTTCCCGCACCCAGTCGGGCAGAAACTTGTCATCCAGTACGCCGATGAAATCCTCCCGATTCCATCTGGCTGTTTCACCGTCCGAGAGGCAGGTGGCGAAAACCGCTCGACCACTGGAATGCGGCTCGCAGCCAAAACCGCTCCGAGCATACAGAAGTTGGTAATCCTGCCCCCAATACTGCTCCCGCAGCGCCTCCGGCGACAGCACCAGCACCTTGCCGGTGAAGTCCTGCTTCGCACGGTCACCAACGCAATGCTCCGCGCCGAACAGATTCAGCGCCTGCACTGCCTTGCGGTAGAAAGTGACGAAGCCATCCAGCACAGCCGGATGGCTTCGGACAACAAAATCGCTGTTGTGGTTGGTGTCTTTGCAGGCGCGCTCCGCCCACTGCTTGTTGGCATGGCCGAAGCGCCCGTCCCACTTGAGTTCGTGCAAGGTGTTGGCAAGTACCCACGCGGTGCGCTTGTAGCCGTATTCCTCCAGCACCGGCGTGAGGCAGTCCTTGTCCAGATGCATTCCGTCGAAGTTCTGACGGATGGCGTCCTCGATGGCGTTGCGGCAGGCGATGTTTGCCTTGTGGCTCTCCCGCCAGAGGGAAAGCTCGTCCCGCTCTCTCGCCTCAGCAGAGGAATAGGGGTAGAGATAGGTGTCATTCATCATGATCCAGTTCCTCCTTCAAAAGCAGGAAGAGCCCGGACAACGAAACGCCCGCGCCTTTCAGCAGATCGCGGAAGTCATCATCCAGACTCTTCATCATTTCATATACATTTGTATCAGCGTCGGATTGCAGCACCAGCGTACCGTCCTTCACTGCACATTCGAAATCGCCTTCCTCCGGGTCGATGCCGGCCTCTGCCAGCATACACAGCGGCAGGACATCCTGAAAACACTCTTTTTCCCAATGGCATCCATCGCAAGCGTCATTTTCGGCGCCGTGGGCCAGAGCGCTGCTTTTTGCCAGTCGGAACAGAAGCTCCGCGTTGATCGCCGTCAGCAACTGAAAAGTTTTCAGCGTTTGCGCGACGGACAGCTTTTCCGGCAGCAGCAGAACACAGCCGCTGTCGGTATGGAGGATCAGGTCGCTGACGTCTGCAAGGCCGGAGAACTGCAGCGCGGCGCGGGGAATGGTAAGGGTCTTGTTCGCGAGGTCATGGTTCAAATGGAATTTCATCTTGTTTGCCTCCTATTGTAATAAGTTTTGGTTGGAAGCCCGGCATCCGGCTGGGCTTCCTTTCCGTCTTGGTGGATGATTTGGAATGTGGACCAGCTTCAGTTCCCATTCGCCCAGAGACTCGTCAAAGAGGTTCAGTTGCCGGGTCATGTAAGGGCGGGGGTCATAGTTGGTGATGATGAGCTCGCCAAAGGACGCGCCCTTTTTCTGAGACAGCGGGTTGCCGCGCTGGAAGGATAAAATGTACCAGTCTCTATAGAGTTTGCGGATGAAGGAGCAGTCATTGTAGGAGAGGACTACGTAGCCCTTGCAGGCAGACAGCACCTGCCACAGCCGGACGTGGAATTTACGGAAACGTCTGGTTTTTCCTACGATCCGATAGATCCGCTCCGTTTTGACATAGGGTGGATCGGCATAGATGAGACCGTCCTCCCGGTCCCGTTCCCGAATGAGCTGCAAGGCGTTTTTGTTCTCCAGCGGCACGTCCTTCAGCCGTGCGGACACAGGTGGAAACAGTTTCAAAAGGTTTTCGACATCCATGCCCTTGACGCCGAAGGAGGTGACCGTCGCGCTGAAGCTGCCCCGGATGGCGAGGTAATACGCCGCCGCCCGTTTTACATCAAACAGTGCCAGCCGCTCCTGAAAAATGGGGAGCAGCTCCCCGGCCTGTTCCTCCGTAAAACAGGAGCGGTCGCCCAGACACGCGATCTCCGCCTGCACATTTTGATAGTAGACCTCTTTGTGGGCGACAAAGTCGCGGTAATACTCGAAAAGCCTGCGGCTGTGGATGGGCAGAAATTTCAGTTCCCGCAGCAGAACGTTGGAGCACTCCTTGATGCAGGAATACAGGTTCACCAACTCGGCATCCAGGTCATTATAGATGTCCAAGCGGCTTGGGTCCTGGGGCAGCGCCAGCAGCACCGCGCCGCTGCCGCCGAAGGGCTCCACATACTGCGCCAGCTTCGCAGGGAAGGTTTGCAGGATGTAGGGCGCGATCTTCTCCTTGCCGCCGATCCACGGAAAGGGCGGCTTAGCCATGTCCGGCCTCCCCATGCTCCCGGAAGCGTTCCATAGACCGTTCCAGACCGCTGATGGCCGCCTCCAGTCCGGATACCATCTGCTTCAGCTGGCGGATGGTGTCATAGACCTCGCCGGCATTGGTGGCATAGAAGTAGCCGCTGCGGTCACTGGCAATGGGGTGCTCCTTGCACCGCAGCCGGTTGACCTGCTTTCGCAGGCAAGTCCCACTGATATGGAGGGCCCGCTCCAGCTCCGTTCCGCTGGCGCGGTTCGCTTTTCCGAAACAGGAGCCTTCGAGATATGCCAGAATTTTTTCGTTTTGCATTGCGATTTCCTTTCCGGGACTGTACTCCCGGAGGAAAGGACAATGCGCAAAAAAGAAGGGGCCGCTTTCCCCCTCCGGGAATACGGCCCCTAAAATGATTCTGATCCGCGTTCGCGGGTCAAGACGGTGTTATTTCATTTTCATCTCCATTTTCTGTGTTTCCTGCATTGGTGACAGCATGGGCTGATAGTCCGCGCGGTGCAGCAGGCCGTAGGGCGAGAGTGTGGCGTTGTCCTCCTTGATGAGGTCGCAGCCGTAGGCGTAGAGGTTCACATGGGAGAGCAGCAGCTCCGCCGAATGGTCATCCGTCATGAAGCGTAGGTGGTCAATGGCTGTTTCCTGCGGGGAACTCAAGTCCGGCGTGAGGACGTAGTCCGCCAGATGCTCCGTCAAGAACAGGGCGGTTTCGATGTCCCGTACATCGAACTGCTCCAACAGAGCCTTCAGCTTTGGCACCTCGAATCTCGGAATGTCCCGCGCGGCCTTGGTGAAGGCGTTAAATTCCTCCAGTTCGGAGGGCAGATCCGCAAAGACGGCGGCGTTGGGCAGAATGCCGTCATAGTTGAGGACAACAGTGTTTTCCCAATTCAGGGTGCCAAGCTGCTCCTGCGCCGCAGCCAGCGCTTCTTCTGACGCTGGCAGATCCAGCACCGCCGTGCGGTCGCCATCGAAGTCAGGGCACAGGCCGAGAGTCAGCCGAAAGAGGTATCCTGGCTTTTCCGGCAGCGTTTTTTGGACGGGCGGCGCGGTGGTCAATTCGCCATCCCGCAGCACATACAGACTGTTCACAAAAACGCCGTTTTCGCTGCACCGCATCATTCTTCCGATGCCGGCGAAGTCCAGCATCTCGAATACCGCATCCGATATGCCCTCCAGTTCCGGCACAAAGTCGTTTTCCGCGTAGAAGCGGCCAAGCTGGGCGTCGTCGGCGGCATCCACCACATGATAGCAGTCTGTTTTTACGCTGACCGCCAGATCTCTCATATCCTGCATTGTGATGATACCGCCGTTGGCGTTTACTTTTTTCTGCACCTCCATGGAGAACAGTCCCTCAAAGGCGATCCCCTGTACCTCATCCAACGTCGCAAGCCTTGCGGCAAGGTCGTTGAGCTCGTTGAGACTGATATCCAGCTCCTCTAAATGCGGGGCAAGATATTCGAAAGCATAGTAATCGTCGATCTCCATGTACAGTGCTTCGCCATCCTTCAGCCGCACCTTTTCCATCGCGTCCCACAGCTCCCACGGGGAGGCGGGCAGTTCCAGCTTGGCATACGCCTCGTTATTGGGTACGTCTTCTTTCGCAAGATATACCTCGAATATCTTCTTACCCAAGGGTCATCCCTCCCATCTTCATCCCATTCTGCTCATGGAGTTTGGGGGCGAACAATTCCTGCTCCGTTTGGATGCTCCACTCGTCCGAATTCCAAAAGTGGACATACAATTCGCCGCCGTCATCCACGGAGATCTCCCGCTGCTCAAAACCCTCGCCCCAGCCGTCAGAAGCCTGTCCGGTGATAAATTCCTTCAAAGTATCCATTTCGGTGTCCGACAATTCCCCGGCAACACGGCACTCCGCAATGCCCCAAAGCTCTCCGCCTCGGCTGTCTACCGTGAACACAGCGGAGTGGACCTTTGTGTTGATGCTGTCAGGCTTATGGTACCAATGCATGATGCCGCGCTCTGCCTCCTCCGGCATCCGATTCTTCACCAGTGCCGCCGTGATCTGATCCTGGTAGCCCCGCAGCTCACCGCCCTCCAGCAATGTGCTGCTGTCATCGAGATCACCGTACTCGTTCCGCTCGTAGAGGTCGGCGGTCAGGGGCATATACAGCTTGAGGGTGGTCAGCTTGGGCGGCAGCACGGTGAAGCTGTCCTCGCCGGGGATGAGCGGCAGCGTGCGGCCATTGTCCCACTTCATAAAAATTTGCCCCTTATCGTCCACAAAGTCTACTTCGCCCTCCGTGCCGGGAAGAATGGGCGCGTAGGGGTCCTCCATAGAATTGAGCCGGATGCGGGTGCCGGGGGGATACTGCTCCTTGATAAAATTCACCATTTTTCTGTCCATCATTTTATTCCTCCCATTGTCATGCCCTGGTCGGGCATTTTTTGATATTCCTCCAACTGACGGGGATTTTCCTCGCCATAGAAGTCAAAGATCATGTCATCCACCTGCTTGCGGACGCTGGGATCGTCGGTCAGCACTTCATAGCGCAGACCTGTGGTGGGGCGGTACGGAAGATCCTCCCGCACACACTTGAGAAAGGCTTCGGCATCGGTAAACTCCTGCGCGTCGCCATTGGCATAGGTGACGCGGCCCACCAGGGGCTTGTCCCGCGCCATGTTCTGCCGCTGGACGGCCAAATCGTATACCGCGAGGTAGCCGTTATAATCGCCCGGAGAGGGGTTGCACCGCAGGCAGTATCGGTAGCGCTCCGTTTCCACGATGTAGCCGTAGTTTTGTACATAGCCGCCGCTGATTTTGCCGCCGTGTTCATAGCAGAAATGCTCCATCGCGAAGCGGCTTTTCAGCACATCTTCACGGAGCTTATCAACGATCTGCTGCAACTCCGCTTTGAACGCGGGGCTGTTCAGCTCCTCCGGGCCGCGGGGCCACCATGTATGCCAGAACTCGTTGCCGCTGCGCCCGAAGTCCATGCGGACATGGCCGACAGCGCCAAGGCGCTTATCTTCTTCGGGATGCTGGGCATAAAATAAGCCCACCTCATCTGGGCGGGCAGGTCGGATATGGAATTGTGTTGCATCTTTCAAGGTTAAGATCTCCTTTCGGTGTAGAATTTGGCTTTACACATTTTTGGGGGTGTGCTATGATGTGGCAAACAAATCGGAAGTTGTGAAGGCAAATGAATCGGATACTACGATACAAGTACCATGGAGGAATATGAGAATGTCGAAAGATGAGTATTTGATAACCGATGCGCCCCTCAAAGCGTTGACGGTTTTTGCAATACCGATGATTCTTGGGAGTTTTTTTCAGCAAATATACAATATGGCCGACTCCATTATTGTCGGCCAGTTTGTTGGTTCTTCTGCACTTGCAGCTGTCGGTGCCTGCGCAGCATTGACCAATGTGTTCATTGTGTGGCACTGGGAGCCGGCGTAGGTGCCGGTGTGCTGGTGAGCCGCTATTTCGGTGCCAAAGAGTATGACAAAATGAAAACCATTGTGTCAACGTCCTTACTCAGCTTTTTGATTCTGAGCATTGTCCTTGGCGTTTTTGGCTTATGCTTTTCCCGCCCGATGATGCGGGGCTTGCAAACCCCTCCCGACATTCTGGATGAGGCAGTGCTGTATCTGCGGGTCTATTTTGCAGGCTTTCCGTTCTTGTTTATGTATAACATTCTCTCCACCATGTTCACCTCCATCGGTGAATCAAGAATTCCCTTGGCACTCCTGATTTTTTCTTCTGTCCTGAATATTTTTATGGATCTTTGGATGGTTGCCGGGCTTGGTCTGGGCGTGTTCGGCGCAGCGCTGGCAACCCTGATTGCTCAGGGCATTTCCGCCGTGTTTTCACTGTTGATTTTCCTGAGCCGGATGCGGCGATACCAAAGCCCTTTTCAGCGGTTTGACGGGTGGGAGTTGCGCTCTATGCTGCGGATTGCCGTGCCGTCGGTTCTGCAACAGTCTACCGTGTCCATTGGTATGATGATCGTACAGGCAGTTGTAAATCCCTTCGGCACACAGGCGCTGGCAGGGTATGCGGCAACGATGCGGGTAGAGAACGTCTTTTCGCTGATCTTTGTATCCATCGGCAATGCGATTTCGCCGTTTGTTTCCCAAAACCTT
>OIEA01000187.1_pt1 | contig 30837 bp, 26 predicted proteins | sample 1581631 | NCBI WGS metagenome assembly OIEA01 (sample SAMEA3882526, study PRJEB24775) | human gut metagenome | biome: human-associated habitat; feature: intestine environment; material: feces | place: Netherlands | collected 2009/2010
ATATATCATAGTTGCCAAGCATCCACATCACCTTCGCAATCACGGACTCTAACGTCATATCGTAGGACTCTAAGAAACGGCAATATTCCTTCATATTGTGGCCGACCTCGTAGACCGTCATATCGCTTCCCTCGTGCGCCACCTGCGTCGCCATGACCACCAGCTTGTCCGGATGCTCCTGGCACAGCCGGTAAAACTCCTCTGCGATAGACTGCGGTATACCGCCCACGCCAAAGCTCTCCACAATGATACAGTCATAATTTTCAAAAATACTCTTTAACACCTTGGGACGGATTCCCGGGATCAGCTTCATCAGGAAAACATTTTCATCCAGCTTCTCATAGAACCGGACTTCCTCCTCGTACGGAAGCATGGGGATATAGCGCATAATATTCATGTCCTGTATCACGGCGAGCGACGGATAGTCAATACTGGAAAATGCATTGTAGCTCTTGGACCGCACCTTCTTGGCGCGGGTTCCGGCGATGACTTTTCCGTCAAACACAATCTGTACCCCCTGTGAGCGGTCATCGGCAGCATATAAAAAGCTGTCGATCAGGTTCGACTTCGCGTCCGTGATCTCCAGGTCGATCGGCTTCTGCGCACCGGTAATCACAATCGGCTTTTTCGTGTTCTGCACCATATAGGAAAGCGCCGCTGCCGTGTACGCCATCGTATCTGTCCCATGGGCAATCACGAATCCGTCAAAATCGTCGTAGTGCTCCCAAATCGCATGAACCATGAGTTTCCAGTGCGACGGCTCCATGTTGGTGCTGTCCAGATTTAAAAGCTGAACCGCCTCGACATCGCAGATCTCTTTTACCTGCGGAATATACTCGATCAGCTCCTCCGGTGTAATCTGCGGTTTTAAGCCGTTATCCGACTTTCTGGACGCAATCGTTCCTCCGGTTGCCAGTAATAAAATACGTTTCTTCTGCTGCATACTCTCTCTCCGTTCTATCGTAATAATCCCCTCAGTGCAGCAAGAAGCGCCTCCACGTTTTCCTCTTTGGTTGCCCAGCAGGTACAGATGCGGACAGCGCTATGCGTATCGTCCACACGCGCCTGATATTCAAATGCAAAATCGTCTTTTAACTTTTCAAGCACCGCATCCGGAAGAATCACAAACTGCTGGTTCGACGGCGAGTCCACATAAAATTTTACGCCCATGTCCTTTAGCTCATCATGGATCTTTTCCGCAAGCCTTGATGCATGCGCCGAGATCTCAAAATACCTTTTCTCCTCGAATAGCGTGAGGAACTGGATGCCGAGCAGTCTGCCTTTTGCCAGCATGCCGCCCCGCTGCTTCATATTGTAACGGAAATCGCGCTTCAATTCCTCGTTTGTGATCACAACCGCCTCGCCAAAGAGCGCTCCGACCTTGGTTCCTCCGATGTAGAAGACATCCGTGAGTGCCGCCACATCGGCAAGTGTCAGATCATTTTCCCGGCATGTAAGACCGTAGCCCAGTCTTGCACCGTCTAAAAACAGATAAAGCCCTCTCTCTTTGCAGACATCATAGATCGCCTCCAGCTCCGCTTTTTTATAGATCGTGCCAATCTCCGTCGGATTGGAAATATAGACCATCTTCGGCTGAACCGTGTGTTCAAAACTTGCGTCGGCATAATGCGCGTCCGTATATGCGGCAATCTGTTCTGCTGTCAGTTTGCCGTCCGCCGTCTCGATCGTAAGGCACTTGTGTCCGCAGGACTCCAGTGCTCCCGTCTCATGTACGTTGATGTGTCCGGTCACCGCAGTGATCACACCCTGATAGTGTCTTAATGCAGCCGAAATCACTGTCACATTCGTCTGTGTTCCTCCCACCAGAAAATGCACCGCTGCCTCCGGTGCGGCGCACGCCTCTTTTATCTTCTCTGCAGCTGCCGCACAATATGCATCCTCCCCATATCCCGGGGTCTGTTCCATGTTGGTTGCCGCAAGTCTCTCTAAGATCGCCGGATGGCATCCTTCTGTGTAATCACTGTTAAACCGTATCATCTCTCTGATTCCTTTTCTCTATGAATTTGAGACGCGAACCAGCTCCTCCAGCTTCTGTGCCGCTGCGCCACTGTCGATCGCCTCTGCCGCTAATTTTACACCCGCTTCCATAGATTCCGCAACCCCTCCGACATAAAGAGTTGCACCTGCGTTCAAAAGAACGATGTCACGCTTGGCGCCGCGCTCCGTTCCGTCCAGAATGGCTCTCGTAATCTTTGCGTTTTCCCCGCCGCTTCCGCCACGCAGCTCCTCCAGCGATACGCGCTTCATACCGAACTGCTCCGGTGTGATGGTAAATGTTGTCACCGCTCCATCTCGGATCTCGGATACCGTGGTCGCTCCTGTCAGCGTAATCTCATCCATGTTGTCCTCACCGCTGACTACATACGCGCGCTCCACCCCAAGTCTGCTCATCGCCGTCGCTACCTTTTCCGTGAGTGACGGACTGTAGACACCGACCACCATATTTTTTGCGCGAGACGGATTAGCGAGCGGTCCTAAGATATTAAAGACGGTACGGATTCCCATCTCGCTGCGCGCCTGCCCGACATAGCGCATGGACTTGTTAAAAAGCTGCGCAAACATGAAACCGATTCCGGTCTTCTCCACACACTTCTCCACTTTCTTCGGGTCTGCCATGATATTGACGCCGAGCGCCTCTAACACATCCCCGGCGCCCGATTTCGACGAGATGGAGCGGTTTCCGTGTTTTGCCACCGGAAGTCCCGCCGCAGCCACCACGAACGCCGACGTAGTGGACACGTTAAAGGTAAATGTGCGGTCTCCGCCGGTTCCCACCAGATCGATATAATTGTCAACCTTCGGGGAAATCGTCTCAGCCTTGTCGCGGAGCACCACCGCAAATCCTGCCAGTTCATCCAGTGTCTCGCCCTTCACGCGCTCCAGCGCCAGAAACGCCGCGATCTGCGCCTGCGTCGCATCACCGCTTAACATGATGTCCATCGCCCCTTTTGCTTCTTCCTCAGTCAGATTCTCTCCCTCAGCAACCTTTGCAATATATTCTTTCATCCCTTTTTCCCCCTCTATGCGTTCAGTTCCTTTTTAAAGGTCCGGCAGTATGTCTCCGCCGCCTCCGGCGCAAAGCCCTGCTCCTCCAGCAGCCTGATAAAATAACTTCCGACGATCGCTCCGTCGATCAGATCCGCAAGCGGCAGGACATCCGCCGCCGTCCGGATGCCAAAGCCCATCATCACCGGCAGATCCGTCGCTTCCCGTACCGAGGTAAGATAGCTTCTTACCTCCTTATGGAACTCTGCTCCCTGCCCCGTGACACCCATGGACGATACACAGTAGACGAACCCCCGCGCTCCGGCGAGAATCTTTGGAATCCGCGCCCCGGACACTGGCGACACGAGCTGGATTAAGATCGTATCCTCCGATGCATCTAGCGCTGTCATAAGTTCCTCCTGCTCCTCAAACGGCAGATCCGGAACGATCAGTCCGTCCACCCCCGCCTCATTGCATCTTTTTACAAACGCTTCCACGCCGTAGTGCAGGATCGTGTTGTAATACATCATGAAGATGATCGGGACCGTCACACCCTCCGTGCGCAGTTCCTGCATCATTGCAAAAATCTTCTTCACATTCACCCCGCCGCAGATTGCACGGTACGATGCGTCCTGGATGACCGGTCCGTCCGCCACCGGATCGGAAAACGGCACGCCAAGCTCAATCACGTCGCAGCCGCCGCGCTCCTGCGCCCGGATGATTTCCTTTGTGGCTGCCAGATCCGGCAGTCCCGCGGTAACATAAGTAATAAATGCTTTCTCCTGCTTTTTGCTGCAGGCGTTCATACGCGCTTCTATTCGATTCATATCTGTCATATCCTCCCTCGCCGGACAACTTTCCGGCTCAATTTAAATATCCTTTTCCTGCAAGATAATCTGCGATCGTATTGACATCCTTGTCGCCGCGGCCCGACAGACAGATGACCATGGTCTCCTTTGCCGCCTGCTTCTCACCGACCGCCTCTTTGCGCTCCCTCGCGTACTTCATCGCATAGGCAACCGCATGGGCGCTCTCGATCGCAGGAATGATTCCCTCCAGTCTGCACAGCTCCATCAGCGCATCCATCGCCTCATCATCCCGGATTGCCACATATTCCGCACGGCCGCTCTCCTTTAAGTACGCGTGCTCTGGACCGACGCCCGGATAATCCAGCCCCGCCGAGATGGAGTGCGCAAGTTGGACATTGCCGTCCGCATCCTGCAGCAGGTAGGAACGCATGCCGTGCAGAACTCCCGGCTCGCCGAGCGCCATCGCCGACGCGTGTTCCCCGGTCTCGATTCCCTTTCCGGCTGCCTCCACGCCAATCAGCTTTACCCCCTTCTCCTCAATAAAATCCGCAAACATGCCGATGGAGTTCGATCCGCCTCCCACACATGCCAGCACGACATCCGGAAGCTTGCCCTCCGCCGCAAGGATCTGTTTTTTCGCCTCGCGGCTGATGACGCTCTGAAACTCCTTCACCATCTTCGGGTACGGATACGGTCCCACAGCCGAACCGATGATGTAAAAGGTATCCTCCGCCGTTTTTGCCCAGGTGCGGATCGCCTCGTTGGTCGCATCCTTTAGCGTATTGCTTCCGGAAGTGACACTGACAACTTTCGCGCCGAGCATCTCCATGCGCATTACGTTTAGTGACTGTCTTTTGATATCCTCGGCTCCCATATAGACCGTGCACTCCATGTCAAAGAGCGCTGCGCCAGTTGCCGTCGCCACGCCGTGCTGCCCCGCTCCGGTCTCTGCGATCACCTTTTTCTTGCCCATGCGCTTCGCCAGCAGAATCTGTCCGATCACATTGTTAATCTTGTGTGCGCCGGTATGGTTTAAATCCTCACGCTTTAAATACATTTTCATGCCGTACTTTTCACTGAGACGCTCCGCGTAATACAGCGGTGTCTCTCTCCCGACATACTGTTCCAGATAATAGTGGTATTGTTTGAGAAATTCCGGATCACGGATTGCTTCCTCGAATGCCGCATCCAGTTCCTCTAAAGTATTCATCAGCGACTCCGCCACATACTGTCCGCCAAATGCTCCATAATATGCTTTCCTGTTCATGTCTCGTCTTTCCTTTCCTGATCACGTTCCGCCGCGCCTTCTTCTTCCTGTTCAGACGCCTTCTGTTTTTTGTACGGATTTTTTAAATTCTTTAATCTTGATTATACTTTTTGCCATCGTTCCGTCGCACAGCGTTTCCACGCCGCTGCTGACATCTGCGACATCGGGGGCAAAGATTCTGATTCCCTCCGCCACATTCTCTGCGTTAAGTCCGCCTGCCAGCACAAAAGTAAGCCCTTCTGCCAGCAGTTTCTCCCGGAATGCACGCACGGCGCAGCACATCTCATCCTGCCCGTCCTGTTCCCAGCCGAACGTCTTTCCGCTGCCGTATGCCCCGGCATCGAGCACAATCCCGGCAATCCGGTGATATTCTTCTCTGCGCCATCGGCGAACCTCGGCAGGATCACGGAGGTTGACTGCCAGCCACACCGGCAGCTTCGTCTGCGCTGCGATCCGCTCCGCCTCTGCGGCGTCCACGCCATGCACCTGCAGCAGATCAAATCCTGCCCGCCCGATGTCCTCGATCAACGCTCTCTCCGGCGCGACCGTCACGGCTACTTTTCTTATACCTTTATTTAATTTTTCAAATAATTGTCTTGCTTTCTGCACTGTGACATAACGTTTACTTTTCTCGTACAGCACGAACCCAGCGTAATCCACACCTGTCTCATTGAGCGCTGCTATCTCATCCTCTCCTGTGATGCCGCAGATCTTGATCTTCGTCAATGTCCATCCTCCCTACCGCTGCTTCCAGCGCGCTGCCACCTCTCCCGGGTGCTCCGCCTCCATAAAGGCTCTCCCGATCAGAAATGCATTCACACCGCATGCTTTTAAGAACTCCACATCCTCATCCGATACAATGCCGCTTTCCGCCACCAGAAGCTTCTCCTGCGGCACCATGCGGCTTAATCGCTCCGTTGTTTGCAGGTCAATGGAAAAATCCTTCAGATTGCGGTTATTGACGCCGATGATCTTTGCATCCAGCTTTAACGCCCGCTCCATCTCCGCCTCGTCGTGTACCTCGACTAACGCATCCAGCCCCAGCTCCCCTGCAAGCTGGTAGAATCCATGCATCTGCACATCGTCTAAGATTGCCGCAATGAGAAGCACCGCATCTGCTCCGATTGCACGTGCCTCATAGAACTGGTACGGGTCAATCATGAAATCCTTGCGCAGGATCGGAAGATCTGTCATCTGCCGGATCTGTTCTAAGTACGCCGTGCTTCCGTCAAAGTGATCCTCCTCCGTCAAGCAAGAGATTGCATCCACAGAAGCATTGTATTCCTCAATTCTATCCAGTAAGTTAATCTTGCTTTTAATTTTACCGAGACTTGGGGACGCCTTTTTGAACTCTCCGATGATGGAAATGACATCTCCCTCAAGCGCTCCCTTAAAATCATGATGGCTGCCCTCATACGCCTCCGCCAGCTTTCGCATCTCCTGCTCCGGTATCCGTCTCTTATGTTCCGGCAGTCTTCTTTTTTTATCACTCACAATCTGATCCAGTATCATACGCTGCTCCTCCCTTAAATGACACCCGACAGGAAATTCTCGATCATCCGCTTTCCGTGTTCCGTGTAGATGGACTCGGGGTGAAACTGGAGACCGACCACCGGATACTCTTTGTGCCGCATCGCCATAATCTCGCCGTCCGCGGTCTGCGCGGTGACTTTCAGGCACTCCGGCAGATCGTCTCTTAGCACCGCCAGGGAATGATACCTTGCCACCTTAACCGGCGTGTCGATCCCGGTAAAGACGCCGTCCAGACAATGTGTGACCTCGGACTGTTTTCCGTGGAATAATGTCTTCGCATAGCTCACGGTTCCTCCGAACGCCTCGCCGATGCACTGATGTCCGAGGCAGATGCCAAGAATCGGTATTTTATTGTAGAAATGTTTTACCACGTCCATACAGATTCCCGCCTCTTTCGGACTTTTGGAACCCGGGGAGAGCACAATGCGCTCCGGCTGCATATTTTCTATCTCCCCGATCGTAATGGCATCGTTGCGCACCACCCGGATGTCCGGCGTGAAGGTTCCGATATATTGATAGAGGTTATAGGTAAAGGAATCATAGTTGTCAATCAAAAGAATCATAAGTTTTCCTCCTCCAGAAGTGTTCTTGCAAGCGCCATCACTTTGTTGCAGCATTCCTGATATTCTTTTTCCGGCACGGAGTCCGCGACGATTCCCGCGCCCGCCTGCAGATAGACCTCTCTGCCCTTCTTGATCATCGTGCGGATCGTGATGCAGAAATCCATATCACCGGAAAAATCGACATAACCGGTCGCACCGCCATAGAGCCCGCGCCGCACCTTCTCCAGTTCCTCAATGATCTCCATCGCCCGGATCTTGGGTGCACCGCTTAACGTTCCAGCCGGAAGGAAGGATGACAGCAGATCAAACGGATGATAGCTGCCCTTTTTCCTTCCCTCCACCATGGATACGATGTGCATGACATGGGAATAATTCCGCACATTCATAAAATCCGTGACCTTGACTGTTCCGAATTCCGAGATGCGCCCCATATCGTTTCGCGCCAGATCCACCAGCATCACATGCTCGGCACGCTCTTTCTCATCTGCCAGAAGTTCTCTGTGGAGTGCTTCATCCTCCTCCACTGTCTTTCCTCTCGGTCTGGTCCCTGCGATCGGGCAGGTAAACACACGCTTGCCCTGCTGTTTTACTAACATCTCCGGCGAACTTCCGATCACCTCAAAATCACCGAACTGGAAGTAATAAAGATACGGCGACGGATTCAACTCGCGAAGCTCCTTATAGAGAGAAAAACCGTCGCGTCCGGTCTCCACCGTCCAGCGCTGGGAGAGTACCGTCTGAAAGATATGTCCTTCTCTGATATAGTGTCTGATCTTCTCCACCTTCGCGCTGTAAGCGGCAAGCGTATCCGACTTTTTGCGGATGACGCCGTCCCTTTTTCCGCCCTCCGGCTGCGCCGCCTCTTTCATCCCGTGCCCGGTGTTCTCTTCACACCTGCTGTCACATCCTCCCTCTATCTGCTCCGGATGCATGGCGCGCCGGATCAGCTCTTCCGCCGTCACGCCGGCACGCTTTCTTCCTTCCTCCGTCTCCTCCTCTAAGACAACCGCGGTCAGCGTCTCCGCCACATAGTCCATCACGATAAACGCTTTCATCAACATCAGCTGAATCGTCTCAATCCCGATCTCATCCGGATTCTTCTCCGGCAGTTTTTCGGAGTAGCGGATAAAATCGTAGCCGACATTGCCCACCAGTCCGCCAGAAAAATTCAGTTCATCATTCTCCTTATGAATCTCAAATTCATCATAATATTCTTTTAACAGCGCTAACGGATTGCCCCTGCGCACCTCGCGCTCCCCGCTCTTTTTTGTGATGACAAGCGACTCCCCCTCCGAGGAGATCAGTTCCTCCGGTTCCCCCAAAAACGTATACCGGTCATAGTTCTTGTCATAGCTCTCGAGCAGAAATCCCTTTCTGCTTCCGACCAGATTCTCGTACATCGCCGTCGGCGTCTCGTTCACAATGCTGACTGTTTTCTTGTAGACCTTATAGATGCGCTTCATAAATCCTCCTCTTTCTTCTTTTAATTCATAGAAAATGCGTCCCATCAAGAAAGAATCCTGACCGGAGGGCTTTTTAATTCATTGGACGTAATTTCCCATGAATTAAAAAAAATCCCTGACCCGGTAAACCGGATCAGGGACGAATGTCTCGTGGTGCCACCCTTCTTCTCTTGCCATGCTTAGCTTCTCTCTTTTTATCAGCCGTCCTCACCGGACTCATCTGACAGAAGATACAAAAAGCGGATACCTCCAAACTGGAAATATCCGCCACCAATCATGTATAGACTCTCAGATACAGATGTTCTCTATATCGTACCCCTGTAACGTGAGGACACGGCTTCCGCTACTCGGCTGCTGTTATCCGCCTTTCACTTTGCTCTCGCAAATCCATTCCATCCATACTATCCTGCCTGCTCCCACCGCCCCAGGCTCTCTGTGAAGAATCGTACAGTGTACTCCTTTTGCTCAACGATTTCTCATTTATTTGTCAGTAGTTTATCGCACTAATGTGGCAATGTTAAGAAGTTTTTTATTTTCCCGTCACCTTTTTCTATCAATATGATATACTTTAAGCATTGATCCTGTTACAGGAAATGGAGGAGCTCTCAGATGAACAATGATGTATTTGAAACAATGCCCGTACCGAAAGCCTATTTCAAGATGGCTCTGCCTGTGGTGTTCGGCATGGTCATCAGCCTTGTATACAATATGGTCGACACATGGTTTATTGCAAAGACCCAGAACACCAGCCTCGTCGCCGGCGTCTCTCTCTGCGCCCCGGTGTTCAGTCTCATGATTGCATTCGGTGATATTTTCGGGCTTGGCGGAAGTTCCGCCATCTCAAGACTTTTCGGGAAAAAAGATTATGACACCGCGCGGCGGATCAGTGCTTTCTGCCTTCTCGGCTCCATCTTCTTCGGCATTGCTGTTGCCGTTCTGATGCTGCTTTTTCAGACACCCATTCTGCATCTTCTGGGTGCCAGGGACGATACCATCGCCTATGCCGGCGCCTATTACCGCTTTCTGGTTCTCGGCTGCCCTGCCATTATCTTTAATATTGTCCCGGGGAATCTGCTCCGCACAGAAGGTCTGGCAAATGATGCCATGATTGGTTCCGTCATCGGCGCTGTGTTTAATATTTTTTTAGATCCCATTTTCATCTTCTCTCTGCATATGGGTGCCGGCGGCGCCGCACTTGCCACCATCCTGAGCAATCTGCTTGCCGACTGCTATCTCGTGTGGGTTGTATTCAAAAAGGCAGGGCATCTGTCGATGTCCTGCCGCGAAATGCATATTTCATCCGGTCATGTCCGTGACATTCTGCTGATCGGAATTCCGGCTTCCATCACGAACCTGATGCAGAGCTTTGCGGTACTCCTCACCAACCGTTTTCTGTTACCTTACGGTTCTGATAAAGTTGCCGCTCTTGGCATTGCCTTAAAAGTCAACATGATCACCATGCTGATTCTGGTCGGGTTCGCCTTCGGCGCGCAGCCGCTCCTTGGCTACTGCTACGGTGCAGACAACCGCGAACGCCTGAAACAATTTCTGCATTTTGATCTGCTCGTGCAGCTTCTCATTGCGCTCGTTTTCACAGCCGCCGCCTGTATTTTTGCTCCGCCCATCATCCGCATCTTCATGCAGGATGACGTCATCGTGGCCTCCGGTGCCCTGATGCTCCGCTGTCTCATGATTACCGCCCCTGTGATCGGCATGATCTTAGTCTTCACCACACTGTTCCAGGCAGCCGGCATGGCGCTTCCCGCTTTTCTGATGTCCATCAGCCGCCAGGGCGTGCTGCTCGTGTTGTGTATGCTGCTCTTTTCTTCCCTGTTCGGCTACATGGGAATTCTGCTCGCGCAGGCAGTCTCCGATGTTCTCACCGGAATTCTGGGCTTCCTTCTGCTGCGCAGATCAAAAATACTGCTCTGATGCGCCGTGCGTCACACCGTCTCTGCGCTGCGGTAAACCTGCTCAAACGTATCTCTTGCGGTATTATGCTTCCCGATGTCAACAACCACCGCACCGATGGACATGGAAGACTTTACGTGATCCGGGAGCAGGGCAATCTTCTCCTTGTACAGCGCCGCAACTTTCTTTGCGTACTTCTGAATCTCTGCTTCCTTGATCGGCACCCGCTGCCCGTGTCCGCGCAAAATCTCATCGAATTCCATATAGCGCACACAGCATCCAGCTCTTCCGTGGTAAACAACAGGTACATGGAGAACACCGAAAATGCCGACTCAAACCAGTAAATGATTTTTGGCAGTGCAATGCGGCAAAACTCCGCAAAAAACCAAGCACATAAATCACCGACGCCAGCGCAAATAAAATACTTCCGACCTGCGCTCTGGAAGGTCTCGCCTGTGTTATTTTACATATTGCAATCCTCTGCGCACCGGATTGCGCAATTTTGCGTCTCCATATGCCGCATTGCCTGCACCATCGCCATAAAATCCTGCTCCTTTAACAGCGCGATTCCCCGTTCTTCATCTCCCAGAACCATCAATACATCCCCCGGCTTTATGTCAAAAATTTTCCTCGCCTTTGCCGGGATCACAATCTGCCCTTTTTCACCGACCTTCACCATTCCAAACGCATGCTTTCCCTTCGGCGGAAACGGCAGGCGCGTCTCCCCGCCCTCATAATTGACCAGTTCATCCAGCGTCACATCAAGCACCTCGGCGATCAGCCGGCTCTTCTCCACATCCGGGAGGGACTCTCCCGTCTCGTATTTGGAAAGCGTCTGCCTGGACACATCAATCTTCTCCGCCAGTTCCTCCTGCGTCATTCCACGCATCTTCCGCAGCATCATCAGATTATCCTTGAACATGTTTTCTCTCCTTTTTCTCTCCAATCACACACCATCTTATGACCGGAATTCTTTTTATCAGCTCATAGAGAAGATAGCCGCCCGCGTAGGCTGCAATTCCCGACAAAAGGTAGGCTGCACCCCCCGTAACTTCGGTGTACCGGTCCAGAAAATATGCCGCCGCAGAGAGCGCCAGATAATGGAACAGATACAGTCCGTAGCTCTTTTTAGAAAGCCACTCCGTCTTTTGCGACGTCCGGTTACCCCAGCGCTTCATTCCTCCCAGTACTGCCAGACACACCGTCCAGCCGTACAAAATGGAAAACGGACTGTTTACCACCGGCTCCTCTGCATAATTTTCTCCGAAATAATACCGCACATAAAAAACTGCCAGCACCACAGCCGCGGCTGCAAGCGGAACGCTCACGCGCGCCAGCCGGTCGGTCACTTTTTCATGGGAAAAGACATAGTAGCCCAGAAGGAAGCAGATGCCGTATATTCCGAAACGATACACACAGATCACCGGCGTATTCAAGATCTGGGCAGCTCCCCAGACGGAAATCACAAGCAGAAAAAGAACGGGCAGCGCAGCTTTTTCACCAAACGCATACAACCGGTCTTTTTCTATTTTGCGAAGCAGCACCAGCAATACCGACAATACCCAGAGCACCTGGATGTACCACAAGATCCCGACTCCGGATAAGACCATGATCAGATACCCGACCGCCTTCGGCACTTTCTCCCACGACTGGTCAAACACATGGCTGAATGCCATGTTGAAATACCCCTGTATCCACCAGAACACAAACAGACCGATCGTCGAGGGCACCAGAAGCTTTCTCGTTCTTCCCGCAAGAAATTCCCGGTCGCTATGTCCTTCCAGATAATATCTGGCACACATTCCAGACACCAGAAACAGCAGCACCATAAACCACGGATACAGCAGGTACTGCACGGCATCCTGATACTGTACCTCCCAAAACGGTCCGATCACTCCCGTCGTCACCACGCCGTTATACATAAAAATCACATGGTATAAGACCACGAGCCCCACCGTGATCCAGCGGATGTTATCAAGATAGTGTCTTCTCATATTTTTCCCACCTTTGCTCTATATTTTAACTCAAGTATAACAAAAATGGAATGGCTGCTCCACCGCGCTTCCATTCCATTTTTTATGCTTTCTGTTAAAAATCGTTGCATTTCTCTTATCATCTGTTGTACAGACAGAATTCCGTCAGGGATTGCATCTCTTGCACGGATCATATCCGGCTGCAATCAGTTCCTCCCTGCTACCGGAGAATGCCGCCTTGTTTTCCGGCGACATCTGCGCAACACTCGAGCAGGATGGCCGGTGAAACTTCTTTGTGTTCGTGTTGAGCACGTATTCTCCTGTCACATCCGCTGTGCCGTCCGCGGCAGTCTCTCCCCCGGATGATGCCTGTGCCGCGCTTCCTGCGGTATCTGCCGCCACGGATGCCTGCGCCGCGCTGTCTGCGGTATCTGCCGTCCCGGATGTTCCCGTGGTGTCCGCAGCACCTGCCGCGACCTCATCCCCGTCCCGGTAATCCTGCGTCGCGTCCACGCTCCAGCTAAGGGAGGTTCCGTCACTTGTGACCGTGATGGTCCCCTGCAGATCCGTCCGGTAGAGCGCTGCCCCGCATGCCTTCACCCGGTTTAGTACCGTGCGCGTCGGATGGCCGTAAGAGTTCCCCGCGCCAGCACTGACCACGACCGCCGTCGGCGACACGGCGCGCATAAACGCTTCGGAGGAAGAACCCTCACTCCCGTGATGGCTCGCCAGATACACGTCCGACTCCAGTGTCACGCCGGAGTCAAGCATCACCTGCTCTTCGGCTTTTCCGGCGTCACCGCAGATTAAAAAGCTGGTGTCGCCGTACACAAGGCGGATTCCGACGGAATTATCGTTATCCTCCTTCGGATCATAGGCTTTTGGGCAGACCACCGTAAAAGAAGCGTCGCCAAGCGTGTAAGTGTCTCCCACTGCCGGGTAGGCAAGTGCAATATCCTGCTCCTTTATCACGCGCTCAAACGACTCATAGACTCTGGTATCCGTCACGTAATCGGGAGCAAGCACCTGTCCGCAAGAAAATGCGTGCAGGGCGCCGACCACACCGTTTAAGTGATCCGCATCATAGTGGGAAGCGATCACATAGGCGAGTTCTTCCACGCCCTGTTCCTTCAGATAGCTTACCACAAACGAGGAATAGTCTCTGTTGCCGCCGTCGATCAGCATATACGCTCCGCCCTGCTCCACTAAAACGGCATTGCCCTGACCGACATCCAAAAACGTCACCGACAGCGTTCCGTCCGGCATCTGCTCTTCTCTCTGTCCTTCCGTCCCTGCCGTCGATGCTTCTCCGTTCTCCTGCTGCTCTGCCATCTGCTGCTCCGACATCTGCCCGTCCTGCAAGGCTCCCCCGGACAGTGCTGCCTGCTGCCTTACCGCCTGCCCGTCCGATGCTGCTCCGCATCCCGACAGCAAAAGAAACAGGGCCGCACAAAGTGCCACTGCCCCGCTTCTGATTCTATTCACGTTGTATTTCTTATTTTTCTGCTTCCCCGCTGTCTGCATGTCCTTTTTCCTCTTCCATAAAATACATGCGCGCAGCGAAATCCTGAAAATACCGCACCTCACTGTTGTATCCGGTTCCGCCGAACGCCTGTTTAAGCTTCACTCCATGATACATTAACATATCTCCGGCTGCATGGCAATCCTCGATCTCCCCGTCCATCTTCTTAAATCTGGCGATCAGATCCAGCGCCAGCGAATCCTGCCTGATGTGTACCGGTGAGACGGTATTGACCAGATCCCCGAAATCCTTGATATTGTATTTTAAGCTGCGGTTATAGAAATGATACCGCGCATCGGGTTTTAATCCCTTCGCCTGATAGCTGTGATACTGGGTATTCGGTACGACCAGCTTCTGCATCAGCATCCCCACCGCGCGGGTCTGGTCTTCCGACACGCAGGTCCACTCCATCTGGTTTCCCACGCTCTGGGAGAGTGCACTTTCATGCGCCCCCTCTCCGAATGTGCGTCCGCGGTAAAAACGTCCCTTCTGTAACACCTCCCGCCACTGTTTGTACAGTGCGATCTGCGCCTTTACCGCCGCAAAATCCTCGCTGGACAGATCACAGAAATTGCACTCATAGCCGCAGATACCGAAAGCCGCCACAGCGAACCGTGTCTCAAGCGGCGTCACGCGGAGCGTCTGGTGGTTCGGACACGCCGACACATGGGCGCTCACAACGGACATCGGATAGCCGTAGGAATAACCAGTCTGGATCTCTGCCCGGCAGAGCGCATCCGTGTCATCGGACGCCCAGATCTGTGGAAAATAGGACAAAATTCCGAGATCGAACCGGTTGCCGCCCGCCGAGCATCCCTCAAAGAGAATGTCCGGGAAACGCGCGGTAAGTTCTCTCATGCAGCGGTACAGTCCCAGCACATAGCGGTGTGCCACCTCTCCCTGCCGCTCCGGCGAAAGCGCTCTGGAATAGTAATCCGTAAACGTCCGGTTCATATCCCATTTGACATAGGAGATCTCCGCCGAGGAAAATACCTTTGTCATCGTCTCAATAATATAGTCCTGCACTTCTGTTCTCGTAAGATCCAGAATGCGCTGATTGCGTCCCTCCGCGTGCGGTTTTCCCGGAATCTCGATCGTCCAGTCCGGATGTGCCTGGTAGAGATGACTGTTCACATTCACCATCTCCGGCTCCACCCAGATACCGAAATCCAGCCCGAGCGCCTTGATCTTTCTTCCGAGTCCCGCGAGACCTCCCGGAAGCTTCTTCTCGTTGACTTCCCAGTCTCCCAGGGAATGTGCGTCATCATTGCGCTCGCCGAACCAGCCGTCGTCCATCACAAAAAGCTCCACGCCGGCTTCCTTTGCCTTCTTCGCCAGAGCAAGCAGCTTTCTCTCATTGATGTCAAAATAGGCTGCCTCCCAACTGTTTAACAGCACCGGACGCACCTTGTGCTTAAACGCTCCACGCACGATGTGCTCCCGCACAAATGCATGCATGCACTGGCTCATGCCATTGTAGCCCTCGCAGGAATACGCCATGACCGCCTCCGGCGCCGCAAAGTTCTCCCCCGGAGCCAGCAGCCAGGAAAATGACTGCGGATTGATGCCGGCAGTCAGGCGCATCTTGCCGTAGCCGCTCACTTCCGCCGCCTCATAGTGGTTGCCGCTGTAGATGAGGTTGCATCCGTAACATTCCCCGGTATCCTCCGTCGTATCCGTCTTTGTAATCATGACGAACGGGTTGGCACGGCTGGAGGAGGTTCCCGTGTAGGACGCATTGACATGTTTTCCAGCCTCCATGCGCGTATCGGAACGGTGCATCTCCCTCGCCCACGCACCGGTAAAGGTTGTGAACACATACTCTGCCGGATCAAAGTCGATCTGGATACTCATCAGGCGATTCAGACGAATCATCTCCTTGCTCTCATTAAAGAGAACGGCGCTTCGCACAATCGCATCGCACTCTGCGTAGACGTCATAATGAAGTTCTAAAACAAGATCATAGGAGTGGTCGCGCAGCCTTATGCTAAGACGCTGCGCCTCCCCTTTCTCATCGTAAGCTCCCGGGAGATCTCCGTTTTCTGTCTCCGCCGTCTTTTCCGTGATCTCATAACTTTCATAGCGGAAGTCCGAAGTGGTACTGCCGTCCGCGTGCACGATCTCCACAAACGGTTCGCGGATGTCCCCTTTTCCGTAGGAGGACATCTCAAGCCGCATATCCTCCAGGGAGAACGCCGGATGCTCCCCGTCGCAGAGATTTGTATTTCCCGGCGCAAATGTATGCTTCTCCACCAGCGGAGCAACATCACACTCCGCCGGATGCTCCGGCAGAGTCAGGCGTCTTCCGTAATACAGATGTTCCAAATGTCCTGTCTCCATTCTCCGGAAACAGTATGTCGTGTGTGCCGTCTCGAGCACAAAAATATGTCCGTCCGCTTTTATCATTTAGTATGCCCCTTTCTTGACCTGCTCTGCGATCTCGGCAACCTTCTCCTCCGTCAGAATATACTTTTTGTGGAAAATGAAAATGCCGCACAGAAGGCAGATCATCGGGAGAATCGTCATCGTCATGCGCAGTCCGACCACCGAAGATGCGGCAGCCGTCGCAACTGCTGCGGTATCTGTCGTATCGTTGCTCAGATTGCAGATCTGTAAGCAGATGGATGCAATCAGTGCCGCCACGCCACTCGCCAGTTTGACCACGAAGGTCTGCATGGAAAAGATCACGCTCTCGTCACGTCTGTGATTTTTCAGCTGTCCATAGTCCACGGTATTGGCGAGAAACACCGTCGTCAGCACCGTCAGCACACCGTTTGCCCCAAAGATGAAGAAGCCCGGGATAAACAGCAGTACCACATTGGACATATTGGTGAATGCCAGTACCAAAAGCACCACATAACCGATGATCGCCATGGCAAATCCCGTGTAGAACACCTGGATGGTTCCCATGAATTTGCGCAGCAGCGGGAATAAGATCATCATGGACAGAATCTGTACCGCTCCGCCGAACGTATTAAACAGTGTGTAGCTGTTGTACCAGCCCTCGCCGCCGAAATCGTATTTAAAGAAATAGATGACAAGGTTTGAGGTTGTATAGACCGCACAGTTGATGAGAACGATGGTGATCACGACTGTCATCGCCTGATCGTTCTGAATCAGTGCACGGAACATCTGTCCCACGGACGGGGAATCCACATTGACGGTGGATTTTTCCTTGACATTGACGCAGGTGATCGTCGTAAAGAGTACAAATAAAATCGCAATGATCAGTGCAAACCACTTGAATCCCACGCGCTCATCCCCGCCGCCGAGACGGTATACGCATAACATCGTGATGATTGTGATGATGGCAGAGCCGACGCCCGCACAGGAGCGCGCCATCGTGGAAAGTCCCTCACGCTCTTTGCCGCCCTCGGTAAACGCCGGAATCATTGACCAGTAAGGGATATCCATCATCGTGTACGTCACGCCCCAGAGCACATAGGTGACTGCCGCATAGGCCACCAGACCGCCTCCGTCAAGTGCCGGCGGTGCAGCAAACATCAGGTAGAGCATGATGGCATTTAAAATCGTTCCGATGAAAAGCCACGGACGGAATTTTCCCCATCTTGTCCTTGTCTTGGCAACAATTACGCCCATGATCGGGTCATTGAACGCATCAAATACACGCGCTGCAAGTAAAATCACGCCCATGGCAAATGCGCTCACCCCGAGAATATCCTGATAATAATACAGTATGTAACTTGCGGAAAGCATGTACACCATGTCTTTTCCGACTGCTCCCAATCCGTAGGAGACTTTTTCTTTTCCTGTCAGTTTCATGTGATCCTCCAATTCTGCGCTTTTGCGCTCCCCTTATCTCTTCTCCATTGCAAGTTTTACCACGCGGTAGGCTCCGTCATAAATTCCGGCTGCCTTATTCTTTTCGATACAGTCGCACATATCGTTAAGCAGCGCTTCCTCGTTTAAGAACAGATCCAGCATCTGCACCGTGTGTGGAATATCTCTGCACTCTAACGTGCCGTCCCCGATCTCTGCGGAGTGGATGGCACCCCACTGCTCATGCCCGCCGACACGCTTGATAAACAGCTTCGGCACCGGGTAGAATGCCAGCTCGCTCGGCTTTGTCACAAGCACATCGCAGCTTCTCATCAGAAGGTTCGTGCAGTAGACTGCCTCGAAAATATTCTCGTGCCAGAAACCGTGGATGCCACTTACCTCACCGGTAAGTGCCTGTGCGGCAAACTCTGTCGTATCCTTCCAATTATTAAAATGCTCCGTTGCGAAATTCTTCATTCCCGGGATCTCGCCAAGCAATTCCTCCCAGACATTGCGGTAATCGCCGACATTCACATACAATGCGGCTCTGCCGTCCTCAATCGCAGGGAGCAGATGTTTGATGATGGAAGCAAAAATCTCTCTCTGTGCTCCCGCTCCTCCGATCGTGAGAAGGAAACGCATCGGCTTTTTCTCTCTCTTGCGCGCACGTCTCGCCTCACAGTCCGCCTCGATGTTGCTCACCAGCTCATGGTCGATGTAATGTCCCGTATAGATCAGATCCTCCTTCGGCATCGGGCGAAGAACGTCGGCTCCCTGCATGCCGTTTAAAATGCGGTAACCCTGGTAGGCGTAATGTGTCTGCACGGTGTGAATGCTTCCCTCCGATAAATGCAGCGCCATCGGCCAGTTGTCCGGGATCGCGTTGACCACATGCTTCATTCCCGCATGGATTGCAGCCTGCGCAGGCCACACATGTGTCGCCACCACCGGAAGCTCCTTCGGCACATTCGCATAGACCGGAGCCATCAGTTCCGCATTTTTCTGGTCCGCGGCATTGTAGGAAAGCTTCCGGAAGCCTTCATAGTTCATCGGCTCCCAGACCAGACGGTTAAACAGTCTGCTCTTCTGGGAAAGTCTTGATCCCAGGGAATACAGATCATTCTGCGCACCAATAACTTTTGTGCAGGTCGTCTGCGGGTAGGAATTCAAGTCCATCCAGTACGGTACATAGCCCATGGAATGTGCCGCAGATGCGATCGCCATGGAAATGCGGTAATGTCCGAATCCCATGCGGATGTTGCCGACGATGATTCCCTTTTCCGTGTCAAATCCCACGTTTTCTCCCGTCTCTCCCACACGGATGTCATGTACGCCCAGCATATCGCCGATGTATTCATTCTTCTTCACGATTGCAGGATAATCTGCCCCTGCATCGTCCCCGAATTTTTTTGCATATTTCTTTTTCGACTTTACCGCTTTCCGGTATACCTTATCCGGCATCGGATTGCCAAAAATAACTTTTGATTTTTCTTCCATTGCCTGTGTTCCCTCTCTTCTCTTACAATCTCTGTCGCTCTGCCGCTGCTGCAAAGTGCAGTTCTACCGGTTCGGTCTGTGCATTCCGGATGACAAGCCGTGCCTCACCGCTCTCACCCGTCGTCTTTATATAAGTGCCGCCCATTCCGCCCTCCAACGAGATGACGGACGGTCCGATCAGCTCCACCGGTCCGCTCACCTCAAAGCTTACCGGCTCATTAAAGAAGCTAAGCAGATTGCCGTATTCGTCCCGCGCCTCAAGCCGGATGGCCGCCACATCGTAGGTGCTTTTCTCCTGAAGTCCTGTGTGATCCGCCCGTGCAAAAAGTACAACCTTTGTCATCGGCTTTTTGATAAGTTCCGCAGTCACGCCGCCGTCCGACACCGCCTCAAACCGGTATGTCGTGGAAGTGCCTCCCCAGTCTCCGATATAGCGGTTATAGAGCACCACCGCATCGGTCGGCTTCATGTGATAAATGAGCAGCATCTTAAGCGCCGTCACATACACGGATTTCGGAAGATGCGACAGTCCGTAGCGTGCGGTCGCATTCAACGCATCCTTGATTCCCTTTCCCTGCGCCGTTGTAAAATGTTCGCCCTTCTCGATCGCATCTCCGATATAATCGTCGATCACGAGCGGTCCGTGCGGCAGATGTTTCCACGGGGAATCCTCTCTCTTGTATTCCTTGATAAAACGGTCGTTTTTGTACATCCGCACACTGTCCGCGTTGGTAAAAATGTAGGTCTCGCCGCGGTTGCAGCCCGGGTGCTCCCCTATGTCCATGGAAGAACTCAGTTCCAGAACCGTATGCTCCTCCTGCTGGCATTCATAGACCCTCGCCGCCAGCTTCGGATTGCGGAACATATCCATCACGCCGTGGTAACAGATGCGATCCCCGCTGCCGAAATCCTTGTGTGTGTTGTAGTCGAACATGCACCAGCCGAAGCTTCCTGCAATGTCACCCTCCGCTGCCGCCGCGTCGAGCACCCGCACATGGCGCAGCGCATGTTCCGCGCGGTGTTCCTCCCAGTCGAATGCCTTGGTCGGATACATATGTCCGTTGTACTCGCTGATCAGATACGGCTTTTTCGGATCGGATGTCACCGCCGCCTTTTTCTCACATCCCTGATTCGTGCCGTCATGCACAAAATCATTGTAAGTGTAGACGTCTTCCAGAAGGCTGCTCTTTTTGTGCGCCCGCACACCGCCCGTCGGTCTGGATGGATCGAGTTCGTGCGCCACTGCGTTCGTCCTGCGGTAAAAATCATCATCGTCCTGCGACTCGTTGATGCGCACGCCCCAGAGAATGATGGACGTGTGATTGCGGTACTGCATCACCATATCGCGCACATTTATAACCGCCTGATCCTTCCACGCCTCATCACCGATGTGCTGCCATCCCGGAATCTCCATAAATACCAGAAGTCCGATTCTGTCACACTGGTCGATAAAGTAATGGGACTGCGGATAGTGGGATGTCCGCACGGCGTTGACGCCAAGCTCATACTTTAAAATATCCGCGTCCATCCGCTGCATGGATTCCGGCATGGCATATCCCACATACGGATAGCTCTGATGTCGGTTGAGTCCGCGGAGCTTTACTTTTTTACCGTTCAGATAAAAACCGTCCGCCTTAAACTCGGCATGTCGAAAGCCTGTGACCGTCACATTTTCATCCAGCACCTTTTCATCCTGGATGAGCTGTGTGCACACCTCATAGCAGACCGGATGGACGGTGTCCCACGGCAGAACGGATTCCACCGTATAGTCGAGCACAAGCTTTGTTCCAGTCAGTTCACATTCGCCCAGAAGACGGTAGCCGCTCTCGCCGCATCTTCTGATCTTCTGTCTGACGCTAAGATTCTCCCCGCCGCCGTCCGCCGTAATCTCGGAGATCAGTCTGCCGGAGTCACCGGAAAGATCTCCCCGCACAAACACATCCTTCAGATAGGTTTTCTCCTTGATGTCGAGCCACACCTCACGGTAGAGTCCGCCGTATGTCATATAGTCAATCACAAATCCAAACGGCGGTATATTCACGCTCTCCCTGCTGTCCACCTTGACCACCAGCGTGTTGCGGATGCCGTAGACGGCATCGTCGCTGATGTCCATCGTGAATGCCGTGTAGCCGCAGTGATGTTCCCCGATCTTCTTCCCGTTCCAGTAGACTTCGCTCTCATGCGCCGCCCCGTCAATCGTGAGCAGCAGACGTTTTCCTTTCCATTCTTCCGGAATATAGACATCTCTGCGGTATCCGCTGACCATCTGGTAAACAGATTCGTCAAAATAGTGAAGCGGTGTCTCCTTCACCGTGTGCGGAAGCCGTACCGGAGTCATGTTTCCCACGTCAAAGCCGTCGCCCAGCATTTCTTCCGTAAATTGCTCCGAAAACTTCCAGTCGTCATTTAAATATACTCTGTTCTCCATGTTCTACCTTTGCCTGTCACCTTCCTGCATTGCCACGCGTTTATCCCGCCGCCTCCGGCACCACAATTCCGTTTACCAGAATCGAAACCACCTCATCGAGCGCTTCCAGATAGGAAAGCCCGCTCTGAATCAGGATATCTCTCTGGAAAAACTGTTCTACCGTAGCTTCCAGCATCATCTTTACGATCGGAATGCTGACCTTGCGGATCACGCCTTCCGCCATTCCCTGCTCCAGAAGCTGGATCGTTGTCTCCCAGCCGGTCTCCAGTCTTTTTTCCACCTGCTTGTAGATCACCGGATACTTGTCCTTTAACAGATAGAGCTGTCTGAAATCCACATCCCGGTAACTCTCCGGAATCACTCCGAGAATCCGCCTTATCTTCTCCACCGTAGAAAGCGCGTCATCCTCCACAATCTGCTGTTCACTCTCCTTGATGGAATCGAACATGTAATCCACCATCGCAAGAAACATCGACTCCTTGTCGCGGAATACGGTATATATGGTCTTTTTACTCATTCCGAGGATTTTCGCCACATCGTCCATAGTGAACTTCAGGCCTTTCTCATTAAACGCTTTGATCGTTCCCTCCAGGATCACTTCTTTCTGCTGCATCTTTAGCCACCTCCCTCTTTTGGAAACTATTTTTATCTTTCTGGTTTCCTTTATTCTATCACGATTCCCATATTCTCACAAGAAACCGAATTCACAAAATCAGTTTCCATTTTTTGTATAAATGTACTAAATTCCGGTTTTTCTGCCGCCTGCGCGTTCTTGCAATCCCGCCGTACAATGGGTATAATATGGTTAATTACAGACATGGAGGACATCATGGAAAACGATCATATCAGAACGATTCTTAACAATATTGAAAACGGAACACTCACCGCGAGTGAAGCCTACGCGCAGTTAAAACTGGCTCCTTTTGAGGATCTCGGGTACGCCAAGGTCGATCATCACCGCGAAGTGCGCCAGGGAGCGCCGGAAGTGATCTACGGAGCCTCCAAGACAAAAGAACAGATCGCAGGCATCACGAACAGTCTGCTCGCCCACTGTCCGGAGAATATCTTAATCACGAGGCTCTCCCCGGAATCCGCGGCTTACCTCTCTGAGCGTTTTTCGCTGTTCTACGATGAGGCTTCCCGCATCGGCATTGTAAACCGCACGCCACATATCACAGCGGAGGGAACCATCGTCATAGCCACGGGAGGCACCAGTGACATTCCCGTTGCAGAGGAGGCAGCCTTAACGGCAGAAGTGCTCGGCAACAAGGTCGTACGCGTCTATGACGTCGGCGTCGCGGGACTGCACCGCCTGCTCTCCAACATGGAGCTGCTCTCATCCGCCAATGCCATCGTCGCCGTCGCAGGCATGGAGGGCGCTCTCGCCAGCGTCATCGGCGGTCTCGTGGACTGCCCTGTCATCGGCGTTCCCACAAGCGTTGGGTACGGCGCCAGCTTTCACGGCATTTCCGCGCTATTGTCCATGCTCAATTCCTGCGCCAGCGGCGTATCTGTCGTCAACATCGACAACGGCTTCGGCGCCGGCTACCTTGCAAGCATGATCAACCACATCGGCGGCTGATCACACCATCCATCACTCTAACAGGAGGTTTCTTCTCACTATGAAAACAATTTATCTGGAATGTAATATGGGTGCTGCCGGAGATATGCTGATGAGTGCCCTTTATGAGATCTGCGATCAGAAAGAATGGTTTTTGCACAAGATGAACACCGTCTTTGCCCCTTATCATATCGCGCTTTCCCCGGAATCCGCCGTAAGCTGCGGTATCAACGGAACCCACATGAAAGTCACGGTGGACGGTACCGAGGAGGTCTCTCTCGATGTCAAGGCGGGACATGCCCATCACACGCATGCAGAGAGTCCGGATGCATCCGGCGCCCACGAGGCGTCCGATTCTGCGGAGGACGGACACTCCCACACGCACACCACCTACGCCGCCGTCTGCGAGGAGATCGCATCCCTTGATCTTCCCGCAGAGGTAAAGGACGATGCGTTCGCCATCTACCGCCTGCTCGGAGAGGCAGAGGCAAAAGTACACGACACCACGTTAGAGCAGATCCATTTTCACGAGGTGGGAACACTCGACGCACTCGCGGATGTGGTCGGCTGCGCGCTCTTAATCCGCACGATTGCACCGGAGCAGATTCTCGCGTCGCCCCTTCACGTCGGAAACGGCTTTGTAAAATGTGCACATGGCGTGCTGCCGGTTCCTGCCCCGGCGACCGCAGAGCTTCTGCGCGGCATTCCGTTCTACACCGGCTCCGTGACCGGCGAGCTTTTAACCCCGACAGGCGCTGCCATCCTGCACTACTATGTGCTGCGCTATCTCCCGATGCCTACCATGACCGCGTCGGAGATCGGCTACGGCATCGGCTCGAAAGATTTCGGCATTGCGAACTGTGTCCGTGCTTTTCTCGGCGACACCGCCTCCTATCTCGCTGCCGAGGAGGAGGAACCATACTCCTGCGACGATACCATTTTATCGATCTCCTGCAACATCGACGATATGACCGGCGAAGCGCTGGGACTTGCAACGGAGATCTTTATGGCAGCCGGAGCACTGGACGTCTTTACAATCCCGATCCAGATGAAGAAAAACCGTCCCGGCATTCTCTTAACCTGTCTGTGTGAGATGGAGGAACGTGAAAAATTCACAGGGCTTTTCTTCCTCCATACTTCGACCAGAGGCGTGCGCTACCAGGTGTTCGAACGCGCAAAGCTGGAATCTACTTTTGAGACGCGCAAGACCTCGTACGGCAATATCCGCATCAAAAAAAGTTCCGGCTACGGCATCCAGAAGGAGAAAGCGGAATTTGAGGATTTAAAATCCGTGGTCTTAAAGAACCACTGCGCCCTCTCTTTGAATGAAGTCGAGAAATCCCTGCACTAAAAAACGTGCGGGAGACTGCACATACCGCAGTCTCCCGCACGTTTTTTGTGTACTGTAATGAATCCCAGTCTACAGATTTTCCTCTTCGATCGTAAGCATCCCGGGTCTTACCGCAAGTTCCACACCGGGGCACTTTTCCTTGTACTGCTCCATCAAAAGCAGCCAGAGCTGGTGAATGTGATCCGCAAGCACCGCCGACATCTCCACACTGTACGGCAGTAAGGTGTGAAGGTCGAAAAAGCGGATTCCCTCCGGCGGCAGAAAGACCAGATTGCTTGAGCGCTCCTTATCCCCGGATTTCTTGAGCAGCTCATAGGTAATCATGCAGAATTCTTTTCCGCGGTAGTTACAGCTGTAAGACGCATAACACTCATCAATCGTCCACTTTGTTCCGTGCTCCTCCTCGATCGGCTTCTCGGAAGCATCATTTCCCTCTGTGGTCTGTACTTCCAGTCTCCAGGAAAGCTTCTGTGCTTTTGTCTCCGCAATCATCTCCGTCAGTTTACGGCATAATTCTTCCTGTTTCATTTCTCTACCTCCGTATTCTCCCAGCGGACTGCCTTCGCCTTCTGCAATGCTTCCGGCCGCTGTGCCGCTACCGCCGCTTCATCCGACGCATGGCGGTCCAGCCAGTCTGCATAATACCCGACAGCCTCTTTTGTGCTGTCAAACTGATACAGCAGGGGCTTCCTGCCCCAGTCCGCCACATAGACCCGGTTATAGTCCAGATACGCCGCCACCGCCGTCTCACCGGTGTCACGGTGCCTGTAACACTGTTCCATCACCGGTTCGCCCTGCACTTCTTTCAGTCCGGCGCCTTTGATCTTCTGCTCGAGTTCTTCCACCGAATCAAACAGTGAAAATAACTCAAGCTGTCCCTCAACATTCTTCCCTGCCATAACCTTCCTCCCGCACAAGCCCGGATCAGCCCCAGATTACGCTCTCACATAGATCTCGGACAAATTGTCCAGAATCTCGCCCGCGACATCTGGCTTATTCATAGTATAGATATGTACGTGATTCACGCCGTTGGCAATCAGATCGATAATCTGATCCGTCGCGTAAGCAATTCCGGCCTGGCGCATCGCCGCCGGATTATCCCCGAAACGATCCACGATCGCCAGGAAACGCGGCGGAACCATATTGCCGGAAAGCGACACGATCCTCTTGATCTGCGCCTTGTTCGTCACCGGCATGATTCCCGCAACCACCGGCACATCGATGCCTCTTGAGAGTGCCTTGTACAGGAAATTGTACAGAATGTGGTTATCAAAAAACATCTGTGTCGTTAGGAATTCACAGCCCGCATCCACTTTTTCCTTCAGATGATCCAGATCCTCAAAAATGGTGTCCGCTTCCGGATGTCCCTCCGGATAGCAGGCGCCGCCGATGCAGAAATCTCCCTGTGCTTTGATGTCCGCGATCAGCTCACTCGCATGACGGTACTGGTTCGGAAGCGGGAAATCCGCATTCTGCGGAATGTCTCCCCGGAGCGCCAGAATATTGCTGATCTGCTTCTCTTTTAACTCCTCAATCACGGATGCCACCTTTTCCTTCGTGGAGGAAGCACAGGTTAAATGTGCAAGCGCCGGAATCTGATGCTTTTCCACCTCGCTGGCAAGTTCTACCGTATAGTCGGACGTACCGCCGGTCGCGCCGTAGGTCACACTCATATATGCCGGCTTTAATGCCGCCATGTCCGCAACGATATTTTTGTAATTGGCAAGCTGCGCCCCCTGCTTGGGTGGAAACAGCTCACAGGAAATCGTAACCTGATCGGTCTTTAATAATTCTGTCAGTCTCATCTGCTCTATCCTTTCTTCTGCGTCATGCCTAAAATTTTCTCAGCTTGTCTGTTCCGTCATCCACGGTATTCTCGATCTTGCGGATCGTGACAAAATAAGAATAATCATCGTTGACCCGCACTTCCACGCGGTCTCCCACCCGGTGTCCAAGCAGTGCCTTGCCGAGCGGCGACTCATTGCTGATCAAGTTCTTGAGTGAATTGCCGCGCACGGTGGTGACAATCTTATAGACTTCTTCCTCATCGTCCTCCTCGAAATACACGGTGACGGTGTTATTCATTCCGACTTCGTCCTCCGCGGAATCCGTAGATATGATCTTCGCTGTCTTGATCATCTTCTCCAGATAGCGGATTCTGCTCTCGTTCTGGTTCTTGTCCTTTTTTGCCGCATGATATTCAAAATTCTCGCTGAGATCTCCCTGGGCTCTCGCCTCCTTCACAGCTTCAAGTGCTTCCTTGCGCACAACCAGCTTGCGATACTCGATCTCCTCTTCCATTTTCTTGATATCCTGCTCTGTCAGTTCATCGTACATGATCTATCCCATCCTTTTTGGCTGATGAATTTATTATAGTGATTTTAGGAAATGCCGTCAAATAATTTCCGCAGATCAACGTTCTCCACAGGACACCCCGTGATGGGATGTCCCGCGCAGACCGACAATACATAGCCTTTTACCGGCACTTCTGTATACAGATAAAACTGCCCGGCATCCGCTTCCCTGACCGCCGCCTCTGCTGCAGGCGCAGTCCTTCCTGCCACCTGATCCTCCAGCACATCAAACGAAGAAAGCGGCAGGTGCAGTCCTTCCCCTACCGCTTTGCAATAGCTTTCCTTGCGCGTCCAGAGTCTTAAAAACGCATCTGGTTCACTCAGCAGATACGCATTCTCCTCTGCCGTAAACTGTCTTCGCATGACATTCACATTCACACGCCGCACCTGTTCCACGTCGATCCCGACTTCACCCTCATCAAATACCGCGGCTGCATAATCTCCCGCATGGGACAGGTTAAAGTGCACCCCCGCCCCGCCGGAAAGCTCCGGCTTTCCGTGGGTGCCGCACACCAGATGCACCGTCTCTGTCTCTGGCACCAGAGGAAGTAGGGAACAGCCCATGCTTCGCAAACCATACTCCAGCAGCAGACCTGCGGCAAGGCTCCTCATGCGATCCTGCCGCTTCCCGCAGCGTGCAATTTTCTCCTGTCTCTCTGTCGGAACATACCGCAAAAGTTCCTCATACAGCCCCTCATCACACAGAGCGATGATATTTGTCATCAGAACCCTCATGCCGACTCCTTTAACAGGGTATTCAGCCTGTCTCTCGCCGCCAGAAGTTCGTCGCAGACAGGTAAAAGTTCCGCCGGCTCTCCCGCACGCAGCGGCTCCACAATCCGCACCACAATATCGTATAGCGGAATCAGCCCCATATTGGCAAGCATTCCCTTTAATGTATGCGCACATTCAAATGCACGCCCCATCTCCCCTGCGCGCAGCGCCTCCGGCAGAAGTTCAAAATTCTGATCCCCCGCCGCCGTGTGCAGGCAGCTGCGGTACAGCTCCCTGTCGCCGATGAACCGTGCCAGTGCGCCATCCACGTCACAGCCCCAGTTTTTCAGGGAATCAAACAGTTCCTCCATTGTCCGTCTCTCCTTTATCCTTTCCTCCGGCAACAGACATCCGTTTCAACAGTCTGCCAGCGCCCAGAACATTTTCCACTCTGCGCATCGCAATCTCCGGCACGAAAGGCTTCACGATGTAGTCCTCTGCTCCCAGCTGCAACATCTGGATCTGGTGTCCGGTCGTGTCGTCCGCTGTGATGATAATCACCGGGATTCCCGCAAGGACGGCATCCTGCTGCTTTCGCTTTAGGAATTCCATTCCGTCCATCACCGGCATCGCAAGATCCAGCAGGATAATATCCACCTTGCCGGACTCTCTGTTTAAGACCTCAAAGGCATCCGCTCCGTTTTCCGCTTCAAGGATCCGGTACTGTTGCTCAAAAATGCACTTAAGCAGTCCGCGATTTACCTCCTGATCATCCACAACCAGCATCGTCCGCTCTGTCTTTTCCGCTGCCAGAAGTACCTGACGGTATTTCTGCAGTTCCTGATCCATCATCCGCTGTTCCGTAATATCGGTAAGCGTACCGACGATAATGTGCTTTTCGCCCACGCTCGTGATGTATTTCAGCTTCAGATGTACCCAGATCGAGCGTCCGCTCTTTGAAGTGCGCAAAAATTCGCAGGCCGCGGTCTCCTTCGACTTTGCAATGTCCTCAAACGTGTCGATGAGAATCTTCCTGCTCTCGTCTGAGAGCTGTTTTTCCATCACAAGCCCACCAGAGGAATTGATATCCTCGTATCCGAACATGTCATAGTAGGCGTTGTTCACGCGCAGCGTATCAATCCGGTTCTGCTCTTTCTCATATTCATAGATGACCGCCGGCTCCATCATGCCGGAGAACACGCTTCCCATCTGTGAAGTCGCGTTCCAGAGCATATCCCTGCCGATCTCGTCCTTCTGATATTTCTCCTGCAGTTCGTCCTTTTTCTCGGATACCAGCTTTTCATAATCGGACACCGGCATCGGTCTCGCAAAATAAAATCCCTGTACATACTCACATCCGACGCTGTGCAGAAAGTCCACCTGCTCCCTTCTCTCTACGCCCTCTGCAATCACCGGGAGATTCAGCCATTTTGCCATGCGCACAACCGACGCAAGAATATTCTGGCTGCGCCCCTCCTGATCCGTATCCGACAGAAATTTCATATCGATCTTGAGCACATCCACGGCGATATCCTTTAGCACATTTAAAGAAGAATATCCGCTTCCGAAATCGTCCATCAGAATAGAAAATCCTTCCTTCTGCAGACGTTCCATTGTCTCCTTGATCGCCTTCGGGTTCGTCGTGTAGGCGCTCTCCGTCAGTTCCAGTTCCAACAGTTCCCGGGGGATGTGGTAGCGGTCCGTCAGTCCGCAGATTGCCTCCACCAGTCTTGGATTATAGAGGCTGACCCTGGAAATGTTGACCGACACCGGCGACGGCTTTTTCCCCTCGGCAATCCATCCTGCAAGCAGCTTACAGGTCTTCTCCCAGACGTAGTAATCCAGCTTGGTAATGAATCCATTGCGCTCAAAGATCGGGATAAATTCTCCCGGCGAGATCATGCCGCCTTCCGGCTTTGCCCACCGCACCAGCACTTCCGCTCCACAGATCCTGTTGTCCTGCAGGCTGTACTTCGGCTGCAGGTAAAGGACGAATTCCTCCTCGTCCAACGCATGCCGCATATGGTTGACAATCTGCTGTTCCCGCACGATGTCTTCCCGCATCTCATCCACATAGAACGCATAGTTTTCGATGTAATTGCCTTTGCACTGCTTGGCAGCCAGATTCGCCCGGTCGTACATCGCATCGATGGAGAGATCCCGCTCCCGGATCACATAGATTCCGATTGCCGGCACCACATCAAAAGCGAGCTGGTACTGTCCAAGACGCATGCGCATGTAGCGCACAAGCTCTAGCATCGCCTCCTCGCCCCTGTACGGCATGCAGATGCCGAAAATGTCCGCCTCGATTCTTCCGTAGGCAATCTGTTCCGTATCTCCCGCAAATTTCCGGATCTCCTTCGCGATATACTGTAAAAGTCCGTTGCCGCTGCTGCTTCCGAAGAAGGAATTCACCAGTTGGAATTTTTCGATGTCGAGGCGTAAAAACGCATACGTCTCTTCGGGATGTCTCTTAAGCAGAACACGGGTTGCTTCAAAGAAATGCGTCTTATTGTAAATTCCGGTGAGCATGTCGTAATCTGCACGGTATCTCAATTCTCTCGAAAGCTGCTGTTCACTGCTGCGCACCGCATTTTCCACCCGGAACCGCACGATCTGCGGATCATACGGTTTTCCTATAAAATCTCTTGCCCCCAGTGCCAGACATGCCTTTTCCGTCTTGACGTCACGCTCCACAGACGCCACAATGACCGGTATCCGGCGGTAAGAATCCACTTTGCGGTATTCTCTTAAAAATTCAAACCCATCCATCTGCGGCATGACCAGATCCAGAATGATCGCAGATATCGCGTCAAACTCCTTCTGCGATTCCAGAATCCGAAGTGCACCTGCACCGTCTACTGCCTCTACAATCTCATAAGCATCCTTTAGCATCTTTTTCAATGCGATCCGATCCAGCTCTGAATCGTCCACTATGAGTACCTTATCTCTGCTGCCCATACTCTTACCCCGGTTTCTTTTATTCTCCTGGTTCCTATCCGATTCGTCCTATATTCCTAATCTGCATTCGTCATCAAACGCATCATAACCTCACTTCATCATAGCAAAGTTGCCGCCACTTTTCAATACATCAGGCAAAAGAAG
>OIEA01000203.1_pt1 | contig 29580 bp, 24 predicted proteins | sample 1581631 | NCBI WGS metagenome assembly OIEA01 (sample SAMEA3882526, study PRJEB24775) | human gut metagenome | biome: human-associated habitat; feature: intestine environment; material: feces | place: Netherlands | collected 2009/2010
ACCCGACAGGTTGTCATATTAGGAAGGGTATCCGGTTCCGCACAGGCTTTCTCAACGGGAGGAAGGAGTGTGCGCGGGGAAACCAGGAAGGTTTCACTGCGCCATTGAAATCATAAGTTTTTTGGGTGGTAACCCGGAAAACTTCAGGCCGCATGGGAACCATGCGGAACCTGTCGGGTATCATACCCGACAGGTTGTCATATTAGGAAGGGTATCCGGTTCCGCACAGGCTTTCTCAATGGGAGGAAGGGGTGTGCGGGACCCTGTCCCAGATATTAGGGAGATCATTATAGATCGAAAGGAGGATGGCGGCTTGCCCAGCAGTACATTTTTGAATCTGGCGCCGGAAAAGCAGGAAAAGCTGCTGTCAGCGGCAGTCCGGGAATTTACGGAGCGGCCCTATAACGAGGCGTCCATCAACCGAATCGTCCGGGAGGCGGGAATTCCCCGTGGCAGCTTTTACATGTATTTCCGGGATAAGGAGGACCTGTTCCACTATCTGATGGAGGAGAGCATCAACGAGATGCTTATGGTGTTTGAGGAGGTGCTTCACAGTCAGGGGGGCGACATCTTCGCAGCCCTGCCGGCCATGTACGATCATCTTCAGAGCCGCCGGTCAGCGGACCGCAGTTTGGGGGGCATGGGTATGATGTCCGCCATCGTCAACCGCAACGACGGCTTGCAGAAGGGCGGCCTGCTGGAGTTTCTGGACCCGGATCACATTTTGAAGCGGATGGAGGGCTGCGTGAACCCGGATCTGCTGGACCTGCGGGAGCCGGAGGACCTGAACTGCATTCTGAGGATGCTTATTGTATTGATAGTCCCCATCATGTATAACGGCATTCGGCCTGAGACCGACCCGGAGGACCGGGAAAAGCTGGAGCGCGCGTTGGAAATTCTGCGGCGGGGCATGGGGGCAAAGACCCACCCCGCACAGCGTTCATAAAGGAGTTGTCTATATGGAAGAACTGATGAAGAAAACGAAGGCGGGTCAGTCTGCGCCTGCGTCCGAAACGGAGCCGAAAAAGAAATTCGGCCTGCCCAAGAGCAAGAAAGCAAAAAAATGGATGAAAATTGCCATTGCCGCGGTGGTGATCGCCGCTGTGGCGGCAGGCTGCATGGCCAGGGCATCCAAAAAGGCAAACGCCTATCTCGGCGGCAGCTATCTGGTGGCTCAGGCCACCCGGCAGGATCTGACGCTGTCCGTTACTGGAACGGCGACCCTGAAGCCCGCAGATTCTTATAACGTCACCACTCTGATCTCCGGTGAGATCGAAAACGCACCCTTTGAGCTGGGCGATCTGGTGGATAAGGGGGATCTGTTGTTTGCCCTGAACAGCAGCGACGCCCAGAACAATGTGGACCGGGCAGAGCTCTCTGTGGCGCAGGCTCAAATAGCCTATCAGCAGGCCAAGGAGGCTCTGAACCCCGTGGCTTCCATCAGCGGCACGATTCAGGAACTGTATGTCCATAACGGTGACAGCGTGAACGCAGGTGCTCAGATCGCCAAGATCACCTCCAGCATGGATCTGTCCATCGACTTCCTGTTCCCCTACGCCAGCCCCACGGACTTCTATGCGGGTCAGGCGGCCACGGTGTATATCGGCAATTATGACGCCCCGGTGAGCGGTACAGTGGATTCCGTGTCCAACTCCACCAGCATTACCAGCAACGGCCTGTCCGCCGTCAGCGTCCGGGTGAAGCTGGCGAATCCCGGCGCTGTCTCGGATTCCTTCACGGCCTCTGCCCGGATCGGCAATTACGCCAGCTACGGCCAGACGCCCATCAATCTGGGTGGAGCCACCATTGTCTACGCCGGTGCCAGCGGCACCGTTCAGAACCTGAACAAGCTGGCGGGCAGCACCGTCAAGCAGGGGGAGACCCTGTGCACTGTGGAGTCCGCCGATGCCCGGAACCGGGTGGAGAACGCCCGGCTGAGTCTGCAGAATGCGGAACTGGCGGCCTCTATGGCAGCGGACAGCCTGGACGATTACAACATCACCTCTCAGATCACCGGCACCGTGATCGAAAAGAATTTCAAGGCCGGTGACAAGGTGGAGGGCATGAACTCCGGCTCTCTGGCAGTGGTTTATGACATGAGCTACTTGAAGCTGGAAATGGCCGTGGATGAACTGGATATCAGCAAGGTGGAGGCGGGGCAGTCCGTCACCATCACTGCGGACGCGGTGGAAGGGCAGACCTTCACCGGAGTGGTAGACAACGTCAGCATCAACGGCACCACGGCAGGCGGCGCCACCAGCTATCCCGTGACCATCCTCATCAAGGATTACGGCGACCTCAAGCCGGGCATGAATGTCTCCGCAACCATCGAGGGCGACCGGGTCCCCAATGCCCTGTGCATCCCCGTGGACGCTGTGAACCGGGGCAACACCGTGACGGTCCCCGGCCCCGGCGCCATGAACGCGGACAATACCGCCGTGGCGGATGTCTCCAAGCTGGAAACACGGGAAGTGACGCTGGGCAAGAGCGACGGCAATTTCATCGAGGTCACCAGCGGTCTGGAAGAGGGGGACACTGTCCTGATCCCCAACCAAAGCTCTAACATGATGGCCGAAATGATGGGGATGTAAGCCATGGAGCATCTCATTGAATTAAAAGACGTCTACAAGATCTACCATATGGGCGACGAGGACGTTCACGCTCTGGACGGCGTGAGCCTTACCATCGACAAGGGGGAGTTTGTAGCCATTGTGGGCCAGTCCGGTTCCGGCAAATCCACCGCCATGAACATTATCGGCTGTCTGGATGTGCCCACCAGCGGTACCTACCATCTGGGGGGCGTGGACGTATCCACCATGGATGATGACCAGCAGGCGGAGATCCGGAACAAAATGCTGGGATTCATCTTCCAGCAGTATAACCTGATCCCCAAACTGACCGTGCTGGAAAACGTGGAACTGCCCCTGCTGTATGCAGGTGTCGGCGCGGAGGAGCGGAAGGAGCGGGCTGTGGCAGCCCTGGGCCGTGTGGGCTTGGCTGACAAGCAGAAAAATCTGCCCAGCCAGCTTTCCGGCGGTCAGCAGCAGCGGGTATCCATCGCAAGAGCACTGGCGGGGAATCCCTCTGTTATTCTGGCGGATGAGCCCACCGGCGCGCTGGATTCCCGGACGGGCCGGGAGGTGCTGGGGTTCCTCCAGAAGCTGAATCAGGAGGGGGATACCGTGGTGCTCATCACCCACGATAACTCCATCGCCGTAAAAGCCAAGCGCATCGTCCGCCTTCAGGACGGTCGCATCATCTATGACGGTGACGCCTCCGATCCCGCCGCCGTGGTGCAGCCGGAGGAGACAGGTGCAGACGGGGAGGTGGGCGTATGAACTTTGCCCAATCCTTCAAGCTGGCGCTGAAATCTCTGAAAACCAGCAAGATGCGGGCGTTTCTCACCATGCTGGGTATCATCATCGGTGTCGGCGCCGTGATCGTGATTCTGTCTCTCGGCAACGGCATGACCAATATGATGAACAGCCAGTTTGAAAAAATGGGCTCCAATCTGATTCAGGTCATGACCTATGGCCGGGGCACCGGCGGCACCCGTGACGTGGATGTGGAGGATCTCTATGAACTGGTGGACAAATACCCTCAGTACCTCACCGGCGTGACCCCCTATGTTTCCGCTTCTGCCAAGGTGCGCTACCAGACGGATGACTATGACCGCACCTCGGTCTACGGCGTCAGCGAGGCGTTTTTCAAGGAAGACACCAAGGGCACCATGCAGGGGGAAACTCTTGCGGAGGGGCGCTTCCTCAGCTACATCGACGTGGATCGGCATCAGAATGTCTGCGTCATCGGCAGCTATCTGGCGGAGACGGCCTTCCGGGGGGACGCGCTGGGCAAGACCATTTCCCTCAGCGGCGTGCCTTATACGGTGGTGGGCGTGCTGAACAAAAGCGGCGACAGCAGCGAGGGCAGCGCCGACGATGTGCTCTACATCCCCTATGAAAATGCCGCCCGTATGGGCGGCGGCAGCATGGGGGGAGTCAGCAGTATGTTCCTCGTCACCTGCACCAGCCGGGACACCGCCGCCGCGGCCAAGGGCATCGTGGAAAAGCGGCTGTATAAGACCTATCAGTCCACGGACTACTACATGGTGATGACCTCTGCGGAAATGATGGATGCCATGAACACCATGATGAATACCATGATGATCGTACTGGTGGCCATCGCCGCCATTTCCCTGCTGGTGGGCGGTATCGGCATTATGAACATCATGCTGGTGTCCGTCACGGAACGGACAAGGGAGATCGGCATCCGAAAATCTCTGGGCGCCAAGCAGAAGGACATTCGGGGCCAATTCGTCATTGAAGCGGGCACCACCTCCGCCGTGGGCGGGGTGCTGGGCATCGTATTCGGTTTGCTGCTGGCCAGAGCCGCCACCATTGCGGTGGGGGCCATTATGTCCAGCTCCATGAACGGCATCACCTTCAGCGCGGTGCCGACTCTTTCCGACATTGCTGTCAGCTTCGGCGTCAGCGTAGGCATCGGCGTTCTGTTCGGCTACCTGCCCGCCAACAAGGCGGCCAAGCTGAACCCCATCGACGCCCTGCGGTACGATTAAGGTTGTATTATATGGAAAAAACCTGCCGGAACAGTCCGTGGACTGCTCCGGCAGGTTTCTATGTAGTGCTGCAGATGGTAAATCCTATAAACCCCACCCGTGGACAGGGAAGAGAATGTCCTTTGCTATCGGTGTATAGAATAGCTTTTCTACCTCAGTGCGGTCATGGGTCCGTCCCAGGATCCACATGAGCTTGGCTACCACAGCCTCCGTGGTCATATCGTAGGCTTCCAAAACGCGGAGGTTTGCTTTCAGACTGTGTCCAACGTGGTAAACGCCTACGTCGCTGCCCTCACTGGGGACCTGAGTAGTAAGAACCACAAATTTGCCTTGTTCTATCCAGCTTTGTAGACAATCATAGAACCCGCCGTGCTCCGGCAGACCGCCGACTCCAAAGCTCTCGATGATCAGAGCATCATTTCGTTCCAGAAAAAAGTCGGCGGCAGAACGGTCCTGCCCCGGTGTCAGCTTCAAAAGGGCCACTTTATTATCCAAAGTGTCAGAAAAAGTAGGTACAGTGGTACAGTCCTGGCGGATATACCGCAGCAGTACTCCATCCCGCAGAATCCCCAGATCCGGATAGTTGATGCTGGAAAATGCCTGAAAACTCTTTGTGCGGGTCTTGCGGGCCCGTGTGCCCAAAATCACGTGATTGTTGAACACGATAGACACTCCGGGGAGATCCGAGGCGGCACAGCGAAAAGCGTCCGTCATGTTGATCTTGGAATCTGTGGAATCAAATCCGATAGGCTTCTGTGCACCGGTGAGAATCACAGGCTTTGGACTGCCTTGGATCAGATAGCTGAGACCTGCGGCTGTATAAGCCATGGTGTCTGTACCATGGGTGATGACAAAGCCATCATAGCGGTCATAGTTTTCCCGGATGCACCGCACCATATCCAACCAATGCTCAGGACGCATGTTAGTGCTGTCCAGATTCAAAAGTTGTATACATTCTACATCGCAGATACTGGAGATGGCGGGGAGATGGTTCAATAACTGCTCAGAGGTCAACTCTGGGGCCAGGCCGTCTTCCGTGACATCAGAGGCAATGGTGCCGCCGGTGCCGATCAATAAAATTTTTTTCATAAATTCTCGCCTTATCCCAAATCCCGGTGGTCCAGCGCCGCCAATCCGAAGCGGGCGGCCATGGTGACGCGCTGGCGGTCCTCCTCCGTCTGAGCCTGCGCCAGCTGCTGCTTTAAATCCCTTAGAAACAGGCCCCGGAGGGAGTCCTCCTCCGCTTTGGCCCACAGGTCCTCCGCCAGCCGGGTCCGGTCCCGCAGTTCCAATGCGTAGAACCGGTCCGCCAACGCCGCTTTCAGCGCGTCCGTATGGACGCCGCCCTCGCCGGTCTCTCCGGTGAGCAGAATACGGTACAGGTCCTGTGCCGTGTCGGCGGGCAGAGCCGCCTCGATGGCGGCGCGGGGGTCCTGATCGGTGACGTCCACCGTCAAAATTTCATACCGCCGCCGGGCGAAGGGGACGAAGGTAAGGCTGACCTTGCCGGAATCGTCTATCGTGCCGGAATAAAAGCCTTTTTCCCCCAATTCGTCGAACCCCCGTCCCTCCGGGCAGCCCGGCCACGCGCAGACGGTGCCGCCAAAGGTCAAAGGCTCCGCCCGCTTGTGGATGTGTCCCAGCGCCAGATAGGCAAGGCCGCTGGCGGCGATCTCCTCCTTGCGGATGGGATCGTACCGGGCCTCCGAGGGGTCGATCTCCCCGTGGAGCAGGCCGATATGGAGCTTCCCGTCGGCGGGGGCGGTGAAGCCAGTGAGGAAGCCGTCGGCTTGCTCACCGTGGGTAAAGGCCGCACCGTGGAGCACCAGATTTTTTTCCGGCCATTCCATCGTTTCCAACCGGGGCTGAGTGAAAATATGCACATTTTCCGGCCACTTCACCGTCAGGTAGGGGCTGCCGGGGCCGTACCAATCATGGTTGCCGGGGGCGATGTAGACCTGTGCCTCCATCTGCCCCAGAGCGGCGGAGAGTTCCTCTGCCGTGTCCCGGTAGGAGGCGGCGCTGTCAAAGAGGTCCCCCGCCAGCAGCACCAGATCAATGTTATTCTGGTTGACGTAATTAGCCAGCCGCACCGGCAGCTCCCGGCTCTCCCGGCGGCGGGCGGCGGCCTGCCGGGGCGTCAGGGCGGCGAAGGCACTGTCCAGATGGAAGTCCGCCGCGTGAATAAATCTCAGCATAAGCCCCTCAAGCTTCCTTTTCTTCCGGACGCCAGCCCTTTGCCACATCCACCCAGGAGACGAAGTTGGAGGAATACTTCTCCAATTCCTCGCAGGTCAGTTCAATGGCGCTGTTGCTGCTGCCGGCGGCGGGGAATACGGTCTCGAACCGCTTCAGGGAGATGTCCAGATAGGTTTTTACATTATCCGGCAGAGCAAAGGAGCACACGCCGCCGGGGTCATGGCCGATCATGGTATGGGCTTCCTCAAAGGTCAGCATTTTGGCCTTGGTGTGGAACTGGGCCTTGTAGCGGCTGTTGTCCACCTTGGCATCTCCCGCCACCACAATGATGATGGGTTCCTCTCCTACCTTGAAGCTCATAGACTTGGCAATCCGGGCGCCCTCCACGCCTACGGCCACCGCCGCCAGCTCCACCGTGGCGGAGGAAACGTCGAATTCCCGGATGCGGTCCTCAATGCCGAAGGGCTTGAAATACTCTCTTACCTTTTGAATAGACATAGTGATTTCCTCTTTTTAGATTGATGTGACCGGAAGGTCATGAATGACCTCACTGTAAGGCTGGCCCCGCAGACAGGGGCGCAGCATGACCTCCACGGCAGTACTGGTATTTTCCGGAAGGGCCTCCGTGGGGAACCAGCGAAGTCCGGCGTTTTTGTCCGGCTCCATGACGGCGGGCGTGCCGTCGTATTTCCGAATGACGAAACAGAGATCGTAATAGGTGCGTCCGTCGCCTCCGGCGACCCGGTGGCACAGGTGGACAAATTCCATGTCGGCGGGGTTCACTGTAATGCCCAGTTCCTCCAAACACTCCCGGGCCACAGCCTGACGGGCGGTTTCGTTTTCATCCACATGGCCGCTGCCGGCAAAGTCCCAGCAACCGTCCATATAGCCGGTGTTCTGCCGCAGGTGCAGCAGCACCTCGCGGCCATTGGCCCCCTCCCGCAGCAAAATGGGAAATACAGCGGAATAGGAACGGTAATGCTCAGGTCTTGTCATACAACGGCCTCCTTATCGAATGTCCACCCGCTCCACGGCGGTGCAGAGGCCGGTGGCGCTGTCCAGTGTGAAAATAGCCCCCTGCAGCTTACAGGGACCCTCCGGGTTGCGGTAGCGTCCCGGCAGACCACCCAAAAACGATTCCACCGACTGCGCAGGCTCTACGCCCAGAACGGATTCGATGGGGCCGGTCATTCCCAGATCCGTGATATAGCCGGTGCCCTTGGGATAGACCCGCTCATCGGCAGTGGGGACATGGGTGTGGGTGCCCCACAGGGCGCTGACCCGGCCGTCCAGATAGTAGCCAAGCGCCAGCTTTTCACTGGTGGCCTCCGCATGGAAATCCACCAGGGTAAAATCCGCAGTGCCCTGCTTCAGCAGCTGGTCTGCCAGAGTAAAGGGATTTTCAGCGTTCCACTGGAGTGTGCAGCGGCCGATGAGGTTCACCACGCGGAACCGCAGGCCATTGAGATCGAAAATCTCGCAGCCATGGCCCGGCATTCTGCCGGACAGGTTGGCGGGGCGCAGGAGCCACGGGGTCTCATCCAGCATACGGCCGATCTCCATTTTGCCGAAGGTGTGGTTGCCAAGGGTCACGGCGTCGGCTCCGGCGTCGTAGACCCGCCACGCCTGCTTGCAGGTCAGACCCACGCCGGAGATGTTTTCCCCGTTGACCACGGTGAACGAAATGTTTTTCAGCTTTTGCAGGGGCCGCAGATGGCGTTCCAAATGGGCGAGACCTGCCTCGCCTACCACATCGCCCACAGCCAGAACGGAATAGAGCATGGAGTACCTCCGAATATATAGGATGAGGGATCAAATCAAAAATCACTTTATTTTATCGTATTCTCCGGCTGTTTGCAACCCACCGCCTATGGAAAGCCGCCGAAAGCGGGGGGCTTCGGACATCAAAAATTTTCAGCGTGTCGAAAAAGCCTTTTCTCCCCGCTGAACTGGTTTTCAGAACTTTTATAAAAGTTCTGAAAACTTAGGATTTCAATGGCGCAGGACACCCTTCTTGGGTTTCCCGCGCACACCCTTCCTTACCGTCGCGGAGAATTTACCACTTTATTGACAGTCTAAATTTTACAGAAGAGACGATCAGTTTACGGTTGCAATTCCAACGGCGGTTGCTTATAATGCTGATTGTAGCAATAAGACCCGCTGATTATGGAGGAAGCGCGTATGGCAGTAAAACTGGAATTGTACCGGGTGTTTAAGGAGGTCGCGGAGACCGGCAACATCTCGGCGGCGGCAAAGAATTTGTATATTTCCCAATCGGCGGTGAGCCAATCTATTAAACAGCTGGAAACGGCCCTGCAGGCCCGGCTGTTTGCCCGCTCCCCCCGGGGCGTGACGCTGACGGGAGAGGGCCAGATGCTCTATCAGTATGTCCGCAACGCCTTGGGGCTGCTGGCTACCGGCGAGGACAAGCTCTCTCAGGCCCAGCAGCTGCTGTTGGGTACCCTGACCATCGGCGCCAGTGACACGGTGACGGGGCAGTTCCTGACGCCGTATCTGGACGAATTTCACCACCAGCACCCCGGCATCCGGCTGAAGATCGTCTCCGGCCGCAGCGCCAAGGTGGTGAGCATGCTTCGCTCCGGGGCGGTGGACATCGCCTTTGCCTCCTCTCCCAAGGACAGCACGCTGGAGACCTGGCCCTGCTTTGCCACCCATTCCGTGTTCGTGGCGGGGAAGAATTACCACTGCGATTTCGACAAGATCTACACCCGGCAGGAGATGGCGGAATTCCCCCTGATCCTGCTGGAGCGGAAGGCCAGCTCCCGTGTTTTTCTGGAACAGGAGTTTTTGAAGGCCGGCGTTACCCTGACCCCGGAGATCGAGCTGTCCTCTCGGCAGCTTTTGGTGACGCTGGCGGGGATCGGTCTGGGCGTGGCTGGCGTGACGCTGGAATTCGTCCGGAAGGACCTGGAAAGCGGCGACATCCGTCTGCTGAAAACGGACTTCACGATCCCGGAGCGCAGCGTGGATATGTGTACCTTGAAGGAAGTACCCCCCACGGCCGCGGCTACCGCCTTTATGGAAATGGTGCGGAGGGGCATGTGAGACATGGAGACCTTTCTCTTTCTGTTTGAAATGCTGGGCACCATCGCCTTCGCCGCCTCCGGCGCGGTGCTGGGGGTCCGGAAGGGCCTGGACGTGTTCGGCGTCTGTATCCTTGGCCTGACCACCGCCTGCGGCGGCGGTATGGTGCGGGATGTGCTGCTGGGCAATACGCCCCCGGCGGCGTTTCAGAATCCGACGGCCTCCGCGGTGGCGGTAGTTACCTCGCTGATCATGTTTCTCTCCGGCGTGCGGCACCTGCTGATGGGCAACCAGCGGCGGTATGACCTGTTTATGCTGCTGATGGACAGCGCGGGCCTTGGCATTTTCACGGTCATGGGTGTCCGCGTGGCATGGAACTGCGTGGAAGCGCCGTCCCTGTACCTGCTGGTGTTCGTCGGCGTACTCACCGGCGTGGGCGGCGGGCTGCTGCGGGATGTGATGGCCGGAGATATGCCCTATATTTTCGTGAAGCATATTTACGCCTGCGCCTCTCTCGTCGGCGCGGTGATCTGCGGGGTGCTGCGGCAGCCGGCAGGGGAGATGACGGCCATGCTGGTCGGTGCGGCGGCGGTGTTTGCCATCCGGTGTCTGTCGGCCCACTACCGGTGGAATCTGCCCCATCCCAACGCCTGAAAAAACGGCGAAACTTCCCGGATATGGCGTGGATTTCCTGTGAAAATCGACAGGATGCGCCCCTTGACAATCCAAAAGAGCCGTGCTATCATGATTCCATTCTGAAAAAAGGCTTGGAAAAGGACGCTGTCCGGGAAGAACTTCAGAGAGACGCTGTCATGGGCTGAAAGCAGCGTCAGTCAGAACCGGAACAGTCACCGCCTTGGAGCTGCCCGCCGATATGTAGGCCGGGACGGGACCTCCCGTTACAGAGGACACGAGCGGCACAATGCGCAAAAGGATTTTCGCTGGCGGGAAGGAAGAATGTGTGTAAGAAACCTAGGAAGGGTGTCTTACATGATTTCAATTAGAAACTCCGAAGGAGTTTTTTACCCTGCTTGCACAGCGAAACAAATTTTGTTTTACTGTGCAAGCAGGGTGGAACCGTGGAGCTTTACGCCTCACCCCTGACCAAAACAGGGGTGAGGCGTTTTTGTTTTGCCCCAAGGGCGGAAAGACCGCCGCAGGAAAGGAGACATTACTATGTCTGAGGAAATCAAGGAATTCAGCTTTGAAAATGAGGAATACCGCCAGACCTACTGGCACACCTGCTCTCACATCATGGCGCAGGCCGTCAAGCGCCTGTGGCCCGAGGTGAAGCTGGCCATCGGCCCCTCCATCAAGGAGGGCTGGTACTACGATATGGACGCACCCTTTGCCTTTACTCCGGAGCACATGACCGAGATCGAGGCCGAGATGCGGAAGATCTGCAAGGAGAAGCTGAAGCTGGAGCGCTTTGAGCTGCCCCGCGAGGAAGCCATTAAGTTCATGGAGGAGAAGGGCGAGCCTTATAAGGTGGAGCTGATCCAGGATCTGCCGGAGGATGCTCCCATCTCCTTTTACAAGCAGGGCGAGTTCACCGACCTGTGCGCCGGCCCCCATCTGGACTCCACCGGCCGGGTGAAGGGCAACGCCATCAAGCTGCTGGCCTGCAACGCCGCCTACTGGCGGGGTGACTCCAACCGGGAGACCCTCCAGCGGATCTACGGCATCGCCTTCCCCAAGAAGGAGGAGCTGGACGCCTATCTGGAGCGCATCGAGGAGGCCAAGCGCCGGGATCACCGGAAGCTGGGCAAGGAACTGGGCCTGTTTGCTTTCCGGGATGAGGCCCCCGGCTTCCCCTTCTACCTGCCTAAGGGCATGGTGCTGAAGAACACCCTGATCGACTACTGGCGTCAGGTCCACAAGAAGTGGAACTATGTGGAGATCTCCACTCCTCAGATCATGAAGCGGACTCTGTGGGAGACCTCCGGCCACTGGGATCACTACAAGGATAATATGTATACCACCGTCATTGACGGCGAGGACTTTGCCATCAAGCCCATGAACTGCCCCGGCAGTATTCTGGTCTATGAGCTGGAGCCCCATTCCTACCGTGACCTGCCCCTGCGGTACGGTGAGCTGGGCCTAGTCCACCGCCATGAGCTCTCCGGCGCGCTCCACGGCATGTTCCGTGTCCGCTGCTTCACTCAGGACGACGCCCACATCCTGCTGGCCAAGGACCAGATCAAGGATGAGGTCATCCGCATCGCCCGCCTGTTCGACGAGGTCTACTCTCTGTTTGGCCTGCCCTACAAGATCGAGCTGTCCACCATGCCCGAGGACCACATCGGCACCCGGGAGGACTGGGAGAAGGCAGAGAATGCTCTGGCCGACGCCATTACCTCCATCGGCAAGGAGTATGTGGTGAACCCCGGCGACGGCGCGTTCTACGGCCCCAAGCTGGACTTCCACATTCAGGACTCTCTGGGCCGTACCTGGCAGTGCGGCACCATTCAGCTGGACTATCAGCTGCCCGGCCGCTTTGATCTGGAGTATACCACCAGCGACGGCGGCAAGGACGTGCCCGTGATGATCCACCGTGTTGTGTTCGGCTCCATCGAGCGGTTCATCGGCATCATCACCGAGCACTTTGCCGGAGCCTTCCCCACATGGCTGGCTCCTGTTCAGGTGAAGATCCTGCCTGTTACCGACCGCGCGCTGGATTATGCCAAGGATCTGTCTGACGCATTGGACGGCCAGGGCTTCCGCGTGGAGGTGGATGACCGCAACGAGAAGATCGGCAAGAAGATCCGTGAGGCCACTCTGGAGAAGGTGCCCTATATGATCGTTGTGGGTGACCGGGATATGGAGAACAAGACGGTCTCCGTCCGTACCCGCGCCGGCGAGGATCTGGGCGCTATGAGCCTGGAGGACTTCACCGCCAAGCTGAAGGAAGTTGTAGACTCCAAGGTGATTCAGTAAGTTGCTCTTAGTTAAACTGCACAAAACACGTCCCGCTGGTTTTCCTGGCGGGGCGTGTTTTTGCAAGACGGACATTTGTTTTGCAAGACATTTGTGGGAAAACGCAGAGAATAGCGTGAAAATGCAAGATGAATACTTGAACATTGCAAAAAATCACCAAAAAGAGAAAATGACCCTTGCAAAATGAATGATATACATGTATACTATGCACATGCTTACGGAAACACCCTTGAAAAAAGCACCGGGCGTTTCCACCTAATTCAACTGTGAAAGAGGGATTTGGAATGAAAAAAGTGTTTTCTCTGATTCTGGCTCTGGGCCTCATCGCTTCTCTGACTGCCTGCGGCGGCGGTAACGCCTCCGGCAATGAGACTGGCGACAGCGCTCCCGCTGCTTCTACCGCGAAGCTGCGCTTCGTCACCGGCGGCGAGTCCGGCACCTACTATGCCTTCGGCTCCGTTATCGCCCAGCACGCCACCAACAATACCGATGTGTCTGTCACCGGTCTGGTTGGCAACGGCTCCAAGTCCAACGTGGAAGAGCTGGCAGATGGCAACGCAGAGCTGGCCTTCTGCCAGTCCGACGTGATGGCCTATGCCTATAACGGCACCAACCTCTTTGAGAGCCCCATCGACTGCTTCTCCACCGTGGCCGCCCTGTACATGGAGGATGTGCAGATCGTCACCACCGATCCCAGCATCAAGACCGTGGCTGACCTGGCTGGCAAGAACGTGTCTGTCGGCGCTGCCGGTTCCGGCGTGTACTTCAATGCTGTGGACATCCTGAGCGCTTATGGCCTGGGCGATCTGGACGCTGACGGCAAGTTCACCAAGATCAACGCCACCTATCAGAGCTTCGGCGACAGCGCTGACTCCCTGAAGGACGGCAAGATCGACGCCGCCTTCATCGTGGCCGGCGCCCCCACCACCGCTATCATGGATCTGTCCACTACCAAGGCTGCTTATCTGGTGTCTCTGGATGACGCCCATATCGACGAGCTGCTGGCCGCCTCTCCTTACTACACCAAGCACGTCATCCCCGCCGGTACCTACAACGGTCAGGACGAGGATGTGACCACCGTGGCTGTGGGTGCTGTGATCCTGGCCCGTGACGATGTATCTGAGGATGCTATCTATGCTCTGACGGCTGACATCTTCGACAACGCCCCCGATCTGATCAGCAGCCACGCCAAGTACGGCGAGCTGTCCACCGAGTTCGGCGCTTCCATCACCTCTGTGCCTTATCATCCCGGCGCTGCCAAGTACTTCGCCGAGAAGGGCTTCGATGTGGCAACCAAGTAAAGATCTGAACGGGATTTTTACAGCATCACCGCCATTTCCTTACCCATAAGTATGTCATTCAGGCTGCGGCGGAGAAATCCGCCGCAGCCGTGAGTGGTTCTAAAGAGAAGCACAGCTCTCCGGAACGGAAAGGAAGGGTGTGTGCGGGAAACCCATCAGGGGGTTCCTGCACCATTAAAATCAGCCTTTCCGGCGCGATGCGCCGGAAAGCTGCGGCGGAGAAATCCGCCGCAGCCGTGAGCGGTTCTAAAGAGAAGCACAGCTCTCCGGAACGGAAGAACAGAGCGCTTGCTGCGGACCTATTTACAAGAATTTACCCCGATCCCCGGTTGAGAAGGACAGAGATCCGCTGCCCCTGTCAACTGCGGATGTGAGAAAACGATCAAGGAGGAGACCATATGGGCCTGTTCAAGAAAAAAGACCCCATTGTTGAAGTGGAAAAGGCACTCGACCACGAGGTGCACGAGATGGAGCATGATATCCAGGCGGACGTGGATGCGGTCATGAAAAAGTATGACCGGGAATCCAACACCCGTATCTGGGAGGGGGCTCCGAAAATCGCCCTGCGGGTGCTGATGTCGGCCTTCTCAATCTATTGTATCCTGATGACCCTGTTCAGCAAGGCACTTCCGGAGCGGCGGCTGTCCCTGTTTCTGGGCTTTATCATCATCATCGGCTATCTGGTGTATCCCGCCAGAAAAGGTGCTGCCCGGGTGAACCATGTGCCCTGGTATGACTGGATCCTGATGGTTCTGGGCGCTGGCAGCTTCTTCTATTTTGCCATCAACGCTTTCTCCATCATTCAGTTGGCCACCAAGCTTCAACCCATCCACATCATCGTCGGTGCCATCGGTATTGTGGTACTGATCGAGCTGTGCCGCCGGTGCGTGGGCCTGCCCATTCTGGTGGTGCTGGGCCTGCTGCTGATCTACACGTTCTATAACCAGCTCAGCTGGGACCCCAGCTTCTACAAGGCGCTGAAGAACATCGTCTATAAGCTGTTTTACACCACCAGCGGCGTCATCGGTACGCCGGTAAGCGTCTGCTACACCTACATCGTGCTGTTCATCATCTTTGGCGCATTTCTGGAGCGCACCGGTATCGCCAACTTCTTCATTAGCTTCGCCAACCGTCTGGCGGGCTGGTCCTCCGGCGGTCCCGCCAAGGTGGCGGTCATTTCCTCCGCCCTGTGCGGCATGGTGTCCGGCTCCTCCGTGGGCAACACCGTGACCACCGGCTCCGTCACTATCCCCATGATGAAGAAAACTGGCTACAAGCCGGAGTTCGCCGGCGCGGTGGAGGCTGCCGCCTCTACCGGTGGTCAGATCATGCCCCCCATCATGGGCGCAGCGGCGTTCCTGATGGCAGAGTACATGAATATCCCCTATGCGAAGGTAGCTGTAAAGGCCATCCTTCCCGCCGTGCTGTACTTCACCGGCATTTTCATCGCCGTCCATCTGGAAGCCAAGAAGCTGGGACTGAAGGGTATGCCCAAGTCCGAGATGGTCTCCTGGGGCGAGCTTGCCAAGCGTGCCTATCTCATCATACCTCTGGCCCTGCTGATCTTCCTGGTTTCCTCCGGCAGCCGTACCATGCAGTTCTCCGCGGCGGTGTCCATTCTGGCCGCCATCGTGGTGGGCTTCCTGAACAAGGATGAGCGGCTGACCTTCGGTAAAATCGTGGAGGCACTGGAGGCCGGTGCCAAGGGCGCCATCACCGTGGCTGTGGCCTGTGCCATGGCTGGTATGATCGCCGGCTGTATCACCGTCACCGGTCTTGCTTCCATCCTTATCAATGCCATCGTGCAGATGGCAGGCGACGCTACCATGATCGGCCTGCTGCTGACGATGATCTGCTGCATCATTCTGGGCATGGGCGTTCCTACCACCGCCAACTACTGCATCATGGCTTCCACCTGCGCCCCCATTCTGGTGCAGATGGGCTTCCCTCTGGTGGCGGCTCACTTCTTCGTGTTCTACTTCGGCATCGTAGCGGACATTACGCCTCCGGTGGCTCTGGCTGCCTACGCCGGCGCCGCCATTGCCAAGGCCAACCCTATGAAAACCGGCATCAACGCCACCAAGCTGGCCATTGCAGCCTTTATCGTGCCATACATTTTTGCCTACAGCCCCGCTATGCTGTTTGACAACGTGAGCAGTGCATTTGAAGTGGTGCAGATCGTAGTCAGCGCCCTCATCGGTCTGTTTGGTGTGGCTGCGGCTTTGAACGGCTTCGTCTATAAGAAGATCCCCATGCTGTTCCGTCTGGCGATGGCTGCCGGTGGTCTGTGCATGATGATCCCCGGCACCGCATCGGATGTGGTTGGCCTCGTGATGGTCGGCGGCATCGTGCTGATCCAGCGCATGAGCGCCCGGCGGCTGGCTGCCTGATCTCCCGAAAACAACAAAAGTGACCGCACTGCCCACGATCCCGGGCGGTGCGGTCTGCTGTTATCGAAAAGTTTTTGCAAAAAAGGAAACCTTTTCGCAGTTGAATCCGTCTATTACAAATGAAAGCGGTTTTGATGGAATTTGTTACTGTTTTGTTGTTGATTTACCCTATTGGCTATATTAACATCAGTGAGCGAAGGTGAATATGCCTGTCGGCAGCCCTGTTTGGGCGCTGACAGCACTGGATCGGAAACAAGCGGGCCTCAGCCCGGAGAATCGTAAAAGGAGAATATGTCATGGCAGAGATCATGGAAGAGAAAAAGGAGCTGACCCCGGCGGAGACAGCCGCTCCGGCGTCACCGGAGACCCCGGCGAAAAGGGCAGAAAAAAGTACGGCAGACAAGAAAAAGCGGCGGCGGACGATCCGGCGGATCGTTGCGCTGGCGGTCGTGGCCGCCCTGATCGCAGGCGGCGTGAAATTCTTCAAAAAGAAGGACGGCAGCAGCGAAGTGGGCACCGCCATGGTGTCCTACGGTGCCATCAGCTCCGAGGTGGACGGCAGCGGTCTGGTAAAGGCCAAGACCAGCGAAACTATCAGCCTGACCACTGCGGGCACGGTGATGGATGTATTCGTGGAGGAGGGACAGAAAGTGGAGCAGGGGGACCCCCTGTTTACCATTGATTCCCCCAATGCTGCCACGGAGGTCCAGAAGGCCCGCGATGTGGTTGAGGGCTATCAGAAGCAGATCAATACGCTGCAAAAGGACATTGCGGGGCTGAATCTTTCTCCGTCCTACGCCGGAAAACTGATGGATGTTGTGACACTGAACCCCGGCGACGAGATTAGCAAGGGCACCAAGGTCGCCGTCCTCGCGGACGATACCCGGATGCGTCTGGAGCAGTATTACAGCTACGCCTACGCCGGGGAGATGAAGGCGGGGCAGAAGGTGCAGGTCTCCATCCCTGCGCTGATGACCACCGTGGAGGGCACCGTGGAGGCAGTCCACATGGTCAGCCGTATTACCCCGGAGGGTTCTAAGCTGTTTTCCGCCGAGATCGTGATCCCCAACGAGGGTGTGCTGGCCAAGGATATGGTGGCTACTGCCACTACGATTGTGAACGGCGATACCGTGTATCCCTACGAAGCCGCTAAACTGCAATATTACCGGGTGGGAGATTTGAACTCCACCGTCAGCGGCACGGTGATCTCCAGTAATCTGGTGGACTATCTCGCCGTAACGCCCGGTCAGGTTCTGGTGCGGATCGACGGCGAGGACAGCGAGACGGAGATCTTCACCGCACAGCAGAATCTGGAAGAGGCCCAGAAGAAGCTGGAGGCCGCCCAGAAGAATCTGGACAACTGCAATGCGGTGGCTCCCATTTCCGGTCAGGTTATCGGTCTGTCCGTGACGCCGGGGCAGGAACTTCAGGCAAACAGCACCCTTGTGACCGTTTCCGACACCTCCACCGTGACTGTCAGCGCCACCGTGGACGAGCGGAACATCAGCTATATCAAGACCGGCATGTCCGTGAACCTGGACCAGTGGGGCACCAGCGCCTTCGGCACGGTGGAGACGGTGAGCCTTTCCAGCACTGTGAATAACGGCGTGGCCTCCTATCCCATCACCATCTCCGCAGACAACACGGACGGCAACCTGCAAGTCAACAGCTATGTGAACTATCAGATCCAGGCCAGCCAGAACGACAACTGCCTGATGGTGCCCATCCAGGCGGTGCGTACCGTGGGGCTGGAGGATGGTTCTTCCGCCACCGTGGTCTATGTGCAGGCAGACAGCCGGCCGGACAACGCGCTGGAGCTGCCCTATCAGGACGAGGAGATCCCCAGCGGCTTCTATCCCGTTCAGGTGGAGATCGGTATTCAGGATACATATAACGTGGAGATCAAGTCCGGCGTAAATGACGGCGACACCGTCTTTACCCAGATGATAACCGATCAGGCGTGGGGTTAAGCCATGGCGAAACTGATCGAACTGCGGGATGTCTATAAGATCTACGGCGAGGGCCTTGAGAGCGAGGTCCGGGCCCTGGACGGCGTTTCGCTGGATATTGAAAAGGGCGAGTTCGTGGCGGTGGTGGGCCAGTCCGGCTCCGGCAAGTCCACCATGATGAACGTGCTGGGCTGTCTGGACATCCCCACCCGGGGCACTTACCGTCTGGACGGCGTGGATGTCCGGGAGCTTTCCGACAAGGAGCTCTCCCGCATCCGCAACAAGCAGATCGGGTTTATTTTCCAGCAGTACAACCTGATCCAGAACCTGACGGTGCTGGAAAACGTGGAACTTCCGCTGATTTATCAGGGCATCGATCCCATTGACCGGCGGGAGCTGGCGATACAGGCGCTGACCCGCGTGGGTCTCGCCGACCGGGCGCAGCATAAGCCTACCCAGATGTCCGGCGGCCAGCAGCAGCGTGTGGCCATCGCCCGGGCCATTTCCACCCATCCGCCCATCATCATGGCGGATGAGCCTACCGGCGCGCTGGACTCCCGGACGGGCCACGAGGTGCTGGGCTTCCTCCAGCAGCTGAACAAGGAGGGCAGCACCGTCATTCTCATCACCCATGACAACGGGATCGCCGCCACGGCCCGGCGCATTGTGCGGATCGCGGACGGAAAGATCATCGAGGATCACCCACAGGAGGTGGATTGGTATTGAACATCGGGCAGGCATTTAAGATGGCGTGGCGGTCCATCTGCGGCAAAAAGGGCCGCAGCGCCCTGACCATTCTCTCCATTTTCATCGGTATTGCCGCCGTTATGACCATTGTCTCCACCATGGAGGGCATGAAGGCCAAAACCATGGAGCAGTTTGCCGCCATGGGTGCCAACCGCATTGAAGTGAGCGTTTATGCCTATATGTATGATGAGGGCGGCAATCCTATCAGCAAGGACTATTTTGCCGGATTGTACCGCTTTTGCTCCGGACTGAAGGAGTCCATTATTGGCATTACCCCCAAGGGCTCATCCAACGCCACGGTGGTATACGGTACGAAAAACAGCTCCACAATGGAGTGGAAATATGACCAGCAATACAACGTGGTCAGCGGTCCCCCGCAGATCTACTACGGCTCCGACCAGTACAGCGCCTGCAACAATCTGGCAATCGCAAAGGGCAGAGATCTTGCGTGGCTGGACTGCGAGAAATACAATCAGATCTGCGTGCTGGGCGCGCAGGCGGCGCGGGTCTTTTTCGGCAGCGCCAACCCTGTGGGACAGATCATGAAGGTCAAAGGCAACAACTTTGAAGTGGTGGGCGTGTATGGCGCCCGCGTGGAGCCAGATACCCCTTCCGCTTACCAGACGGATAACTTTATGATCCTTCCCTACACCGCTACCCGGCTGCTGGGGGATACGGCCCCCACAGAATTTTTGGTAAAGGCCAAGGATGACGCCAGCATGAAAACCGCCATCACCGAGATCGGCGGGTACCTCTCCGGCGTGGTAGATCAGAGTATGGGTGGCTATCAGGTGCAGAAGGAAGGCTACTGGCAGGATTATCAGAACCAGCAGCTGACTATGATCTCTCTGGTGCTGGGCGGCATCGCCGCCATCTCCCTGCTGGTGGGCGGCATCGGTATCATGAACATCATGCTGGTGACGGTGACGGAGCGGACCCGGGAGATCGGTATCCGCCGGAGCCTTGGCGCACAGCGGAGCAGCATCGTGGCCCAGTTCCTCATTGAATCCGGTATGCTCTGCGGCATGGGCGGCATTGTGGGCATTATCTTCGGCACCATCGGCAGTCTGGCTTTGGGCAAGATTTTGTTCCAGATGACCATTTTCCCCGCCACTTGGGTGACGCTGGCGGCCTTTGGCCTGTCGGTAGCTCTGGGCGTGCTGTTTGGCAGCTATCCGGCGGCAAAAGCATCGAAACTCCAGCCTGTGGAAGCCCTGCGGGCGGATTAAAGGAGAGAGACTTATGAAAAAACGAATTTTGACCTGGCTGCTGGCGATCAGTATGCTGGGCTCCCTGCTGACGGTGCCTGCCGGGGCGGCGGCTGTCACCAAATTTTCCGATGTCAGCGACAGCTACACCGCCACCGCCGTGGAATCTCTGCGGCTCATGGGCGTGCTGGACGGCTACGGCGACGGCACCTTCCGTCCGGACACCGTCCTGAACCGGGCGCAGTTCTGCAAGATGGCGGTTTACGCCATGGACGGCAGCGGCGAGTTGGGACGGTATTCCACCGTTACCATCTTCCCGGACGTGAAGCCCTCCCACTGGGCGTCCGCCTACATCAATATGGCAGCGAGGAAGGGGATCATCTCCGGCTTTGCCGACGGTAAGTTCAAGCCCGGACAGACCGTGACCGCCGGACAGGCGGTGACGATCCTCATGCGGGGCCTGGGCTACAAAGACGAGGACATGGGCGGCGTGTGGCCCCAGAGCTACATGGCGGAGGCCCAGACCAACGGCCTTTTGAAGTCCACCGGTATCACCTCCGCCTACGCGGGCCTGACCCGCGCACAGGCGGCCCGGCTGTTCCTGAACCTCTTTGAGGCCAAGCACGGCAAGGGCGATGCCCTGTTCAGCTACAAAGTGGGCGAGGAGGTCTACCTTACCGCCGTGGACGGCGGTAAGGGCACGATGACTGCCGGCGGTAAGTCATATACCATGGCGCATCCCGTTGCCTCCACCAGCCTCATCGGCTCCAAGGGCAAGGCGGTCCTCAACAGCGCCGGCGAGATTCTGACCTTCCTGCCCATCACCGGCAGCAATGGCGTTTCCAATGCGGCGGTCATCATCAGTGCCAACGGCTCTGTTGCCGGACTGGATTCTCTGGCGGGCAGCACCAGCTACAACATTTACAAGAACGGTTCTCCTGCCACAGCGGCAGACCTCAAACGGTATGATGTTGCGACCTACGCCTCCGCCACCAATTCCATCATCATCAGCGACACCCGGGTGTCCACCTACTACGAGGACTGCAAGCCCTCTCCCAGCAATCCCGCTACCATTACAGTGCTGGGCGGCAAGGAACTGAATGTTCTGCCCACAGCGGCGGATTCCCTGTCCAAGCTGAAGCCTGGCAAGCAGATCGTCCTTCTGCTGACGGCGGACGGTCAGGTGGCCGGTGCCGAGGATGCCAACAATACCGGTGCCCGGGGCAATGCCATGGCGGTGGTGTCCGAAAAGGGTGATGTGCAGTTGGTCTGCGGCGGTGCGCTGCTGAACATCGGCACAGCGAGCGAATACGCCGGTCAGGTAGTGTCGGTGTATGCCGACAAGAGCGGCCTGAAGCTCAACAAGATCTCCGGCGGTGTCGGCGGTGACCTGCTTCCCAAGGAAGGTACGCTGGGCGGCAGAAAGCTGGCGGACAACGTTATGCTCTTTGACGGCGGCAGACAGATCGCCCTCAGCGAGCTGAGCCAGACCGGCGTTAACTCCGGACGCATCTCCTACGCCCGGACCAACTGGGCCGGTCAGGTGGACTTGATCGTGCTGAATAACGGCCTTGCAGGCGATATGATTTTTGGCCGTGCAATTGTGGACAGCAAGTATGATCCGACAACCGGCAAGGAGACAAATCGCACCATCACTGTCGTCTGCAGCGACACGGAGAAATACGGCCCCATCAACAGCGGCAATATTGTCAATACCGGCGCCTTTGTGGCGGTGAAGCTGAACAAGGCCGGAACCATGTTCACCAGCTTTGATGTGATGAGCAAGCTGAGCAACGTCTCTTCCAGTGCCTGGATCGGCAAGACGGCAGTGAACTTCGGCAGCCGGACCTATGAGGTGCCTGCCAACGTCCAGTGCTACAACGCGGACACCGGCAAGTGGATGACGCTGGATGATGCCAAAGCCTACGGCGGCACCATGAACCTCTATGTTTATGACGGCGTGGTCCGCATCGTAGAGGTCAAGGCGTAAAAAAACCTGTGGCCTGACGGCTCAGCCGTCAGGCCACAGAATCACCTGAAAAGTAAATGATTGAGGAATGCAGGAGGAATGGATATGAAAAAACTTTTGGCTGTTTCCCTGACGATCATGATTTTAGGCACTCTGGGCGGATGCGGCAAGCAGGACACCCAGGAGCCGCCCAAGGTGGAAATTGACTACGGCAATTCCGAACTCTACACCCAGGAGGACATGGACGCTGCCATCCAGGTAATTGAAGCGGAGTTTGCCACACCTGGGAAGGCTGTGAACTTCACAGCCTGGCCTACGGCGGCGACGCGGCCTGCAGCGACGAAAACATTGAGTGGCTCAACGGGCTGGAAATGAAAGAGCAGACTGAGCCTTTTACTCAGTGCATCCTGTTTTCCAGCAGCTTTCACTCCCCCGTGGAGCAGCGGGACGCCTGGGATGCCGATACGGAGTATGGGGGCTGGCAGTGGTGGCTGGGCCGCAGCGACGGCGGCGCCTGGGAACTGGTGACCTGCGGATACGGCTGATCTCCGTTTGTGCGCCCAATAAAAACCAATTGAAAAAGCAGCACCCCGGTGCCATTTGGCACCGGGGTGCTATTTTAGGGGCAGAGAAAAAGGACTCGGATGCATCAGTATCCGAGTCCTTTTCGCAATATTCGACAGAATTTATACGACCTGGAATAGATAAAACTTCAAATAGTCCGTCTCGTCCACGCCCCAGAGGATGGGATGGTCGCAGCTTTGCTGGCGGGCTTCGATCTGCCGCAGCTGCACCCCGGCATCGTGAGCGGCGGAGCGGAGCATGGCCTCAAATTTCTCCGCTGTGGCGAAGTGGGAGCAGGAGCAGGTAGCCAGATACCCGCCCCGAGGCAGCAGCTTCATGGCCCGGTAGTTGATCTCCTTGTAGCCGGTGATGGCGTTGGCCACGGTTTTCCGGCTTTTCGTGAAGGCCGGGGGATCCAGAATGATGAAGTCATACTTCATCGGTTCCTTTTCCAGCTGGGGCAGCAGGTCGAACACATTGGCCGCCACGCAGTCCATAACGTCGGACACGCAGTTGCGTTCTGCATTGGCCCGGGCCATCTCCACGGCGGATTCCGATACATCTACTGCCGTCACATGGGCCGCGCCGCCCAGCGCGGCATTCAGGGCGAAGGAGCCGGTGTGGGTGAAGCAGTCCAGCACGGTTTTTCCCGCCGCCAGACGGCCCACCGCCCGCCGGTTATATTTTTGATCCAGGAAGAAGCCGGTTTTCTGGCCGTTTTCTACGTCAACCAGATATTTGACCCCATTTTCCACAATTTCCACCACCGGACTGTCCGGGGGTGTTTCGCCGGGGAGGGGATACCAGCCCTTGCCCTGGGGCAGGCCCTCCTTGTCCCGGAGGGCCACGTCGTTCCGCAGGAACACGCCCCGGATGGGCTGGCCGTCCTGCCGGAGAATGTCCACCAGAGCGGGGAGCAGAAGGTCCTGTAAATTCTCCATGCCAACGGACAGCACCTGCACACTGAGCAGATCATGGAACTTATCCACCGTCAGGCCGGGGAAGGCGTCCGCCTCGCCAAAGATCACCCGGCAGGCGTCCAGATCCGTCGGGTCCATGACGGACTTCCGGTAGTCCCACGCCCATTGCAGTTTCCGCCGCCAAAAGGCTTCGTCAAAGCGGTCATTGGCGTTCCGGGAGATGAGCCGCACCCGGATCTTGGAGTGCTGGGAGAGAAAGCCGGTGCCCAGATACCGGCCCTTCTTGCTGATGACATCCACCAGTCCGCCGTTGGCCGTTTCACCTTCTATGTTCAGGATCTCTGCATCATACACCCAGGGATGCCCCTTGACGATGGCGTTTTCCGCCTTGGGGGTGACGGTATAAATGGGATAGCCACGCTCTATTTTCATAAGCTGTGCTCCTTTTAGGCTTGATTTCCGGGCCAGTATAGCACAATTCCGGGAAAAACACCATACCATGAAACAGACAGAATTTCACTATAACAAAAAACTCTGCACATTCATCATCTGTATGGGAGGGAACTCTGATGCCCATTGTGTTTTTAAGTCCGTCCACCCAGGACTGGAACCCCTATGTTACTGGCAGCGGCAGCGAGGAATACTGGATGAACCGGATCGTGGACGCCATGGAGCCGTATCTGCGGTCCAACGGCATCCGCTACCGCCGCAATGACCCGGACACCTCGGCGGGGGCCGCCATCCGGGAGGCCAACAGCGGCTATTATGACTTCTATCTGGCACTGCACTCCAACGCCATCGGAAACGGCTCCGCCCAGACCTCCGCCCGGGGCATTATCGCCTTTTACTATCCCGGCAGCGCCGGTGGGCAGCGGGGAGCGGAGCTGATCGCCAAAAATCTGCGGGAGATCTACCCGCTGCCCGACAAGGTTACCACCCGCCCTACCACCGCACTGGGAGAGGTGTCACGGTCCCGGTTCCCGGCGGTGCTGGTGGAGATCGGCTACCATGACAACTATTCCGACGCCCTGTGGATCGAGGGCCATGTGGAGGCCATCGCCCAGCAGCTGGTCCGGGCCCTGACGGAGTACTTCGGCCTGCCCTTCATCCAGCCCATGGACCCGAAACGGGGAACGGTCCGCCTGAGCTACGGCACACTGAATCTCCGCAGCACGCCATCCTCCTCCGGCACGGTGATCGCCAACCTGCCAAACGGCGCGGAGGTGACGGTTTACGGCGAGTGGAATGGATGGTATGTGGTGCAATACGGAGATCAGGTGGGATACGCCGCTGCGGCCTATATCGACGTATAGGGAGAAAGTCGGACCGGCTGCGGGGGAAAAGCTGATCCGGTCAAAATTTGCAGCAAATGACTTGACATAACTACGCCTTCTGATTAAACTATATAGGGATCATTATAGGCGGCAAAAGGGGTGTCCGCCTGTTTGTGTTCTGAACCGTACCGGCCCGCTGACTGGTGGGACGGACGGTGAATTTTATGGCATTTTTCGCCAAAGTGAAAGAAAGGAGTCACAGTTTATGCTGACCGTGATCATAGGCGTTGTTGCCTTAGCCGGCGGCTTTGCGGGTGGCTTCCTTTATCGCAAAAAAGTATCTGAAAAAGAGATCTCCAGCGCCGAAGAAGAAGGCCGGCGCATCGTCAACGAAGCGATCCGCAACGCCGAGAGCAAAAAGAAGGAAGCGCTGCTGGAAGCCAAGGAAGAGATCCTGAAAAGCCGTACTGATTACGAGAAGGAAGAAAAGTCCCGCAGAGCCGATCTGCAGCGGCAGGAAAACCGTTTGCAGCAGAAGGAAGAAAATCTGGACCGCAAGCTGGAGACCATTGAGAAGAAGGAAGAATCTCTGGCCCAGAAGCACGCGGCCATGGAGAAGGAACAGGAGGAGATCCGCACTATCAAGCAGAGCCAGACGGCTATGCTTGAAAAGATCTCCGGCTTCACCGCTGACGAGGCCAAGGAATACCTCATTCAGCAGGTGGAGAGCGAAGTGACCCACGAGACTGCCCTCAAGATCAAAGAGGTGGAGTCCCGGATGAAGGAGGAGTGCGAGACCCGCGCACGCGAGGTTGTGGCCCAGGCCATTCAGCGCTGCGCAGCCGACTCCGTGGCTGAGCTGACCGTCAGTGTGGTTCCCCTGCCCAATGACGAGATGAAAGGCCGCATCATCGGCCGCGAGGGCCGCAACATCCGCACCATCGAGACTTTGACCGGTGTGGATCTCATCATCGACGATACACCGGAGGCCATCACTGTCTCCTGCTTCGAGCCGGTCCGCCGGGAGATCGCCCGGCTGGCACTGGAAAAGCTGATCGCTGACGGCCGTATCCATCCCACCCATATCGAGGAAATGGTGGAGAAGGCCCGCCGTGAGGTGGAGGCCACCATCAAGGCCGAGGGCGAGCGCGCCATGTTCGAGTGCGGCATCCGCAACCTCCACCCCGAGTTGGTGAAGATGCTGGGCCGTCTCCATTACCGCACCAGCTATGGCCAGAACGTTTTGCAGCACTCCATCGAGGTGTCCCACATTGCCGGCATGATGGCCGCCGAGCTGGGCACCGATGTGCAGACTGCCAAGCGGGCCGGTCTGCTTCACGATCTGGGCAAGTCCATCGATCACGAGATGGAGGGCACCCATGTGCAGCTGGGCGTGGAATTCGCCCGGAAGTACAAGGAGAAGGAAGAGATCATCCACGCCATCGAGGCCCACCACAACGATGTGGAGCCCCGGACCATCGTGGCTTGTCTGGTGCAGGCGGCGGACGCTATTTCCGCGGCCCGTCCCGGCGCCCGGCGCGAGAATCTGGAGAACTACATCAAGCGGCTGGAGCAGCTTGAGAGCATCGCCACCTCCTTCCAGGGTGTTGAGAAGGCATATGCCATTCAGGCCGGCCGTGAGGTCCGTGTCATGGTGAAGCCCGAGCAGGTCAACGAGGATCAGATGGTGATCCTGGCCCGCGACCTGGCCAAGAAGATCGAGGAAGAGATGGAATATCCCGGCCAGATCAAGGTCAATCTCATCCGCGAGACGAAGTGCGTCGAATACGCAAAGTAATAAACCGTCGAAAAACTCCCCCAAGGAATCGTTCCTTGGGGGAGTTTTGCTGTTCCAAGTGAAATTTGCGGCGGTGCGGTCAGTTGGCACAGCGGCGGAGGATCGCTTCCATATCCGCCTCCTGAATTTTGACAAAGCCGCCGAAGGGGAAGCCGTTGGGCTTCTCACACCGATGGGCCACCATGGCAGAAATATCCTCCGCCCTGCCGCCTACTTCCTCCAGCGTGGCGGGCATACCCAAAGTGCGGAAGAAGTCCCGCAGACGGCGGATGCCAGCTTGCGCCGTGCGCTCCGGATGGGCGAAATCCATTTCACAACCGAATACGTTGACGGCGAACCGGGCAAAACGCATGACATCATGGCCGCAGACATATTCCATCCAGGCGGGCATCACCACCGCAAGCCCCGCGCCGTGGGCGCAGTCATAGAAGGCAGACAGCTCGTGCTCAATCTGGTGGCTGGCCCAGTCCTGATCCCGGCCGATGCCGCAGGAATTGTTGTGGGCCAGCATTCCCGCCCACATGAGGTCCGCATGGGAGGCGTAGTCACTGTGATCCGCCAGCGCCTTGGGGGCGGCGTCCACAATGGTTTTCATCACGGCCTCGCACAGCCGGTCGGTGAGGGCTACGTCCGGCGTGTTGGTGAAATAGCGCTCGCACAGGTGGGCCAGCATATCCACCGCACCGCAGGCCAGCTGATAATCCGGCAGGGAATAGGTGTAGATGGGGTCCAGCACGGAGAATTTGGGCCGGATGAGGTCTGTTTTGGGACAGCCCCATTTCAGATTGCCGTCTTCCTGCGTGATGACGCAGCTGTCGGAGCCTTCGCTGCCAGCAGCGGAGATGGTCAGCACCGTGCCGATCGGCAGGGTGTGTTCAATTTTGGCTTTTCCGGTGAAGAAATCCCAGAAATCGCCGTCATAGGGGACGCCCATGCCGATGGCCTTGGCGGTGTCGATGACGCTGCCGCCGCCGATGGCCAGCAGGAAATCTACCCCCTCTGTCCGGGCAAGATCAATGCCTTCATACACCTTGCCGCTGCGGGGATTGGCCTGAACACCCCATAGCTCGCACCAGGGAAGTCCGGCCTCCTTCAGAGAGGCGGCAACAGCGTCATAGGCTCCATTTTTCTTTACGGAACCACCGCCTGCCACCAGAAGGACCTTGCTGCCGCCGAACTGACGGACCAGCGCACCCACGCGGCTGGCTTCCCCTTGGCCAAAGGCAAACATGGTCGGGGCGTAAAAAGTGAAATTGTTCATGGCTGACCTCCTGATCCTGTTATAGAGTTATACTTTACAGAAGCTTGCAGATCTCTTCTCCACAGCGCATCCCGTCCGCGGCGGCGGAGAGGATGCCCCCGGCCCAGCCGCCGCCCTCGCCGCAGGGGTAAAGCCCCTGAATGGGGGACTGGCGATCGTTATTCCGCAGCAGACGCACCGGGGAAGAACTGCGGCTCTCCACGGCGGTGAGCACCGCGTCGCTCTGGTCATAGCCCTTCAGCTTCCGGCCCAGGATAGGCAGCGCCTCGGCGATGGACGCCGCCACGAAGTCCGGCAGGCAGTCCCAGAGGTTCGTCCATGTAACGCCGGGGCGGTAACTGGGAATGACCCGGCCCGGCCCTGTGGAGGGACGCTTGACAAGGAAGTCCTCCACCCGCTGGGCGGGGGCAAGGTAATTCCCTTGTCCCGCCTGATAAGCGGCGGCTTCCAAAGCCCGCTGGAAGGCGATACCCGCCAAGGGGTTGTCCCCGCCGAAATCCTCCGGGGTGACGTTCACCAGCAGCGCGCCGTTGATGTTCTCTTTGTCACGGGCAAATTCGCTCATGCCGTTGGTCACCACCCGGTGTTCCTCCGACGCGGCGGCCACCACCTGTCCGCCGGGGCAGACGCAGAAGGAGAACACGCCCCGTCCGTTGGGAAGATGGCAGCTCAGCTTATAGGTGGAGGCAGGCAAACCGAGATGTCCGGCGTACTGTTTGTATTGGGCGGCGTCGCAATCGGACTGCCGCTGCTCGATGCGGACGCCCACGGCGAAGGGCTTGGCCTCCATGGGGACGCCCCGGCGGTAGAGCAGCTCAAAGGTGTCCCGGGCGGAGTGACCGGGGCAGAGAATCAACTGGCGGCAGGGCAGCGTGTAGGTCCCCTCCGGGCCGGTGACGGTGATACCGCGCAAAGCACCGTCCCGGATGTCTAAATCTGTCAGCTGACTTTCAAACCGGATGTCCGCACCCAAGTCCAGCAGCTCCCGCCGCAGGTTTTTCAGGGCGATGTGGAGATAGTCGGTACCAACATGGGGTTTTGCGTCATAGAGAATTTCCTTTGGCGCACCGCAGCGGACCAGCTCCTCCAGAATAAAGCGGTGCCGGAGGTCCTTAGTGCCGGTGTTCAGCTTGCCGTCGGAAAAGGCCCCGGCGCCGCCCTCTCCGAACTGAACGTTGCTGGTGAGGTCCAGCTCTCCGGTGGACCAGAAGCGCTCCACATCGGTAGTGCGGTCCTCCACGCGGCGGCCCCGCTCCAACAGAATGGGCCGTGCGCCTGCCCGTGCCAGTACCAGCGCGGCAAACAGGCCCGCAGGCCCCGCGCCCACCACCACCGGCGGTACTTCCGGCGGGGTCACAGGCTCCGGGAGTTGATAGACGGGCCGGGGGGCTGCCTTGGAAACGTGCTTGTCCCGGCAGCGGCGGAGCACGGCAGCTTCGTCC
>OIEA01000275.1_pt1 | contig 24685 bp, 19 predicted proteins | sample 1581631 | NCBI WGS metagenome assembly OIEA01 (sample SAMEA3882526, study PRJEB24775) | human gut metagenome | biome: human-associated habitat; feature: intestine environment; material: feces | place: Netherlands | collected 2009/2010
GTATATATCCGCTGACGTGCTCGTCCCGTCCGATGCGGCTGCCATCGCCGTGCCGCCTGCACCTCTCAGCGCGAGCAGCGGCCTTGACAGCGAGACGGCGCTTGTCATCATCAAACAACAGGCTCGGCGCATCGACGAGCTGGAACGCGAAAACGAATCGCTCCGTGGCAAGCTGAAAACCTTGGCAAGCTGACTCCACCCGTCGCAAAGCGTTTTTTGGAAAAGATGCGAATCTGCCACATATAGCGCATTTCGCGGTGCGAACAACGGCGGAGATTGTGCGGTTGGCGCGGTAGGGTGTGAACATTATGACTTTTGGGAATACGAAAACCGGAAAAACTGGTACAAGCACGTCCGAAGCGACGGAAACCGCGCAAATCAAATCCGTCGAAAGCCTCGACAAAGGCAACGACATGGAACGCGGCCTGAAAAACCGCCACGTCCAATTCATCGCCATCGGCGGCACCATCGGCACCGGCCTGTTCCTCGGCTCCGGCAAGTCAATCGCGCTGACCGGACCGAGCATCATCCTCGTGTACATCGGCGTGGGCCTCATCATGTTCCTGCTCATGCGCGCCATCGGCGAAATGATGTACAGCGACCCCAGCCAGCACACGTTCATCAACTTCATCACCCGCTACCTCGGCCGCGCGTGGGGCAAGTTCGCCGGCTGGACGTACTGGATTGTGCTCATCCTGACCGGCATGACCGAAATCACGGCCGTCAGCACCTATTTCGTCACATTCTTCGGCACGTTCGGCATCGACCTCAACGCGTGGAAATGGCTTATCGAACTGTGCTTCCTCGTGGCGCTCACCGGCATCAATCTCATTGCCGTGAAAGTGTTCGGCGAGGCGGAATTCTGGTTCTCCATGATCAAAATCACGCTGATTGTGGGTCTGATTGTCACCGCCGTGGTGATGCTGTTCCTCGGTTTCAGCTACCCGGCCACGCATATCGAAGGCGTGGACGGCACGGTTTCCGGTGCCACTGTGAGCCTTACGAACATTACCGACGGCTTCCAGCTTGCGCCGAACGGCTGGATGAACTTCTTCATGAGCTTCCAGATGGTGTTCTTCGCCTACCAGCTCATCGAATTCGTGGGTGTGACCGTGTCCGAAACCCAGAACCCACGCAAAGTGCTGCCGAAGGCCGTCAACGAGCTGATCATGCGCATCCTCATCTTCTACGTGGGCGCTCTCGTGGCCATCATGGCCATCGTGCCGTGGCGCAACTTCCATCAGAACGCGGACGGCTCGTTCGGCTCCCCGTTCATCATGGTGTTCAAATACGCTGGGCTCGACTGGGCCGCCGCGCTCGTGTTCTTCGTGGTGATCACCGCAGCCGCGTCGGCACTCAATTCGCTGATCTACTCGGCGGGCCGCCACCTATACCAGCTTGCGCAGGACTCCGAATCGCCCGCTATGCAGCGCCTCGGTGAGGTGTCGGATCACAAGGTGCCGGCGAAGGCGATTATCGTGTCCGGCTGTATGATTCTGTTCTCCCCGCTGATCAACGCGATCCCGGGCATCTCCAGCGCGTTCGTGCTGTTCGCCTCCGCAGCCAGCGCCGTCGTGATCTTCATCTACGTGCTGACGATGCTTGCGCACCGCCGCTACCGTCAAAGCGCCGACTTCCTGCCGGACGGCTTCGTCATGCCGGCATGGCAGGTGTGCGACTGGATTGCGATTGCGTTCTACGTGTTCGTGTACGTCACGCTGTTCCTGTCCGCAGATACGCGCGGTTCCGCCATCGCCGGCCTGCTGTGGCTCGTCGTGTTCGGCGGCTACTGCCTGCTGCACGAGCGCTTCCAGAACCGCGATTTGAAAGCGGCTCTAGGGAAGTAGACGTATTGCCTGTCGCTGCGGTATGCGTGGCATGCGCGTGTTGCGCTACGTGTCGCGCATCCGACGAAAGAGGGCCGGTGGAAACCTTGCGAAAATGTGCGTTTCCACCGACCCTCGTCGTGTAATCGCAATAAAACAGTGCGAAACGTTAGTGCACGAATCGTACGAAATCGGCGCGAATCAGCCGATGTAGTCGGCCTCGTTCGTCGGGCTGGACGGCACGGCGTGATCTTCCGTCACCTTGCCCAGGCCGGACAGGTACGCTTCACGGCCCGCCTCGATCGCGTTCTTGAAGGCGCGCGCCATCAGCGGAATGTTTCCGGCGGATGCGATCGCCGTGTATGCCATCACCGCATCCGCACCCATCTCCATGGCCTCCGCGGCCTGGCTCGGCCGGCCGATGCCCGCGTCGATGATCACCGGAACGTTGGAGTTCTTGATGATCACCTCAATGAAATCGCGTGCGCGCAGGCCCTTGTTCGAGCCGATCATCGCGCCGAGCGGCATCACGCAAGCCGCGCCCGCGTCCTCAAGACGCTTCGCCGCAATCGGGTCCGGGAACATATACGGCATGACCACGAAGCCCTCCTTGGCCAGCTTTTCCGTGGCCTTGATGGTCTCCTCGTTGTCCGGCAGCAGGTACTTCGCTTCGTGCTCGATCTCCACCTTCACGAAGTCCGTCTGGCACACCTCGCGCGCGAGACGTGCGATGCGCACCGCCTCATCCGCGTTGCGCGCGCCCGACGTGTTCGGCAGCATGGTGATGCCCTTCGGAATGTAGTCGAGCAGGTTGTTTTCGGTGGTGCGGCAGCGGCGCAGCGCCATGGTGACGATCTGCGTGCCCGCGTTCTCGATGGTCGCCTTGATGAGGTTCAGGTCGTAACGGCCGGAACCGAGGATGAAACGGCTCGTGAACTTGTGCCCGCCGAGGATCAGCGGATCGGCGTCGCCGGTGGCGATCTCGTCGTACGCGTGCGCGTCCGGCTCCGGCAGGATCGCCGTGTTCGTGGTGGTGCCGACCAGCTCGTCGAGCGTGGCGTTCGGTGCGGCCGCGACGTCGGCGGCTGCGGTGGTGATGGTGTTTTCGGTGCTCATCGTCGGTTCCTTTCGTTGGGGTGTTTGGTGTTGCTGTTGTTGCGATTGCTGTGCTGCTGTTGTGTTGCCGTTGCGTCGCTGTTGTGTTGTGTGCAACGTGCGTTTGTAATCGCAATAAAAATTTCGATTACGGCAGTGGAGTAACGTAGCAGTGCGTCAGGCGTCTTCCTCGCCGAGGATCAGTCGCGTGATCATGTTCGCTTCGTGGCAGGCGACCACGCCCACGCGCGGCGCCATCAGGCCGGCACCCGGTACCGGAGCCGTCTCGCCATCGCCGCAGAAGTAGAAGTTCTTCGAAACGCGACGCGTGCTCACCAGGTTGGAGCTGCGGAAGCCGGCCATGCCGGACGCGCTGACGAGCTTCTTGCCCGGCAGATTCTCCAGCACCGCGTTGACGAGCATCGTCTTGTTTTCCGGCACGTCGAACGCCTCGCAGATGATGTCCTCGTTTTCGAACAGCGTCGGCACGTTCTCGTCGGTCACCTTGACGGTGTCGATGGTGATGTCCGTGAACGGGTTGATTTGGCGCAGATTGCTGCGCAGCGCCTCCGTCTTGTACTGGCCGAGGTCCTTCAGGAAATACTGCTGGCGATTCAGGTTCGTCATATCCACGCGGTCGAAGTCGATCAAGTGCAGGTGGCCGACGCCGATGCGGGTCAGCGCCACCGCGATGGTGGAGCCGAGGCCGCCGCAGCCGCAGATGGCCACGTGCGCCGCGTCGAGCTTGTCCTGCGTGGCGGCCGTGTGACGGTCGAGCAGGGCCGCGCGGATCTCCTCGCGGCTGACCAGCGTGGCCGGGTCGGGCTGGTTGTCGAAAGCGTGCTGGCGGGCGTCGATCTGCGCCTGCGATGCGGATGGTTCAAAAGTCATGGTTGTTCTCGTATTCTCGTTTCCGTTCGTATGGTTTGTTTCGCTGCTGTGCTCAGCCGCCCTGCACGAACGTGACGATTTCCAACGTGTCGGTGCCCTTGAGCTGCGTCTGCGCACGCTGGGTGCGAGGCACGATTTCACCGTTGAGCTCCACGGCCACGCGGTCGGCGCGCAGACCGCGCTGCTCCACTAGTTCGGCCACGGTGATCGGCGTGGCGACGTCCTCTTCCTTGCCGTTGATGATCATTTCGGTTCCCTTCTGTATGTCAGGCCCCACGAGTGCCGTTCCCGCCGAAACGGACGTTCAGAACTGCTTTGTGGGCTTCCGAGCGTCTGCTTCCGGTGAATCGGACATTCACGGTTGGTACGAAAAAAGGGTCGCCGAAGGAACCGTACCCTATGAGGTGGTGCGCCCCTCCGTGACCCTAATCACGCGATATTCGGTTATCGCGAACGGAAATGAGATGCGCCTCGCGGCGCGAACAACCCGTCTCCTTACGGCGGCATTACCCGCATCAAGTCCTCGGTCGAAGCTCGTCGAGCTCCCTCTCAGCCTTTCGGCTCCCGTTCGGTTGTGCCTTTATCTTCGCGCAGGCGCCCGACAAGCTTGCGCCGGTCCACGTTGAGTTAGTCTTGATGTGAACATGCGCGAATCGGCTGCGTGCTTGCAAGGAAGGGGAAGATGATGATGAACGGTGAGTTGGCAGGATTTACGATTCCTCGGCTCGGCATGGGAACGATGGCTTTGGCGATTGAGGGGCGTCCGGATCGCGATACTGCGATTCGGACGATTCACGCCGGTTTGGACGCGGGTGTTCGCTATTTGGACACAGCTTGGTCGTATTATCTGCCGAGCGAGCCTGGTACCGGCACTGCGAAAGATTTGGGGTACGGCGAAAAGTTGGTGCGTGATGCGCTCGCCAGCTGGGACGGCCCTCGCGATGAAGTGCTGGTCGCCACGAAAACCGGCTATCGACGCACCATGGAGGTTCCCGCTTTTGTTGCTCCTGTGTCCGATTCGCCAGAATCGGACACTCAGGGGCGGGATTCCGAGGGCTGCAGTCGTCGGCCTGGCGGGGAACGCCAGCATTTGCAGGCGGCGGGCAGTCAATACGGGTGGATGGCGGATTCGCGCCCCGAAACCATGATTCGTGACGCCAAGGAATCCGCGCTGCACTTGGGCGTCGATACGCTCGACCTGTTGTACTCGCACGGACCGGACCCGGAAGTGGCTTATGAGGACCAGGTCGGCGCGTTGAAGCAGCTGCTTGACGAGGGCGTGATCCGGTACGCGGGCATTTCCCGCGTAGACAACGCGCAGATCGACATCGCCCGCGAGATTCTCGGCGACAAGCTGATCGCCGTGCAGAACCAGTTCTCGCCCTCGCACCCCGACCCTGAGCATACGATGGAGCACTGCGCGGAACTTGGACTCGCGTTCGTGTGCTGGAGCCCCCTCGGCGGCTTCCTCGACGCGTTCGACCAGCGCGCGTACGACCCGTTCCGCACGGTCGCCGGCAACCACGGCTGCTCCTACCAGCGCGTGGTGCTCGCCTGGGAACTGAGTCGCTACGAGCGGTTGTTCACCATCCCCAGCGCCCGCAATCCGCAGGAAATCAACGATTCCTTCGCCGCCACCGAACTGACGCTCACGCAGGATGAGCTGGCGATGCTGAACGCCTCCGTCGACGCCCGTCGCGGCTGAATTCCGCGCAATACGTACGATTGGCCGCGCCCGATTCCGCACAATAATCGCGATTCGGGCCGCGGCCTTTTTCGTGCCTTCTGTAGCTTGCTCGCTGCAAAATCGCCCTGGGAATAACTTACACTGTAAAATGTTTACACTGTAAGATATTATGACGGCGATTGCGACGGAAGGAGGTGCCGCGTGGGCTTTGAAGAGGAACTGTTCCACGAATTGGCGACCAACACATGGGACAAACGCTCGCGCATGCAGCAGGAGATGGTGAAAGGCGCGAAGGGCGAACCCTTCGCCGTGCAGGAACTCTATAGGAAAGGCCCGCTGACGCCATCGCAGCTCGCCTCTTCAATGAAAACCACCACCGGACGCGTGTCCACACTGCTGTCCGCGTTGGAGAAAAAAGGCCAGATCACACGCGAATCCGACCCCGACGATCGCCGTGTGGTGCACGTGAACCTCACCGAAGCCGGCAGGGAACGCGCCGAACGGCAGCGCGAAAGCATGCGCGAGGCGATCTGCTGGATCTTCTCGCAGATGGGGGAGCGCCGCGCGCGCGAATTCGTTGAGCTCACCGAGGAATTCACCACGTACATGTCGCTGTGCATGCCCGGCAAACCGCGCCCCACGGCGGACGAGGTCAAAGCCGCGTTCTCAGGAAACGCACAGGAAGACGCGTAGTATCTTACGCTGTAAATAATTCACAGTGTAAGTAATCGCAATCCAGTAATCGCAAAAACCGCGAAAAATCGCAAAAACTAATCGTAAGAAAACAAGCAAAACACAAAACAAGAGAAGGAACCAAGCATGCTTCGCATCGTACGATACCTCTCCAAAGCGGAGATCGGTCAGATGCTCGTCGCGCTGGTCAGCATCGTCGGTCAGATCTGGCTTGACCTGACCCTGCCGGACTACATGTCCGACATCACGCAGCTCGTCGAAACCCCCGGCAGCGAAATGCGCGACATCTGGGTGGCCGGCGGCAAAATGCTGCTCGTCTCGCTCGGCTCGGCGGCCTGCGCCATCGTCACCGGCTTCATCGCCGCGCGCGTGGGCGCCTCGTTCAGCCAGCGCCTGCGTTCGCTCGAATTCAACAAGGTGGAAAGCTTCGGACCGGCGGAAATGAACCGTTTCTCCACCGCGTCGCTCATCACCCGCTCCACGAACGACATCACGCAGATCCAGATGTTCATCACCATGGGCCTCATGATGATCGTCAAAGCGCCGATCATGGCCGTGTGGGCCGTGTGCAAGATCGCAGGAAAGGGCTTCGATTGGACGCTCGCAACCGGCATCGCCGTGGCCATCCTGCTGGTGGTCATCGCCGTGATCATGAGCTTCGTCATGCCGAAGTTCAAGGCCATGCAGCGCCTGACCGACAACATCAACCTCGTGGCGCGCGAGAACCTCACCGGCCTGCGCGTGGTGCGCGCGTACAACGCCGAGGACTACCAGGAAGCCAAGTTCACCGAAGCCAACAAGGAACTCACCGAAACCCAGCTGTTCACCAACCGCGCCATGGCCATCATGATGCCGTTGATGAACACCATCATGAACGGCCTGATGCTCGCCGTCTACTGGATCGGCGCGTACCTCATCGACGCTGCCGACGCCGTCGACAAGCTCACCACCTTCTCCAACATGGTGGTGTTCTCCAGCTACTCCATCCAGGTCATCATGAGCTTCCTGCTCATGAGCATGGTGTTCGTGCTCTGGCCGCGCGCCGACGTGTCCGCGCAGCGCGTGCTCGAAGTCATCGACACCGAGCCGATGGTCGCCGACGGCACGCAGGACGCGGGCAAGCCGGGCGAGGAAGGCGAAATCGAATTCCGCAATGTGAGCTTCGCCTACCCCGACTCGCGTCACGCCATGCTCGAAGGCGTCAATTTCAAGGCGAAGAAGGGTCAGACGGTCGCGTTCATCGGCTCGACCGGCTCCGGCAAATCGTCCCTCATCAACCTCGTGCCGCGTTTCTACGACGCCACGCAAGGCGAGGTGCTCGTCGACGGCGTCAACGTGCGCGACTACAAGCTGAAGGCGTTGCGCGACAAGATCGGCTACGTGCCGCAGCAGTCGTTCCTGTTCAAGGGAACGATCGCCAGCAACGTCGCGTACGGAGATACGGACCGCGACGACGACACCGTGCGCCGCGCATGCGACGTCGCGCAGGCGACGGAATTCATCGACAAAAAGCAGAAGAAGTACGATTCCGGCATTTCGCAGGGCGGTTCCAACGTTTCGGGCGGGCAGAAGCAGCGTCTGTCGATCGCACGCGCCGTCTACCGTCATCCGGAAATCCTGATCTTCGACGATTCCTTCTCCGCGCTCGACTTCAAAACCGACCGTGCCGTACGTGACGCGCTCGAAAAGGAAGCGAAGGATTCCACGAAACTCATCGTCGCGCAGCGCATCGGCACCATCATGAATGCCGACCGCATCATCGTGCTCGACGACGGCAAAGTGGTCGGCCAGGGCACGCACGAGGAACTGCTCGACACGTGCGAAGTGTATCGGCAGATCGCCGAATCGCAGTTGAGCGAAGACGAACTGAAGCACTGAAAGGGGGAGGCATGCCAAGAGGAATGGGACGCGGCCGTGGGGCCGTGGAAAAGCCGAAGGACTTCGGCGGAGTGATGAAGAAGCTCGTGAAATTCTGCAGCCGGTACATTCCGGTGATGATTCTCGCGCTGGTTCTGGGCGCTGCCGGCACGGTGTGCCAGATCATCGGCCCGGACAAGCTCAAGGACATGACCAACGAGATCACGAAGGGTCTGCCGGCCATGGTGCACGGCAAGCCCGTCATGAATTCGATCGATATGGACGCGGTGTCGCGCATCGCATGGCTGCTCGTCGCGCTGTACGTCGGATACGCGCTGCTGAGCTACCTGCAAAGCTGGCTGATGGCCAACGTCACGCAACGCACGGCACAGCAGCTGCGTGAGGCGATCAGCCAGAAAATCAATCGCCTGCCGCTGAAATATTTCGACAAAGTCAGCTACGGCGACGTGCTGAGCCGCATCACCAACGACGTCGACGCGATCGGACAGACGCTCGGCCAGTCGGTCGGCTCGCTCATCACATCGGTCACGCTGTTCTTCGGCGCGCTCATCATGATGTTCTACAACAACGTGACCATGACGCTGTGCGCCATCGGCTCCGCGCTGCTCGGCCTGATCATCATGGGCGTGATCATGAAGGTGTCGCAGAAGTACTTCACCCGCCAGCAGGTGGCGCTCGGCGACGTCAACGGCCACGTCGAGGAAATGTACACCGGCCACACCGTGGTCAAGGCATACTGCGGCGAGGAACGCTCCATCGAGCAGTTCGAGAAGTACAACAACGACCTGTACGTGTCCGGCTGGAAAAGCCAGTTCCTGTCCGGCCTGATGATGCCGATCATGAACTTCGTCGGCAACTTCGGCTACGTGGTGGTGTGCGTGGTCGGCGCGGTGCTCGCCATGGACGGCAAGATCGAATTCGGCGTGATCGTGGCGTTCATGATGTACATCCGCCTGTTCACGCAGCCGCTGTCCCAGTTCGCGCAGGCGTTCCAGAACCTGCAGCGCTGCGCGGCCGCATCCGAACGCGTCTTCGGCTTCCTTGAGGAGCCGGAACTGTCCGACGAAACCGGCAAGCAGGCGCTGCTGGGCGTCGGCGCGGACGGCAAGCCGCAGCCGGTGCGCGGCGACGTGGAATTCAGCCACGTGCGCTTCGGCTACGACGCGGACAAGACCATCATCAACGACTTCTCCGCGTCCGTGAAGGCCGGCCAGAAGGTGGCTATCGTCGGCCCGACCGGCGCCGGCAAGACCACCATGGTCAACCTGCTGATGCGCTTCTACGAGATTTCCGGTGGCACGATTTCGATCGACGGCATCGACACCAAGTCCGTACCGCGTTGGAACGTGCACGACCAGTTCTCCATGGTGCTGCAGGACACGTGGGTGTTCCGTGGAACAGTGCGTGAAAACATCGCGTATTCGAAGAAGGACGTCACCGACGAGCAGATCGTGGCCGCATGCAAGGCCGTCGGCCTGCACCACTACATCATGTCGTTGCCGAACGGCTACGACACCGTGCTCGACGACAAGGCGTCGCTTTCCCAGGGCCAGCGCCAGCTGCTGACGATCGCCCGCGCGATGGTGGAGGACGCGCCGATCCTGATCCTCGACGAGGCCACCTCCTCGGTCGATACACGCACCGAGGAGCTGATCCAGAAGGCGATGGACGCGCTGACCGTGGGCCGCACGAGCTTCGTGATCGCGCACCGCCTGTCCACCATCCGCGACGCCGACATGATCCTGGTGATGAACGGCGGCGACATCGTGGAACGCGGCACGCACGAGGAACTGCTCGCCAAGGGCGGCTTCTACGCCGACATCTACAACAGCCAGTTCACGCTGGCCGAGTGAGGTTGGTGTGCTGACTCGCTAAAAAATCCGGAGGGACCACCCCTCCGGATTTTTGCGTTTTGGCTTCGGCATTTTTATTGTGTTGCGCTGACGGGACGGCGGATTTACCATTGAGGTGACTGACGTCAATCGATTGACGTATTTGAAAATCACAAAGAAAGTGGGCAGTCATGAAAAGCATCGAAATCGGCGAATCGGCAGTGGTCGCATCGCAGGCGGCGCTCGGCGTGATGCGCATGGACGCGCTGGATGCGGACGCTGCGGCAGAAGTCGTGCGTACGGCCGCCGAGCATGGAGTCAACTTCTTCGACACGGCGGACATCTACGGATTCAACGTCAACCACGACCATGCCAGCTCGCGTGTGCTCGGCCGCGCGTGGAAGGACGCCGGGCTCAAGCGCGAGGACATCTTCCTGCAGACGAAGTTCGGTATCAACATCGACTTCAGCGACCCGAACAACGTGCACGCCACCCGCTACGACTTCTCCGCGAAGCATCTCATCACGCGACTCGACGAGGAACTGGAAGCGCTCGGCACTGACTACGTGGACTTCGCGCTCCTGCACAGGCCCGACACCCTGATGGAGGCCGAGGAAATCGTCGAAGCGTTCACCACCCTGCACAAGGCGGGCAAAGTGCGCCACTTCGGTGTGAGCAACGTGAACCCGTGGCAGGCGGAACTGCTGCAGTCCTGGCTCGGCGACGACCCGGCCATGAGGCTCGAGGCGAACCAGCTGCAGTTCGGCCTGATGCACGCGCAGATGGTCAGCGACGAGCTGATGACCAACTCCGGCGCCGAAGGCATGGTCGTGGCCAACCATTCGGACGGCCTGCTGTCCTACTCGCGACTGCGCCACATGACCATCCAGGCGTGGAGCCCGTTCCAGTCCGGCACGGAATACGGCCCGTTCGTAGGCAACGAGCACTTCCCGGAGCTGAACAAGGCACTGGACGAAAAGGGCGCCAAGTACGGCGTGAGCGCCAACGCCATCGCCACCGCATGGGTGCTCAGGCATCCGGCGAAGATCCAGATCGTGCTCGGCTCGATGAACCCCACCCGGCTGGGCGAAATGCTCGACGGCGCGGACATCGACCTCGACAAGCAGGATTGGTGGGACCTGTACGTGGCCGCCGGCAACCTCATTCCGTGAGTTTTGTTGGAAATCAGAAGAAGCGGCCGGGGAAACCGGCACTGATGGTGGCGTGACGGTCGACGTCCAACGTGGCGCAATCGAAAGCGAAAGTGCTGCTCAGCTCGTTCGGATCCGCAACGAACAGCGCCGTAGCCAACCCGTCCGCCACCGCAGTCGGATAGCCGCCAAACGACGCGGATCGCACCGCAACCCAGGTGGCCTCCGTCTGCTGCACGGGCAGGCCGTCGATGGCGTTGAGCAGGTGGTGAATCGCCAGATGCGTCTGTTCGTTCACCGCCACCTCCCAATGGCGACGGCTGGGCGCGCTCGCACAGAACGCGCCATCGCCGATCAGTGCGACGCCGACCGCGCAGGACGGATCATCCGGATCCTCAAGCGCCACACGGATCGGCTTGTTCGTGCGCGCCAGCAGATCGCCGCCCGCATCAATCACAAATTCCGGGGCAGCGCTTTCGCGTTTGCTGTCTGAGGTGGAAGATTGGCATGTCGGGTTGGTCGTTTCGGCTGACTTGACATGCGATGTGCGCGAAAGTTCTGAATCGGTGAGCAATCCGCCCAGCGAATCCACCAGATAACCCTTGCCGCACGCGCCGAAATCCACATGAACCGGACTGCGTGTAACCAATGTCGTACCACTCGAACGAACCACATCACGACCCCATACGGCCCGTCCGTGCAGCGCGCCCAGGCGCTCGCCGGCGTCGGCTTCAACGGTGAAACTCAGCGCGGGATCGTAACCGAGACGAATCAGGTCCTCGCCCACGCACGGGTCGATCGCACCGCGCGTGGCGGCGTGCAGCGCGTCGTACAAATCGAATAGCGGGCCGGCCCAATCGGGAAAATCGAAATGCCCGCCATGCTCCGCATTGCCGATGTGCGCAACCAGCGAATCAGCGCGGAATCGCGAAAGCGCATGCTCGTATTCATCGATGAACCGTTCCATCTCGCCGCGCAATTCCGCAGTGATCGGGTGAGGCGTCGAAATCAACAACCCCGTGCCGAGCGCCTTGGGGAACGCGGTGGTATACGGCATGCGCTGTGCGAGCGGTGCAATGGAGTCCATACCACGATGCTAGCGCGTGCCCGGCTTGGCGGAGTTCGTGCCTGGGCAACCTGATATGCGCTATATGTGGCATGAGGCATCGCCTTATTTTGATACCCCCGTAGCTTTGTATAGTTACGATTATGCTAATCGCGATTATACAGACCGACGCTTTGGCATGGAGTTCGCTTCACGTTTTCGGGCGGACGGGGGTGTTGCGGAACGGCGGTGAGCGTCACAATGTGAGACGACACGCGGAAAACGGGAAAAATAAAAACGGCGGAATTCCAACGTTTTTCCATGCGCGATACAACAAGACCAATTAAAAATCAAGACTGTTATTCAAAAAAGTTTCGTTCTATCTTGGCTTCCGATGCGCGCTTCGTACGTCGGGTACGTCGGGGAAAGCGCGCCGAAAAGATTTGCGGAAGGAAGGTTCGACCCATGTCATCTCGCGTCGCGCAGCGCCATGCAGCCGGTTCCTACGATTCGTGCGATTCGCGCGTCTCGGCTTCCGGCCGTCTCGCCGCGCTCGTCGCCGCGCTGATGATCGCGCTCGCCACGCTGTTCGCCGGCACCGCGATGCCGCAGCAGGCGTCCGCCGCCGACGACAGCCAAACGAATTTCGATTCCTGGACCGCCGCTGCGCAGAACATCGCCAAGCAGCTCGCCACCGCCGAAAAAGACTACAACGACGGCGATTACGGCCAGGCCGGCACCGGCTTCCAGACCGCGCATTGGATCGGCTACGACGCCTCCAACTTCTCGAAGGCCGTCAACGACACCATTTCCGCCGACAAGCAGCAGGCGTTGCTCACACAGTTCACCGACTTGGAAGGCCTCGCCTACCAGCAGGGCCAGGGCGGCGCGATCGCCGGCAAAATCGATGCACTGAACGCCGATCTCACCGCCACCGCGCAGGCGCTCGATGGCAACGCGAACCTTGCCGATCCCAAAACCTACGCGAAGCAGCGCGCCGAACAGACCGCCGCGGAACGCAAGAAGCTCGACGCGGCCAAAAAGAACTCCTCCAAAGGCAAGGGCGACCGCACGTGGAGCGAAGTCGCCAGCGAAATGAACGTCATCCTCGACAAGGCATACAAGGCCGCCATCTCCGGCAAGGGCGTGGAAGGCTCCAGCCTCGTCAACGACGCGTACTACCAGTACTACGAAAAGCTCGGCTTCGAAAAGAACGTCATGAACGCCATCTCCGGCGACCGCGTCTCGCAGGTGGAATACCAGTTCAAGATGACCCGCAAGACCATGCGCGACGGCGGTTCCGACAAGGAGATCAAGAAGCTCGTCGACGACCTGAAAAGCTGGCTTGTCGAAGATGCCGCCACCCTCGACGGCGGCGCGGCCGGCAACGTCAACGCCTTCACTAAAGCCATCACCAGCTCCGCCGGACAGGCGTTCCTCATCCTGATCCGCGAGGGTCTCGAAGCGCTGCTGGTCGTGGCCGCCGTGGTGGCCTACCTCGTCAAATCCGGCAACCAGCGCTTCACCAAGTGGATCTACCTCGGCGTGCTCGCGGGTCTTGCCTGCTCTGGCTTGATCGCAGTGCTCTTCACGTTCCTGTTCGGCGGCTCCGGCCCGGTCCAGGAAATCAGCGAAGGCGTGTGCGCGCTGATCGCCATGCTGATGCTGTTGTGGACCAGCAACTGGATGCTCAACAAAAGTTCCGTGGAAGCATGGAACCGCTACATCCGCACCAAAACCGAAACCGCCGTGGCAGACGCGCAAGGCAAGGTGGCGGCTGGCGAAGGCGTGAGCCTGGGCATGGTCGTTTCGCTCGCCATGCTGAGCTTCCTCGCCGTGTTCCGTGAAGGCGCCGAAACCGTCATCTTCTACGAATCGATCTACTCGATGAGTCGCGACGCGCAAGGCATGTGGATCGGCGGCATCGCCGCGGGTGTGGTGCTGCTCGTCATCTTCCTCGTGCTACGCTTCACCTCCGTAAAGATTCCGATTGGCCCGTTCTTCCTCGTTACGTCGATCCTGATGGCCGTGCTGGTCGTCATCTTCGCCGGCGGTGGCATCCATGCGCTCATCGAAGGTGACCTGATCGACGGCCACTATCTGTCCAGCGTGCCCACAAACGACTGGATCGGCCTGTATCCGTACGTCGAATGCCTTGCGGCACAAGCGATCGCGGCGATTGCCGTACTCGCGCTGTTCGCCGTCGGCTTCGCACGCAAACGCAAGTTGCGCACGCCTGACAATCGCAAGTAATACGCAAATTTTCCGAGATTTACCGATATTTTTTCCACATCCAACAACAAAGGAAAGAGAAATGAAGAACAAGAAGATCGCCGCTCTGCTCGGCATCCTGCTGGCCGGCTCCATGGCCTTCTCCCTGTCCGCATGCGGCAATTCCAACGATTCCGCCGCTTCGGACAAGTCCAGCGCCTCCGCGTCGGCTTCGAAGGACGACGACTCCAGCAAGGACGATTCCAGCGATTCCGCCGGTTTCGAAGAGATCCAGGTCGATGAGAAGCACTCCGACCAGGAATGCGGCCCGCTGACCGTCAACGCCGTGTACTTCCAGCCGATCGACATGGAACCGTCCGGCATGGGCCTCAAGGCCGCCGATGCGAGCTTCCACCTCGAAGCCGACATCCATGCCAACCAGAAGGGCACCGAGCTCGGCTACGGCAAGGGCGATTTCGTGCCGGACCTGACCGTCAACTACGACATCATCGACAAGACCTCCAACGCGTCCGTCGCCTCCGGAACCTTCATGCAGATGAACGCCTCCGACGGTCCGCACTACGGCGCCAACGTCAAGCTCGACAAGGCCGGCGCGTACAAGCTCGTGCTGAAGATCGAATCCCCGGAGAAGAAGGGGTGGATGCTGCACGTCGATCCGGAGACGGGTGTGAAGGGACGCTTCTGGACGGAACCGATCGAGGTCACCTTCCCGGACTGGAACTATACGCCGCAGGAGTGGTGATCTCCTAGCGTAGCCCGTTCGCGGTTTCGGTATGCATTACCCGACACACCCAAGGCCGTTCGGCCAAGCTTACGGTCGGGCAATGCATACCGAAACCGCTCTCTCGCGTTTAGGGGGATGGATTCACCTCTGCGATTGTGGAGGGGTCCGGGAAATCCTCGCATTTTAGGGGAGGGATGAGAGGGGTGGGACTCTTTGGGATGGGGCGGAATGGGAATCGTTGGGCTCTTTGAGTTGGGTTTTTGGATGAAAGGATTTTGGGATGCTGCTGCAGTTTGTGACGGTGTTGCAGGGGGTGTTGGCGCCGGCGCTGCTCGTCATGGCGTTGAGCGTCATGCTCACCGTCGGTGAGGGGCGTGACAAGCCTCTGAGCGCGTACTGGCGGCTGGCCGGTTTCGTTGTTGGATTCGCCGGCGCAGTCGTATTCGCCGCGCTGCGCGCCACCGCCGTCATCACGCAACGCACGTTCGTCAACTATCCGACCCTGTGGTGCTGCGTGATCCTCGACGTGGCCGTGTTCGTCATAGTCCTGTTCGCCCGCCGCATCACCGCCGACTGGCACAACCACCGCGCGCTGCTCGACATCGCGAATCTCGTTGCGGCGCTTGCGATCGCGGCCACCACCTTTCGTGCGCTGCCCGACGTGATTCTGCGACTGACGATCTTCGTCGAGCCGGGCGATCCCATCTTCACTTCCGACATGCTGTTGCGCGCGCTCGGCTTCGCTTTGGGCGCGGCCGTCGCAATCATCGCCGCGCTTATCTTCCGCACGATGCGTTCCACCGCCGTCCGCTGGTCGTTCACGACGGCGGTGCTGCTGTTGGTCGCGCTGTTGTTCGCACAGCATTTCACCGACCTTGCGCAGATCCTCCAATCCAAACGCATCGTCAGCTTCCCGACCGCCGCCTTCCTCGCGCTCGTGTGGGGCATCAACCATCAGCGCAGCCTGACCATCGCAATGGCGCTCGTCTTCGCCATTCCGGCAATCGCCAGCATCGTCATGGGCTTCAAAGTCAAGCCGACCGGCGCCAACGAGGCGATCGCACGCACGCATATCGCGTTCCGCCGCCGCGCGAAAGCGGCCGGCGCGTTCAGCCTGGTCGCCATGATCTGCGTCACCGTGGCCCTGACGTACGGCGTCGCGCAAACGCAGAAAGTCGTCACGCTGTCGCCGCCGGAAGACTACTCGCTCGCCGACGGCGTGGCCACCATCAAATTCAGCCAGATTTCCGACGGCCACCTGCATCGCTTCGAATACCGCGCGAAGGACGGCACCTCCATGCGATTCATCATCATCAAGAAGAACGGCGGCGCGTACGGCGTCGGCCTCGACGCGTGCGACAACTGCGGCGACGCCGGCTACTATGAGAAGGACGGCAAAATCATCTGCAAGAAGTGCGATGTGGCCATCAACCTCGCCACCATCGGCTTCAAAGGCGGCTGCAACCCGATACCGTTCGACTACCAGGTCAAGCCGGGCAAAATCGTCATCCAAACGTCCACGCTCGACGCGCTGTCGAGCCATTTCCAGTGAGCGCCGAGAAAGGTAAGGGGGTGCCATGTTCTTCCTGAAAATGATCTCTCGCTCGTTCAGCCGGCAGTTCAAACGCCGTCTGCTCATCGCCGTCACCGTGTGCCTGTCCGCCACCGTCAGCGTGGCCATGCTCGGCGTGGTGTTCGACGTGGGCGACAAGCTCAACGCGGAGCTGAGCACGTACGGTTCGAATATCGTCGTGCAGCCGAAGTCCGACGCTGTGGTGAGCGATTTGTACAATACCGGCGATTCTGCTGGCTCGGCTTCGGGTAGTTCGTCCGGTTCGGACGGGGGTTCCACTTCCGACGGCTCGGCTGCGGCGGACAGCGCCGACCCGACCGCGTTTCTGAAGGAGTCGGACGCGCAGAAGATCAAGACCATCTTCTGGGCGTTCAACATCACCAATTTCGCGCCGGAATTGAACATCCACGCGGATGCGGGGTGTGTCGGTTCGGGGGCTGGTTCGGATGGCTCTGCTGGAACGGCTGGTGCGTCAGGTGCGGCTGCTTCCGCGGCGAAATGCAAGGCGACCAACGTGCCGATCGTGGGCACGTGGTTCGCGAAAACCCTGCACATGGACTCCGGCGAGTCCACCGTGGCCGGCATGAACGGCATGCGCTCATGGTGGAAAATCAACGGAACCTGGCCGAAAGACGACAGCGAGCAGGCGATGGTCGGCAGCGCGCTCGCCGCGAAACTGGGCGTGAACGTCGGTGACAGCGTCACGCTCGACAAGACGATCGCCGTCGGTGCGGACGACAATACGAACGGAGGTACCGGGAAAACCGGCAAATCCTCCACCGAACGCAATCGCGTGAAAGTGAAAATCGTCGGCATCTTCGATTCAGGCGATTCCGACAACAGCGCCATTTATATGCCGTCCATCGCCGCGCAAACGCTTGCGAATCTGCCGAATTCCATCGACAAGATTGAAGTCAAGGCGCTCACCACGCCCGACAACGACCTCGCGCGCAAGGCGTCGAAGAATCCGAACGCGCTCACGCAGGACGAGTGGGAGACGTGGTATTGCACCGCGTATCCGTCGTCGATCGCGTACCAGATCGAAGAGGTGCTGCCGGGCGCGGTGGCCAAGCAGGTGCGCCAGGTGGCCGCGCTGCAGGGCGATGTGCTGAACAAGACGCAGGCGGTGATGGTGCTGATGACCGTGCTGTCGCTGGTTGCCGCCGCGATCGCCGTGGCAAACCTGATGGCCGCGTCGATTGGCGAACGCGGTTCGGAATTGGCGCTGTTGAAGGCGATCGGCGCCACGGACGGTGCGGTTTCGCGCCTTATGCTCGCCGAAACGGCGGTGATTTCGCTGGTTGGTGCGATTGCCGGTGCGCTGCTTGGCTCGGGCGTTGCACAGATCGTGGGGCACGTGGTGTTCGGCTCGGGCATCACCATGCGTCCGATGGTGTTCGTGTTGGTTTTCGTGTTGCTGGCGGTCACTGTGCTCGTGGCCTCGCTTTCGTCGATTCGGGCGATTCTGGGCTTGCGTCCGGCGGAGGTGCTGCATGGTAGGTGAGTTGTGCTTGGCTTTCGTAGGGGGTGTGCGATGACGAATCGCAAGATGTTCTTCACCATGCTGTGGGGCGCGGTGTTCCGCCGTAGCTCCCGTGCGATGATGGCCGTGATCGCGTCGCTCGTCGGCGCGGCCACGCTGTTCTGCCTTGCATCCGTGTGCGTCGCGGTGCCGCAGCAGATGAACGAGGAAATGCGCGCGTACGGCGCGAACCTGATCGTCACGCCCGCGTCCGCAACGGGCAAATCGCAAGGCATCGATACTGCAACCGTACGCAACGTGACGGCGCTCATCGGCGCCGGACACAGCGTGAAATCAGCCGCATACCGGTATGAGAGCGTGCGCATCAATTCCGCGCCGTACACCATCGCCGGCGTGGACGTGAAAGCCGTCCGCGCGCTCAATCGCCATTGGAACGTGACGGGCGACTGGCCCGGCTCGGGCAACGTGATGGTCGGCCGCGACGTCGCCGACGCGCTCGGCGTGAAGGTCGGCAGCCGCGTCACCATCGGCTACCGCGCCGCCGACGCGTCTGCTTCAGCGTCTTCTTCCGCGTCCGCAAAATCCGATTCGGACGAATCAACTGAAACGGCAGAATCGTCCGCGCAGGGCACGCAGAGTACGCAAACTACGCAAGGCGAACAGACCACGCAAGCCACGGAAAACGGCCGCGTCTCGTCCGACATCATGGATAACAACGGCACCGAATTCCGTATCGCTGGCATCGTCGATACCGGCGGCAACGAGGATTCCATCATCTACGCCACTACCGCGGACGTGTCCAAACTTGCGGGCCACGAGCGCGGCGCCGACGTGGTCGAATACTCGGTGAACGCCATGGGGGATGAGCTGAACGCCATCGTCAACAGAATCAACAAAAATACAAACACTGCCGTCAAAGCGCAGACCGTCACCAAAATCACCTCGTCCGACACCCGCATCATCGCCATGCTGCAGACCCTGTTCTGGATTGTGTCGCTCGTCGTGCTTGTGCTGACGCTCGTCGGAGTGGGTACCACCATCAGCTCCATCGTGAGTCAGCGTCGCAATGAAATCGGCCTGCGCAAAGCCCTCGGCGCCGATTCACGCGCCATCGGCGTCGAATTCTACGTGGAATCCGGCATCTACGGCTTGATCGGCGGTCTGCTCGGCACTGCTATCGGCTATGTGCTGGCGCGTGTGCTGTGCGCCACCGTCTTCGGTCGCGCGATCGGCTTCGACTGGCTGCTCGGCGCCGGATCGCTGCTGCTGAGCGTGGCGATCGCCGTCATCGCCTCCATTCCGCCGGTCCGCCGCGCCACCCGTATCGACCCCGCCATCGTTTTGAGGGAGGAATAATCATGGACAACGAACATATGCTGCTGGAACTCGACCACATTTCCAAGATTTACGGCGATCTGCACGCCGTCGACGACCTGAGTCTGACCGTTCCGCAAGGGCAATGGCTGGCGATTGTCGGCTCGTCCGGTTCCGGCAAAACCACGCTGATGAACATGATCGGCTGCATGGATACGCCGTCGAAGGGTTCCGTCATGCTCGAAGGCCGCCGGCTGGAGGATCTGAACGCCCGCCAGCTCGCCGATGTGCGCAAGAACATGATCGGACTCGTGTTCCAGAAGTTTTACCTCGTGCCGCATCTGACGGCGGTGGAGAACGTGATGGTGGCGCAATACTACCATTCTGTAGTCGATGAGAAGCAGGCGATGGAAGCGCTGGAACGAGTGGGATTGAAGGAGCGTGCGCATCACCTGCCCGGCCAGCTGTCCGGCGGTGAGCAGCAGCGCGTGTGCATCGCCCGAGCGCTCATCAACTGCCCGAAGCTGATTCTCGCCGACGAGCCGACCGGCAATCTCGATGAGAGGAATGAGAAGATCGTGCTCGACCTGTTCCGTCAGCTGCACGAGCAGGGCACTACGATCATCGTCGTGACGCACGATGCGCTCGTCGCCTCCTGCGCGCAACGCGAAATCATGCTCAACCATGGTGTGCTCGTCGGTGAACAGTGGAATGACGAGGAGGCGAAACGTGCGTACGAGGCGGCCGGTGGCAAGCCTGCGCACACCGGTTCCGCCGAGGAAGGCGCGCAGAACGGCGGTGTCGCGATTTTGTTCGCCGACCCTACGAAGGCCGCAAAAACCGGAGATACGGACGCGGACGCCGACGGCACGGAAGGGGAGCGCGCATGAGCGCCGCACAATCGAACGCAATCAAAGTCATCGCACTGTCCGCGGCGAGTATCGCGCTGTTGTCGGCATGCGGCGAACCGAAGGCAACGCCGATGGACGACGAATACGCCGGCAATTCCGGTGAAAGCGTGCAATCGCAGGAAGAGAAGTCGAAAACTGACGGCAAGGCGTTCGGCGACACGGCAGACGACGGCGACGCCACCAAAAACCGTGCCGACGCGAATTCCGCAACATCCGACAAGCAGGACACCGGCAACTACGCGGATGGCGACTATTCAATCAACGGCCAGTACGGGCCGGTCGGCGAGGATACCATCGACGTGCATCTGACCGTTAAGGACCAGAACGTGACGGCCGTGGAAATCGTTGGGCATCCGTTCACGTCCATCTCCAAAAAGCATCAGAACGACTTCGCCAAAGCCGTACCGGATGCGGTGGTCGGCAAGCCGTTGAAGGATCTCAAAGTAGACAAGCTCGCCGGCGCCAGCTGGACCTCCGAAGCCTTCAACAAGGCGTTGGAAGTGGCGCGTCAAGAAGCGTCAATACAATAGCCCATTCCTTCTGAAACCGACACGGCATGCCCGTCTTGCGTCGGTGCGGACGGTTTTCCTGTGGTTACCATGCGGATTCGGCGCATACGTTCGGCCAGAGCAACGTGGCCATGTTCTCGGCCCAGGAATCAGACTTGCGTTCCTTGCCGGATTGCCGTTCCCCTCCGGCTTCCTGCCCCGCCAACGCTTTGCAAGCCAGCATGGAACCCAGCACCGTGCTGAACAGGAACGTGTAGTCCAAACGGTTTTGAAACACTCCGTCGGCGATGCCACTTTCCATGAACCCCACGAACCGTTCTTCGGCCGGCGCTAGAACTTGTGAGGCAATCGCCTTCAGCGTGGCGTTGTCGGAAGACAGCACCACGCCCACGGCTTTCAATCCGAGTTCGCTGTCGAAGCAGTCCTGGATGCGTTGCAGCATGGTGGCCAGTCCGTTCCGCGACGGCTTCAAATCGTTGAAATTCGGTAGTCCGGCAACTTCCGGTTGGATGCGTTGCAATAAATCGTCGGCGTTTCGGTAGCGTCGGTAGATTGTGGTCTTTGCTACCCCTGAACGTCGTGCGACCTCTTCGATGGTCACCGCTCCGATACCATCGGAAATCACTATCCCCAATGTGGCTTTCATGATTTTGCGGTCGGTTTGCTCCCGTAATCGCTCACGTCGGCCACGTGCTGTGCCGACGTCTTCCTGCGTGGTTTTTTGCACCGTCTTCCGCGTGCCCTCTTGCGTGGTTCCGCCCATCATGCCGCGATCACTTTCGTGCTTTCCAGCTTGCTTACGTACCAATGGTTGAACTTGACCAGTGGAATGCGCAGTAGCAGGCCTATCAGCAGCAGCGGCGGAATGAACAGCAGTAGCGCGCCAATCGCAAACCAGTAATCGTTACTGTAGATTCCGCCGATCGCCGCGCGCATTGCTGTGATTGAATGCGTCGCAGGCAGGAACGGGCTGATGCCGCTGATGATTTTCGGCAGCACGGCCAGCGGATATGCGCCGTTCGCTCCGGAGATCTGCATGACGAGAAACAGCACGCCGATGGCTTTGCCGACGTTGCCGAAGCTGGCCACGAGCGTGTAGATGAAGAACGAGAACACTAGGCTGCTCACCCAGCCGGACAGCATGAACAGCAGCGGATGCACCGCCTGGACATGGAGGAACAGCAGACTGCCTCCCAAGGAGAACGTGCTCTGCAATAGTCCGATCACGCCGAACACACCGTAATGTCCGAGAAACAGCTGATGCGGTTTCGGGTCGCCGAGTTCCTTGCGCACCTTACGCGAGACGGTGGTCTTGAGCGTCACTGCCATGAGCAGCGAACCGACCCACAGCGGCAGGATCGTGTAGAACGGTGCCATCTGCGAACCGAAGTTCTTGACTGGGAACACCGCGTTGCGTTTCACTTTTACAGGGGCTGCAAGCGCGGCGGCCAACGAGTCGGTATTATCGCTGAGCACATCTTTGACGGCGCTCATATCGCCGCTGTTCAGCGCATCGGTCAATGTTCCTGTGAATGCGCCCAGTTTTTTGCCCGCGCCGGCCAGACTATCGGCGGTGGAATCCAACACGCTGCTGATGGCGGTCAGATTCTTATCCGCGGTCTTGGTGGTGCCGTTCAGATTGCCCAGTGCGCCTTTCAGATCGGCCGCTGTGGCATTGAGCGCGGTGGTGGTGCTGGTAATGGACGTGGCGATATCGTCAAGTTGCGGTTTCAGTTGGCTCTCATAGTCGGTTTTGATGCCACTGACGGACGTTGCCGCCTGCTGCGCCAGTTTCTTGATCTCCGCACGTTCGGCCGTGGTATCGCTTACTTTGGCGTCGATGTTGTCGGCGCTGCCATTCAGCGCCGATGCTAGGTCGTTGAGCTGTGTGATGGTGGTGCCGACGTTGGTTTTGAGATGGTCGATGGCGTTCCTCACCGCTTCCGGCAGCTTTTCGTTTGCGCTGAGCGCGTCGAGCGAATCATAGATCTGCTGGTAGCTTTGCGCCTGCTTGCTGATGTTCGTGGCCTGGTTGCGTAATGCGTTGGCGGTGTTGCCGGCCTGCGTGCCCGCATTGCCGAATAGGCTGTCCACATCTGCTTCCATGGCTGTGAAGCTGTTGGCGGAATCAGTCAGAGCCGTGCCCAGCGCGGTGGTGCCGGTCTTCAACGCGCCCGTCAGATCCTCCACGCCGCTGCCGGCTTGCTTGAGTGTTGTTCCTGCGCTTTTCGCATTGCCGCTGACATTGGCGATCAGACCGTCGGAGGACTCAAGCAGATGCCGTGCGCTTTGTGTCAGCGTGCTGAACGTGCGGAGCGTTCCGGAAGCGTCGGTGAGCGTTTCCGCGAAGTCGCTGATATTGCCGTTGAACTGCGTGAGTTGTTCCTGCGCGGCTGGCTTGTCGAGTTGGTTGGCGAGTTGCGATGCCACACTCAGCGCGGTGCTGGTCAGTGTTTCGGAGAACGTCTCGTTGACCTGCGCGCTGACCGTATCGGCGCCTTGGCCTGTGATCTTCGGAGCCAAGGCGTTCTTCTTTTCATTGTTGTAGTAGGCGATTTCGGCGTGGTCGCCATCGGATGCGAAGAACGTCATCATACGGGTGCTGAAGTTCTTCGGAATCACCACAGCTGCGTAATATTCGCCGGATTTGGTGCCGTTGATGGCTTCTTTTTTGGTGGTGAAGGTCCAGTCGAGCTGATCGTTGGAACGCAGCGTGTTAACCACTTGGTCGCCGATGTTGATCTTCACTGGAATGAGGTCGGACCGGTATCCGTCGTCCTCATTGGCTACGGCGAATTTCAGATTGCCGGTATTGGCGAACGGGTCCCAGCTGGCGGCCACGTTGAACCATGTGAAGATGCCGGGGATCACAACGAGTCCGATGACGATGATGATGGAGACGACGTTGCTGGTGATTCGCCGGATGTCGCCGACGAACAGTTTCCAGATGGTTTTCATGCGTTGCTCCTTTCCTCGTTGTTTTCGTTGTTTTCGGTTGTCTCGGTTGTCTCGGCGGTCTCGGCGGTCTCGGCGGTGTCCGTGGCGGCATCGTTCGCGGCGGCGCTTGGACCGGTCGTCTGCATTTTCTGCATTTTCTGCACCAGTATGGCGATTCCGTCATCTTCATTGTGGTTGACGCCCGTCACGTTTTCCGTCGTTTCTTTGATGACGCTGGTATTGCGATTATCGGATGTCGTGCGTTTGCCGCTGGTGCGTCTCCGCGTTTTGCGCAGCAGTCTGTTCCGCCGTTCCTGTTGCGCCCGCTTTTTGCGACGGATGCGTGCCGCTTGGCGCTCCACCAGCATGGATTGGATCGATTCATCGCTCAAATGGCCGAGCTCCACTTGACGGTTCAGATTATCGCGCATGTATTCGATGACCATGAGGAAGCCCATGATGAGCAGAATCCAGACGACCCACGTGGCCAGTACCACCACTTTCTCTCCGTTGGTGAACGAGAACACCGCCGCCAGAGTTACCGGAACTACGAATCCGATCACCAGAGCTCCGCGCTTGAGTTTCGGGTACAGTTCCGCGAACCGACTTGCGCGTTCCTCGATCACCTCGCGGTAGCCGCCTTTGTCGGCCAGCACCTGAATGGCTTGGGACATGTTGTATCCGCGTTCCGGAAGCTCCACTTCCTCGCCGATAATCATGTCGCTTTCCTTGATTTCGCGGGCGAAGAGTCGGTTGAGGTTGACCAACAGAGGACGGACCACCAGGCCGATGACGAACGCCATGCCGGCAAACAGCAGCAGCGTGCCGATCGCCTTGGTCCAATGGCCGTCGTAGAAGCCGGCGATGGTCTCGCGGAATGCGTCTATCGAATAGCTGAATGGCA
>OIEA01000277.1_pt1 | contig 24577 bp, 18 predicted proteins | sample 1581631 | NCBI WGS metagenome assembly OIEA01 (sample SAMEA3882526, study PRJEB24775) | human gut metagenome | biome: human-associated habitat; feature: intestine environment; material: feces | place: Netherlands | collected 2009/2010
ACGTGCCCATGAGGATTTTGGAGACGGTGGCGTTGACGCCCCACAGCACGCCGCCGCACAGGGTCATCGCAATGCCGATAATCAAGTCTTTCGGCGTGCGTTCGAACGTTTTTTCCGCCACTGCGGCTCCTTCCCCTTCACTGTTCGCTCATCGCACACCGTACACGCCGCATGTGTCTTGCAGTGGCAGCCGCTCACAGACTGTCCGCGGGCGCGCTGAGGAAGTCGAGAATCTTGTTCACATACGGTCCGACCACCGTGTTCGGCATGGAGAAGATCTCGTGCAACGACTTGCCGTACCGTATTTTTTCGATTGATCCGCCACCTTCGCGCACGCGTTCCACGAAATCGTCCTGCGGTCCGTTGAGCACCCAAATGTCGCGTCCGGCTTGGAACAGCAGCATCGGGGTTTCGATTGCGCCGCACATGTCCGGTTTGAGTATGGCGCGGGACAGCGCCATCGCCTGATGCGCCCATTCGAAGGTGGCCGCGTTGGTCTGGCATGCCACGTCGTCGACGCGCTGCTTGTGGAACCAGCGAACGCGCGCCTCGGACGCGCCCTTATGCTCGTCGAGATCGAGTTCGGGGGAAAAATCGGTGTGACCGAATACGCGCGCTTTGCCGAATCCCAAGCCGCACAACGCGCCTGTAGCGATGCGTGCGATCCATGTCGGCATACCGACGACGGGGGCGATCATGGGTGCGGACAGCACGGCCTTGTCGAACAGGCTCGGATAGTGTTCCATCACGGCCGCGCCGATGCCGCCGCCCATCGAATGGCAGTACAGGTTCAGTGGCTCGCCGCACGCGTATTCGCGGCCCACAGTGTCGGCGAAGGCTGCGAAATCGGCCACGTACCGACGCCAATCGTCGATCCACACCAGGCTGGGATTGCTCACGTCATGCACGGAATGACCGTGCCCGCGATGCTCGAGGATGCATACGGAATAGCCGGCCAGCAGGAAATACCATGCCATCTCGCTGTATTTTCGCGCGAATTCGGTGAATCCATGCGAAATGACGATCGCACCGCGGAACACGCCCGAAGCGCCGTCCTCACGCAGCGCATCGAATTTGGCCGCGTCGTAACAGCAATAGTGCAACCGGCCGGGTTCGTCCAGTTTGGGCAGCGCGTCGCCGTTCCAGTCAACGGTGGCTGGATCCATCCATCCTTCCGTCATGCAGGCGTCCAGCGCGGGCAGCACCTTGCTTTCCATTTCGGCGTCGTAATTCGCCTCGTCGAGCAGCCTAAGAGTCATGCTTTCATCATACGAATTCCACATGAACAGCCTTCAGAGCCCCACGCTTCGGCTCCACGGATCGAACGCGCCTCCTCACTCGTGGACGCGCTCCCCCGTACAATGTCGGTATGAAAATCATGTCATTGTGTGTGGCATTCGTCATGCTCTGCACCATGCAGCCAGCCGGAACGATGACCCCTTCCAACGGGAAGGCTGCCATCTTCGCCGACGCGGCGAGAGGAACCGCATCCGCCATCATCGACTGCCCGCCGCCGCTTTACTGGCTGTGTGGAAAGTGAGCCATGCGATGAATCCCACGAAATCCGCAGCTCCCATACCAAAAATCCACCGTGTAGCGCTGGTCGACAACGATCCGCGCGCGTTGGAATCGCTGAGCCTTCTCATCGAAGCGAAGGTCCCCACGGCCTACGTGGTGTGGACGGCCACTTCCGGCGACGAAGCGATCGAACGTTGCCAAAGGAACGACGACAATCTCAACCTGCTTGTATTGGACATGTCCATGGAGGGCTTGCAGGGGCCGGCCATCTGCCATCGGATCCGTCTCATGGACAGGCATCTGCCGATTCTGGGCATCACCAGCTTCTCCATCAACAGCTACCGTAGCAGGCTGATGGAAGCCGGAGCGCAGGGACTGATCGGCAAGGAGGATTCCGATCAGCTGGCGAAGGCCATCGAGCGGCTCTGTGGGGGCAACGTTATGGAGGGATTCGAACCTCCCGCCCTGGCCAACGTGCGCATCAGACGCGAGGAGGAGACATCACCGCGGCTCACCGTGCGCGAGGAGCAAATCATCTCCCTGTGCGCCGACGGCATGCTGGACAGGGAGATCGCCGAACAACTGGACATCTCCGAAAGCACCGTGCGCAAGCATATGCAGGGCATTCTCAAGAAGCTGAACTGCAAGACGGCACGCCAGGCAGTGGCATTGTGGGTGAGATCGCATGCACGCTGAACCCACAAAACCCAGACCCGTAAGCGCCTTCCGCTCCTGGCACAACCATATGCGTGCCGACCATCCGAAACTCTGGCATCCGATCCGCATAACCATCGTGGTCATCACCGTATGGTGGATCCTGTTCTGCCTGCTGCTCGCCCCGACCGACAATCCCGCGGCGATCGTCTGGACCATCATCGAAATCGCGGTGCTGCTGCTGTCACCGTTCTTTCCGAAATCGATGTCGCTGCTGTTTCTGATCATGAGCCAGTCGGGACCTTGGCTCATACCCGGAGCCGACGTCAATTCGCTGCCGGGAATCCTCTACACGTTCGGCATGCTCGCCTACGAAACCAACAACCTTGTGGCGCTGCTGCTGCTCGCTTATTCCATAGGCGACCAGCTGTTCCGTCAACTGGTCCTCGGCACGAGCAACAGCAATCCCGTGGCCATCATCGCCATGGTCAGCCTGGTACTGATGCTCGGATGCGGTTTGCGATGGAACGCGACCATGACCGCCAGCCGCGCGGAGGCGGAGCAGGCGAAGACGCGATTACGGGAGATGGAAAGCCGCAACCACATCGCGGAAGCCATACACGACGCCGTGACGGGAGATCTGTCCGCCGCGGCTTTCGTCGCGCAACATCGCATCGATGCATTGTCCGGCGGAGACGATGGCGATGGCAGCGCCTCGACGGATGGTGACGACGGCAAGAACGCGGACGAAAGACGCGATGAGCTCGACAAATGGACGCAGGTCAACGATTACATCCTGTCCGCCCTGACCAACGTGCATCGCGTCATCGACGAACTGGATATGGACGTCACCGTCCTTGAGGAGGATGCGGACGGCAAGGCCTTCTCCGACCTGCTCAAAGCCACGATGGCCGACGGCGACCGGCGTCTACGCGCGCTCGGCTTCGACATCACCTCGATCCTCCATGTGGCGGGCGGTGCGCCAAGCGCCTCCCCGAGCCTGGCCGGAATCGCCAATGATCTGCTTCGCGAGACCTACGCCAACATCGCGCGTCATGCCCAGTCCGGCAGCAAAGCCGACCTGTCGGTGATACTCAAGCCGAACGCCGTCGAAATCACGCAGATCAACCAGGAAAGAGCCTTCCCGACGGAGGGCATGCGTCCAGGAGGCCACGGCCTCGCGTATTTCGGCAAACAGCTCGAATCGCATGGCGGCAAACTCGAAACGACGCTTCACGACGGCGAATGGACGCTGTTCGCCTATCTGCCGATTCCGGTGCCCGAAACCCTGCCACCCCTTGCCGGACACCCCGAATCGTGACCGGCTCCGACGGTCGCGAGAAACGAAAGGGTACTTCAAAGGGTGCTACACAGATGTGGTACACCCTTACTTGCAGAGGTGCCCGTCACCGTCCTATCTTCCCTAATGAGAAGGGATATGCGTCTCCCTGTGACACGACGGATACTTGGCAGTCCGTCGAATCGCAGGGGGACGCGTTCTTTTTTTTTCTTCGGCTTTATCGGAACGATGGTTTTACCAGGACGGTGGCTTCACCGGAACGCCGTCAGGCCAGCGCGTCGGCGAGGAAGTCGCGCTGCAGCAGCAACAGGTTGCGCGCCACCGTCTCGTCGTTGGTCATGTGCGTGATGCCGTTGAGCGGCAGGAAGCACACGTTCCTGCCGGCCGCCATCAGCGCCTGGCTCAATCGCAGGCTATTGGCGATCGTCACATTGTCGTCGGCGAAACCGTGGATGAGCATAAGCGGGCGACTGAGTTTCGGCGCGTCCGCGACGATGCTGTTACGTTCGTACGTGGCCGGGTCGAGTCCCAGGTAGCGCTCGGTGTAATGCGTGTCGTACAGCGTCCAGTCGGTCGGCGGGGCGCCCGCGCAGGCCGCGGCGAACGTGTCGGGCGCGTCCAGCACGGCGAGCGCGGACAGGAAGCCACCGTAGGACCAGCCGATCATCGCCACGCGGCCGAGGTCGGGTTTCGGCACGGCAACGCCGGTTTTGGTGGCGATCGAGGCAAGCGCGTCGGGCAGCGCGTACACGGCGTCGACCTGGTCCTCAAGCGTCACGGCTTTCATGTTTTCGTAGATCGCGCGATCCCACTTCGGTCCGCGGCCGGTGGTGCCGCGACCGTCTGCGGTGACCACGATGTAGCCTTGGTCGGCCCACCACTGCGCGTCCCAGTAGAACGACTGGCTTTCCACGACCTGCTGGAAACCGGGGCCTCCGTAAGGCTTCATGAGGACCGGCAACTGGTCGGCATGCGCGTATGCGCTGTCGGCCGACGGCAGGATGACCGCCGCGTACAGGGCGCGTTCGCCGAGGCGGACGAATCGCACGTTCGGCATGAAACCGGGGGTTTCGGCGTGGTTTTCGATCGGCGAAACCACCATCGACATCATGTCGGCGGCGTCGACGCCATCACCATCACCGTCCGCCGTGCGCACGTTCATGCAATGCTGCATCTGCATCGCGGCGTCGTCCATGCCACGGCCGGTCACCACGCAACCGTCGCCGGAACGGGACATCGTCCATTGGCCGGGCGTGTAGGTGAGCGGCTCCCAATCGCCGTCGAAATGGATCGAGACCACGTCGAAGCTGCGGGCGTCGTGATCGTCCGCGTTGGACTGCCACAGGAACGGCAGATCGGCGGCCGGCAGCAGTTCCGGCGTGCGCTGCACCACGCACAGCACGTCGTCGTCGGTCACGTCGAGCACTTCGCGCACCTGCAGGCCCTTGGGTGTGAATGGCGTGCCGTCCACGGTCAGGCGGTTGGTGTCGGCGTCCATGTCGTTCATCGCGCACACGAGACGGCCGTCAGGCGTGTATGCGGGGGTGCCGGCGATCAGGTCGAGCCAGCAGTCGTTGCTATGTTCCTCAAGCACGCGCGTGGTGCCGGGTTCTTCGCCGGGCGCGTATTCGGGGATGGCGATGGAGAAGGTCTCCACTTCGCTGCCGTCCTCGTCGGTGAAGCCGTTTTCCGGCGCGCTCATGGTCACGATAGGCTCGCCCACGTGGACGGCGAGCACCTGGTCGTGCTGCTGAAGCCGGTCCTGCACAAGTAGCAGCGGCTCGTGGCCTTCGGTCCAGCTGACGGCGGCCAGGTATTCGTACGATTCGCGGTCCCATTCCACGTTGTGTGCGATGCCGCCGTAGTAGCAGCCGTCCGTATCGTAGCCGAGTTCCAGCAGCGTCAGATGCACGTCGGCGTTGGCCGTCATCGCCTGCGGATAGCGGCGGGCCTGCGCGGGTTTCGTCGGATCGGCCGGGTCGGCGATGTACCAGGTCTGCTCGTGGGATGCGTCGAAGGTTTCGAAGAGCACATACTTGGAATCGGGCGACCACCAGAAGCCGTCGTAACGGTCCATTTCCTCACCTGCGGCGAATTCGGCGAGACCGATTTTCCATTCGCCTGCTTGCGATTCGGCCGCGTCGCTTTGCGCGTCATCTTGCGTGCCGTCCTGCGTATCGGCAACGTCGTCAGCGTCGTCTTGCGGAACGGACGCGACGATGGACACCGCATCGCCCGCGTCTTCGCCTGCGTCCGTCGTGTCCGACACGTCCGCAAGATCGACGTCCACCAAATACGTGCCGGTCGTATACATGATGTGTCGTCCGTCGGGGCTGATGCGCGGGTTCAGCACCGGCTTGAATTCCGGTTCGTCGATGGCGATGCCGCGCGTCACGCCGGCCGCGATATCCGTCAGGAACAGCTGGCCGTTGATGGTGAACGTCACGCGGTTGCCGGCCGCATCGACCGAATAGCCGACGATGCCGGAACCACCTTCACGCGCACGTTCGCGGCGCGCCTTTTCCTCAGCCGGCACATCCTCGGCGTCGGCGTCAGCCAGCAGCGTACGCGGATCGGCAAGCAGAATCTCGTCGGTATCGCCATCGCTGCCGATCACGCTCATCCACAGGGAGGTGACGGTGTCCTCCGGACCGTCCGAACGCAGGAACAGCGCACGCGAACCGTCGCCGATCGCGCGGGCGGAACGTGGCGCGCCGCAGGTGAATCGCAAGGTACGGGCCTTCAGCCCAGGAAACTCATCAATCGCATCATTCATACCTTCCAATCTACCGACCATCACGCACCACTCGCCGCCAATACCCCGGACGCAACCCCCTTCACATGAAATTTTTGCAAGCAAGTAGCCTTCGAATTGGCGCTCGGCAGGCTACAGCGTAGGATAGTCAAGGACAGAAAGGGACAAGTATGAGTGTTCTCGACCGATTTGAGAAGAGCGTGGAAGGCGCCGTCAACGGGGTTTTCGCGAAGTTCGGGTCTAAAGACCTGAAGCCCGTCGACCTTTCCAGCGCTCTGGAACGCGAGATCGACAAAGAAGCCATGCCCGTCACGCGCGATCGCACCGTAGCCCCGAACGAGTACCGTTTCAAGCTCAGCACTCCGGATTTCAACAACATCGTCGAGTGGGGCGCCGAAACGCTCGCCAATGAACTTGCCGACAACCTCACCCAGTATGCGAAGAGCCAGAACTACGCGTTCGTCGGCCCGGTCGTGGTGATCTTCGAAGAGGATCTTGAACTTTCCAAGGGCGATTACCGGCTTTCCAGCGAATCCGTGCAGGGCAACACCGTGCCGGTCACGACCGACGCGCAGACCGAGGATTGCCCGATGCTGGAGATCGGCGAGCACCAGTATCTGCTCACCGAGGAAAAGACCATCATCGGCCGTGGTTCTGATTGCGACATCGTCATCGACGACCCCGGCATCTCCCGTCGTCACATGGAGATCGACGTCACCGACAACGGCAACACCGTCATCGCCCGCGACCTGAACTCCACCAACGGCATGTACGTCGAAGGCCATCATGTTGAGGCGGCAACGCTGCTCGACGGCAACACGATCACCATCGGCCGAACCCGCATCCTGTACTGGGCCTCCTCGCAGGAGCAGGAGTAATCAGCCCCAACCTGGAGAGCCGCCTTTTATGCTCACTGAATTAACGTTTGCGATCCTCAAGTACGGGTTTCTCGTACTGCTCTGGATCTTCGTGGCCTGTACGGTACGTTCGCTGTACAGGGATATCGAAACGCTCAGCCCGCGCAAGTCGCGGGCTCATCGTCGTAAGGAGCGTGCCGCGCGCAAGGCCGTCGAATCGCCTGCGCCCGTAGCCGCCGCAGCCCCTTCGGCAAGCGCCGCAACCAATGCCAAACCAACTCTGCTGGTCATTATCGATGGCCCCCTTGCCGGCAGTTCCGTCCCTCTGGCCGGCAACACCATCACACTTGGCCGTTCCGCTTCGAACACCGTGGTGCTGGATGATGAATTCGTTTCCTCCCACCATGCGCGCGTCTACACCGATCCCGCCACCGGCCGTTGGGCCATCGAGGATCTGGGATCCACCAACGGCACCGTCGTCAATCATCAACGTCTGAACGCGCCGATGATTCTTGGCGCGCGCGTGCCTGTGCGCATCGGTGCGACCACCTTCGAATTGAGGTGACGTTTTTGCCGACTTCCACCGCTTCGCAACAATTGTTCATGTATTCCACCGTCGTCTCCGACGTGGGCACCGTGCGTTCCAACAACCAGGATTCCGCGTTCGCCGGCGAGCATCTCATCGCCATCTGCGACGGCATGGGCGGGCATGCCGGCGGCGACACCGCCTCCACCATCGCCATCCGGTCGCTGGCGCACATCGAACAGGACAATGTTGACGGCGACGTGCAGGTCGTCTCCCATATGATGGCGACTTCCGTCATGGCCGCGCACGACGCGATCGTCGGCAAAGCCAAACGTGAGCGTCGTCTTGCCGGCATGGGCACCACCGTCACGTCCGTGGCGCTGGTCGCCGGCTGCTGGGTATTGGCGCATATCGGCGATTCCCGCGCGTATCTGCTGCACGACGGCCATCTGGTCCGCATGACCAGCGACCACAGCTACGTGCAGCATCTCATCGACACCGGCCGTATCAGCGAGGCCGAGGCGCGCAACCATCCGCAACGCAATGTGGTGATGCGCGTGCTGGGCGATTTCGACATCGATTCGCGCCCTGACATCGCCATCCGCAAAGCGCATCCGAGCGACCGTTGGCTGCTGTGCTCCGACGGCCTGTGTGGCGTGCTGGAGGATTCCACGCTTGAAGAAGTGCTGTCCACCTGCGCCGATCAGGAGGAGTGCGCGCAGCGGCTCGTATCGATGGCGTTGCGTGCGGGCAGCACCGACAACGTCACCGCGGTGATCGCCGACGCGACGCTCGCGCTCGACGCGGACGCGTTCGACCTGCCGCATCAGACGCCGCTGGTCGGCGGCGCGGCCAGCGCAAGCTTGGAAACCATCGCGGATATCGTCAACGAACCGGTCGCTTCCGCCCCGCCTCTGCGCGAAGGCAATCAGTCGCCGGCGGCGCGCGCCGCGGCCCTGCGCAGCGGCAAGGATCCCAACGAGGAGCCGAAACAGCCGGAACAGCGCGTCGCGCAGCCGTCGTCGGTCCGCGAAGACAATGGCGACCGTGTCAATACCGATACCGGGGAAATTCCGATTGTGCAGAAGCGCAACGGGCGTATTTCCGCCGATCCGAACGATCCGGAAGTCGCCAAGGCGATTCGCAACGAACATATCGAGGAACGTAAGACGAAACGGTCGCGCAAATTCCGCAACCGCATCATCACCATACTCATCATCATTCTGGTGCTGCTTGGCGTTGCCGGCGTGGGCGTGGGCACCTACCGTTGGAGCCAAACCAAGTACTACATCGGCGACAACAACGGCAAAGTGGCGATTTTCCAAGGCGTGCCGACGAGCATCTTCGGTGTCAAACTGTCACATGCCGTCACCGACACCAATATGAAGACCAGCGATCTGCCGCCAAGCTGGCGCGAACAGCTTGACCAGGGCATCTCCTTCGACACATACGGCGAAGCGAAAAGCCATACCCGTCTGATCAAAAAGCAGCTGAACGATGCGAAGCGCAAGCAAGAGGCGAAGCAGCAGGAGAAGGCCGAAGCCGAGCAGAAGGCGAAGGACGAAGCAGCCGCCAAGCAGAAGCAGCAGGAGGAAGCGGCGAAAAAGGCCGCCGATCAGGCCGCGCAGACCAACAAGTCGGGCGGTGACAAGTCATGATCGCAACACGCTTGAGACAGCTTGGCATGCTGCTGTTCAGCATGCTGCTGTGCGCGGTGGCGTTCTTCCAGATGTTTGAACGCACCACGAACGGTTTTCCGCAGAATTATGTGTGGATGCTCGCGTTTGTGGGCGCGCTGTTCCTGACCGCCTGGGGTCTGCTGCTGCGATTCCAGCCGCACGCCGACCAATCGGTCATGTGCTGCGTGCTGGTATTGACGGGCATCGGCGTCACGATGATCGCACGCCTCGACCAAGACACCAAAACCACAGTGGCGTTCCGACAGTTGCTTTGGTTGGCGATCGCACTGGTGTTTGCCAACCTGCTGGTGGTGTTCATGAGGGATTACCGCGTATTGCGGCGATTCTCGTACGTCAGCATGGTGATCGGCATCGTGCTGTTGCTGTCGCCGATGCTGCCGGTGGTCGGTTCCGAACAGTACGGCGCACGCATCTGGGTGAAGATTCCCGGCTTGGGATCGTTCCAGCCGAGCGAATTCGCCAAACTGTTCCTGGCGTTCTTCTTCGCTTCGTATCTGTTCGACCATCGCGACCAGCTTGCCGTCGGCGGAAAGAAGATTCTCGGCATCCAACTGCCACGCATCAAGGATATGGGACCGATCATCGTGGTGTGGATCGTCTCCATGGGCGTTCTGGTCCTGCAGCATGATCTGGGCACGTCACTGATGTTCTTCGCCATGTTCGTGTCCATGCTGTACGTGGCCACCGGGCGTAAAAGCTGGATCGTCATCGGATTCATCGCCTTCGCCGCCGGCGCGGTGGCGGCAAGCATCTTCAGCCACGTCGGCTCGCGTGTGGACGCCTGGCTCCACCCGTTCTCCGCGGCTCAATACAACAAGGAATACGGCGGCTCATACCAGCTCGTCACCGGCATTTTCGGCTTGGCTTCCGGCGGTCTGATGGGCACCGGCCTCGGTCAGGGCCACCCGTCGATCACCCCGATCGCAAATTCCGACTACATTTACGCGGCATTGGGCGAGGAGCTGGGATTGACCGGCCTGATGGCCATTCTCATGCTGTATCTGCTGATCATCGCAGCCGGCATGATCACCGCGATGAAAATCAAGGACGGCTTCGGCAAGCTGCTTGCGTCCGGCTTGGTGTTCACCATGGCCTTCCAGGTGTTCACCGTGGTCGGCGGCATCACGCTGGTCATTCCGCTGACCGGTCTGACGCTTCCCTACATGGCGGCCGGCGGTTCGTCGCTGATCGCAAACTACATGCTGGCCGCGCTGCTGATTGTCATCTCCAATTCCGCGAACAGGCCGGAATCCGAAATCGACAGCGACACATTCCAGCAGGAAGCCGTCAGGGTGTTGCGCGAACGCGAGCGGAACCGTCGTACCGAAATCGCCGGCAATACGCGTTCAGGTGCGGCGAAGGCTTCGGCCATCCCGGCCGTGCGGGCAAGCCATGCGGGCGCAGCCGGGCAAGCAGGTCATGCCGTGCCCGCCAATCAAACCAGCCAAGCCGGCCAGACCGATCAATCCAATCCGACGATTCCGATAACCGGAGTCCTGCCGACGATCGACCAGCAAGGAGCATCGCATGAATAAGTCGCTCCGCCAGCTGTTCACCATCGTGGTGGCCTTGTTCGTCATTCTGGGCATGTCCACCACCATCATCATGGCCATCCGAGCCAACCAGCTCACCAACGACGCACGTAACGTCCGCGCGCTGTACCACGAATACGGCGCACCGCGCGGGTCCATTCTCGCCGCGGACGGATCGGTCATCGCAAAATCCGATCCTTCCAACGATTCGTTCTCGTACCAGCGTTCCTATTCCGCCGGCGAACTGTATGCGCCGGTCACCGGATTCTTCTCCATCAGCCAGCGTGGCTGGAGCGGTGTCGAAGCGTCCCGCAGCTCGCTGCTGTCGGGCCAGTCGGAGCAGCTGCTCTGGCAGCGGTTCAAGTCGCTGTTCACCGGGCAGGAGAACAAGGGCGCCAATATCGAAACGTCCATCGATCCGAAGATTCAGCAGGCCGCATACAACAGCCTCGGCAGCACGGATGGCGCCGCAGTGGCCATCGAGCCGAAAACCGGCCGTATCCTCGCCATGGTCAGCACGCCCAGCTACGACCCGAACCAGCTGGCCAGCCATGACATGAGCCAGGCGAACAGCAACTACGGCGTGCTGTCCCAGGACGCCACCAATCCGATGCTCAACCGAGCCACTTCGCAGCTGTATCCTCCGGGGTCCACGTTCAAAACGGTGGTGGCCGCCGCGGCTTTGGAAACCGGCCAATACCAGCCGGATACGCAGATTCCGGCAGGAGCAAGCTACACGCTTCCCGGCACCGTCACGCAACTGACCAACGCCGTACCGCAGGCCGACGGCGCTGACGGCAAGATCTCCATGGAGGACGCGCTGGCATATTCGTCGAACACCGCGTTCGCCCAGTTGGGCGTGTCGTTGGGCGACAACGCCGTCTCGTCCATGGCCAAGAAACTTGGTTTTGACAGCCCGATTACCGTGGACGGTTCCGATTACACCGGAACCCCGTGGGTGTCGGTCACGTCGAAGTTCCCGATCGACATCAACGACGACAAGCTCGCATTGGCGTCGATCGGCCAGGGAGACACCGTGGTGACACCGTTGCAGAATGCTATGGTGGCCGCCGCCATAGCCAATGATGGCAAGCTTATGCAGCCCACGCTGGTCGACCGCGTGCGTTCCGCCGACTTGTCGGTCATTTCGCAGACCAAGCCCACGGTCATGTCCCATGCGTTCAGTGCGGATACGGCCAACAAGCTCACCCAGATGATGGAGGCCGTGGTCACCAAGGAGAACACGAATCTGGCCATCAACGGCGTGCAGGTGGCCGTCAAGACGGGTACCGCGCAGATTGGAAACGGCAATACGTCCATCGACGGCTGGGTGATCGGATTCGCGCCGGTGGACGATCCGAAGATCGCGGTGGCGGTCGTGGTGCATAACGTGGACCTGTACGGCTCGTTCGCGGCAGGACCGATTATGAAAGCAATGATGCAGGAGGCGCTGGCAGAATGAAACTGGTTGAAGGACAGCTCATCCACCGACGCTACAGGTTGGATTCCCGCCTGGCCCAAGGTGGTATGGGTGAAGTGTGGAAAGGCTATGACATCCAACTTGGACGTCCGGTGGCCATCAAGGCGCTACGTGGCGATTTGGGCGTCACCCAGGAGGCCAAACTGCTTCGTCTGCGCGCGGAAGCCCATAATTCCGCCAATCTTGCGCATCCGAACATCGCTGCGCTGTTCGAATATTACGAGCATGACGGCATCGGATTCCTCATCATGGAATACGTGCCGAGCAAGTCGCTTGCAGACCTGTACCACGAGCAGAACGGCCCGATGGACCCGATCAAGCTGCTGCCGATTCTCATTCAGACCGCACGCGGCCTGTTCGTCGCGCATTCCCATGGCGTGATTCACCGTGACGTGAAGCCGGCGAACATCATGGTGTCCGATTCCGGCGAGGTGAAGATCACCGACTTCGGCGTCTCCTACTCCACCAACCAGGAGCAGATCACGCAGGACGGCATGGTCGTGGGCACCGCGCAGTACATTTCCCCGGAGCAGGCGCAGGGCAAGCATGCCACGCCGCAATCCGATATCTATTCGCTTGGCGTCGTCGCCTATGAGGGCCTGTGCGGACACCGTCCGTTCACGGGCGCCACACCGGTCGACATCGCCGCAGCACATGTCAATAATCCGGTTCCGCCGCTGCCCGACACCGTCGATGTGCAGTTGCGTGAATTCGTCATGTCGATGTTGGCCAAGGACCCGCTGGACCGTCCGAAGGACGCGCTGGTGGTGTCACGCACCCTGTCCCGCATCGAACGCCGTCTGCTCGACCAGCAGACGCAGCTGGCCGACACGATGGTCGTCTCTTCGGGAGGAAGGCTTCCCCGACGTGTGGTCAGCAAACCCCATATCTCCGTGAGCAATGATTGGAAGGAACAGGGATGAACATCAACATGCCTACCTCTCTGGCCGGGGGCCGTTATCAGCTCGGCCAACTCGTCGGCCGTGGCGGCATGGCCGAAGTGCATGTGGCGACCGACACGCGTCTGGGGCGTACCGTCGCCGTCAAGATCATGCGCGCCGATTTCGCCACTGACAGCATCTTCCTTGAGCGTTTCCGCCGTGAAGCCCATTCCGTCGCGCAGATGAACAACCCGAACATCGTGAACATCTACGATTCGGGCGAGGAAACCGTCACCACGGAAACCGGCGAGATCGAGCATCTGCCGTATCTGGTGATGGAGTACGTCAAGGGTCAGACCCTGCGTGACATCCTCAAGGTGAATGGCGCGCTGAGCCAGCGCGACGCCGAGCAGGTGATGATGGGCGTGCTCAACGCGCTCGAATACTCGCACCGCATGGGCATCATCCACCGCGACATCAAGCCCGGCAACATCATGATTTCCGAGCAGGGCGTGGTCAAGGTCATGGACTTCGGCATCGCCCGCGCGATCGACGATTCCGCGGCCACGATGACGCAGTCGCAGGGCGTCGTCGGCACCGCGCAATACCTGTCTCCGGAGCAGGCGCGCGGCGAAAGCGTCGACATGCGTTCCGACCTGTATTCCGCCGGCTGCGTGCTGTACGAAATGCTCACCGGCCGGCCGCCGTTCACCGGCGATTCGGCGGTGGCGATCGCCTACCAGCATGTGTCGGAAGTCGCCACTCCCCCAAGCACGATCGTGCCGGGCCTGCCGAAGATGTGGGATTCGATCTGCGCGAAGGCGATGGCCAAGGATCGGCAGAACCGTTACGCCACCGCTTCCGAGTTCAAGAACGATCTGCTGACGTTAATGAACGGCGGTGTGCCGATGGCTGCCGCGTTCAACCCGTTGACCGACCTGACCAACATGAAGGCCCGCAAGCAGGCCGAAATGGATGCCGCCACCGTGCCCATGGCGCCGGCGACGGATGCGCCGACGCAGGCGTTCAATCCGGTCACCGGCCAGTTCGAGGCCGTGCCGAATCCGAATGGCGGAGTCGAAACGAAGACCCGTGCGGAACAGCGTGCCAAGGCCGCGCAGGAGCGCAAGAAGAAGCAGATCATCATCGCTTCCGTAATCGGCAGCATCGTTGTTTTGCTGGCCGTCATCGGTATTTTCTTCGCGTTGAACGGGCATAAGAACACTGCGGATCTGGTGTCCGTGCCGGACTTCACCGACACGTCGAACATTTCCCAGGCGCGTGTGGAAGAACAGCTTAAGGCCCTTGGTCTGAAGCTTGACGCCCGTGACGATTCCACGTCCAGCCAACCGAAGGGCACCATCACCAAACAGAACCCGAAGGGCGGCAAGAAGGTGGCGAAGGGCTCCACCGTCTCCGTATGGTTCTCCACCGGCCCGCAGGCGGTCAGCGTGCCTGACGTGTCCGGCAAGACGCAGGAGGAAGCGAAGGGCATTCTTGAGGCGGCAGGCTTCAAGATCGGCAATGTCATGACCGTGGACAGTGCCTCCATCGAGAAAGACAAGGTGGTGAACACCAATCCGGCCGCGCATTCGAAGCAGACCAAGGGCACCATCATCACGCTGTATATTTCGTCCGGTATGACCAAGATTCCGGATGGTCTAGTAGGCCAGGCCAAGGATTCGGTCATCGCGCAGCTCAAGCAGGCTGGTCTGACGCAGATCACCATCGAAAGCGAGTATTCCGATTCGGTGCAGTCCGGTGCAGTCACCCGCATCGATCCGGGTTCCGGCAGCACCGTCGAGGCGGGAACGGCCGTGACCATCTGGGTGTCCACCGGCAAGCAGCAGGTGAGCGTGCCGTTCGTTGCCAACTCCACACTTGCCGAAGCAAAGAGCATTTTGGAGGCCGCCGGATTCCAGGTAAGCGTCAACGGGCCACAGGACGACGATGCGACCGTCGTGTCGATATCTCCGAATGGCGGCAGCCAGGCCGACAGCGGATCGACCATCACGCTGACCACCAAGAAGTCATCCAGCGACACCCCCAGCACCGACACAAGTAACGGCAACAACAGCAACAACCAACAAGGCAACTAACAAAATCAGGGGAGGGAGCGGCTCAAAGCCGCTCCCTCCCCTTTCTCTTTCCCTCAAAAAACAAAAGCAGCCGAAGGCAGCTCCATAAAGCCAAAGGAGCTTTGCTTCCCGCAGGTCCTGTTCACGACCGTAAGCTTGGCCGAACGGCCTTGAGTGTGTCGTGAACAGGACCTGCGGGAAGCAAAGCGGCACCGCAAGCAAACAAAAGCAAGCAACAGCCATCGCCGTCACTCACCACTCTTCATCACTCACTCATTCATCGCAAAAAATCGCAATTCAGCAAGCTCAAAAAAGAAAACTACTCGCTCACCTTAGGCTGCAATCCAATCGACTTCTCCACTGCCGACTCCTGCCCACACACCTTAAGCCAGTTCGCCAACAGCCGATACCCGTCCTGGGTCATGACGGATTCCGGATGGAACTGCACCGCATACATCGGCTTGTCGCGATGCTTGATGCCCTGCACGATATGATCGTCCTGCGTCCACGCGGTCACCACCAGCTCGTCCGGCACGGAATCCGGTTCGACAGCCAGGGAATGGTAGCGCGTGGCGGTCATCGGATTGGCCACGCCGTCGAAGATCTCATCGTCGATATGCTCCACCAAACTGGTCTTGCCGTGCATGATGGTCGGCGCGTGGCTCACTGTGGCGCCGAACACTTCGGCCAATGCCTGCATGCCGAGGCACACGCCGAACATCGGCTTGTTCTGCGCCGCGCACAGGCGAATCATGTCCTCACTAGCGCCGGATTCCGATGGAGCGCCAGGACCGGGGGAAATCAGCACACCGTCGTAGTCGTCGATCACGCCCGGGGCGGACGGGTCGATCGCATCGTTACGTACCACGGTCACTGTGGCACCAAGCGTCTTCACATAGCCGACAATCGTGTAAACGAACGAATCGTAGTTGTCCACGACCAGAATGCGTGCGGAATCGGTCATCATGCTCCAATCAACGTTTGAACAGCAGTGTACGTGCGTTCCGTGCCGCAGCAACGTCCGCGTCTCACGCAGCGGCAGCCTTTAGATGGCCGTGTAGTTCGACATCTCCTGCAGCATCGGAATAGTCGACGCGGCCCACGGGAACAGCCATTCGAAGCACGATGCGGCCGCTGCGAAAACCAGCAGCAGCACCAGCAGCAGGCGGATCGGCAGCACGCCCGGCTGCAGTCGCACCAGGCTGCCGTACAGGCTGAAATCGGCCTTCTTTCGTCTTCCTGCGCGCACGTCGGCGAGATACGGCCATCGCCAGGCGACGGCGGCGGAAATAAATATGATCACGTATGCGGCGAGCGCGCCGAAGATCCACGGTTTCAGCGTATCGATCGACGACAGGAACGACGACTGTTCGTTGTTGACGAATTTGACTGTGCCGTTGGCGTTTTGGGAGGCCAGTTCCTGTGGGATGCCGTCGGCGACCTTCGCCCAGTAGGAGAATTCGGCGTAGCTGATCCAGCGGTGCGTCGGCGTGGAGTATTTCGGTTCGCAGGTGGTCATGGTCAGCATGCGTTTGGTCGGTGCTGCGCCGGGGTTTTCGGGGTTGGCCGCCACCACTTCGGTCTGTGTCGGCAGCACGATTTTGTAGCTGGTGTAGTGGTACACGTACCAGTAGTCCTGCGTGCGGACGATAATCGGGTCGCCTTCCTGCAGTTTGTCAACGTCGCCGAGCGGCTGCCCGTAGCCGTTGCGATGGCCGGCGAAGGCGAAGTTGCCGATTTGTCCGGGCATCTGCGAATCCGTGTAATGGCCCAATCCGTGCTTGTTGAGCTGTGTCAGGTCCGTGCCTTCCACCAGGTTGCGCTGCCATTGGCTGCCGAATCGCGGTATGTAGATTTGGGCGATGAGTTCGCCTTCCGTGGCGCTTTGCGGCTGTACAGGCGGGTCACCCTGCTGTGCCTTCGCCACGGTGACGTTGCCGGACTTTCCTGGATCAGACCAGGATACGGATTGGCGGGTTTCGATCTGGTTATGCTCCGACTGCACGCCCGTCCACCACATCTGCCATGCGATGTACAGCGCGCAGATGGCGGCGGCGGTCAGCATGAGTTCGGCGAGGATGCCGAGTATCGTCCACAGCGCGCTTTTGGTGCGTCCGCCACGGCTTGTCACATGTTTCATCGACTGTTATTTCCCCTCTTGCGATTCGCCGTTCTTGTCGTTTTCGAGCGCTTTCGCATACTGCAACGGCTGCTGCAACGCGTCGGTCGCGTCGAAATGCAGTTTCGTTTTCTCGTCGACCTGCCATCCCAGGCCGAACGCGCTCACGTACTGCTTGTAGATGGACACTTCCTCGGAATCGTCGAGCGCTTTTCTCATGCCCTCCACTGGTCCGATCGCCGAGATTTTGAACGGCGGCGAATACTTCTTGCCTTGCAGCAGCAGCACGTTGCCGGAGCAGCGTACGGCGGAGTTGAACAATACGCGCTGGTCCATGATCTGCATGGATTCGGCGCCTCCCGCCCACAGCGCGTTGACCACGGCTTCGATGTCCTGCTGGTGCACCACGTAATCGTTGATGTTGGCGCTGGATCCGTTGGCGTCGACCATGTTCTCCCATAGCGGCGAATCGTCGAGCGTCACCACCAGTCCCGGGCCTTCCACGGCGGGGAGCATGGTGCCGTTGCCGGCGCTTTCGCTGTCTTGCGATCCGTCGACGTTCTGGCTGTCGAGTGTTTTGCTCAGATCGTTGACTCTGGTGCTCAGCGCATCGATTTCGGACCGTAGCGAGTTCACTTTTTTCACGCGCTGTTCCACGAGTTCGACGGTATCGTTGCTCACCACCACGGAACGGTTGACGCGCAGGTTGGTGGACAGCAGGAATCCGGAGAACAGCAGCACGAGGAACGCCGCGACGCCGGCCGCCTTCGACCGTTTCGCGCTGTGCTTTCCGGTATGCTTCGCCATACGCGCCTTTCCAAACCTGCCTGAATCCGCCGGGTTTCACTGAACAATTGTCCTGATTTTGAACAGTTTTACGCCGTGAGTTCGCCGCTTTCGAGTCTACCCACTATTATGACTTTTAGCCTATTAAAGGAGACTATGCTGATGGCTGACGAAGAGCTGCACGAAACCACCGCGGATGACCAGAAGGATCTGCAGTCCGCCGACGACACCGCTGCCGTCGAGGAAACCACCGAAGATGTCGTCGACAAGACTTCCGTTGACGAGGACCAGTCCGACGATGACGATCTCGATATTCCTATGGACCGTGTCGAAGCGGTGCTGAACGCCACCGTTGATAAGGATTCGCTGTCACCGCAGATGCAACGCATGATGAACCGTCAGGCGGAGAACACCCGCCGTGTGGAGGAAAGCATCAAGGGCACCAAGTCCAACCCGCGCTGGTTCGTGCCGCTGTTCTGCGCGCTGATGATCATCGGTCTGGTGTGGGCCGTGGTCTACTACCTGACCACCGATTATCCGATTCCGCACATCGGCGCTTGGAACCTGGCCATCGCGTTCGCAATCATCATGGTCGGTTTCATTATGACCATGTGGTGGCGCTGAGTCGGTTTTCTCCGTTTCGCCTATTCCATCGAGGCTTATGTAAGAGACGCCGGGTCCATTGCGATCCGGCGTCTCTTTTATCCGCTTCAACCACTTTACTTACCGCGTCTGCATCGCCCCGCTTCAGCTTTAGGAAAAGCGGTTTCCTGTCGAGTGGAAAGCCGCCGCTTACCCGCCGATTATCTGCTGATTTTCGCCGTCCGAATCAGCACGTGGTCGCCGCCTTGCATGGTGGTGCCGAACAGGTAGGCGTCGCCGCCGTCGGCGAGCTTGAGTTTCTTGCGCAATTGCGGCGCGGTGAGTGGGAAATTACGCACGGCGATGTTGGCACGGTCCAAGCCGGACAGCAATCGCTTCAGCTCCTTCTTGCCCATACCGCCGATCGTTTCAATCGCAAAACCGCGCCCCGGAAAGCCATCGACCGGCTCGTCCGATACGAACAGGTGACTGCTCGGGCCGATCTGCACCGCCCCGAATCGCGCTTCCACCACGTCGAAGCAGCCGGCCTTCATGATCGACGCGTTCGGCTCGTACAGGTAACGCAGCTCGTGCGGCAGCGGCGCGTCCCCGATGCGCAGGCCGCGCGTATAGGCGGCCGCATCGTAGTCGAGCCGCTGATCGTCGTTCACGCAGTACACGTGCGGCGCACGCGTGTCTGCCGCTGCGACATCGGACGTTGCCCCGGCAGCCTTGCCGTCCAGCACCAGAAGCAGTTCCTTGCATTCGTTGCCGGTGGAGACGATGTGCACTTCGGCCACAGTGCCCGCGAAATCGTCGACCGCCTTGCGCCAGTCAAGCATCGGCGACAGTTTGATCATCACATATCGCGCCTTAGCCAGCAGCAGATCGCGCAGCGCCAGCGCGTCGGGCGTGCAGTCCTCGATCGCGTAGGTGCGGGCGCCGTGCTCGTCGCGGCGAGCCGGGTCGATGTAGATCAGCTGCGCCGGCTCCATCGCACGTAGGTATTCGACGCCGTCGCCGCACACCATCTGTGCTTGCGTGAGGCCCAGCGCCGCCATATTGTGCGCGGCCAGCTCGCACAGGTGCGATTGGCGTTCCACGTACGTGGCGTGACCGAATTCGCGGGCGAGATATGAGAAATCGACGCCGAATCCGCCTGTCAGGTCCGTCATGGTCGCGTCGTTGGCCGTCTGTCCCGCCGATTGCGGCAGAGATCGCAACAGACGTCGGGCGATTTCGGCCTTGTATTGCGCCGTGAACTGCGATGAGCACTGTTCCATGGAAATATGCGCGGGATAGACGATATCCGCGCAGGCGGCCCATTGCGGCAGTTTGTTGCGGGCGATTTGCCAGCCCGCGATCTGGTCGAGCGCGGCCGGCAGGTCGAGGTCCGCCGTCCGTTTGGTTTTGAGCGCCAGGTCACGCACGTCTTCATTGCGATGCGCCTCGGCGAAGGCGCGCGTCACGTCGTTGAGCAGTGGTCCGTCACTCATGGTTCCTCTCCCCTTCTTCGCAAGTATCTGCCATGTCGCACGCATATCGTCGCACGCGTATCCTGCGTCCGTGGCGCATCGGTATTGCGTCCTTGTCGATTGCCTTCGTCATCTTATCTTTCCTGTGGATAACAAGTGGACAAATGTGGATGAATGTGGATAACGCCCATATTTTGTGCCTGAGTCAACGTCGCACCACGAAATATCGGCGGCGATTTTCCCCATTTTTGTGGGGTGTGGATATCGGTTATCCACAATTTTCACATAGGAAATTCCTTATGTTCCGCCATTTTGTGAATATCCTTGTGGATAATCCACCATGTTATCCCCGACTTACCCACAGGTTTGACCTCACTTATCCACAAAGTTATCCACGGATGTGGAAAACTACATGTGTGTAGTTCCCGCATTACTGGTACAGAAGTGACATATGCATCAGCGGATTGCCGGCGTTGCATCCCACGATGATCGCCACGACCACCACGAACACCGTGATGCCGTACACCGTGGTGCGCCACGTCAGGCTTTTGCCGCGGAACGCATGCAGGCCAGTGACCAGCAGCCACGCAAGCACGCCGCCGACGATGAATCCGCCGGCATGCGCCTGCCATGCAATGCCCGGCGTGATCACCGGCATCAGGAAGTTGATCAGCATCCAAATCAGCATCGAACGAATATCGATGCCTATTCTCCTGTACACCACCAGAATCGCGGCGAACAGGCCGAACAGCGCGCCGGACGCGCCATATGCGGCGGTCATCCATCCCGACGGCGAGCACACGGCCCACACCATCAGTCCGGCACCGCCACCCAATCCGGACAGCACGTACAGCGCGAGGTATGGCCAATGCCCCATCATGCGTTCCAGCACGGGCCCCACGCACCACAAAGTAAGCATGTTGAACAGGATGTGCCACAGCGAAGTCGGCTGGTGCAGGAACATCGAGGTGATGAAGGTCCACGGGTGCCGGACGGCCGTGGCGGGCAGCAGCATGCCGGCGTTCACGAACGCGTTGCCGCCTTCGGGCCAGACGAGGAAGAGAACCGCTTCGATGGCCCACACCACGATGCAGATCGCCATGATGGCGGTGGTGATGACCGGGTCGCCGTTGCGCCACCGGTATCGCAGCGATCGGGCAGAGAACAGATCCTTGAACGATGGGGAATCGGGAAACAGACTGAATCGTTGGTATGCCATAGCTCAACACTACCGGCACATGCGGTATTTTCCGGCGCGTAAATCCACCCAATCGACACATTCCACGAATTAAGATAGGGAACAGAGCTGGCTTGAACGAGCAGGTCAGCCAGTGTTTGGAAACCTTGAAAGGAGCCGTCATGGAGAACAAGTCTTCTAACGGTTGGAAGTTCTTCGCACTGCTCTTCGGAGCTTTGCTTGCTGGCGTCGTCGGTCTGTACATCTACAAGCAGCAGAATCCCGACTATGACCCGTGGGAGGAACCGTGGGAGAACAGCTCCTCGCCGGTCGACCTGGGCCTGACCAAGGACGCCGAGCCGGAGGCCGACGCCACTGCCGCCGCTCCTGCCGCTGAGCCGGAAGCCGCCTGATTTCGCCTTTCCCGGCACACCTATGCCGCGTTGGGTTTGTTGCTTCGCCCTGTATCTTGCGATACAGGGTTTTTCTTTTGCTTTTGCGATTGCGATTGGCTTGCGGCCTTCCGTCGTACTGTCGCTGTATTGCCACGTACGTCCGGCACGTACGTTCGGGCACTACCGGCATACGCAATCGGACATGCGAAAAACATACGAAAAGGCCCTTGGAAAATCCCAAGGGCCTTCGTCGTCATCACTATCCGCCCATTGCGAAACGGACGGAACGGAAGCGATCATGCGTACGTCGGCGATGCCGGCGACGTTTCATGACCGCTTCATAATCACTTGAGCGGACCGGTGTGCCAGATGCGCTCGAGGTAATCCTCGATGGAGCGGTCGGAGCTGAAGTAGCCGGAGTTGGCCACGTTGAGCACGGCCATGCGGCTCCACTTCATCGGATCGCGGTAGGTTTCCTCGATCTGGGCCTGGATGTCCATGTACGCGCGGAAGTCGGCGAGCGTCATGAAGTAATCCTTGTTCAGCCAATCGTTGACGAGGTCCTTGTAGGTGTCCTTGTCGCCGTCGGAGAAGGTGCCGTCGGCAACCATATCGATGGCGGCCTTGAGCTGCGGGTCCTTCTCGTAGTACTCGCGGGACAGACCCTTGGTGTCGTAGCCCTTGGCGTACAGCGCGGAGACTTCCGGCTCGGTCATGCCGAACAGGAAGAAGTTCTCGGCGCCCACGCGCTCACGGATCTCGACGTTGGCGCCATCGAGGGTGCCGACGGTCAGAGCGCCGTTGAGGGCGAACTTCATGTTGCCGGTGCCGGAGGCTTCCTTGCCGGCCTGGGAGATCTGCTCGTCGAGGTCGGTGGCCGGGATGAGGTTCATGGCCAGCTCGATGTTGTAGTTCCACGGGAAGTAGACGTTCAGCTTGCCCTTGACGTCCGGGTCGTTGTTGATGACGCGGGCGACGTTGTTGATCAGCTGGATGGTCTGCTTGGCCAGGTAGTAGCCCGGAGCGGCCTTGGCGCCGAACACGATGGTGCGCGGCATGATGTCGTCGGCGGAGACCTTGCCGGACTCGATGTCGGCGTAGTCGGCGATGACGGACAGGATCTTCAGGGCCTGGCGCTTGTACTCGTGCAGACGCTTGACCATGGTGTTGATCATGGTGTTCGGGTCGATGTCGAAGCCGTACTTGCGCTTGGCGAAGTTGGAGAAGTCGACCTTGTTGGCCTGCTTGACGGCGGCGAACTTCTTGACGAACTCGTCATCGTCGGCCAGCGGGATGAGGCCCTTGAGCAGCTCGAGGTCGGACAGCCACTTGTCGGTGCCGAGGCCTTCGGTGATGACGTCGGACAGACGCGGGTTGGCCAGCTTGATGAAGCGGCGAGGGGTCACGCCGTTGGTCACGTTGGTGAACTTGTCCGGGTAGACGTCGGAGAAGTTCTTCAGGGTGACGTCCTTGAGCAGCTGGGAGTGCAGCTCGGCCACGCCGTTGACGTGGGAGCCGCCGTAGGAGGCCAGGAACGCCATGCGCACGGAGTCGCCGGTGTAGATGGCCATGTCCTTGATGGTGGCCTCGTCAACGCCCTTGGCCTTGAGCTCGGCCTCGAACTGGTCGTTGATCTTCTCGATGATCTCGAGGTGACGCGGCAGCAGTTCGCCGATGAGCTTGGACGGCCACACTTCCAGGGCTTCCGGAAGCAGGGTGTGGCAGGTGTAGTTGAAGGTCTTGTTGGTGATCTTCCAAGCGGTGTCCCAATCGTAGCCGTACTCGTCCATGAGGACGCGCATGAGCTCCGGGATGCCGATGACCGGGTGGGTGTCGTTGAGCTGGAAGGTGATCTTGTCCGCGAAGGTGGTCAGATCCGGCTTGTCCTGGCCCGGGTAGAAGACGCGGATGGCGTCGTGGATGGAGGCGGACACGAAGAAGTACTGCTGCTCGAGGCGCAGAGCCTTGCCCTGCGGGGTGGAGTCTTCCGGATACAGGATCTTGGAGATGTTCTCGGCCTCGACCTGCGGCTTGACGGCGTCCAGATACTCGGACTTGTTGAAGGTGAGCAGATCGAACTCGTCGTAGCTCTTGGCGGTCCACAGACGCAGGGTGTTCACACGGCCGGAGGCGTAGCCCGGAACCATGTAGTCGACCGGGACGGCGCGCACGGACCAAGCCGGCTTCCAGACCTTCTTGCCGTTCTCTTCGACGACTTCGCCGCCGAAGGAGACCTTCTGGTCGCGGTTGTAATCGATGTGGCCCCACGGCTCTTCGTTGGCCAGCCAGTAATCCGGGGTCTCGATCTGCTTGCCGTTCTCGTCGAATTCCTGCTTGAAGATGCCGTACTTGTACTGGATGCCGTAACCGAACGCCGGCACGCCAAGGGAGGCGAGGGAGTCGATGAAGCAGGCGGCCAGACGACCCAGGCCACCATTGCCGAGTCCCGGCTCGTATTCGGCGTCGATGACTTCCTGCGCATCGAAGCCGAGAGCTTCCACGGCCTTGTCGAACTGATCGGTCAGTCCGGCGTTAAGCAGCGCGTTCTCCAGCTGCTTGCCCATCAGGAACTCGGCGGACAGGTAGCCGACGGCCTTGGTGTTGCCGTTGACCATGTCGGCCTGGGTCTTCATCCAGGAATCCACGAGATGGCGACGCACTGCGGCGGACGCGGCGACGTACACGTCGGCCGGCTTGGCCTGCTCGACGGTGACGCCCTGGGTGTACTTCAGCTGCTCACGAATCTCGTCAGCGAACTGTTC
>OIEA01000301.1_pt1 | contig 23481 bp, 21 predicted proteins | sample 1581631 | NCBI WGS metagenome assembly OIEA01 (sample SAMEA3882526, study PRJEB24775) | human gut metagenome | biome: human-associated habitat; feature: intestine environment; material: feces | place: Netherlands | collected 2009/2010
AAGAATGTGTCCTGGCGCAAAAACAGCCCGGCCGTTTCTCCCCTTGGCCGGGCTGCTGTAAAATACTCCCTTAAGTATATATCTGCTTTCCCCTGCGATGTAGGGGAAGATGCAATATTTTATTCTTCCACGTTCTTTTTCAGAATTCCCAGGATTAAGCAACCTACAACAGCTCCGATCACAACTGCTGCCAGATACATCACCGGATTGCCGATGGTAGGCAGTACGAATAATCCGCCGTGAGGTGCTCTTAACGTACAGCCAAATGCCATGGACAGACCACCTGCAATGGCAGAACCGATGAGACAGGACGGGATTACACGAAGAGGATCCTGCGCTGCAAATGGAATAGCGCCTTCTGTAATGAAGGAAAGACCCATTACGTAGTTTACAACACCGGACTGACGCTCTTTTTCCGTAAATTTCTTCTTAAAGAAAGTAGTGCAAAGAGCGATCGCGATCGGAGGCACCATACCACCTGCCATTACCGCTGCCATTACTTCAAAGTTTCCTTCTGCTAACTGCGCTGTTCCGAATACATAAGCTGCTTTGTTGAAAGGACCACCCATATCAATAGACATCATGCCGCCAAGGATCATACCTAAAACGACACGGCTGGTTCCGCCCATTCCATTTAAGAAGTGGGTCAGTCCGTCATTGATCATGCCCATATATGGATTGATAAAGGTAGTAACGACTGCTGCAAGGAAAATACCGATCACTGGATACAATAACACAGGTTTGATACCTTCCAGTGACTTTGGAAGTTTGGAAAACAGTTTCTTCAGTCCTAATACAATGTAACCACCTGCAAAACCTGCAAATAATGCGCCAAGGAAACCTGCGTTTACATCTCCGCCAGCCGGATTTGCAAAAGTAGAACCCATTTTAGCGATCAGACCTGCTACCAGACCAACTGCAAGACCAGGACGGTCTGCAATACTCATGGCAATAAAGCCTGCAAGGATCGGAAGCATCATGCCAAATGCCTGCTCACCAATGGTCTTTAAGTAAGCTGCAAGAGGTGTGTTCTTACCAAAATTTGATGGATCAATAGAATAATCATCCAGTAAGAATGCCAGTGCGATCAGGATACCGCCGCCGATCACAAATGGAAGCATGTGGGATACACCGTTCATCAGGTGCTTATAAATCTGATGTCCAACGCTGTCCTTCTCATTATCGTTTCTATTTGCCGCTTCTTTATTGGATGCGTGGTATGTAGCCGCATCTCCATTGATTGCTCTCTTAATCAGTTCCTCAGACTTGCTGATACCGTCTGCAACCTTACACTCAATGACAGGCTTGCCGTCAAAACGCTCCATCGGAACCTGTGTATCTGCAGCCACGATAATGCAATCCGCCTCAGCGATCTCCGCTCTGGTCAGCACATTCTTGGCACCACCGGAACCTCTGGTCTCAACCTTGATGCGGCATCCTAACTCTGCTGCTTTCTTCTCAAGGCTCTCAGCCGCCATATACGTATGTGCGATACCGGTCGGGCATCCTGTTACCGCAAGGATCAACCTGCCGCTCTTTGTCTCTGCCTTTGCCGGTGCCTCTTTGGATTCCTCCGCATCCTTTGCGCTCTCAGCCACATCGATAACATGCAAAAACTCTTCCACGCTCTTCGCATTCCGAAGATCATTTGTGAACTTCTCATCCATCAGCAGTACAGATAGTTTGCTCAATACGTCCAGATGCACATTATCTTTGGTGTTCGGCGCAGCGATCAAAAAAATCAGATCTGCCTTCTCACCGTCCAGCGACTGGAAATCCACACCGCCTGCGACACGCATTGCTGCAAGTCCCGGTGCCTTTACAACGTCTGATTTGCAGTGAGGAATGGCAATTCCCTCACCTATACCGGTCGTGCCCTCTTCCTCTCTTGCATATACCCCGTTTCGATAAGTCTCGACGTCGCTGATCTTACCACTTCTCGCCATCAGATCCACTGCGTGATCGAGGGCTTCTTTTTTGCTTGCAGCTTTTGCATTCAGGTCAATGCTCTCTACCGCTAACAATTCCCTAATTCTCATGATCCTTCCTCCATAATATTAAATGGTTTCTATTTAATCTGCGCACATTTTACAATTCACATTTGCCGCAAAATTAAAACAAGTTTTGGTTCTTCTCCAACAGATCAAGTACCTCTGCCTTTGTTGCAAGCTCTTCAGAAAAAGCCGATGCACTTCCTGTACATACCCCCATCTGAAATGCCTTGTCATAGGTTCCATGCTCCAAATATCCTGCAAGGAAGCCGGCCACCATGGAATCGCCGGCTCCGACGGAATTGATCAGCTTTCCTTTCGGCGCCTCTGCCTGATACACCGATCCGTCCTCGGCAACAAGTACCGCCCCGTCTCCTGCCATCGAAATAAGCACGTTTCTGGCCCCCCTCTCCTGCAGCTTCTTCGCGTAAATCACAGCATCCTCTTTCCCGCGGATCTCCACGCCCAAAATCTCTCCCAGTTCGTGATTGTTCGGTTTAATTAAAAACGGGTGGAACGGAAGTACATTTACCAGAAGATCTCTCGTGGCATCCACCACAATTTTTAAGTTCCTGCCCTGCAGATGCTTCATGATATCCATGTACATCGTCTGCGGCATCACATCCGGAATACTTCCCGCCATGACAAGAATGTCGCCGTCACACAGTGCATCCAGTTTTTCATATAATTTATCTATATCAGAAGCAGCGATCGCCGGACCCTGTCCGTTGATCTCACTCTCCTGCTCTGACCGGAGCTTGACATTGATCCGCGTCATTCCCTTGTCAACCGGGATAAATTCAGCATGAATTCCCTTATCAGCCACCAGCCGTTTCAGCTCCATACCGGTAAATCCCGCATAAAAGCCAAGCGCTGTATTCTCAAATCCAAGGTTCTTCAACACCATGGATACATTGATTCCTTTTCCACCGGGGAAAATAATCTCTTCCGTAGTGCGGTTAACCATCCCACAGGTAAACTTCGGAACGGTCACAATATAATCTAAAGACGGATTAAATGTTAACGTATAGATCATCACCTAAGATCTCCTTTCACTCGATATTGATGATATTGGAACAATCCTTGTATATTTCCTGTTTTAACTCTGTCGTAATCACAGTCGCCTTCTCAAACGGTGCGAACGTCACGCTCGATATCTGGGAAAACTTGCTCTCATCCGCCAGAATGTAACAGTCTCTGCAATTCTCCATGGATTTCCGCTTTACCATCGCCTCTTTTAACTCCGGTGTGGAAAATCCCCTCTGCAGGCTGACACCATTGGCTCCCCAGAAGCCTTTCGTAAAATTGTATTTATCCAGTGTAAAAACGGCTTCCTCACCGACGATAGCCTCTGTCACCGCCTTGAACTCGCCGCCCAGAATATAGACCTTGCATCCATGCTCTGCCAGCTTTTTCGCGTGACCGATGGCGTTCGTCACAAACACCGCCTGACGGTTTGCAATGTAATCAATCATCCGCTCCGTCGTCGTACCTGCATCGATATAAACAAAATCTTCGGCAGTAATCAGTCCTGCCGCATAGCGTGCAATCTTATCCTTTGCCTCCCGGTTCTGCTCCTTGCGGTAAACCACTTCATCATCGATGGTGCTGTATACCGTATTCTTCAAAATCGCTCCGCCGTGTACCTTGACAAGCTGGCCGTTTGCATCCAGCGTATTCAGGTCTCTTCGCACAGTGGATTCAGAAGCGTCAAGTTCCGTCATCAGCTGCTGAACCGTCACACTCCCCATATGTTCCAGTATGGACAAAATCTTTGCAAATCTTTCCTCTGTCAGCATGATTTATTCTCCGTTTTCCGTCATATTCGTTCAAAATCGTTCATCTCTATATTTGCATTATATTTCCGTTTCCAGTCACAGTCAATCATTTTCCGTCAAAATCGTTCACAAAAATCGTTATCGAAATTTGTATAAAACACACAAAAAAGAAGGCTGACTTCTTCACGAAATCATCCTCCCTCACAAAAAAATATCCCGTATCACCCTCTTGCAACGGCAGACCGCCTCCCGGAGCACTTCCTCCGTCACATCGCCTTCTCATAGCGGCGGATCGCCTCCCGGATCTCCTCCTCTGTCACCCACACAAGTTCGGTGTTGCGTGTCCGGTACTCGCGCATCACGTCAAACGGCCGGTTTGCCAGATAGCACCGCAGTGCCATCAGCACCGCACTGTGCGTCACGACAAGCACATCATCCTTCTCGCGCGCCAGAATCTGTTCCAGCGCAGCCAGCGTGCGCCGCAGCACCTCGTTATAGCACTCTCCTCCCGGCGTATGGCAGAATCTCCTGTGGGTATCCCAGATGTGATGCCGCTCTGCTTCCGTCTCCCTTATCTCATCCCAGTTCCTGCCTTCCCAGTCTCCCAGATCCATCTCTCGCAGATCCCAGAGCCGGATGCAGTCAATGCCCAGCGCCTCCGCGGAAAAACGGGCTGTCTCTGCCGCCCGAAGCTGCGGCGACGTGTAGACTCTGTCCAGATGAAGCTCCCCGTTTCGCTGCTTCTCTAAGAGTGTCTCTGCGAGCCGCTTCGCCTGCTGTATTCCCTTCTCATCCAGCGGAATGTCCGTCGTTCCCTGTATCTTCTTTTTTACATTCCATTCCGTCTCGCCATGGCGTGTAAAGTAAAAATTCATATGCCTCTCCATTCATGGTGCCTGCATGGTTTTTACCGTTTCCACCCTAAGTATATACCAGGACCGATATCTTTTCCAAGAGCAAATACACACAAAAAACGGAAAGTCCGGTTTCCCTGACTTTCCGTTTTTATTATCTGGCAATATCGATACGCACCAGCGCCTTGCGCAGCGCAAACTCGGCACGCTTGACATCAATCGCCTCTGTCCGATTGGCAAGACGCTCCTCGGCGCGTGCTTTTGCCGCCTCCGCTCTCGCCTTGTCGATCTCGTTCGGCCACTCAGCAATCTCTGCAAGAAGTGTTACCTTTTCCGGCAGGATCTCTGCAAACCCGGAATGAACCGCAGCAATGATATCCTCCTCGCCCTGCTTGTGGATCGTTACAACCCCCGGCGCAAGAACCGTTGTGAGAGGAATATGCCGCGCATACACTCCAAGCTCTCCGGCAGCCGTATTAAATTCGATCATCGTCGCCGTTCCCGTGAAAAAGACACGATCCGGCGTAATGATCTCCACGTCAAATACTTTGTTCTCGTCTGCCATAGCTTATCCTCATTTCCGCTACTGTGCGTTGTTATACTTTTCGCGCACTTCATCAATGGTTCCTGCATTTAAGAAGTAACTCTCCGGAATGTCATCATGCTTTCCTTCCAGAATCTCCTTGAATCCGCGAACCGTCTCCGTGATCGGAACGTATTTTCCTTCCAGACCGGTGAACTGTGTTGCAACAGAGAACGGCTGGGATAAAAATCTCTGAATCTTTCTGGCACGGTTTACGACAAGCTTATCGTCCTCAGACAACTCGTCCATACCCAGGATTGCGATAATGTCCTGCAATTCCTTGTACTTCTGTAAAATCTCCTGCACACCGCGCGCCACCTCAAAATGCTCCTGACCCACGATACGCGGATCCAGAATACGCGACGTAGATCCAAGCGGATCCACTGCAGGGTAAATACCAAGCTCTACGATCGAACGATCCAGAACCGTCGTTGCATCCAGATGTGCGAATGTCGTCGCCGGTGCCGGATCCGTAAGATCATCCGCCGGTACATAGACTGCCTGTACGGATGTGATGGAACCGTTCTTCGTGGATGTAATACGCTCCTGGAGCGCACCCATCTCCGTCTGTAACGTCGGCTGATAACCAACGGCAGAAGGCATACGTCCTAAGAGTGCGGACACCTCGGAACCTGCCTGTGTAAAACGGAAAATGTTGTCGATGAAAAGGAGGACATCCTTTCCACCTTTGTCACGGAAATACTCTGCCATGGTAAGTCCCGTAAGTGCCACCCGCATACGCGCTCCCGGCGGCTCGTTCATCTGTCCGAACACCATGGTCGTCTTATCGATAACGCCGGATTCCTTCATCTCGTAGTAGAGATCGTTACCCTCACGGGTACGCTCACCTACACCGGTGAATACGGAATATCCGCCATGCTCTGTCGCTATGTTGTGGATCAGCTCCTGGATCAATACCGTCTTGCCTACTCCTGCACCGCCGAAAAGTCCGATCTTACCACCCTTCTGATACGGGCAGAGAAGATCTACGACCTTGATACCGGTCTCAAGCATTTCCTGCGACGTTGCCTGATCCTCGAATGCCGGTGCCGGTCTGTGGATCGGCCAGTGCTCGACATCCTTCGGCGCGTCGATCTCATCGATCGGATTACCCAGAACGTTGAACATGCGTCCGAGCGTATTCTCTCCGACCGGCACGCTGATCGGTCCGCCCGTGGCGATTGCCTCCATACCGCGCACAAGTCCGTCCGTCGGTCCCATGGCGATACATCTGACCGTATCATCACCCAGATGCTGGGAAGCCTCAACGACAAGCTCACCACCGTTCTTTAACGGAACGCGGATTGCATCGTTGATCTCCGGCAGCGCGCCTTCCGGAAACTTGATATCCAGAACGGCACCAATAATCTGGGTAATCTTACCCGGGCAATCCTGACTGCCTCTATTATTTGCCATCGCTATTTCTCCTTGTCTGTTATTTTCTATCACCAAATCCTGCTATGCAGCTTCGCGCTTCCACCGCCATCCGGCGCCGGAACTTTTTGCACTGCTGCCTCCTAGGATATCGCAGAAGCTCCCGCAATAATCTCCGTGAGTTCCTGCGTAATAGAGCCCTGACGTGCTCTATTGAATTTGAGTGTCAGATCACTGATCATATCTTCCGCATTGCTGGTCGCAGAATCCATCGCCTGCATTCTGGCTCCGTTCTCACTCGCAACCGCCTCCACCAGCGCCCCGTAAAACAGGCTGGTGACATACTTCGGAATGATCATATCCAGCGCTTCTTCCTCGTTCGGCTCGTAATTCATGAGCACCTTCTCATCCGCCGCTTCCCGCATCTCGTCCTCGTCGAACTCCACCGGAAGAAGCTTGATGAGCTTCGGCTCATGGCTCACCGTATTCTTAAAATGCGTATACGCAAGATAGATCTCTCCGATCTCTCCGTCCGTATAGGCTTTTAAAATCTGTTTACAGAGCTCCGCCGCATCCTCATAGGACGGGGACTCCATAATCGAAGATCCATCTGCTGCAATCTCATAGCCCTTTCGCTCCAGAGCTTCTCTTCCCTTATTACCGATGGCGTAGACTTTCGCATTCTCTGTCGTGATGTCCTCGCTTCCGGTCACCAGCTTTACAATGTTGGAGTTGTAACCTCCGGCAAGTCCACGGTTGGAAGTAATGACCACAACCGCTTTTTTGTCACTCTCACCCTTCTTGAGATACGGGTGATTGATCGTGCCGGACTTCGCCAGCATGGAAGTCACTGTCCGGTACATATACTGGAAATACGGGTTCGTCTGCTCTGCACGGTTCTTGGCTTTCTGCAGCTTCACGGTAGACACCAGCTTCATGGCTTTTGTGATCTGCTGTGTACTCTGTATACTGCTCTTACGTCTCTTTATGTCTCTCATCGAGGCCATAATACGCACACCGCCTTTCTGCCGTCTACTTTGTGAACTCTGCCTTGCACTCTGTGATTGCCTTTATGAGCTTCGCTTCTGTCTCTTCGCTGATTACCTTCTCAGTGCGGATTGCTTCCGGAACCTCCGGATATTTCGTATCCACATACTCGAACAGTGCCTTCTCAAACGGAAGGATGTCCGCAACCGGAATATCCATCAGATATTTGTTGGTTGCCGCGTAGATAATCATAACCTGCTTCTCAACCGGCATCGGCTGATACTGCGGCTGCTTTAAGATCTCCTTGATGCGCTCGCCCTGCGTCAGCTTCTCCGTCGTATCCGCATCCAGCTCGGAACCGAACTGTGCGAAAGCTGCAAGCTCTCTGTACTGTGCCAGCTCGGTACGGATCGGCGCCGCGATCTTCTTCATTGCCTTAATCTGCGCAGAACCGCCTACTCGTGAAACGGAAAGACCTGCGTTGATAGCCGGCCGGAAACCTGCGTTAAACATCTCTGTCTCAAGATAAATCTGACCGTCCGTGATGGAGATCACGTTGGTCGGGATATAGGCAGATACATCGCCCGCCTGCGTCTCGATAATCGGAAGCGCGGTCAGGGAACCGCCGCCCAGCTTATCGGAAAGTCTTGCTGCACGCTCAAGCAGTCTTGAGTGTAAGTAGAAGACATCTCCCGGATATGCCTCACGTCCTGGTGGTCTCTTGAGGAGCAAGGAGAGTGTACGGTATGCCGCTGCGTGCTTACTTAAATCATCGTACACAACGAGAACATCCTGTCCGTTCTCCATCCATTCCTCACCGATCGCACATCCGGCGTACGGTGCAATATACTGTAACGGTGCAAGCTCACTCGCCGTCGATGCAACGATGGTCGTGTAAGACATAGCGCCGAACTCTTCGAGGGTCTTAACGATTGATGCAACTGTCGATGCCTTCTGTCCGATGGCAACATAGATACACTTTACGTTCTGTCCCTTCTGATTGATGATGGTATCCAGCGCGATCGCTGTCTTTCCGGTCTGACGGTCTCCGATGATTAGCTCTCGCTGTCCTCTTCCGATCGGAACCATGGAATCAATTGCCTTGATACCTGTCTGTAACGGTGTGTCTACGGATTTTCTGGAGATAACTCCCGATGCCACACGTTCGATCTGACGATATTTCGATGTCTGAATCGGTCCTTTGCCATCAATCGGCTGTCCCAATGCATTTACGACACGGCCTAACATGGCATCGCCAACCGGGACCTCAACCACACGCCCCGTTGTCTTTACCGTATCTCCCTCGTTGATGTTCTTCTGGGAACCGAGAAGTACGGCACCCACATTGTCCTCCTCGAGGTTCAATACCATTCCGTATACTTCGCCCGGGAACTCCAAAAGTTCTCCCTGCATTGCATTGTCAAGACCGTGAATACGTGCGATTCCATCAGCCACCTGAATTACGGTGCCAACGTCAGCTACTTCCAACTGCGCTGCATACCGTTTGATCTGTTCTTTGATGACGGAACTTATTTCTTCTGGTTTTAAATTCATGGAGCGCATTCACCTGCTTTCAACTGTATTTTGGATAATTCGCGCGTCAGATCGTACAACTTTGTCCTGACCGTTGAGTCAACGACACGATCGCCAATGCGAATCATCATTCCGCCTATGATCGCGGAATCCACTTCATAATGCATTTCAAATGTTACATACTTTGTGGTCTCTAATAAGCGTTTCACCACTGCTGCCTTCTGCGCATCCGATAATTCCATTGCAGTCGTCACATATGCAGTCCCGATACTCTTATATTCTTTGACCTGATCATCAAAATACGCCAAAACCTTCCCGATCTGTGCAAAATGATCCTTTTCCACAATCATGCGCAAAAGTCCCACCAGTTCTGCACACACCTCACCGGTAAAAATCGATTCGATGATCTTTACTTTTTCTTCTTTTACGATCTTCGGGTGACGCATCAGCGCGAAAAGCTCCGGATTTTCCTCCAGTGCGGTCTGCATGGCTCTGGTCTGCTCCCAGATCTCATCCAGCCTGCCGCTCTCCACTGCGACCTCGAACAGTGCATCACCGTATACCTTTGATACTAGCTTTGCCATGTCGAATCACCCATTTCCTTTAATGTCTCTTCCACAAGCGCATCCTGTACCGACGCATCGATATTTGCCGCAACCACTTTTGCAGCCATCATGGATGCAACCGTGATCATCTCCTGTTTGACATCATCCATCGCACGCTTCTTGGAAAGCTCTGCTTCCTCGTTCGCTCTCTGGATAATGCGGGCAGCCTCTTCCTTCGCTTCGGACTCGATACGCGCTGCATTCTTCTGCGCCTTCTGTCTGGCCTCACTTAAAATCTGTTCAGCTTCTTTGTCGATGTTCTTCAATCTGGCTTCATAATCCGCCTTCAACGCCGCTGCGTCTTTTTTGTCATTCGCGGCATCCGACAACTCTCCGGCAATCTTTTCCCGTCTGTCGGCAAGCATCTTTCTGACAGGATTAAACAGCAGCTTCGACATCATCATGAACAGGAAAAATACCGCAATCGCCATGAGCACGACATCGTGGAGCAGCTGGAAATCCAGATTAAAGAGTCTGGTCATCTCTTCCAAGGTCCGGCCTCCTTTCCGTTATATTCGTTCTCTCCGTCTCTTCCTATACCAACGGTTTTACGAAAAGCAGGAGCATTGCGATCAAAAGACCATAGAGACCTGTCGTCTCTGCAACCGCCTGGCCAAGTAACATGGTAGACATGATGTCACCCTTTGCACCCGGGTTTCTTCCTACTGCTGCAGCTGCATGTCCTGCTGCGATACCCTGTCCAATACCAGGTCCGATACCGGCGATAACCGCCAGACCTGCACCGATTGCTGAGCATGCTAAAATTAAATCTTCTCCTGTGATATTCATACTGATACCCTCCTAAAATAATCTTTTTGGTTTCGACGTCTATTCCGTCTCATAGTTCTGACTGATGTAAGTCATCGTCAACATACAGAATACGTATGTCTGAATTGCTCCCGAGAACAAATCAAAGTATACATGAAGCGCCGCCGGCCAGATAATCGCTATCTTGCCAAGCAGTCCGTATACAAGCGCCATCATGACCGTTCCTGACAGTACGTTCGCAAACATACGTAAGGAAAGAGAGATCGGTACTGCGATCTCGCTGATCAGGTTGATTGGGAACCAGATCGGCAGCCACGGCGGCAGTGGAGAACACATATCTTTCCAGATCTGCTTAGGCGGCAGATTCTTGAACTGCGTGATATGGATGAGAGCAAATGTGATGAGACCTAACGCCAGCGTTGTGCCGTAGTCGGCAGTCGGCGGTCTCAACCCGAACAAACCGGAAATATTGCTCATAAGTATAAACACAAAAATCGTGCTGATGTAGTTCACGAATTTCGGCGCCGCAACTTTTCCCATTGTTCCATATACCATCGCATCCAGTTTCTCTACCATGATCTCCAGAACATTTTGAAAGCCCTCCGGAATTTCCTTTGCATGTTTCATCGTCCGATTTGCCGCGATCGCCAGCCCCAACATCAGCAGCAGCACAATCAGGATGCAGACATGCGATGTTGTAATCCAGACCGTATGACCAAAGATCTCATAGGAAAAAATCCCATGTATCATGAAGTCAATATTATCGGCACCAGAAGACATCAAAATTGCGTTATTCACAATTTCACCTCCTTATAGAGCTTCATTTTCTCTGCTGTCCGAAGGCACATCACCTCTTCCTCCAAGCTTTGAAATGAATCTATGTGCAAGGGGCTGCAGATACGCTGATATCTTCAATCCCAAAACACCAATAAATGCTGCCGGCAGACTGCCAAGCTCCCACTTCATCATCACGAAAAACACAATGACGACCACCAGATACCTGGTAATGGACCGGGCGATAATCTTCGACCGGGCTTTCGCCTCCCCGTAGATCTCAACCGCATCCCGCAGAACCACCGCCATATTGACCGCCATCCCGCAGGCAAGGGCAATGCCTATGGCAAGTCCGGTAGTAAATCGCAGCTTGTCCGGCACGAACCAGATTCCCGCCATATTGACCGCCGCCCCATATACAATAATTCCCAGAACAAGACCGGGCAATGCATCATTTAGTCTTCTCAACATGATCCCGCTTCCCCTCATCTCCCTGTCCGTAGATCTTCTTAGCCATCTTAAATATATTATTAAATCCGGCAAGTGCGCCCATGATAAACAACGGCACTGTTATGATGGGCATTCCGTATTTTTTCCCCAGCCACGCACCGAGCAGCGTGCACATCACGATCGGCACGATCATGTTCAGTCCAAACTGCAGAATCAGTGTCAAAGACTGGAAAACCTTTCGCTGATTTTTCATATAAATCCTCACCGTACCGCAGTCTCTGCTGCAACCATTGCCTATTATTTTTCCCATAACAAATTCTTTTATAAGTATAAAAGATTTGTAAAGAAAAATCAACCGACGCAAAGAAACTGTTTTAAAAATAAATGGATATTCTGGAATTTACTGACACAAAAAGGAGCCGCCATCTCTGGCGGCTCCAAAAGTCCTTTTTCTACAGCTGAATCGTGACGGTTCTGCCGGTATGTTCGTATTTCTGTATATCCACCCCTGCGGCAGAGAGCATCTTCCGCGACGCGATGGTTGACGGCGTCCCGTTATACTTGTCGCTGTCGTAAACCAGCCGCTTGATGCCTGCCTGGATGATTGCCTTGGCACATTCGTTGCACGGAAACAGCGTGACATACATGGTCGCGCCCTCAAGGCTTCCCCCGCGGTAATTTAAAATCGCATTCAGTTCGCTGTGCGTCGTATAGAAATACTTGTTCTCAAGCGGTTCGCCCTCGCGCGCCCACGGGAAGTCGTCATCCGAACAGCCCGTCGGAAAGCCATTGTATCCCATGGAAAGAATCTTGTGCTCCTCACTGACAATGCAGGCTCCCACCTGTGTATTCGGATCTTTGGAGCGCATCCCCGACAAGGTCGCAACGCCCATAAAGTATTCATCCCAGCTGATATAATCTGTACGTTTTCCGCTCATGTTCCTATCACTCCCACCTGCGTCCGCCGCATCAAACAGATTCTATTTCGTGCCGAAAATACGATCTCCCGCATCTCCGAGTCCCGGTACAATGTAGCCGTGCTCGTTCAGATGATCGTCGAGCGCGCCGATGTAGATATCCACATCCGGATGTGCCTCCTGCATCTTTTTCACACCTTCCGGTGCTGCGATAATGCACATCAGGCGGATATTTTTTACGCCTTTATCCTTTAACATCTGAATCGCCGCAACCGAAGATCCTCCTGTCGCAAGCATCGGGTCTACCACAAACACCTCTCTGTTTGCGCAGTCTGCCGGAAGCTTGCAGTAATATTCTACCGGCTCTAATGTCTCAGGATCACGGTATAATCCGATATGTCCGACCTTTGCCGCCGGGATCATGTTGAGCATACCGTCCACCATGCCGAGTCCGGCACGTAAGATCGGGACAACGGCAAGCTTTTTGCCCTTTAATTCTTTGACCGTGGTCTTGCAGATCGGTGTGTTAATCTCCACATCCGTAAGCTTTAAGTCTCTGGTTGCCTCGTAGCACATCAGCATTGCAATCTCGCTGACCAGTGTACGGAAATCCTTAGAACCGGTCTCCTCCCTGCGGATAATTCCAATCTTGTGCTGAATCAGCGGGTGATCCATAACTACTACTTTTGACATTTTTTGTACCTTCCCTTTCTGATACACAGAGCCTAGTCTGTGCCGTTATCTTCACTTTCATTCAATAGGTTCACAAGCTTTAAGATCGTCTTGCGCATCGTCTCATAACAGAGTCCGTATGCCTGAAGCGTCCCCCCGTAGGGATCGATGATCTCAAGTTCGTCTCCTACCAGTTCCGTAAGAACATAGACATTCTCCGGATCGGCGTGCCCGTACTTTTCCAGAATCTTCTCTCTCTGGCTGTGTTCCATGACTAAAACGAGCGCATCCTCCGAAAAATCCTCCTCCGTCAACTGGGTGGACATGAATCCATCCATATTGATACCATTGCTTATCATAACAGCTTCCGCCTTCTGATTCAATGGTTCCGGAAATAAAACCACCAGTCCCCTGGCAAGTATTTCCACCGGATGTTTTAAATTGCATTCCTGCAGAATTCCTGCAGCCATAGGTGCTCTGCAGGTGCCGCTTTCTGCAACAAATATGATTCGATTATATTGTCTCATAGAAATGTCTGCCCTCTCCCTGATGTAGCTATACCGGAATCACCTGATGCCCCGCCGCCTTCAGCAGTCGGTTCATAATTGCCTGACCGATGCGCGGTGTGGCAAAACTCTCCGAGTAGATCGCATCCACATTCCAGTCATCAAACTCACGCAGGATCTTGTACAAGTGTCTGGCAATGGCATCCTCATCTTCCCTGGCGCCGATGCTGACAACGTGATCAGCCTCATAGCGTAAAAACGTCTCATCCGTAGCGATCACTCCGACTTTCTGTCCGAGCTGCTGCTTTTCTCTGACCAGCTCATTGATTCTGGCAACGACCTTGTCCGTCTCGCCCTCCACCAGCACAAGATCCGCCTTGGGCGCATAATGCTTGTACTTCATGCCGGGCGCTTTCGGCTTTCTGGTGGAATCCGACGCAATAATTCCCGGATCCATGCAGACTTTCTCGCCGAGAACCTCCTGCAGCATCTCCTGTGTGATATATCCCGGGCGCAGGATCATCGGCGTCTCCTCACTCAGATCAACGATCGTCGACTCGATCCCGATGCCGACCGGCCCTCCGTCCAGAATCATCGGTATTCTGCCGTCCATATCAAGCGCCACGTGGGACGCCTCGGTAGGGCTCGGCTTGCCGGATGTGTTAGCGCTTGGTGCTGCAATCAGGCATCCGCTCCCCTCGATCAGCCGGAGCGCTACCGGATGCTTCGGCATACGGATTGCCACGGTATCCATCCCGCCCGTGGTCTCATAAGGGACTCTGTCATTTTTCCATACGATCATGGTAAGCGGTCCCGGCCAGAACGCGTCCGCAAGCTTCTTCGCCTGCGGCGGTACCTCCCTCGCGATCGATACCAGATCTTCAAACTTTGAAATATGTACAATCAGCGGATTGTCCGAAGGTCTTCCCTTCGCCGCATAAATCTTTTTCGATGCCTCCGGGTGCAGCGCATCCGCCCCCAGTCCGTATACCGTCTCCGTCGGAAATGCCACCAGCTCTCCCGCGCGGATCAGATCACACGCCTCTTTCATGGCTGCATCATCTATATTCGCAGAATCTATCTTAACAACCTTTGTCTGCATATTATTCGCCTCTCAATTGTTGTGCCTTTGCGGCCGTCATATGCACTGTCTCCTGACCTGCTTTACAGTGCGTGCATGACCGCTTCGCTTTCGTGAACATTATTGCATAATTTCACGATTTAGGCAAGTTTGACATTTCACCCGCTATGGGCATTCTTCCGAAAATAGGGCAATTCACTTGCCATGTTTTTGCAAATGTGGCATAATTATCTGCGTTAGGTTTGTCCTGATATAATGGAAAGGAGTTTCCTATGAAGATTACAAAGTCAGATTTTGGCACATTAAACACAGGAGAAAATATTTATATATACCATATGGAGAACGCAAACGGCGCTTATGTGGAAGTCATCAATTTCGGCTGCCGTCTCGTAAAGATCGTGGTTCCGGACCGCGACGGAAAAATGACGGACGTCTGCCTCGGTTTCGATTCCATGGAAGATTACGCGCGCGACAACGCCAGCCTCGGCGCAGTTGTCGGCCGTGTTGCCAATCGTATCAAGGACGGTCATTTCTGTCTGGACGGCAAGGAATACCAGCTTGCCATCAACAACGGCACCAACCATCTGCACGGCGGACTGATCGGCTACGCTTCCAAGCCCTGGGACGCAAAGATCAAGGATGACAAACTCATTTTAACCATGAATTCCTACGACGGCGAGGAAGGTTATCCGGGCAATCTCACACTTTCCGTAACCTACGGCTGGTCGGAGGACAATGAGCTGTCCCTTCTCTACGAAGCTTCCACGGATGCGGATACGCTGTTAAACGTCACCAGCCACGGCTATTTCAATCTGAACGGCGAAGGCTCCAGTGAGGTTTTATCCCACGAGCTTTTCATTGACGCCGATCAGATCACAGAGCTCGATGACTCACAGGCACCGACCGGCAGATTCCTTCCGGTAGAGGGAACGCCGTTTGATTTCCGCTCCATGCACACCATCGGAAAACTGATGGATTCCGACTACGAGCAGTATCACAAGTTCGGCACCTACGATCACAATTTCGTCATCAATGGCACCGGATTCCGTGAGGCAGCGGTTCTCCAGTCAAAGGAGAGCGGTATCCGCATGACATGCTTTACCGATCAGCCGGGTATGCAGCTGTATGTGGCAAACCAGCCGATCGAGGTCACCGGCAAGAACGGTACACAATATGCCTGCCATACGAGCGTGTGTCTCGAGACACAGCATTTTCCGGACGCGATCAACCACGACAATTTCCCGAGCATCGTGCTGACACCGGATGAGCCGTTCCGTTCCAAGACACTGTATCATTTTTCAACATTCTAGCAGAAGCTCCAGCATGGAATATATTTCGTAACAGCATTATGTGCTAATTTAAGTACACGGCTTTTTTGACTTGAAAGCCGTGTATTTTTGTATTAGAATGTCTTAAAGGTTATCTATAAGGGTAGCCGGGTTTTGATTACAAATTAAGGAGGGAATTTAAAATGGCATACGTTATTTCTGATTCTTGTGTAAGCTGTGGAACATGCGAGCCGGAATGTCCAGTAGGAGCTATTTCTCAGGGAGACAGCCAGTTCGTAATCGATGCAGGTTCCTGCGTTAGCTGCGGAACATGTGCAGGAGTTTGTCCTACAGGAGCTATCAGCGAGGGTTAATCTTTCGTACATAGCCAAAAGCCGTCACGCTTGTGACGGCTTTTTCTTTTTCCAGAGTTTCTTTTCTTTCTGTTCGTCCTTTTTGCGGATATTTCCACGGATCGCAGCATCCAGCCTGCGGAAGCGGTCCTCCTCTGCTTCCTCCCGCTCCCGCATGAGGTAATTCATCTCCTTGATCACCTGTTTTCCTACCTCCTCGCTGATGCTCTGCCCCAGTTCTTCATTGTTGGCGGCAAGCGCTTTTCCCACAATCTCGGTCATCAGTTCTGTGAACTGTGCCATCTTATCCGTATTGTTTAGAATACTCTGCGGGCTCTCGGTAGTATTTTTTACTGGAAGCTGCTGGGGTGCAGCGGACTGCACCGGCTGCACGGATTGCTGCACCGGCTGTGCCACTGCTGCCGGCTGTGCCGCGACCGGTTGTACCGGCTGCACGGATTGCTGCACCGGCTGTGCCACTGCTGCCGGCTGTGCCGCGACCGGTTGTACCGGCTGCGGGATTGCAGCGGCCGCTCCCGCAGAAAGCGGTGCCTGTCCCACGGGAATCGGTGCTTCTGCCGTCAGCCCCTCGATCGGTCCGTTATGTACAATCATGCGTATCGCCTTCAACTGATAGCCCTGTTCCTTTAGTTCCTTGATTCTCTGAAATTCCGCAATGTTTTCCTTCGTATAATACCGGTGTCCCATCTCATTGCGCGGGATATTCAGTTCCAGTTCATCTTCCCAGTAACGTAACACATGTGATTCGACGTGGACGATATTTGCCGCATCGGAAATCATATAACGTACCTTTTCCATACACCCTCCTATATTGTAATTCCTTAACTTATATTATAGGTGTATCGATTCTTCCGTACAACAAAAACCGCTCGTCTTATTACGACACAAATCGCCGGACGCGGGGACGGCGCGTATCCGCGGTAATATGATATTTTTCACTGATTTCTTTAATTGTCATGTACTCTGCTCCTTTCCGTTGTCCTTTATAACCCTTTATAACGTGTGATGACATTCTCCGGCTTCTCCCCGCAGATAAAATAGTAGTCGAGCTGTCTCTCGCCTTCCGCGTAGAGATATTGCCCGTACGTCTTAATATCGCAGAGCAGCACCGTATTTTTTGCCGCCGCAGCGATGCCATAGCCGCGGTTCGACAGCACAAGCGGCATTCTATGCTTTTTCCCTCCGAAGGATATATAACGCGCATTTAATGTCACATCCAGAAAATCCGTATCGAGCATGCCCTTTGCCTTGATGCGCTCTTTCTTGTCCCAGTCGAAAAATACCCAGCTTCCCTCCTCGCCGATCACTCTCGGCTCCGCGGCATTTTCCGCAAGCAGAAGCTGATTCTCCCTGTTCCAGAAAGAGACCGCTCCGCTCCGTTTATCTACCCGCACCGTAATCTCACCCGCGGCAATCTCAACAACGCTTTTGGATTCCCTGGCGCTCCATGAAAACGCTTCCTCCGCTTTGGCCATCCAGCCCGTAGCTGCAATTTTTTCCGTCACTCCTTTTACAAAGCTGACCCGGATGATGTCCGGAGCGACCGGCGTAATCCGCATCAGCCCGTACATGCTCGCCATCTCTACATAGGATCTGCTCTTTTTTACCCACCGAACCGCATGATTTCCCTTTGCGTGCCCCCGGACGCGCAGACTGGTATTCTCCGGGATCGTCCCGAATGCATACGGGGACGGATTGGTTCCCTCCGGTCCCGGACGCTTCCCTGCCGGCGCCGGAGACGTCGCCATATCCTGCTGCCCGCGCACTGTCTCTGCCTGTGGACGGTGCATTGCCCCGGTCTGCGGACGGTGCACTGTCTTTGCCTGCTGCCCGCGCACTGTCTCTGTCTGCGGACGGACCGCCGGGGATGCCGCCGGTCTTATGACCGGTTTCTCCTCCGCCGCAGACGCTTTTGCCGCAATGCGTCTTGGCCCGAAATATTCCCGCTCCGCCATATCCATGGCGCCTTCCACCCTGCGCTGCTGCATCTGTTCCTTTTTTGTCCGGACAGGCTTCTCATACTCCCTGGCTTTTGTGAGCGGTTCCGCCGCAAATTCCTTTATATGCTTATCCTGCGGCGCCCTGCCCGCAAGAATTCCGGACAACTCCCCCCGATGGAGAATCGTCAGCTCATGCAGCGCGCGCGTTGCCGCAACATACAACAGCTTTACATGACCGTTGTCCGACGGATATTTTTTCTCCGACGGGTCAAACAGAAGTACCGCGTCAAACTCCAGCCCTTTCGTGTAGGATACCGGAAGCACCATGACGCCGTCCCCGAACTCCTCCGCCTCTCCTTTGGCGCCGTTCTTTACCGGAACGTCCTCTGCCAGCCGCTCTGCAACCCGCTCTGCCTCCTCTTCGTCCCGGCAGATCACCGCGATGGTCTCGTATCCTTTTCTCTGCCAGTCCCGTATGGTCTCAGCCGTCCGTCCAAACAGCGCGCTCTCTCCCTGCACCGGTTCCACACAGACATTGGCACCATGGCGGATGATCGGCTCCACCGGATAGATGGAAAAATCCCCATGACGCAGGATCTCATTCGCATACTCAGAGATCTCCACCGTGTTGCGGTAGCTTTTCCGCAGAAGACCAAAAGCGTCATAATCACCGGTCAGGATGAGTATGCGCAGTTCATCCCAGTCATTCAGGCCGTACTGAAAATGGATATTCTGCGAGGTATCGCCCATGATCGTGTAGGTGCAGTCCGACAGGCACGCATCCATACACCGGTATGCCATCATCCCGAAGTCCTGCGCTTCATCGATCACCACATGGCTTGCCTCCCTGACCGGGTCTGTCTCCTTAATCCGCTTGTAGATATAGGCCAGCGCCGCCAGATCATAGACATCAAAGGAATTCCCCGGCGGGGTTACTTCCCTGCCGCGGGCTGCCTGCGCCGCCAGGAAATCCTGATAGAAGGCATAGACCGCCCCCTCCCATTTTCCCTTTCCAAAGTACATCGTGTATTTCCGGTCGAGCCGCTTTTTCTCTTCTGCCGGAAACGTGATGTCTCTTCCCAGGATCTCATTCTCATATCTGGAGTGGACAATCTCCCCCAGCATCAGCATTTTGCTCTCCATGGAATCCGCCGGATGCTCCTTTAGATAGCGGCGGATCTCATCCGCACCGATCAGAAGCTTTCCCGTCTTTTCCAGATAAATGTCCTCCGCCGGCACGCTCTCTTTTTCATATTCTTCACAGTATGCTTTCAAATCGAGAAACCACTCCGTATCACACTTGACGCTGTTTTCCGGATCGTCTCTCTCCATACTGTGGTACGAGTAGCGTGCATCGTCCCAGTCTTCATATAAAAGCCGGACGAACAGCTGCTCCATCGTCAACTGACGGATTCCATACACATCCAGTTCCGGGAGAACGCTCGTGATATAGTTCAGAAGGATCCGGTTGCTTCCCACAATGTAAAAATCCTCCGGCCGGAAATCATCCTTATAGTTATACAAAATGTAGGATATGCGGTGCATTGCCACGGTCGTTTTTCCGGAACCCGCCACGCCCTGAATGATGACGTTCGTCCGCGGCGAGCGGCGGATGATGACATTCTGCTCCTTCTGGATTGTCGCAATGATCTCTCCCAATACCGCCTTTTTATTCTTTGCAAGGTATTTTGTCAGAAGTTCATCATTGGCAACGACATCCGAGTCGAAGAAATCCTTCAGCACATCCTGTTCGATCTCGTACGTCCGCTTGCGCACCAGATCCATCTCATAGGTTCCCTCGGAGCTTACCGTATAAGTGCAGGGTCCCATGCTGCTCTCGTAATATACCGATGCAATGGGCGCTCTCCAGTCCAGCACCACCGGCTCTGAGCCGTTTTTCGCAATTCCGGCTCTTCCGATATAACAGGTCTCCTCCTCCTGGGAGATGCCGTCCTTAAAATCAATTCTCCCGAAGTAGGGCTTTTTTCTCGCCTTCTCATAGCGGATCAGATCGTATTCATTTTCCTTTAATCTTGCCGTCGCATTATTCCAGAGTGCAAGGCCTTCTTTGTCTTTCACGTCGTATGTCTCGAGAAGATCCGCCAGATCTTCGTTAACCTTGCGTATGTCCGCCCCGGCGCGTTCCAGATTCTGCTGTGCAACCGAGATCACGTCCGCCAAATGCCGCTCCTCGTCTGCCCTGGTCAGCCCCAGGTATCCGCTTTTCTGTTCTTCCGATGTGCTGCGCTTATCCATCCTCCGCTTCACCCCCTGTCTTTTTACTATACCAAAAAAGCAGAGATACCGCATTACCAAATGCATCAAAGGTATCTCTGCTTTTCTTTTTCTATTAAAATATAACGGAAAACCGGTTCTCTACCGCACCGCCTCTGCCTCTGACAATCTCTTTCTGCCGAGAACTCCGCGTGTTCCAAGCAAAAGCAGCAGACAGACGACAGATAAGCTTCCCCCCGCAAGAAGGTATTTTCCCATCCCGGCGGTAATCGCGCTGATCTCAAACAGCGACGGCAGGATGGCGAGACCGCCAAAGGTTCCTATCACCATCGTGATGCAGATGAAGGTACGCAGGCCGTTAAACGGAATACAGCTCTTCACCACGGCTGCCATGGAAATAAAGATCAGCAGAAAATACATGACTGTCTGCCGCTGCTCCACCGTAAACGGAGCAATGATACTGGTGACTGCGACCATCGCCGTGACTGTGAGGGCAAACGGCAGCGCATTGGATAACGCCGTCTTTAAGAATCTGCCGCGTATCTTGCGCGTGTCGGATTCCCAGATGGTAAGGAACGACGGATACCCCTCGATTGCCGCATCCAGCACAGTAATCTGAATCGGGATAAACGGGAACGGAATGTTTGCCAGCAGGCAGATGACCGAAACCAGCACCGAGTAGATGGTCTTGATAAAGAAGACGCTCGCCGTTCTTGTAACATTGTTCACGACTTTCCGTCCCTCCATCACGACCTGCGGAAGGTTGGTAAAATCGGAATCCAGCAGTACCACCTGCGCGATCTGGCGGCTGGCATCGCTTCCGTCCGCCACGGCGATGGAACAGTCCGCCTCCCGCAGCGCCAGAAGATCGTTGACTCCGTCTCCCGTCATGGCTACCTGATGTCCCTGTCGTTTCAGCGCACACACCAGTTCCTTTTTCTGTCCCGGCGTCACTCTCGCAAACACCGCATACTGCCGGCAGATCTGATCGTAATCAATGTCCTCTCCGAGCGTCGATAAATCCACGGCATCCTTCCACCGGTGCAGTCCTGCCCGCTTTGCGATCATGGAGACCGTCTTGACATGATCGCCGGAAATCACCTTGACGTCCACGTCTTCCCTGTGGAAGAAGTCAAGCGTCTCCCTGGTGTTCTCACGGATGGTATCCTCCAGGACAACCCCGTAGAGCGGCTGTATCTCTTCCGGCAGCGCCGCTTCGTCCTCCCACTGCATCGGGAGATAGCCCACAATGATGACCCGGCAGCCCTCTTCCAGCTTCTGCTCCAGTTCCGCCGGCAGCTTTCGCATCAGCTTTTCCGGCGCGCCGATAAAAACACTGCCCGCTCCCGCAAAACTGATACATCCCCATTTGCGCTTTGACGAAAACGAAATCTTATGTGCCGGTGTATAAAATGCCTGCCCGCCAAACGCCTCTTTCAGCACCTGGAATGTCGCATTGTTGTCGTCGGAGGCCGCCAGATACGACTGCACGAGTTTTTCCGGTTCGCCCTGCGGCAACGCCTTTCCAGAGAGCCCCGCGCTGATCTCCATGACGGCGTCCACCGTAAGCTTTCCGTTTGTGATCGTTCCTGTCTTATCCAGACACAGCGTATCCACATGCGCCAGTGTCTCCAGGGAGTAAATATTCTGAACGAGGATCTTCATTTTTGCCAGCCGGATGACTCCGGTCGCCAGTGAAATCGAGATTAAAAGTACCAGTCCCTTCGGCAGCATACCAAGAAGCGCCGCGGCGGACGACACCACCGCTTCCCGCATGGGCGCCTGCCGCAGCAGGAAGGCCTCGAAAAACAGAATCACACCCAACGGAACAATCAGCATACTGGTAAACCGCGTTACCTTATTCATAGAGCCAAGCAGTTCCGATGCCACACGTTTTTCCTTTTTTACTTCGTTGACAAGCTTTGTAGCATAATTTTCATTTCCGACATGCGTAACCTTCGCATATGCCTTACCGGAAATGACAGAGCTTCCGGAATATAACTCACTTCCAGCCTCCTTGACCACTGCATCACTCTCTCCTGTGAGCAGCGATTCATTCACTTCCAGCATGCCTTCCACAACCACCGCATCGTTGCAGATCTGATTGCCGCTCTGCAACACCATCAAATCACCCTTTACAACCTCATCCAGCTCGATTTGAATGTCCTTTGCCCCGCGGCGCACACATACGCCCGGACGGTTTAGAATCGAGAGTTCATCCACCAGCTTTTTCGCCTTTAGCTCCTGTGCAATTCCGACCGCAATATTTAAAAAAATTACCGCCAGAAACAGCATATTTGTGTAAGCACCCACGGCAAATAAAAGCCCTGCAATGATAAAGTTCAGCAAATTAAATAATGTAAATACATTTTCACGGACAATCTGCGCCCTGCTTTTTGTAATACGCTCTGCGGCAGCGCCGCCTTCCCCGCGCTCGCGGCGTTCTGTCACTTCCCGCGCCGACAGTCCTGTTATATTCGCATCCATGATCTGTTCCTCCTGTTTTGCTTCGGATCGTAATGTGAAACATTTTCCAATGGTAACATGCCAAACCGCCGCTTTCAACGATTGTCAATGTTTCCATACGCCGCAGCCCGTTTTTGTACTCTTTCTTGATACCTGTGTAAGGTACTCCCCATAAGAATGGAACTGCCGCAATAAGCATATCGCGCTTTGGGGTGATAAGTAATATTACAGGAAAACCAGAGACAAAAAAGTTCCAGAATAAACAGACGGCGGCAAATTCTTTGAAGCAAAATTCGTGTATTTCTTCCATACCGCGGCTGGCATC